>Ga0315902_10003511_pt1 | contig 23334 bp, 21 predicted proteins | sample LakEriMetagenome_9_FD_203523 | JGI IMG/M metagenome (GOLD analysis project Ga0315902, IMG submission 203523) | Freshwater fungal communities from buoy surface, Lake Erie, Ohio, United States - Buoy 12 MA117 | ecosystem: Environmental > Aquatic > Freshwater > Lake > Lake biofilm | place: USA... | reverse complement strand
AATGGCTGAGGGCCTGCGTCATGGGGTGCATGCCACAAATGTAGCTGACCTCCCCGAATCCAAATCGGAATTCAATGAACAGTTGTTCGTTTTTGGGTAATTTTGGGCCTCTTTTATGAATGCAACCTCCCCCAAAGTCCGACTGATCACGGCAGCCAGTTTGTTCGACGGACACGATGCTGCCATCAACATCATGCGTCGCATCCTGCAGAGCCAGGGTGCCGAGATCATCCACCTCGGTCATAACCGATCGGTTCGCGAGATCGTAGAGGCCGCCATCGAGGAGGATGTACAAGGTATCGCCATCACCAGTTACCAGGGCGGACACCTTGAATTCTTCAAATACATGAAGGATCTGCTGGATGAATGCGGTTGCGGACATATCAAAATTTTCGGCGGTGGTGGCGGAACAATTCTGCCCAATGAGATCGAGGAACTACATGCCTATGGTATTACGCGGATCTATAGTCCGGATGATGGTCGCCGACTCGGACTTGAAGGCATGATCAACGATGTGATCGAACAATGCCGCAGCGTTCAAGTACAAAACAGTTACGCCGATGTAAAACACATCCTCGACGAGCAGGCCGATATCCGCTCCATCGCCCGCAGCATCACCCTCGCCGAAAACACTCAATCTGCTCAACTTTCTCAACCCTCTCAACTCCCTCAACAATTTCACCCTTCACCCTTCACCCTTCAACCCTCTCAACCCTCATCCCTCAACCCTCAACATCCCCAAAACGCAGTTTTGGGGATTACCGGTACCGGCGGTGCGGGAAAATCTTCTGTTACTGACGAGATCGTTCGTCGGTTTCTGAACCAATTCACTGACAAGACCATCGCTGTTATTTCAGTAGATCCCTCCAAGAAAAAAACAGGTGGCGCCTTACTGGGCGATCGTATCCGGATGAATGCCATTCATCATCCCCGTGCCTACATGAGAAGTTTGGCGACGCGGGAGGATAACACGGCGCTCAGTGCTGCTGTCAATGATGCGCTTGCGATCTGTCAGCAAGCCGGATTCGATCTGATCATTTTGGAAAGTGCAGGGGTGGGACAAAGTGATGCGAGCATCCTCGATTTCTGTCAGGTTAGTTTGTATGTAATGACCCCTGAATATGGAGCCGCTACTCAACTCGAGAAGATCAATATGCTGGATTATGCCGACCTCATCTGTCTGAATAAATCCGACAAGGCCGGTGCACTCGATGCCCTTTCAGATATCCGAAAACAATACAAGCGCAACCATAAATTATTTACCGCAACTGATGACGAGCTTCCCATCGTGGCAACGATGGCCAGCAAGTTCAACGACGAGGGGATGAATCGACTGTTCTCCCTTTTGCTGAACAAACTGGAAACCAAGGCCGGTGTTCGTTTCGGTGATTTTCAAAGCAAACAAACGGCTGCCGTTTCTCAATCGATCATTCCTCCTTCACGGGTTCGATATTTATCCGAGATCGCTGAGAATAATCGCGGCTATGATAAATTGGTGGAGGAGCAATCCGCGATTGCAACTAAATGCTACCAGCTTCAAGGTGTCATTGAAACCATGAAAGCATCCAAGGCGGAGGCTTCCCTGATCGATTTATTGCAGCAACAATATCAGTTCTTCTTCGATCAACTTACTCCCGTAGCACGGAAACTGATCACCAACTGGCCGCAGAAAGTAAAGGCTTATCAGGAAGATTTTTACGAGTACACGGTGCGGGATAAGAAAATCCGTCAGCCGATGACGGCTGTGTCGTTGAGTGGTACCCGGATTCCGAAGGTGGTATTACCCAAGTACAAAGACTGGGGTGATCTACTCAGGTGGCAGGGTAGAGAGAATGTACCCGGACATTTTCCTTTTACAGCAGGCGTTTTCCCATTGAAACGTGAAGGAGAGGATCCAACGAGGATGTTCGCCGGAGAGGGTGGGCCGGAGCGGACCAACAAGCGCTTTCATTACCTCAGTTTCGGTCAGCCTGCGACACGACTTTCCACGGCCTTCGACTCTGTTACATTATATGGTGAAGATCCCGATCATCGCCCCGATATCTACGGTAAAGTGGGTAACAGTGGCGTGAGCATTGCCACAGTAGATGACGCAAAAAAATTATACAGCGGATTCGATCTCTGTGATCCGAAGACCTCGGTATCGATGACCATCAATGGTCCGGCTCCCATGCTGCTGGCCTTTTTCCTCAATGCCGCGATCGATCAGCAATGCGAGAAGAAGATCACCGAGTTAGGGTTGTGGGATGCAGTGGAACAGAAAGCAAAGGAAAAATATGGTAATGGCGCTCGTCCCAAATACCACAATCCACTGGCACCGGACTCTTTACCCGAAGGGCATGATGGGTTGGGACTTCGTTTGCTCGGCATGAGTGGTGAAGAGGTTTTGCCTGCTGATGTCTACGAACAGTGCCGACAAGCGGCTCTTATGCAGGTGCGTGGTACCGTGCAGGCGGATATTCTGAAAGAGGATCAGGCACAGAACACTTGTATTTTCTCAACCGAGTTTGCGCTGAAGTTGATGGGAGATGTGCAGGAGTATTTCATTCGGGAGAAGGTTCGAAATTTCTATTCGGTGTCGATCAGCGGATACCACATCGCGGAGGCGGGGGCGAATCCCATCACGCAGTTGGCGTTCACGTTGTCCAACGGTTTCACCTATGTGGAATATTATTTAAGCCGGGGGATGAACATCGATGATTTCGCACCCAATCTTTCCTTCTTTTTCAGCAATGGAATGGATCCGGAATATAGCGTGATCGGTCGGGTTGCGCGTCGTATCTGGGCTACAGCCATGAAGTACAAGTACAAGGCCAACAAGAGAAGCCAGATGTTGAAGTATCACATTCAGACATCGGGTCGTTCCTTACACGCGCAGGAGATCGATTTCAATGATATCCGTACGACACTACAGGCTTTGTATGCGATCTATGATAATTGTAATTCCTTACATACAAATGCCTATGATGAGGCGATCACCACGCCCACGGAGGAGAGTGTGCGTCGCGCGATGGCGATTCAGCTGATCATCAACCGCGAGTTAGGCTCGGCGAAGACGGAGAATTTCATACAAGGGTCGTTTATCATTGAGGACTTGACCGATTTGGTGGAGCAAGCAGTACTGATAGAATTCGATCGCATCACGGAGCGCGGTGGGGTATTGGGCGCGATGGAGCGGATGTATCAGCGGAATAAGATTCAGGAAGAGAGTTTGTATTACGAGCATCAGAAACATACGGGAGAGTTGCCGATCGTGGGGGTGAATACCTTTTTGAATAAGCAGGGTTCGCCGACCATTGTTCCAGGTGAAGTGATCCGTAGTAATGAGGAAGAGAAGGAGCAGCAGATCAATAATCTGCGTGCATTTCAGTCCAGAAATACGGATCGTTCAGCCGAGAAGATCGCTCGACTCAAACAAGTGGCTATCGAGAATGGAAATCTTTTTGAAGAATTGATGGAGACCGTGAAATATTGTTCTCTTGGCCAGATCACCCATGCCTTGTATGAGGTGGGAGGGCAGTATAGGAGGAATATGTAAGCGCAAAACGGAGTTTTGCGCGTTGAGAGAGTTGATTTAGTTTAGAGAGTTGAGGCAGTTGAGAAGGTTGAGTTTATTAAGAATCTCAACTGCCTAAACTGTCTCAACCATCTAAACCTTCACATAGATCCGTTTTTTATCCATCCACCAGCAGATTCCCCACATGAAGGTGATCACGCAGAGTGCGTAGAGCAGTGATCCATTTTCGGGTGCGCCAGGTGTGTAAATGAGTACTTTTTTATAAAGCCAGTTCCAGGGATTCACGCCTTTTTCCAATTTGATAAGTGCTAGTCCCTTAGGGAGAAAGGCACTGAGCGCAAATACAAAAAGGGCATTTTTACCGAATACATCGAAGAAGCTGAGCAGTCCGCCGCGTGCATTCTTTCCATCGATCACGAAGATCATGGTAGCAAGCGTGAGGATCGCTAAGCCCGTTGTGTAGATGGCGTATGAACTGGTCCATATCTTTTTATTGATTGGGAAAACCAGATCCCAGCAATATCCCGCCACCAGCATACCTACGCCAACGGTGAAGAGTCCGCTGAGCATCCGATACATTCCATTGTTCTCGGCGAGTCCTTTTCGAATGTAATCACCCACCAGAAATCCAAAGATCACTTGTGCGATCGCTGCCGGGGTGCTCACTAATCCTTCCGGGTCGAAGGGTATCCCTTCACCTTTATATACGTGTGAAACGCCCAAAATATTCAGATCCCACGTGGTGCCGAACCAACCTTTCAGGCTGTATGGGTCGGCCGGATTTCCGATCAGACATAGAGCCCAATAGCCGAGCAAGAGAACGGCAGCGCCTAGAAATGCTTTGCGCGGGCCGCCATAATAAACGATGATCGACGCGATCAGGTAACAAAGGGCGATGCGTTGAAGCACGCCCATGATGCGTATTCCTTTGATGTTTTCAATGATCTCACCGGCTTCATTCTTTGCGAGGTCAATCCAGGTGAATGATTTGAAGATGGTAACTTTTTGCAGTTCCGAGGTGCCTTCAACGATCCGGTTCACTTCCGTAACGAAAGGCCACCAGTTCAAAAACAGTCCTACTCCGAAAATGATCAGGGTGCGTTTGATGACTTTTCGCCAAAAAGCCGCATCGCCTTCCTGCTGCAGGCGGGGGATCACAAAGCTCATTGCATTTCCTACGGCGAACAGGAAGAAGGGGAAGACCAGATCAGTAGGGGTGAGACCGTGCCAAGGTGCATGCTCCAACGGACCGTAGATATGTGACCAGCTACCGGGGTTGTTCACCAAAATCATCAGGCAGACAGTAGCGCCGCGGAATACATCGAGAGCGTAGGAGCGTGTCATACTTTAGGTTTAGAGAGTTGAGGAGGTTGAGGAGGTTGAGGAGGTTGAGGAGGTTGAGATTTTCTAAACTCTCTAAACTACCTCAACTTTCTCAACTATGTCCAACTTTAAAGATCCAAAACAATTTGGATATTCAATTTGAGACTGGAAATTTGCTCCTTCGTCAGCCTGCCTATTTTTCTGATAAATCGTCGATTATCTATCGCTCGAATTTGATCAATCAGTACATCAGAGGGCTGTTCAAGTTGGCCTTTTCGAAGATGAACTCGTAGTAACTCGATCTCCTTGACCACATCATATGTGATCGGACACACTAATGTCGATGTATGGAATTCATTCAGAAGATCTGTTTGGATAATCACCACCGGCCTCGTCTTACCCGGCTCCGTTCCGATCTGCGGATTCAGGTCGGCCAGCCAGATCTCAAACTGCTTAGGCCTCATCTATCAACTTTTCGAATTCGTGCAAAATCTCCATGGAGCCATCGCGGCCTAGCGCAGACTCTCGCTCTAATTGTTTTTTCAGCAGACGTCGCTTATTGAACAAGTTGTATAGGCTGACGGCCTCATTGATGTATCGATTCCGGGGGAGTTTGAGTTTGGAGGTTATTTTCTCGGCTTCCTGGAATATCTCGTCATCCAATTTTAAGGACAGCGTTTTCATAACGGTAGTTTTCATAAAGGTATGTACTTTTTGTATATACTATTGAAGGTGGCGGTTGAATGAGGAAGGTAGAAAGTAGAAGGTTTAAGGTTTAACAAGGCGTTCGAAAATTAAACCAACTACTTTCTACATTCTACTCACTCGGAACAGAAAATTCTCTATTTTACAAGTGATTTATCCTTGGAACCAATCATGAATCCGCAAAAATCAGCTCTCTTCTGGATCTTTCTTCTGACGATTATTTGGACCTGTACTCGTCCCCCTTATGCCGATACCAACCGCAGTTACAAGAAACAAGCGCGTGGATATGGGAAGGAATTGATGGAATATCCGCTAAGTGATTCATTTGAAACTGCGGATGGTTGGGTCGGAACGACCAATTTCTCTATGCGTAAGCCCAATTTTGTGATCATTCATCACACCGCGCAGGACAGTGCTGAGCAAACACTACGCACCTTTACACTTCCTCGCACCAAGGTCAGCTCTCATTATGTGATCGGCCATGACGGCAAAATCTATCACATGTTGCATGACCTTTTGCGTGCCCATCATGCCGGCATCAGCAAATGGGGCAACACCACCGATCTGAATTCAACCAGTATTGGCATTGAGCTCGACAACAACGGCTCCGAACCATTTTCCGATGAGCAGATCAATAGTCTGCTTACAGTGCTCGATAAATTACAAAAGGCCTATTCGATACCGGTGACAAATTTCCTTGGACATGCGGATATCGCACCAGGAAGAAAAGTGGACCCCAGTCGCTATTTTCCATGGGAAAAACTGGCCAAAGCTGGTTACGGTATCTGGTACGATACCACCCGTACACAAGTACCGGCTGATTTCAACATGATGCAGGGATTGCGCATCATTGGATATAATACGACCAACGAAAAAAATGCGGTTCAGTCGTATCGAATCCATTTCACCCCGCAGGACACCAGTCGGCAGTTGAATGAAGGGGATCGGAAGATTATTTACGATTTGATGAAGAAAAGTTGAGAGAGTTGAGGTGGTTGAGATAGTTTAGATATTATTCAACCTTCTCAACTTCCTCAACTATCTAAGCTCTCTCAACATAAAGCAGTATCTTCGTCACATAACCATAATTACGTTCCCTATTGCGTTTCACCGAATTCAACTTTCATCCCACCCTCCTCGAGGGGATTGAGGCTTCCAATTACGAAAATGCCACGCCGGTTCAAGAGCAAGTGATCCCGCCGATCCTGGCCGGGAAAGACATCATTGCCTCTGCACAAACCGGTACCGGAAAGACGGCTGCCTTTCTTTTGCCCATGATGAACAGACTGCTGACCGATCATGCCGATGAAGGTATGATACGTGCCATGATCATCGTGCCTACCCGTGAACTGGCCATACAGATCGCGCAGCACATCGAGGGACTTTCCTATTTCACCAATATCAGTTCGATCCCCGTTTACGGCGGAAGCGATGCACAAAGCTTTGTAGCCGAGAAAAAAGCTTTTCAAAGTGGCGTTGATATTGTCGTTTGTACACCCGGTCGAATGATCGCCCACTTGAATATGGGGTATGTCAATCTGAAAGGGTTGAAATTTCTGGTATTGGATGAAGCCGACCGCATGCTGGACATGGGGTTCCAGGAGGATATCAACAAGATCATTCAGCATTTACCGGCTAAGCGTCAGAATCTTTTATTCTCGGCGACCATGCCGGAGAAGATCCGTCAGCTCGCGCGTCGGATATTGCATGAGCCAGTGGAGGTGAATATCGCGATCTCTCGTCCGCCCGACAAGATCCGTCAGGGCGCCTACGTTGTATACGAGCCGCAGAAGAATCCGCTGATCGCGCACTTGCTTAAAACTATTCCATACAAAAACGCGCTCATCTTCTGCAGCCGCAAGCATACGGTGAAGCAGTTGACCCGTGATCTGAAAAAACTCAAGTTCAATGTGGAAGAGATCCACAGCGATCTGGAGCAGGCTGATCGGGAAAATGTATTAAGTGCTTTCGCCGGTGGAAGGATCCCTTTGCTCGTAGCTACTGATATTTTAAGTCGCGGTATCGACATCGACACCATCGATCTGGTCATCAATTACGATGTGCCGGATGATGGAGAGGATTATGTACACCGTATCGGCCGTACCGCTCGCGCGGAAGCCACCGGATCCGCTTTCACACTGGTTTCGGAGATGGATCAACGAAAGTTTGCTGCCATCGAGCGATTGATACAGAAAGAAGTGGAGAAGATGAAGGTGCCGGAGGACTTGGGGGAGGTGCCGAAATATGAGCCGATGGAACGTAAGGGACGAAATACCGGGGCAAAACGGAACTTTCGTAGAAGAGGTTGAGGGAGTTGAGATAGTTGAGATAGTTGAGAATTGTTGTCAGAGGTTGAGACTTTTTCTAAGTGAGTTGATCATGTACGATAGTTTTGAAATTTCGTTACGAAGATCCTCGTAATCTTCTTCTTTGATCCAGTGCTGGTCTAAGGCAAAAATTAATTGATTTAATACTTCCATCAGACTACTATAAGCCATGGTATAGAAGTGGCCCTGGTCCTTGGAGGTTTTCCGGCTACTACCTTCTGCTAGATTAGATGAAACTGATAGGATTGCTCGTCTAGTCTGTTGTACCAATCCATATTTCTCCTCCGATGGGAATGTTTTCGTGACCTGATAGGTTGTTGAGGCAACTTTCCTGGATAATTTCCAAGCATCTAGCTTTTCGAATGGGTAGATGTAATGCATAACCGAATTTATCCTCCTAATCATGGCATGGCAATACCACCATAAGGTAGGGGGTGAGAAAGTTGAGAGAGTTTAGTGGGTTGAGACAGTTGAGATGGCTGAAGGGACTCAACTCCCTCAACTATCTCAACCACCTCAACAATTACTAATGAAATTAGTAATTAAATACTAAAAACATTAGCTTGCATCAAAAAGCTATATGGATCGGGATCCCTACTCCAACCCCGCCTACCGGGGCACCAAGAATTTCACGCAGCATCAGGTGAAGACCGCCAACGCCACCGGATTCGGGGCGGCGGCCGATGATTACTCCGAGCGCGGCATCGACCTCAACGAGCAACTCATCCGCAACAAGCCCGCCACTTATTTTTTCCGGATGAAGGGCGATGCCATGCGCGAGGCCGGCATCTTCGATGGCGACGTACTCATCGTCGACCGCTCGATCAAACTCAGTAACGGAAAGGTCATTGTGGCGATCCTCAATGGCGAATTGCTGGTGCGCCGCTACCACCAGAACTTTTCCTCGGCTTTCCTCATCCCCGAGAACAACCGATACAAACCGATCAACCTCTCCGAATTCAGTGACTTCTCCCTCTGGGGCGTCGTTACGTACGTAATCCATTCGCTCACATGATCGCCATCGTCGACTGTAACAGTTTTTATTGCTCCTGTGAAAGGTTGTTCGTGCCCAAACTCCGCAATCGTCCCGTTGTGGTACTCAGCAATAACGACGGCTGCGTCATTGCGCGAAGCGATGAGGCCAAGAAACTCGGCATCGCCATGGGTGTCCCGTATTTCGAGGCGCGTTCGATCATTCATCAACACAACATCGCTGTATTCTCCTCAAACTATAATCTCTACGGCGATCTGAGTTGGCGGGTGATGGAAACGCTCCGACAATTCGCCGGTGAAGAACAAGTGGAAGTGTATTCGGTGGATGAAGCGTTTGTGGACTTGTCGCATGTGGATCCGGAACAACTCGAACGCACAGCCCGAGAGATGCGAGTGCGCGTGGAGAAATGGACAGGCATCCCTGTTTCGGTTGGAGTAGCGCCGACAAAAACACTGGCTAAACTGGCCAATCGACTGGCGAAGAAAGACAAGATCCAAAGCGGTTGCGTGATGGCCTTGCATACAGATGAAGAACGCATACAAGCATTGAAGCAAACGCGACTGGAAGATGTATGGGGCGTGGGCCGTGCCTATGCGCGCAAGTTGAATGCAAAGGGATATACCAGTGCCTGGGAACTTGCTCATTTGCCAGATGCCTGGGTGCATCGTGAGATGGGAGGGGTGGTAGGACTCCGTCTGGTACGTGAGCTTCGTGGTGAGCCTTGTATTGAATTCAAAGAGGAATTGGTGCAGAAACAAATGATCGCTACCACAAGAATGTTCGGTGTGCCGGTGACGGAACTAAGTGATATCCGAGAAGCAGTGGCGAGTTATGCCACGCGGGCGGCAGAGAAATTACGTCGACAATTCAGTGCGGCTGATACGGTGCAGGTCTTTCTCATTCGGAAGCAAACCGAGGAAGAGATCGGGTGGCGGGGTGAGGCAAGTAGTAACTATACCCGATTGCCGGTGGCGACCAGCGATACGTTATTGCTCATCCGAACGGCGGTGCAATTGGCGGAGCAGTTGTATCGAAGGGGATCGGTGTATAAGAAGGCAGGCGTACTATTAGGCGGAATTGTACCTGCTGATGCTTGTCAGGGTGATCTGTTTGCAGGGCCGGCACCGGATCATCGCAAGTTGATGGACATGATCGATAACATCAATTTCAGTCAGCGAGATGAACTGCTGGTCTTCGGTGCCTGCGGCACCAAACGGCATTGGCAGATGAAGCAGGAGCATCGGAGCAGGAAGTATACGACGAGATGGGGCGAAATGTTGAGGGTTGAGGGATGAGAGATGAGAGTTGAAGGATGAGGGTGGAGAGATTGAGGGCGGTGCATAATAGCTGCGTCAAGGATAAACCCTAGAATATTCAACAATGAACTCTCATCTCTCATCGTTCAACGTTTAGCGGGTCAAATGCCATTTTCGAAGGCGTTTATTACTCAGATTTCTGCATTCGAAGGTAAATTTTCAAATAATTTACTTTTATACCATTTTCCGGTAGATATCCAGTTTCAACGCTCACCTCTCACCTTTCATCTTTCACCCTTCATCTCTCGTCCCTGCCTGCCGGCAGGTAGGCTTCATTCCCCTAAGTGTATCCACTGTAACCTGCACAAAATCAATGAAATAAAATATTTATCCACTTCCATTTATTTTATATTTTTTCGTATTAAAACACGTAATTTTGCTTATATACAGGCAGAAGTCATTTAACTGTCTGATTTTCAGTTTTTTAGAAACTTTTTTCGGGACTGACCAGGCGAAGCCATGCCTAAATCTCAAGACAATACAAAAAAGTGGTTGGCGCTTTATACGCGCCCCCGTTGGGAGAAGAAGGTGCATGCCTTGCTAGAAGAGAAGGGTATTGAGTCATATTGCCCGTTGAACAAAGTGCATCGGCAATGGAGTGATCGGGTGAGGGTGGTAGAGGAGCCCTTGTTCAAATCATATGTTTTTGTGCGGGTGAGTGAGGGGGAGCGTACTGCAGTACGTCTGACTAGTGGTGCGATCAATTTCATTTATTGGAATGGCAAACCGGCGCATATCCGGGAGAAAGAGATCGATACCATCCGTAAGTTCCTGGATGAGCATGAAGACGTGGAGTTGATCCCGATGCAACTGAAACCCAATCAACGGGTGATCATTCAGTCGGGTACTTTTCTGGGAAAAACTGCGGAGGTGTTGGAAGTGCGAAAGAAAAAAGCAAAAGTGGCCATTGAGAGTTTGGGATATCATCTCGTGGCCTTTTTCGATACCAAAAAATTACGACCGGCGGGTGCGATAGATTGATCTGTTGCGTCGTAGCTATAAATAACACACATGAAATTTCTACGTACCATCTTTGCGTATATCGGTTTAGCGATAACAATGATCTCTTGCGGTATTCAGAAGCAGATTCCATTTTATCTTCAACAGGCTCCGGATTCTTCCATCATTAGCAATACAGTGCCCGTTGCGGAACTGAAGATTCAGCCCAATGACATGCTGGCCATTGAGATTGCGAGCAAAAGCACACAGCCGGAAAAGTCAGATCAAATGTTCAACGCTCCGCAATTGGGTGGAGCAGCCGGTGGAGCCGGAGTGAATAATCCTACATTCGGTTATTTGGTAGACAGGGATGGCAACATCGATCACCATCGGCTGGGAAAGATTCGTGCCGCGGGAATGACACGGGTTGAACTAGCCGAGGAGATTAGGAAAAGATTGATCAGCCCTATTGAGCTTCTGGTGGATCCAACTGTAAAGGTTCGTCTTATGAATTTTCGGGTGAACGTACTCGGCCAAGTGGCAAGAGAGGGAACCGTTACCATCAACAGTGAGCGGATGACCATCCTTGAGGCCATTTCATTGGCCGGGGGTATTACCGATTTTGGCAGACGCGATCATGTACGGGTCATTCGTGAGCAGGATGGCAAGAGGTCTGTGGGTTCTATTGACTTGACTAAAGCCGATTTTTTTCAATCCCCCTTTTATGCACTCGCACAAAATGATGTGATACTGATCGAGCCTACACAACTCCGCTATAAAGATATTGAGCAGAATCGCATCAATCAGCGACTCGCACTGGTACTTCCGCTTGCTACAATCGCCCTCACGCTTGTCAGCATTTTTTCTCGTTAATCGAATCAGAACCCTCACTTAAAAATCACCATGCAGGAAAATACTACACCACAGTTCTCCAATCCTCGCTCAGAACTTACCAGTTTGAGTGTGCGCGATCTGCTGTACAAGTATCTTCGATATCTTCCATTATTCATTCTTTCGATTTCTTTTGCGCTACTGGGTGGATATGTATACTTGCGATATAGCATTCCTCAATACTCCTCTAATGGGGTATTATTGATCAAAGATGATAAATCAAAGTCAAATCGAGGGAATGATAAGTTTGAAGAACTTTTTTCAAATAGTTCTGTAAATAATATTCAGGCTGAAATGGAGCTAATAAAGTCCAAGTCCCTGATGCGTCGTGTGGTGGATCGGCTTGGTTTATCCGTCGAGTACTATGGGGTGGGTAAAGTCAAATCAGTCAGTGTTTATAAGCGTGCCCCGTTCTACATTATACCTATCGAAATTAAAGACTCTCTGGAATCTATCTCCTTTGACATAAGCATTCGGTCAGGTGAAAATTATCAGATTGATGGGTTGCAAGGGGTGTATCGGTTTGGTCAAGAGTTTATCTTGCCCCAGGGGCGATTCAGATTAGAGAAGAATCAAGGTGGGGGCGTTGGTAGTGATTATTTGGTTCGCTGGATGCCCGCAGAGTTAGCAGCATCTCAATATGTATCGTTAATCAAGGTGGCCCCTAAGTCTGTTGGGACCGGAATTTTGAATATTTCCATTACCACTGAAAATGCTCAGCTTTCTGCCGATATCGTCAATAACCTATCAGCCATATATGACGAATACAGCATTGAGCAAATGAAGGCATCCAACGATCAGATTCTTGCTTTTGCCGATGATAGATTATTAGACATAGGCTCAAGACTTGACAGTGTACAGGATCAATACCTGGATTTTCAAATTCGAAACAATATCATCGATCCAGACGCGCAATTGTCAGCCTATTTTGGGAAGGTCGATGCGGCGGATAAAGCCATTTCAGAGCAGCAACTCAAATTGAATGTTGTTGGCTTGATCGATAACTATTTATCAGACAAGGTAAATGATTTCAACAAAGTGATCGTTCCGTCCTCGCTTGGACTGGAAGATGCCACACTTAATGAATTGGTATCGGCATACAACCAGGCACAGCTGGAGCGGAAATTGCTTCTGGACGGAAACGTTCCGAATTCAAATGCTGCTGTCCGACAACTAGAGGGGCAACTGGAAAAGATGCGACTCAGCATAAAGGAAAATCTCCGGAATATCCGATCTGCGTATGGTTCTGCTCTTTCTCAGATTCAATCAAAGGAAAGGCAGGGGCAGGCAGAATTGAGCAGTATGCCCAGCAAGATCAAAGAGCTTGCCGAATTAAAGCGTCAGGTCGGTACCTACCAAGCCTTATATGAATTGTTTTTGAATAAACGTGAGGAAACGGCGATCGCACGCGCTTCGACTGTGTCAAATATTACTGTTGTTGAATCTGCACTTCCTAACGAGGATCCTGTTTCTCCTGACAGAAAGACTACTCAGTTGATTGCACTTTTAGTAGGTCTGGGGTTGCCAGCTCTCTTTATTTTTATTAGTGAATTGCTTAATGATAAGATCACTAGCCGATTTGATATTGAGAAAATCACTCAGGCCCCAATACTAGGTGAAATAGGACATTCCTTAGCCGAGCAAATCTTGGTTGCCACCAAAGCCAACCGCAGTATGGTGGCAGAGCAATTCCGGATCATACGATCGAATTTACAGTACTTCTTAAATAAAAAGACTCAAGCCACCATTTTAGTCACTTCCACTTTCGGCGGTGAGGGGAAAACATATGTTTCCAGTAATGTCGCGGCGGTACATGCACTTACCGGGAAAAAGACCATCTTGTTGGAATTTGACATCCGAAAGCCTAAGGTGTTGAGTGGCTTATATATGGATAAGGGTCAAGGGCTGACACATTTCATGGCCGGTAAGACAGATGATATCGAATCTTTGATCCGTCAGGTTCCCGGCCATGAGAATTTTTTTGTGATTGGTTGTGGGCCAATTCCACCGAACCCTTCTGAATTGCTGTTGGAGGATCGCGTTACAAGACTATTCGAATACTTGAAATCAAAGTTTGATTTCATTGTGATTGATACAGCTCCCGTGGGAATGGTGAGTGACGCTATCACACTTGGCAAGTTTGCTGATTGCTCGATTTATATTACCCGTCAGAATTACAGCTTCAAGCGACAGTTAGCGCTCATAGACGATTATTATACACAAAGCAGGTTGCCACATCTATCAATTGTACTCAATGATGTGAGAGCCGGTACTGGGTATGGTTCATATGGCGGCTATGGCTATGGCTATGGTCAATCCTATGGCTATGGGAGCTATTTTGAGGATGAGAAAAAGCCAAAAGGAAAACTCAAGGTGTTTAAAGGGTGGTGGAAAGGGTTTTGGGGGTAATGCCAGCCGGAGGCTGGCAGTTGAGAAAGTTTAGAAAGTTGAGGTGGTTGAGAATTTCTAAACCCTCTAAACTTCCTCAACTCCATCAACCTTTGCTGACGACAAATGAAGACAGTTTCACTATTTCGTAATGAGCATTAAGCGTAACATTCTCCTCACCGGCGGCGCCGGCTTCATCGGCTCGCATATCGTCGATGCGTTGATGAAGGATGAGCGCATTGGGAAGGTGCGGGTGCTGGACAACCTGGCAACCGGGTTGAAAAAAAATATTGAGCCTCATCTTAGCGATCCGCGGTTTGAATTCATGGAGGGTGATATTCGAGATTATGACATCTGTCTTCAGGCTTCCAACGGAATGGATTTGATCTGTCATCAGGCAGCCCTTGGTTCAGTGCCTCGTTCGATTAATGATCCGCTCACCAGCAATGCTGTGAATGTGACCGGCACGTTGAACATCTTCACCGCCGCCAAAGAAAATGGCATCAAGCGGGTGGTTTATGCAGCCAGCTCTTCCACCTATGGCGATCATCCGGGACTACCCAAAGTGGAAGACAAGATCGGAAATCCGCTTTCGCCATATTCCGTCACCAAATTGGTGAACGAATTGTACGCTAAGGTTTATTCAACTACGTACGGGCTGGAAACTATCGGGCTTCGTTATTTCAACATATTCGGTCCGCGGCAAAATCCGAACGGACCCTACGCGGCCGTGATTCCATTGTTCGCGCAGGCCCTGATCGACGAAAAATCACCCACGATCAACGGCGACGGCTCCTCCAGCCGTGATTTCACTTATGTCGAAAATGCTGTGCAAGCCAATCTGCTGGCCTTGTTTGTAGAAAACACAGATGCAGTGAATCAGGTGTATAACATCGCCTGTGGGAAACAGACTAGTTTGGTTGAACTTTTCAACGGATTGAAAACGTATTTACCGACTGACATCAACCCGAAGTACGGCCCGGAACGAAAAGGAGATGTGAAGCACTCATTAGCGGATATATCCAAAGCAAAACGGTTATTAGGGTATGAGGTGCTGGTGAATATTGAAGAAGGGTTACGTGAAACGATGAAATGGTTTTTAGGAAAGGTTGAGGAAGTTGAGAGGGTTTAGATTGTTGAGGTTTAATACTTGCTCAACTCTCTCAGCTTCCTCAACTACCTAAACATAAGTAAGATTTAGAAGTATACATTTGAATCAATCAGAATGTCATTTAACCGCACAATCATAATAACGGGCGGTGCCGGCTTCATCGGCTCGCACGTCGTTCGTCTGTTTGTGAACAAGTACCCCAATTATCGTATCGTCAATCTGGATGCTCTGACCTATGCAGGGAATCTGGAGAATTTACGGGACATCGATCAGTTACCGAACTATGTATTTGAGAAGGTCAATATTCTCGATACAGCTGAGTTGAAACGGGTATTCGATGAATATCAACCCGACGGCGTGATTCACCTTGCCGCTGAAAGTCACGTTGATCGTTCCATCCACTCCCCACTCGACTTCGTATATACAAACGTGATCGGGACCGTGAACTTGTTGAATGAGGCAAAACGACTTTGGCAATCTCATCCCTCATCCCTCATCCCTCATCGCTTCTACCATGTAAGCACCGACGAAGTTTACGGCGCCCTCGGCGACACCGGCTTCTTCACCGAGCAAACCAAATACGATCCACACTCTCCCTATAGCGCTTCCAAAGCTTCCAGCGATCATTTTGTGCGGGCTTATCACGATACCTACGACTTGCCCGTGGTGATCAGTAACTGCTCGAATAATTACGGCCCTTATCATTTTCCGGAGAAGTTGATTCCGCTATTCATCAACAACATTATTCAAAAGAAGTCGTTGCCGGTTTATGGCGACGGACTATATACCCGCGATTGGCTTTTTGTAAAAGATCACGCTACAGCTATCGATCAGGTATTTCATGAGGGAAAAACTGGGGATACGTATAACATTGGGGGCTTCAATGAATGGAGGAACATAGACTTAGTGAAACTCCTCTGCAAGCAAATGGACGAAAAACTAGGGAATCCTCCAGGCACCAGTGATGCATTGATCACATACGTAAAAGACCGCCCCGGGCATGATCGTCGTTATGCGATTGATGCCACTAAGATCAATCAGGAGCTTGGTTGGAAGCCCTCGGTGACCTTTGAAGAAGGATTGGCCCAGACAATCGATTGGTATTTGGAGAATACGGAGTGGCTTCAAAGGGTTACAACAGGAGTATACCAACAATATTATTCCCAAATGTATTCATTTTGATCTTGAGCAGACCATTTTGGTTTTCAAAATTATCATCTCTAAAATGAAAGCACTTAAAACTAGCAATTATAATGAATGACTGCCATGACAAATGTTTAATATCTGACTCCAATCAACTGGAGCCATTGAAGGGTTATGAAAAAGATTATCTGGTTAAAAGTCACCCCGTGGGTTTTGTCTTTTGTGCAAGAAAACCAACCAACGCGGAATTGAAAAGGCATTACGCGCATTATCCGGAAAATCCGCCATTATCGCCCATTACGCTCAGTCGATATCGAGTTCTTTTGGACGAATTCGAGCGTTATAGAAAAACCGGTCGCTTACTGGATATTGGTTGTGGTACTGGATTTTTTCTGGAAGAGGCGAAAAAGAAAGGGTGGGAAGTGTTTGGCACAGAGTTCAATGAATCATATGTTTCAATCTGTCAGGGAAAAGGGATTAATATGAAGCAGGGTAGTTTATGTTCAAACTGGTATCCATCTGGTTTTTTCGATGTGATTGTTTCTTTCGAAGTGATTGAGCACATATATGACCCCAAAGAGCAGGTTCAAATTATGTTTAGATCACTCAGGTGTGGAGGCCTGTTACATTTCACAACCCCAAATTTCAATGCAATTGAACGATTTATATTAGGCCCTAAGTATAATGTGATCCAGTACCCGGAGCACTTATCCTACTATACCAAAAGAACTATCCACTATTTGATGACCCGATCGGGTTTTAAACGAAAAAAACTGATTACAACCGGAATAAGCATAACCCGATTAAAGGCTGGGTTTATAAATGGCGGCAAACTTCAAAACAGAGAAGGTAATTTGGATGAGATCGTTAGAGACAAGTTGGAGAATAGCCGGTTGTTGAATTTAATTAAAACTATAGTGAACGTATTTCTAGATTTTTTTACTTTGGGAAATGCACTCAAAGGCTGGTATGTAAAACCCGCTTGACAAGATTTACTTGTAACTGTAAGACCTAAAAATTTATCTATTCATGAAGGGTATTATATTGGCTGGCGGCTCCGGCACTCGTCTGTATCCCATCACAAAGGCAATAAGTAAGCAGTTAATGCCTATTTATGACAAGCCGATGATCTACTATCCCTTGTCGACGTTGATGATGGCGGGTATTCGAGAGATCCTGATCATCTCTACCCCGGAAGATCAAGCTTCCTTCATGCGCTTATTGGGTGATGGTAGTGCTCTTGGTTGTCGGTATGAATATGCTAAGCAGGATGTGCCCAATGGGTTGGCCCAAGCTTTCGTGATCGGTGCTGATTTTATCGGATCCGATTCCGTAGCCTTGGTATTGGGCGATAATATTTTTCACGGCGTCGGATTGGATAAGCAGTTGCAATCGTTGCGGGCTATTGAGGGAGGATATGTATTTGCCTATCAGGTTTCAGATCCGGAACGATATGGGGTGGTGGAGTTTGATACGGAAATGAATGCCATCAGTATTGAAGAGAAACCTACGAAGCCCAAATCCAATTATGCCGTACCGGGTCTTTACTTCTACGATAATGAAGTGGTGCGGATTGCACGTGACTTAAAGCCATCACCTCGTGGCGAATATGAGATCACGGATGTGAACAAAGCCTATTTGGCAGCGGGTAAATTAAAAGTTGCCGTATTGGATAAAGGAACCGCCTGGCTAGATACAGGAACATTTGATTCACTCAGTGATGCCTCTGAGTTTGTGCGAGTGATCGAGAAGCGACAAGGGACCAAGATCGGGTGTATTGAGGAGGTGGCCTATCGAAACGGATTCATTACCCGCGAGCAGTTATTAGCACTTGCTGAGCCTTTGCAGAAAAGTGGATATGGCAAGTATCTGCAATCGATTGTATAATATTTTTTCACTTTAACCTCAGTATCTCATCTCCTTATCTTCTCAAATCTGCTTCGCGCTTGTCGGATGTGGACGAATCGGACAGGTGCATGCTCGGGAGATCAGACGCGTCGGAAAGCTGCTGGCGGTTTGTGATATTGATCCGCCTAGAATGGAGTTGCTGTCAGGAGGGGAAGATGTCAGGCAATATGCATCCCTTTCATCCCTACTTGAACACGAGCATGAAATTGATGTAGTGGTGATCGCCACGCCGAATGGACTGCATGCGGAACAATCGATCGAGGCTTTGAAATATGGAAAGCATGTGCTCTGTGAAAAGCCCATGGCCATTCGGTCGACAGATGCTGAATCGATGATAAAGGCAGCCAAGAGCTCCGAGAAACACTTGGTGGTGGTCAAACAGAACCGATACAACCCACCGATTCAGGAGCTGAAGCGCTTGCTGGATGAAGGCAAGTTGGGGAAGATTTTGAGTGTTCAGATCAATGCTTTCTGGAATCGGACTGCGGAATATTATGCACAGTCTCCTTGGCGGGGAACATTGGAGCTCGATGGAGGAACCCTTTACACTCAATTCAGTCACTTTGTAGATCTCATGATCTGGTTTTTCGGTGATATCATTGAGGTAAAAGGATTTCGGTCTAACACCCATCACGCCGGTCTCATTGAGTTTGAGGATCAAGGGGTGATCGCCTTACAATTTGAATCGGGATTACAAGGGAGTTTGCAGTATACAGTGAATGCCTATGAGAAGAATATGGAAGGTTCGATCACTGTATTCGGGAAGAAAGGAACGGTAAAGGTTGGAGGGGCGTACTTGAATGAAATGTCTTATTTCAGTGTTGAGGTGGTTGATAAAGGTGAGGGAGTTGAGCAGGTTGAGAGAGTTGAGAATGACATGCATAATCCTAATCAATACGACGGTTATCAGGGGTCGATGTCGAATCATCCGATGGTTTATGACGATCTGATCCGGTTGCTGAATGGCGAGACCAACAACCTGGCTTCGCCGGAGGACGGATTGAGAACGGTTAAGGCTATAGAAAAGATCTACAGCAACGTACATGTCAGCTGAGCCGATCATAAAAAAATCCGGCATTCGCGATGTGCAATTTGGCAAGGGGGTACAGCTAGTTGAGCCGGTGAATTTATACGAGTGTGCGTTGGGTAATGATTGTTTTGTGGGGCCTTTTGTGGAGATACAATGCGGTGTAAAAGTTGGGGCTCGCACAAGGATTCAGTCTCATAGTTTTCTCTGCGAGGGTGTTACGATCGGAGAAGATTGTTTCATCGGTCATGGAGTGATGTTCATTAATGATCGGTTTAGCGATGTCGGTCCGGCAGGGGGCGATCGAACCAAATGGAAAAAAACATTAATTGGCAATCATGTCTCCATCGGTTCAAACGCAACTATTTTGCCGGTGAGTATTTGTGATCATGTGGTGATCGGTGCAGGATCTGTGGTAACAAAAGATATACTGATTCCGGGCGTGTACTTCGGGAATCCAGCTCAACTTAAATCGAACAAGCGATAAATCTCATCTTTTATCCCTCATCTCTCAACTAAATGAAGATAGCAGTCATCGGTACCGGCTACGTCGGACTTGTCAGCGGCACCTGTTTTGCTGAAACGGGCAATCAGGTCACCTGCGTTGACATTGATAAAGCCAAAGTTGAGAAATTGTCGAGTGGCCAGATCACGATATACGAACCCGGTCTTGAAAAGCTTTTTGAACGAAACCTCAAAGAAGGGCGGCTGAAGTTCACAACCTCATTGGAAGAAGGAATCGAAGGGGCACAGATTATTTTTCTGGCCTTGCCTACACCACCGGGTGAAGATGGTAGCGCCGATTTGAAATATATCTTGGGAGTAGCCGCTGACCTAGGAAAACTTCTGAAACCTGATGATTTCAAAGTGATCGTTGATAAGAGTACCGTACCTGTGGGTACCGCCGAAAAAGTTCGCAATACTATACTTAAAACCTTCAACGATCTCAACCCTCATCCCTCATCTCTCAACGAATTCGAAGCTTGCTTCGAAATCATAAGTAATCCCGAATTCCTCCGCGAAGGCGCTGCCGTCGAGGACTTCATGAAACCCGACCGCGTGGTGATCGGTACCAATTCTGAGCGAGCCAGAAAAATCATGGAACAGCTGTACCTGCCATTTGTGCAAGAGGAGAGTTCCCTGATTTTCATGGATGAAAAGAGTGCAGAGTTGACTAAGTACGCCGCAAATACGTTTTTGGCCACCAAAATTTCATTCATGAATGAGATGGCGCAGCTCTGTGAGCGGCTCGGAGCCAATATCGATATGATTAAATCCGGATTGGCTTCTGACCCTCGAATAGGACGATTCTTTTTGAATGCGGGGTTGGGGTATGGAGGAAGTTGTCTTCCAAAAGATGTAAGAGCGCTTGCCAAATCAGCAGCTGATTCAGCTTATGACTTTAAGATCTTAAATGCGGTGATTGAAGTGAACCGATTGCAGAAGCAGTTTTTTATTGATAAGATCAGCAGCTATTATAAAGGAGATTTGAAAGGCAGGCATTTTGCCATTTGGGGTCTTGCCTTCAAGCCAAATACCGATGATATCCGGGAGGCACCGGCCTTGGAAGTAATTGATTACCTATTGAAAAATGGAGCTTCCGTCTGCGCATTCGATCCGGAAGCTATGGATAATGTGAAGAAAATGTATGGCGATCGAATAGGCTTCGCACTTTCACAATACGACGCTCTAAAAGACGCCGATGCATTGGTAATATGCACGGAGTGGATTGAGTTTCGGACGCCGGATTTTGATCGGATTGGTTCTTTGTTGAATGAAAAGGTTGTTTTTGATGGGAGGAATTTGTATGAAATAATTTTCATGAAGACAATTGCTTTCCATTACGAGTGCATTGGACGTACTATTTTACAGTGACGGGGTTTGATTATTTTAATCAAATCAATAAATACATAATATAAAATCTTCTGTCTACTGCCTAAAATTCTCGGGTACTTATCTTATTTTTATTAAGGTGGCTGAAGTTCGCTTGCGAATATTTCAAATAACGTTAGATTCACGGAACCTCAAAAAGATCAATTTATGGAATACCAAGTTCATCCCAGTGCAATAATTGATGATGGGGCCATCATAGGGGCCGGCACTAAAATTTGGCATTTCAGCCATATTATGTCAGATTGCGAAATTGGTGAAAATTGTAATATTGGCCAGAATGTGGTGGTGTCGCCCAAAGTAAAACTTGGAAAAAATGTTAGGGTTCAGAATAATGTATCAATATACGAAGGAGTTATCTGCGAAGATGATGTATTCTTAGGTCCTTCAATGGTCTTTACCAATGTGATTAATCCCCGTAGTGCATTAAGTCGAAAAAATGAGTACCGGCAGACCTTAATTCGTAGAGGAGCCACCTTAGGCGCTAACGCTACCATATTATGCGGGAATGAAATTGGTGAATTTGCATTTGTAGGTGCTGGTGCTGTGGTTACAAAGCCTGTACCGCCATATGCACTCGTTGTTGGTAATCCATCAAGGCGTGTGGGGTGGATGAGCGAGTTCGGACAAAAATTGCATTTCGATTCTGATGGAACTGCAATGTGTCCTGAAAGCGGTCAAAGTTATCGCCTGCAACATGATCGTGTAATTCGGTTGGGATAATTCATCACTATCGTAATAGACTTAGTATACCACATGTAATAAAAAATAATTTTAATTTGAAAAACTTTATACTCATCGGGGCTGGTGGATATATTGCCCCACGGCATATAAAAGCCATCAAAGACACTGGAAACAATTTGTTAGCGGCATTAGATCGGCATGATTCCGTAGGGATTCTGGATAGCTATTTTCCTAATGCTGATTTCTTTACTGAATTTGAGAGATTTGATCGTCATATAGGAAAAATAAAACGGCAAGGAACACCAATTCATTATTTGTCTGTTTGTTCCCCTAACTATTTGCATGATGCACACATACGTTTTGGACTTAGAATAGGGGCTGATGTAATTTGTGAGAAGCCTATTGTGCTTAATCCTTGGAATATTGATGCATTGATGGAGATTGAGGAAGAAACCAACCATAATGTATACACAATTCTCCAACTTCGATACCATCCTGCCATCATTGAGCTTCGGAAAAAGATCAAAAACGGGCCATCCCAAAAGATTTATAACATAAGCCTTCGTTATATCACATCGCGAGGCAGGTGGTATCATGCCAGCTGGAAAGGGGATGTGCAGAAAAGTGGAGGCATTGCTACTAATATTGGCGTGCATTTCTTCGATATGTTGCTTTGGATCTTCGGCGATGTAATCGAATCAGTAGTTTATAAGCACGATCCGTTTACCGCAGTGGGGACCCTGAAGCTTAAAAATGCAAATGTGGAATGGTCTTTGAGTATAGATGGCGACACACTTCCAGCCGAGGTAAGAAAAAAGGGAAAGCGCTCGTTCCGAAACTTGAGTATTGATGGAGATACCTTTGAATTCAGCGAAGGGTTTACAGAATTGCATACCCACTCGTACGAAAATATTATCGCCGGCAGAGGATTTCGAATTAGTGAAACGAAGAAAGTAATTCAACTAGTTCATGATGTTAGAAAGGCTATGGTGTAACTTTATCGAATTCAAGCCACTCTATTTAAAGTATTACGAAATTGACTACAGGTTCTGCCTATTTGTATGTAAGTACCCCTTTTAACAGACAGTCGTTGATTTGTGAATTTCGGTAATTTCTATGTTTCTTTTCCATTCATCCGGTGTTAGATTGTTCAGGGCTTCGTGGGGTCTTC
>Ga0315902_10003506_pt1 | contig 23360 bp, 22 predicted proteins | sample LakEriMetagenome_9_FD_203523 | JGI IMG/M metagenome (GOLD analysis project Ga0315902, IMG submission 203523) | Freshwater fungal communities from buoy surface, Lake Erie, Ohio, United States - Buoy 12 MA117 | ecosystem: Environmental > Aquatic > Freshwater > Lake > Lake biofilm | place: USA... | reverse complement strand
CGAGGGTGGCGGGCATGCCCACCAGGCGCGGGAGGAAGAAGGACGAGGCGCCTTCCATGATGATTCCGCGCCGATTGAACACCAAGCCGAACCGGGCGTCTGTCGAGGCGATCCGGACGTCCATGGGCAGGATCATGGTCACGCCCACGCCCACCGCCGCGCCGTTGATGGCGCCGATCACCGGCTTCAGGCTGTCGAAGATCCGCAGGGTGACAAGCCCCGCCGTGTCACGCCGCACGGGCGTGTCCTTGTCCGGCTTGGCGGCGCCGAAGGTCTGGCTGCCGCCGGAAAGGTCGGCCCCGGCGCAGAAGGCCCGGCCGGAGCCGGTCACGATCACGGCCCGGACGTCGTCGTCGGCGTCGGTCAGGTCGAAGGCGGCCTGCAGGTCGTTGCACATCTGCAGGGTCCAGGCGTTCATCCGCTCGGGCCGGTGCAGGGTGATGGTCGCGATGTGGTCCTCGACCGAATAGAGGATCGTCTCGAAGCTGGGCATGGTTGAGTGGCCTTTCGGGATCAGGGGCGGAGGCGGGCGCGGACCGGCCCGCCATCGATGCGGATCAGGGCACCGTTGGTGAAGCTGGACGTCTCACTGGCGAGCCAGAGGGCGGCGGGGACCATCTCCTTCGGCAGTCCGACCCGCATGCCGCCCTTGGTCCAGCCTGGATTGTCGTGGTCAGGGGGATCGGCCCAGTGTTCAGCCACGTCGGTGGCGAAGGGGCCCACGCAGATGGTGTTGACCCGCACGTTCGGGCTGTAGGCGGCGGCGAAGCCGGTGGTCAGGACGTTCAGCGCCGCCTTGGCGCCGGCGTAGGGCAGGGCGTAGGGCGAAGCCTCCAGCGAGGCGATGCTGGAAATGTTGATGATCGAACCGCCATCGCCCCTGTGCATCCTCGCTCCCACCAGGGCGGAGAGGCGGAATGGGCCTTTGAAGTTGACCCCGATCACCTTGTCGAAATTGTCCTCGGTCACCTCCTCCAGGGAGGGATAGAGGGGCGACATGCCCGCATTGTTGATGAGCACATCGATCCGGCCGAAGCGCTGGTAGACCGCGTCCACCATGGGTTCGATCTCGTCCCAGTTGCCCACGTGGCAGCGGTGGGCGAAGGTCTCGACCCCCAGCTTCGCGAGTTCAGCGGCGGTTTCCTTGCAGGCCGGCAGCTTGCGGGAGACGATGGCGAGGTTGGCGCCGGCCTCGGCGAAGGCCTGGGCCATGGCGCGTCCGAGGCCTCGCGACCCGCCGGTGATCAGCACCACCTTGCCTTGCAGGTTGAAGTCCATGGTTGCGCCCTCCCTCGCGCCGGTTTGGGCCAGCAAGGCGACCACGGGGCCGCCTGTCAATGCTGACCGGGCGTCACCCGGCGGCGGCCGGCTTCACGCAGACCCAGCGGGCGCGGTGGAAGTTCTCGACATTGTCGGTCCAGCCCGTGATCCGGGGCGAAACCAGGGCGCGGCTGACCACCTGAAAGACCGGAATGATCCCTTCCTCGTCGAGCATCAGCTGTTCGGCCTCAGCCAGGATCCGGGCCCGCCTGGCGGCGTCGGGTTCGCGGTCGGCCCGGTCCAGCAGGGCGTCGTACCGGGGATTGACGTAACCGGAGTAGTTCTGCTGGCCGGTGTCTGACCGGAACAGGCCAAGGAAGGTCAGGGGGTCGTTGAAGTCGGCGAACCAGCTCAACATGCCGGCCTGGAAGTCCTTCTGCCGGTAGGCCGCAAAGGCGATCTGGCCCTCATTCTGGACCGTCGTGACCTTGAGGCCCAGGGCGGCCCAGTCCGCCGCGACGGCCTGGGAGATCAGCAGGGTGTCAGGGGTGTTGCCGGTCTTGATCTCGACCGAAAGCGGCCGCTGCGGTCCATAGCCGGCCTCGGCCAGCAGCTTGCGGGCGAGAACCTGGCGCTCCGCGAACGGCATGTCCGCCCATTGCAGGCGCACCCCCTCGCCATGGCCTGCAGTCGCCGGCGGCACAAAGCTGTATGCGGGCTTCTGCCCGGCCCGCATCAGCTTGCCGGTGATGAATTCGCGGTCGACGCCCATGGACAGGGCGCGCCTCACCCGGATGTCCTGGAAGGCCGGCACGCCGGGAACATTGAGGGCGATGTAGAAGGTGGCCAGGGCCGGAGAGGCCCGGACATAGCCCGGCAGGGTCTCCCGGAGCCGCTGGACCCGGCTGGACTGGAAGTTGGTGTTCAGGTCAAGCTCGCCGCGGGCGACCCGGCGCTCGGCCATCACCGAGTCCGGTGTCGGGAAATAGTCGATCTGGTCCACGCAGACGGAAGGCGCATCGTAGAACTCAGGGTTCTTCACCACGCGGATGTGGTCGCCCAGCTTCCAGTCCACCAGCCGGAATGCCCCGTTCCCCACGAAGTTCTCTGGGCGGGTCCAGGCGTCGCCATGGGCGCGCACCGTATGGGCGGGGACCGGGAAGAAGCTCTGATGCTTGAGCAGGGCCGGAAGGTACGGCGCCGGATGCTCAAGGGAGAGTACCAGCGTCAGGTCGTCAGGAGCCTTGACCCCCAGCGTCTCGGGGCCGGCCTTGCCTTCGTTCACCGCCTGCCCGTTTCGGATCAGATAGAGGAGGTAGGCGTAGCTGGACGCCGTCGCCGGATCGAGGATGCGCCTGTAGGCGAAGACGAAGTCGTTCGCCGTGACAGGTCGCCCGTCGCTCCAGGTCGAGGGCCTGAGGCGGAAGGTCCAGGTCAGGCCGTCGGGCGAGACCGTGTAGCTCTGGGCCAGGGCCGGGATCGGCGAGGCTTCCGGGCTGTCGGTGAAGAGGCCGGTGAAGAGGTCGCCGATGATGGCGAACTCATCCACCAGGGTCGCCTTCTGGGGATCCAGGGATCCGGCCTCGGTGTTGTTGCCCCAGGCCAGGCAGGTCTTTCCGGGCGGGCAGGCCGGTCGGCTGACCTGGGGCTGGCAGCCGAGGATGGCGAGGGTGCAGGCCAGGGCGAGGAGGACAGGGAGCTTCACGTGCGGATCCGGGGCTACTCGCGCCTGAGGGCCTCGATGGGATCGAGGCGGGCGGCGCGCCAAGCAGGATAGGCGCCAAAGACCAGTCCGACCAGACTCGAGAAGCTGAGGGCGACGGGAATGGCCCAGACAGGGAGGGCGAAGGGCCAGTCGGCGATGGCGGCGATCCCTGCGGCGCCGAGGAGGCCGATCCCCAGTCCGATCAGCCCCCCGACGAGGGACAGGGCGACAGACTCCAGCGCGAACTGGGCCAGGACGTCGCGCCGGCGGGCGCCCAGGGCCATTCGCAGGCCGATCTCACGGGTGCGCTCAGTCACGGCGACCAGCATGATGTTCATGATTCCGACCCCGCCGACGACCAGGGACACCGCTGCGATGGCCGCCAGCAGGACAGTGAAGGCCCCGATGGCCGCCCGGGAGGCCTCGAGGATCGAGGCGAGGTTCTGGGTCTGGAAGTCGTCGTCCTCGCCAGGCCCGATCTTGTGCTCGGTGCGCAGGACCGAGTCGATCTCTTCCTGCACGGTCCCCAGTTCGTCCTCTGAGACCGCCTTGACATAGATGGTCTGGACGCTGTCGGCCTTGATGCGGCGGCCGATGATCCGCGAGCGTACGGTCTCCAGGGGCGACAGGATGAGGTCGTCCTGGTCCCTTCCGAAGCTGGACTGGCCCTTGGAGCCAAGGACGCCGATCACCTCGAAGGGCGCCCCCCGGATCCGGATCCTCTTGCCGACGGGGTCAGCCTCGCCCCAAAGCTGGGTGACCACTGTCGGGCCAAGGACGGCCACCTTGCGGCCCTGCCGGGCGTCCCTGTCGTCGAACATGCGCCCAGAGGCGATGGTCAGGTCACGGGCCTCGAGGTAATCGGGGGTCACGCCGACGATCGATGTGTTCCAGTTGGCGCCGTCCGCCGTGACCTGGGCCATGCCGGTGACCGAGGGCGCCACCGCCGCCGCCCCTTCGACCTGGCGCTGGATGGCCTCGGTGTCGGCGTCCGAGAGGCTCTGGCCCGATCCCGCCCCGCCCATGACGCCGCCCGCGGTGCGGGGCTGGAGGGGTGTGACGATGATCAGGTTCGAGCCGAGGCCGGAGATGGTGTCCGTCACCCGCTTCTGCGCGCCCAGGCCGATGGAGGTCATCATCACCACCGCAGCGACGCCGATGACCACCCCCAGGGAGGTCAGGCCTGAACGGAGGGGATGGGCGATGATGGCGCCGGCGGCGAAGCGGACGATCTCGGTGGGGGAGGCGCCGCTCATGATCGCATGTCCTCGGTCACGCGCCCGTCCCGGAAGGCGATGCGCCGGCGGGCGGCGTCGGCGACGCCCCGGTCATGGGTGACGAGGACGACCGTCAACCCCTCGGCGTTGAGTTTCTGGAAGAGGCCCAGGACCTCGATCCCCGTGGCGCTGTCCAGGGCGCCGGTGGGCTCATCGGCCAGCAGCAGGTCGGGCTGGTTCGCCAGCGAACGGGCAATGGCCACGCGCTGCTGCTGGCCGCCCGAGAGCTGGTTGGGACGATGTCCCATGCGTGATCCCAGGCCCACCCTTTCGAGAAGCTCTGCGGCGCGTTCCCTCCGGGCCCGGGGCGCTGCGCCGGCATAGACCATCGGCAGCTCGACATTCTGCAGGGCGGAAAGTCGGGGAAGCAGCTGGAAGGACTGGAAGACGAAGCCGATCCGGCGGTTCCGGAAGTCCGCCAGCTGGTCGTCCGAGAAGCGCGCCACCTCCTCGCCCTCGAACCGGTATCGACCCCGGCTGGGCCGGTCGAGCCCGCCAAGAATGTTCATCAGCGTCGACTTGCCCGATCCGGAAGGCCCGATGATCGCAATGCTCTCGCCGCGGCCGATGGTCAGGCTGACGCCGTCGAGCGCCGTGACGGTTTCTTCCCCCATGACGTAGGTCTTGGTCAGATCCTCGATCTGGATCATCGCGGCCTCGCCCATGGCCGGTCAGCCCCCTCCGACGCGCATCTTTGGCTTGGGGCCGCCGCCCACGATGAGGGTCTCGCCAGCCTTGAGGGGGCCGCGAACCTCGGTCATGGCGCCGTCGGTCGGTCCAACCTGGATCACCACAGGCTGAGGTCCCTCCGGCGTGAGGCGGTAGACCGAGCCGGCGACAAAGCCCGACGGATCCGGGCCCACATCGAAGGCGAGAGGCCGGAGCACCTTCAGGCGCGCCTTTTGACGGTCATCAAGCCGGGCCTCCAGCTGGGTCAGGCCCGTATCGATGACCCGCGCCACCGCCTTGCGTCCGGCCTCGCCGCCCGGTGCGCCGGCGGCCGTCGCCTGCACCCGAAGCTCGGCCTGGATTTCCGACCAGGCCCTTCTCTGACCGGGGTCGAGGCCCAGCTGGCCAACCACCTTCTGGGCGGCGCCCGAGCCAGGATATCCAGGACCGGAGTCATTGCGGATCGGCGTGCCCGGCGGGCCGCGGGGTGCGGCCTGGACCTGGGCTGGCGGGACCCACCGCAGGGCGGCGACCGGGACCTTGAGCACACCGTCGCGGCGCTGGAGGATGATATCGGCGTTCGCCGTCATGCCGGGCAGGAGGCGCCCGCCGGTGTTCGCCGCCTCGGCCATGACGGTGTAGGCCACGACATTCTGTTCGGTCACGGGTTGCTTGCGGACCTGAGTGACCACGCCTTCGAAGACCTGATCCGGAAAGGCGTCCACGGAGAAGGTCACCGCCTTGCCTTCCTTGACGCCCCCGATGTCCGCTTCATCCACGGAGATCTTCACCTTCACGCGGTCAAAGTCCCGGGCGATGCGGAACAGGACCGGCGCCTGGAAGCTGGCGGCTACGGTCTGCCCAGGTTCAATGGCCCGCAGGACAACGACCCCGTCGATGGGCGAGACGATCCGTGTCCGGGACAGGTCCACCTCAGTGGTCCGGAGGCTGGCCCGGCTCTGCTGGACCCGGGCCCGGGCGACCTCGAGGGCTGCAGCGCTGGTCCGCGCCTGCGCCTCCACAGCTTCAAGGGCGGCCTGCGAGTAATAGCCCTGGGCGGCGAGGGACTTTCGGCGCGCGAGTTCCTGTCGCGCCTGCTGCGCCTGGGCCTCAGCCTGCCGGACCGCGGCCTCGCCCGCAGCGACATCGGCCTGGCCCAGTCGAAGGCGGGACTGGAAGGTCTGGGGGTCAAGCTCGGCCAGGACCTGCCCCGCCGTCACCCGATCGTTGAAGTCCACCATGATCGCCTGGATCTGGCCGGAAATCTGAGATCCGACCTCCACCGTGACCATGGCCTCGATCACCCCTGAGGCCGATACGGTCTGGACCAGGGCGCCGGATTCCACCTCCCCGGTCCTATAGGGCGGCGCCTCCGGCTCTGACCTGAGGCTCCGGAGGCCAAGACCCACCAGACCCACAATCACCAGTCCGCCGAGGATGAGCACAGCGCGGCGGCGCCAGAGGGGTCGGGTGGTTGAGGTCATGGCGCGCCGTCCCCGTCAGGTCTCCAAAGGATATGGGCCGGATTCCGGGCCTTGGGAAGGGTCGCCTCTCGCCAGCAGGTCCCGACGCTCCGGCGCCGTCAGGCGCCGCCAGCGGCCCTCGGGAATGCCCTCCAAGGACAGGGGTCCGATGCGTGTCCTCTGGAGGTCCGTGACGCGCAGTCCCACCAACTCGCACATGCGCCGGATCTGACGGTTGCGGCCCTCGGTCAGGACAAAGCGAAGCCGGTCTTCACCCTTGCGGAAGACGCCCGCGGGCTTCAGGGGGCGACCGTCGAGGGAGAGACCATGGCGCAGGCGGGCGATGACCCCCGGCGTCAGCCGGCCCTCGATCCGCACCTCATAGGTCTTCTTCAACTCGGAGTCCGGGGCGATGAGGGTCCGCGCGACCACGCCGTCGGAGGTCAGCACAAGCAGGCCGCGCGATTCCCGGTCGAGTCGTCCTGCAGGGGGAAGGCTGAGGTCGTCCGGGGGCGGCGTCTCGCCGCCGGCGGCGCGCGCGGAGACGAGAAGGCTGCGGGCTTCGTCCTGGCCGGGCGCGGGATGGGCGCTCACGAGGCCTGGCGGCTTGTTGACCAGGATCGTCAGCGGCGCTTCGGCCTCGCCGGATGCGTCGATCACCTTGAGGGTCTGCCCGGGAAGAATCTTGCGCCCGACATCTTCGACCCGCTCGCCGTCGATCCAGATCCGGCCGTCCGCGATCAACGATTCCGCTTCCCGCCGCGAGCACACTCCGCTGTGGGCCAGCCAGCGGTTCACCCGCTCCGGCGCCTCGCCGACATAGACTGAGGTCCAGGCCATGGGGTCGCCCCTGGTTTGCCCGGCCTCTCTGATCACAGCTGACGTGTGGAGGGAAGCGCGGTTGTGGGCTAGCTTGTCGTCCGCCCCGGCCCGGAAGGCGGTCAACGGATGTCCACCTGGATCGAGCGACAGATCGCAATGCCCGGACCCCTGCGGCTTCTGCACGGGGAGCGCGCGACCCTCAGGGAGCTCGCGGCCGTCTACGTTGGCGCATTGGCCTTCACCCTGGGCCTTGTCATCGCCTTCGGAGAAGACGTGGCGGGGCTGGAGCCTCTGAGGCTGGGCCTCCTGGTCCTGGTCGCCCTCGACCTCGCCGGGGGCGCGGTCGCCAACCTTTGCGACGGGACGCGGGCCTATTGGAGGTCCCGGGCTAAGGGCCACCGGCTGGCCTTCCTGGCGGTCCATGCCGCCCACGCGGCGGCCATCGCCTTCATCTTTCCCGGTTCGGCTTCTGCGGCGCTGCTCGCCTGGGGCTGGGTGATGGGCGCTGGAGCCATCCTGGCGCTGTCGCCCCGGGCGTTCCGGGGCGACGCCACAGCGATGGCCCTGGCCCTGGCCGGGATGGTGACGGTCGGTCATGCGCCCGGCCTGTCCCCGGCTGCGGGTCTGCTGCTCGGTGTCTATCTCATCAAGCTGGTCTTCAGTTTCGGCGGCGGTTCGACGACGCGGCCGTCCGGCGACCTCTGACGCCGCGGGTCAGGTCCGGGTCCCTTGGAAGAAGAACCGCGGCGTGCGGTCCTCGTCCGTCTGCTCCACCAGGGTCTCCACCGAGAATCCCTCCGCTTCAAGCCAGCGCTCCCAGTCGGCGCGCGCGAAGACGCCGACATGGTGGGTCTCGCTCGCGGTGCTCACCCGGCCGGCTGCGTCCCTGAGGAGGAAGGCGTAGTGGACAGTCGTGGTCCCATCCGCCGCCAGCTCGCCGCACCACTCCAGGGCCCGGGCGGACCTTCCATCCGGCGTCTCGCCGCCAAACAGATCGGACTCGCCGGGTTCGAAGGTCTCGAGGACCTCGTCGGGAATGAAGAGGGCCAGCCCGCCGGGGGAGAGGTGGCGTCGGGCGGTGGCGAAGGCGGCCCTCAGGTCGGCCTCCGAGGTCATGTAGGCGATGGCGTCGTGGGCCAGGACGATGTCGAAGCGCCGGTCGAGGTCCAGGGTCCGCATGTCGCCCGGGATGTGAAGGCACTCGGGGTTCAGGCGCCGGGAGACCTCCAGCATGGCGGGGCTGAGGTCGGTCAGGGTGCAGTCGAGGTCCGCCTTCATGTGGAAGGCCACATGTCCGCCGCCGCTGCCCAGCTCCAGCAGGGTCCGCGCATCAGGCCGGCGGGACCTCAGGACACGACGAATCTCTGCGCACTCTCCGGTGTAGTCGGAGAGGGGGGAGATCACGGGCCACCACTCGGCGAGGCTATCGTAGAAGACTTCCACTTCAGTTCCTGTTGCTGGCCCACGGAGGGTGGAAAAGCACGGAAGAGGATGGCTCCCCGAGCAGGACTCGAACCTGCGACAAGTCGGTTAACAGCCGACTGCTCTACCAGCTGAGCTATCGGGGATCACCTGGAAGGACCGGGGCTATAGACCGCGCCGCCCAACCGCGCAAGCGGCTCTGCAACCTCGACGCACACGCCGGTCCGCCGACCAGGCGCCTCAGTAGCCGGCGGCCTTGCCATTGGGCTGGCCGTCGACGATCTGGTCCAGATATTCCGACAGGCCATAGCCCACCAGGTCGCCGCACCGGTACTCGGTCATGCCCTCGGTGATGCGGGTCTGGAGTTCGACGCCATCGGGGGTGGTGCGCCGGTTCCGAAGGGGAATCAGCGACATGACCCGGCCGGTCACGGAGTAGGACTTCCCGCCCTCGGTCTTCACCTCGGCGCGCAGCTGGGTCTGGTAGCCGTGCTCGTCCCAGTCGCTCTCGATCCGGCACTCCTTGATGAGGTCGTAGATCCCGTCACGGAAGACCATGCCGCCCTGCCGGGCGCCGCCCTTTCCGTCGCCGATGACAGACAGCATCATGCCGAAGTCGCGGCCGAAATTCATCGGGCACCAGCGGTACCAGTCGATGGCCTGCCAGTGGCGGGGTCCCCAGGACTTGTCCCTCAGGCCGTGCCCGTTGATCTCGAAGACCTCGTCGCCCACGGTGAACCGGCCGCTGGCGGCGCAGTGCTGCTCGTAATGGGCCTTGGCGAAGGACTTCTCGGGGTCGATCTCGATCGGGGTCCCGTCCTCCCGGACCGTCTCGCCGCCGTACATGGGCGAGACGCCCTCGTAGTCCAGCTCCACCGTGCAGGGAACCGAAGGGTTCTCCCGGAAGGCCTTCTTGGGATCGGCCATTTCATGAGGGCGGGCCAGCACCAGGGCCTTGCCCGAATAGGTCACGCGCAGGCGCTTGAAGGGCTCGACCACCTCGACCTTCAGGCCGCCGGCGTTCATCTCGGTGTTCCCCTCGATGGTCGGCCGGCCGAACATGAAGGCCACACGGCCGTCCGGCAGGTAGAGGCAGACGGTCATCTCGGCGTAGTGCTCGTTGGGACGGTTGCCGATCCGGAACCAGCCCCCGGCCTTCCGGGCCGGGTCGAACACGTTGAAGTACATGCTTTCGTTGTAGTTCTTGAAGGTTCCCGGATCGTGCGGGAACTCGTCCTGCGGCTCCAGGCGGGTCTTGTAGCCGGCGGCGGCCCTGGCCATGCGCTGTCCTCCCTCAATCCTTGGGAGGCACTACACCACCTCGGAGGGGACTCTCCAAGGCCCGAAAAAGGACGCCCGGCCGAAGCCGGGCGCAAGGTGATGGTGGTGATGGGATGTCTTCGAAGAAGACGGGGGCAGGCTGGCCCGGTATGGTTAATCGTCACTTAACGTCGGCGGCGGCAGGGAAGGCTGCATGAAGATCCATTTCACCGGAATCGCCGGCGCCGGCATGGCGGCCGTCGCCCAGATGATGCAGGACGCCGGCCATGAGGTGTCCGGCTCCGACCAGGACGTCTTCCCGCCCATGTCCACCTTTGTCGAGGGGCTGGGCCTGCCGGTCGCATGGCGCCTGGACGCCGCCAACCTGCCCGCGGACCTCGACGTCCTCGTCCAGGGGGCCAGCGCCAAGCTGGGGGGAGACGACAATGTCGAGGCCGCCGAGGCGCGGCGTCGCGGCGTGAGGGTCACCACCTTCCCCGAACTGGTCGGAGACCTTTCCCGGGACCGGGTCAACACCGTGGTGGCGGGCTCTTTCGGCAAGTCCACCTGCGCGGCCCTGGCGGCCCATGTCCTGAGGTCCTGCGGCGTGGACGCCGGGTGGCTGGTGGGCGCCATCTCGCCCTCCCTTCCGGCGACCGGCCGCTGGGGCGCCTCGCCCGAGATGATCCTGGAGGGCGACGAGTACATCGTCGGGCCGAACGACCGCCGGTCCAAGTTCGACCTCTACCACCCGGACAGGCTGCTGCTGACCTCCCTGGTCCACGACCACGTCAATGTCTTCCCGACCTTCGCCGAGTACGAGGCGCCCTTCCTTCGGCTCCTGGAGGGGTTGCCGGAGAGCGGGCTGGCGGTGCTGCGGGATCACCCGGCCATCCGGTCTGCGGCGGCCCGGACCCGGGCGCGGATCGTCTGGTATGGAGGCGGGGAGGGCGGCTGGCGGGCGCAGGACGAGGTCTTCGGCGAGGTCAGCCGATTCGTCCTGGTCGCTCCGGACGGGACGCATACGGCCATGACGACGGGCCTCCTTGGCGCCCACAACATCGAGAACATTGTCGGGGTCTCGGCCCTGCTGCTCGAGGCCGGCCTGGTGGACCGCGACGGTCTGGTCCGCGCGGTCGCCAGCTTCGAGGGCATCCGCCGGCGCCTGGACCGGCTGACCCGCACCTCCCGGATCCCGGTGATCGAGGGCTTTGGCTCCTCCTGGGAGAAGGCCCGCTCCGCCCTTGAAGCCCTGAAGCTGCACTTCCCGGACCGGAAACTCGTCGTGGTCTTTGAGCCCCACACCTTCTCATGGCGCTCCCGGGACGCACTGTCCTGGTACGACACGGTTTTTGAAGGGGCGGACAGGGTGCTGATCCTGCCGCCACCGGGCCACGGCGCCGAAAGCCATCACCAATCGACCTTGGTCGAGATCGTCGAGAGGACCCGGGCGGCAGGCGTGGAGGCCCGCCCTGTGATGGACGCCGCCGAAGCCCAGGACGCCCTTTCCACCCTGTCCGGCGACGAGGTGGTCCTGCTCCTGTCCTCCGGTCCCCTGGCCGGCCTGCCTGACAGCCTGCCGCCATTGTTCGAGAGGCTGTACGGGGCCTGAGCAGGGCGACCGTTGACCCCCTCAGTCAGCTTCGCTGACAGCTCCCCCTTGGGGGAGCAATTGGCGCTCTCATTTCTCCCCCCGGGGGGAGGTGGACCGCGCAGCGGGACGGAGGGGGTCAGCTGAGCCGCCGAAGCGCTACCTCTGCTTGCGATAGTCGACGTCGTCCCAGGTCAGGTCGGCGAACTCCTTCCGGCGCGGGCCCATGTAGCCGAACAGGAAGGCCGCGACCTTGCGCATCTGGATCTCCTCCGAGCCCTCCGTGATCCGGTAGCGGCGGTGGTGGCGGTAGATGTGCTCGAAGGGCTTGTGGCGCGAATAGCCGATGCCGCCGTGCACCTGCATGGCCCGGTCGGCGGCCTCGCAGACCAGGCGGTTGCCCCAGTAGTTGCACATGGAAACCTTGTCCGAGAGCTCGCGCTCCACGGCCTTGTGCTCCATCTGGTCCATCTGCCAGGCGGTCTTGCGGATCAGCAGACGCAGCATCTCGGCCTGGGTGGCCAGCTCGACCAGGGGCCACTGGATGGCCTGGTTGTCCGACAGGGGCTTGCCGAAGGGCTTGCGCATCCGGGCGTACTTGACGCTCTCCTCGATGCAGTAGACCGCCGCGCCAAGGGACGAGGCCGCCTGCCGGATCCGGTTCTGGTGCACAAAGCTCTGACCCAGGCCCAGGCCGCGGTCGATCACGCCCCAGTAACTGTCCTCGGGGATCCAGACATTGGTGAAGCTGACCCGCGGGTGGTCGGTGGGCATGTTGAAGGTCCAGAGGTACTCCTCGACCTTCACCCCGGGCGCGTCCGCTGGCACGATGAAGCAGGTGATGCCGGTGGCGTCGCCGTCATTGCCGCTGGTGCGGGCGAAGACCATGCAGTGGGTGGCCACGTGCATGCCGGTGGACCACATCTTCTCACCGTTGATCAGCCAGCCCGGCTTGCCGTCCTTTTCCTGGGGGACGGCGCGGGTCTCCATGTGGGTGGCGTCCGAGCCGTGCAGGGGCTCGGTCAGGCCGAAGATGGTGCGCATCTTCCCGTTCAGCAGGAGGTCGGCGTAGGTCGCGTATTGGGCGTTGGTGGCGAACTCCTTGAACATCAGGATGAAGGGGTTGTTCCCGACGATCGAATGTTCGTTCTGCAGGTCGTTGTGCAGGCCCAGGCCCTTGGCGGCCAGGTGCTCGCGGATCACGGCCATGGCCAGGTTGGTCCCGCCCTTGCCGCCCATTTCCGTCGGCCAGGCGAAGCGCAGGTGTCCCGCCTCGTCGGCCAGCTTGCGGGCCTGGCCCAGCAGGTCTTCCCACTCGTGGCGGGGCAGGCCGCCGCGGTCCCAGTCGGTCCGCGCCCACTCCCGGCGGTGATCGAAGAAGCGGATATTGTCGTCCTTGCGCTCGAGCGGCTTGATCACGCGCTCGATGAACTCATCGAGTTCCCCAAGGTAAGCAACGAGTTCGGGGGGCAGATTGAAGTCCATGACGTTTCCCTTCGGTCAGCCGGTCTTGCGCCGTTTCGATTGATGTTCTCGATTTACAAGCCCACCCTCAGGCGGGCAGATCGTCAAGCCCGCAACTGTCCTGAGGCGCCCCTACGTCATGGAAGTCGATATTCCCGCCGCCCTCAACGCCCTGGCGCCGAAGCTGGGGGGAACCGCCGTCGAAAAGGCCCAAAGGCTGACTGGCGGGGCCAGCATGGAGACCTGGGCCTTCACCCTCGTCGGCGGTGGCGAGCCCCGTCCGCTGATCCTGCGCCGTCGGTCGGTCCCGATGGACCCCGAGACCTCCCGCTCCGCCACCATGGCGGCGGAGGCGGCCCTGATCCGCGCTGCGGAGCACGCCGGCGCCCCTGTCGCGCCCCTGGTCCGGCTCTGCCAGCCTGACGACGGCCTCGGCGAAGGTCACATCACCGGCTTCGTCGCCGGGGAAACCCTCGGGCGCAAGATCGTTGCGGATCCAAGGTTCGACACGGTGCGGCCGCACCTCGCCCGCCAGTGCGGCCAGATCCTGGCTCGGATCCACACCATCCCCGCCGGCGCGGCGCCCCTGGCCACCGCCGACGCCCAGGGCGAGCTGGACCGCTATGAGGCCATCTACCGCTCATCGGGAGCCGAGCGACCGATCCTCGAGATGGCGATCCAGCACATGCGGCGGAACCTGCCGCCGCCCATGCCCAACGTCGTGCTCCACGGCGACTTCCGGAACGGCAACATGATGTTCGACCCCGACAGGGGGGTGGCCGCAGTGCTGGACTGGGAGCTGGCCCATGTGGGCGACCCGGCGGAGGACCTGGGCTGGCTGTGCGTCAACTCCTGGCGGTTTGGCCAGGCCGAGCGGCCCGTGGGGGGCTTCGGCGAGTACCAGGACCTGCTGGAAGGCTACATCGAGGCCGGGGGTGTCGAGATTCCCCTCTCCCGGGTCCTGTTCTGGCAGGCCCTGGGATCCCTGAAATGGGGGATCATGTGCCTGATGATGTATTCCAGCTATGCGACGGGGGCGACAAACTCGGTGGAGCGTCCGATGATCGGGCGCCGGGTCTCCGAGACCGAGATCGACCTGGTGAACCTTCTGGAGGCGGGCCTGTGATCGAGCATCCCCGGGCGGACGAACTCATAGAGGCGGTGGCGGGCTGGGTGGAGTCCATCCGCCCCCAGTTGAACCCCCGCGACGCCTTCCTCTCTCGGGTGGCGGTCAACGCCCTCAACGCCGTCAAGCGCGAGCTGGTCCAGGGACCGGTCGCCGAAGCCGCCGCTGTGGCGCGGCTGTCCGCCCTGCTGGGCCTGGAGGGCGACCTCAAGGCCCTGAACGCCGAGCTCTGCGAGCGCCTTCGCCAGGGGGAGATGGACGTGTCGACCCCCGGGCTCCTGGCCGCCCTCAAGGCCGGGATCGAAGACCAGATCGCCATCGACCAGCCGTCCTACGTGTCGGTGAAGGTCCGCTGAAACCCGAATTCCAGGAGGAAACCATGGCCACCACAGAAGAGCGGACCGACGAGGTCCTCTACGAGGTCTCCGAGGGCATCGCGACCCTCACCCTCAACCGGCCGGACCGGCTGAACACCATCTCCGGCCCCATGCTGAACCAGCTCACGGCCCTGCTGGTCCAGGCGAACGAGGACCCCGAGGTCCGCGTCGTGATCCTGACCGGCGCCGGGAAGGCCTTCTGCGCGGGCCTGGACCTGGTCAGCGCCACCCAGGGGTCCGGGATCGGGTCCGACACCTCGGGCCAGAACGTCTCGGTCAACCTGGACCTGCGGAACACTCCGCCAACCGTCCTGTTCGCCATGGACAAGCCGACCATCTGCGCCCTGAACGGCTCGGCCGCCGGCTACGGCATGGACACCGCCATGGGCTGCGACATCCGCATCATGGCCCAGAGCGCCAAGATGGCCGCCGCCTTTGTGCGCCGGGGCATCGTGCCGGAGTCCGGCGGCACCTGGTTCCTGCCGCGCCTGCTGGGGTGGGCCCGCGCCGCCGAGCTGATCTTCACCGGCCGAACCCTTTCGGCCGAGGAGTCCCTTGAGCTCGGCCTGACCAACGCCGTGGTCCCGGACGAGGAGATCCACACCGCCGCCCGCGCCATGGCCCGGGAGATCGCCGACAATGCGCCCCTGGCCGTACAGTCGGCCAAGCGCTTGATGCGGATGGGCCTGAACGAGACGTTCAACGACCATGTCCACCACGTCTACCTGCAGTTCCTGCAGCTGATGCGCACCCGCGACTTCCGCGAGGGCATGGTCTCCTTCCTCGAGAAGCGTCCCGCCGAATTCACCGGGAGGTAACGGTCAGGGTCTCGCGTAAAGGGGGGGGAGGCGGCTCAGCTGACCCCCTCCGTCGCGCTGCGCGCGCCACCTCCCCCTTGGGGGAGGAATTAGAGAGCCAATTGCTCCCCCAAGGGGAGCTCCCGGCGAAGCCGGGTGAGGGGGTCAATCCCCTCGCCGCAGACCCCTCCGGCCCGCTTCGCGGTCCACCTCCCCCTGGGGGGAGGAATTGAAAGCGCCCTAATTGCTCCCCCAAGGGGGAGCTCCCGGCGAAGCCGGGTGAGGGGGTCAATCCCCCTTTGAGGTTGGCGCCGCGGTCGCCTGGCGCCGCCGGTTCTTCCCCAGCTCATCCGGGCAACCCCTGTCGAGCAGGCCTTCGACCGGGCCCTCGACGCGGAAGAGGGGATAGCGGTCGACCCGGCTGGTGGGGACGCCGCGTACGAGTTCGCCCACGGGCGTCACCGTCCGGAAGCAGGACTGAAGGTCCGCCAGTGTCAGGCGCCGGCTCTTGTCGAGGACGAGGCCGGGCCGGTCGACCGGCGCGGGCGCCGCATCCGGCCACCGCTCCCGCTCGATCAGGTGGACGAGGGGCGCTCCGATCTGGCCTGTCGCGGCCAGCTGGGACAGGGCCCCGTAGTGCGCCACTCCCACCCACTCCGCGCCAGCCCAGACGCGGGCGGCCTCGACCTCACCGGCGAACTGCGGCCAGCCGCGGATGGGGAGGAGCGGGTCGGTGCGGCCGTTGAGCGGCGGACCCTGCAGCCCCCCCCATGCCAGGGTCCCGGCCATGGCGACGGCGCCCAGGGCGAGGCCGGCCCCGAACACCCTCGGCCGCCAGCCCCCGGGGCGGGCCTGGAGCGCCGCTGCGGCGGCCAGGGCGAAGGCCGCAAAGACCGTCGCGGGCCAGTGCGCCTGCACCCGGTCATGCAGGCTGTGCAGGGCCAGGTAGAGGCAGAAGGGCAGGGCGGCCAGCAGGGGCAGGGAAAGGTCCATGCCTGCCACCCGGCCCCGATTGCGGATCGCGGCCCAGACCCCGGCGCCCGCCAGGACCGCGATGAGGGGATTCAGGAGGACGAACTGTGTGCTGAGGAACTCACCCAGGTAGGCGGGCCTGAACTGCGAGGGCTCGACCCGTCCGAACTGTTTCTCAAAGGTCAGCCAGCCGTTCGCGGCGTTCCAGGCGAGGTTGGTGGCGAAGATCGCCCCTGCCGGGGCGATGGCCATCCAGGGCCAGGGGGTGAGCAGCCTGCGCCGCCCTTCGGCGGAGCTGGCCAGCCACAGGACAATTCCGGGCGCGAGGAAGAGGGCGGAGTACTTGGAGATGCAGGCCAGTCCCGCCAGGGTCCCGGCCAGCAGCCACAGGCGCGGGCTTCCGCCGGCGAAGATCCGTCCCAGCACCGCCAGGGTGGCGGCCCAGAAGAAGATGGCCGGGGCGTCCGGCGTGGCGATGAGGCCGCCGGCGCCGATGGTCAGCATGGCATTGTAGGCCAGGGCCGCGACCAGGCCCGTCCGGGCGCTTCCGCCAAGCCGTCGGGCAAGATCCGCGGTCAGCCAGGTGGTGGCCGCCGCCCCCAGGAGCGGCAGCAGGCGAACGCCGAGGGGGGTGTCGCCGGCCAGAAAGGTTCCCAGCCGGATCCACCAGGCGATCATCGGCGGATGGTCGTAATAGCCCAGGTGAAGGTTCTGCGACCAAAGCCGGTAATAGGCCTCGTCCTCGGTCAGGGGGATCACGGCCGCCGCCCATAGCCGCAGCGCGCTCAGCGCCAGGATCAGCAGCCAGAGGCCCCGGACGGCGTCCAGCCTCACCAGACCGCCTTCGAGGTCGTGACATAGTTCCAGGCGGCGGCGACGACGGCGCCGGCCAGCCCCGCCACCCACCAGGCTGGGCCGCGCTCAAAGACAACGGTCGCAACCGCGACATTGGCCGCCAGCGGCACACTGCAGAGCACGCAGAACTTGATGTAGCCCGAGATCAGCTTCAGCCCCCTCAGGCGCCGATCGCGATAGGTCACGGCGTTGTTGATGAGGTAGTTCGAGGTCATGGCCCCGATCGCCGCCAGGGTCTGGGCCCAGGAGAAGCCGATATCCAGCAGGCTTCTCAGGATGGCGAGGTGCACCACCACGCCGCTGGCGCCAACCATAGCGAACATGAGGAACCGCGGCGAGATGACGTCCTTGCTGAGCTTGGCGACCAGCAGGCCCAGGTACTGGACCACAACCCCGTTATCGAGCTTGGAGTCCCCGGCCTCCCGGGCCCGGAAGGTGTAGGGCAGCTCGACGATCTTCAGGGGCCGGTCCTGCGAAGCGACGATGTCGAACAGGACCTTGAAGCCCGAGGTCGAAAGGCGCTGGGCGACGACCTCCACGGCCGAGCGCCGGACCATGAAGAAGCCGCTCATGGGGTCGCTCAGGTCGGCCTTCAGGACCTGGCGGCCCAGCCAGTTGGCCAGCCGGCTTCCGGCTTCGCGACGCGCGCCGAGGGCGGAGGCGTCTGCGCCGGGCCCGCCGCAGTAACGGCTGCCGACGGCGAGGTCTGCCCCACCCGTGCGCAGGGCGTCCAGCATGGCAGGCAGCAGGGTCTCGTCATGCTGGAGGTCGCCGTCCATCACCGCTACGAAGGGGGCGGCGCTGGCCATGATCCCCTCGATCACGGCGCCAGCGAGTCCCCGGCGGCCGACCCGGTGCAGGCACTGCACCCGGGGATCCACCGCCGCCACCGCCTTGACCTCGGCGGCGGTCCCGTCCGGGGAGTCATCGTCCACGAAGATGACCTGCCAGCGGGTCTGGCCCAGGGCTGCCTCGACAAGGCTGATCAGCTTGCGGACATTCGCCCGTTCATTGAAGGTCGGAACGACGACCGTCAGCTCCAGGGCGGCGGCTGCGGATGATGCGGCTGGCGCGGTCGGGTCGGAATCAGGCAATCGACACCCCATGTCTGGGCGTGGTTTACAGCCGGTGACCCGGCAAGGCCAGCCAGCGGCGGGTCGAAGGAAGGGATGCGGCATGATGATGCGGATAGGGATGGCGCTGGCCGCCGGGCTTTCGGCCCTCGCCCTTGCGGCGCCCGTCGCGGCGGACAGCGTCGGGCGTCCGCGTCCTGGCTATTGGGAACTGACCAACGTCTTCACTGTGGTCATCACCCAGAAGAAGGTCGAACAGCGCTGCCTGGTGGCTTCCGAGATCAACAAGTTCATGACCTCGCCCTCCAACCGGCACTATGCCTGCACCTATCCCTCCCGTGCGGTGGGAGATGGCAAGATCCTCCTCAAGGGCAGCTGCAGCACCAAGGAGGGCCAGGTTGCGGACGTCACCGCCAGCGGCGGCTATTCGCCCGACACCTTCCGCCTCAAGCTCGCCCTCTCGACCCGGATCGCCGGCATCCCCCTGGCCGGGACCGCGACCACCACCGCCCGGCGCCTGGGTGACGCCTGTCCGCCCGCCGCGGCCCGTTCGGACGAGGCCAAGCGGGTCCTGAAGGGTGGGGACACGCCGCCGCAGAGCTGAGCCACCATTCTGGTGGAGCCCACGGCGCGGGTGATTGCCGGATTTTCGCCACGCGATAGACTTCCCCGGCGCGGGACGGAGGCGAGCCATGGGCATGACACGCAGACAGGCCGTAGCGGGGACCGGGGCGAGCGTTCTGGGCGGGGCCCTGGCGGGCGGACAGGCGCGGGCCGCCCGGGCGCCCGGGATCGCAGATGTCGTGGTGGTCGGCGCAGGGGTCTTTGGCGCCTGGACCGCCTGGAGCCTGAAGAAGCGCGGGCTCCAGGTCGTCCTGCTGGATGCTTATTCCCCCGGGAACGCCCGCTCGTCCTCGGGGGGCGAGAGCCGGGTGATCCGCCTCTCCTATGGCGGGGATCCGCTCTACTCGCAGATGGCGCGGGACTCCCTGGCTGCGTGGGCGGACCTGTCCGCCCGCCAGGCCCTGCCCCTCCTGCACCGCACCGGGGTGCTGTGGTTCTCCCCCGCCGGCGATGACTACATGGCGCGCAGCCTGACTTGGCTGAAGGCCAATGGCGTCGCCCACCAGGCCGGGGATACGGCCTGGCTGCGCCGGCGCTATCCGCAGATCACCTTCCGGGAGGGCGAGAGCGGCTTCCTGGAGGACGACAGCGGCGCCCTCATCGCCGGGCGCGGCGTCCAGACCGTGGTGGCCGACGCCGGGCTTACGGCCCAGCGAGTCCAGGCCGGACCGCCGGCGTGGTTGTCCGACGGTACGGTGCAGGTCGGTGGGGTGACGGCGCGCTCGGCGGTCTACGCCTGTGGCCCCTGGCTGCCGAAGATCTTCCCGGAACTGCTGAAGGGGCGGATCGTCGCCACCCGGCAGGAGGTCTACCACTTCGGCCCAGCGGCGGGCGACGGGCGCTTCTCGCCGCCCGCCCTGCCGGTCTGGGCCGACTTCAACGCCGGCGATATCGTCTACGGCCTTCCCGGGCTGGAAGGGCAGGGCTTCAAGCTCGCCTTCGATCGTCACGGGGCGGAGGTCGACCCTGATAGCCAGGATCGCCGGGTGTCGAACGACGGCGTGGAGGGCGCCCGCGCCTACCTCGCGCAGCGCTTCCCCGGCCTCGCCGACGCGCCCTTCGTCCATGGCCGGGTCTGCCAGTACGAGAATAGCTCCAACGGCGACTTCCTGATCGACCGCCTGCCGGGCTTCGACCGGGTCTGGCTGGTGGGCGGGGGCTCGGGCCACGGCTTCAAGCACGGCCCCGCCGTGGGGGATCGCGTCGCGCGACATGTGATGGACCCGACCCTGCCGGTCGAGCCGCGCTTCAGCCTGACCAGCAAGCAGGCCGTCCAGAAGCGGACGGTCTACTGAGGAGCTGTATTCAACCTCGTCCGCTCCGGGATGGGCTTCGAGGCCCGGGTGTCGCCGCACGCGGGAGGGGCCTGCCGCCGGGTCACGGCCCTGTGGCTCCATACCCACCTAACCCCTCGCTTGTGCGCCCCAACCGCCCTGTTCGGCGGCTTCCCGAACAGATAGTCTGTTCCCATGTCCGAAGTTGAATCCCGCCTCGCCGCCGCCGGAGTCACCCTTCCGGTCCCCGTCGCGCCCGTCGCCAACTATGTCCCCTTCGTCCGGAGCGGGTCCCTGGTCCACATCTCGGGGCAGGTTTCACTCGATCCCTCGGGGGGTGTGAAGGGCGTCGTTGGGGTCGATGTCGACCTGGAGGTCGCCCAGAGCGCCGCCCGCCTCTGCGGGATCAACCTGATCGCCCAGATGAAGGCCGCCTGCGACGGCGACCTCGACCGCCTGGTGCGGGTGGTCAAGCTGGGGGGCTTCGTCCAGGCCGGACCGGACTTCTTCGATATTCCCAAGGTGGTGAACGGCGCCTCGGACGTGATGGTCCTGGCCTTCGGCGACGCCGGCCGTCATGCGCGCTCGGCCGTGGGCGTCTACCGCCTGCCGTTGAACTTCGCGGTGGAGGTCGACGCCGTGGTGGAAATCCGATGAGAGCCCAGTTCGGAGAGGCCTGGGATTTCCTCTTCAGTCCCGCCATCGCCCATCGCGGCCTCTGGAGCCCTGACGGCCCGCCTGAAAACTCGCTCGGGGCCTTCCAGGCCGCCTGCCAGGCCGGCTACAGCATCGAGCTGGACGTCCACATCACCGCGGACGGCGAGGCGGTGGTCTTCCACGACAACACCCTGAAGCGGATGACGGGCCGTGAGGGAAGGGTCAGGGACCACACCGCCGCCGACATCTCTGAGATGTCCCTGAAAGGCACGGAAGAGACCATCCCGACCTTGCTCGAGGCCCTGGCCCTGATTGGTCATCGGGCCATGGTTCACGTCGAACTCAAGACCCCGTTCGGCGAAGTCGGTCCCCTCGAACAGAGGGTCCACGAGATCCTCATGGATCATGCCGGCCCCACCTGCGTCATCGGCTTCAATCCTTACAGCCACGCCTGGTTCGCCGACCGGTTCCCCGGAGTCCTGCGCGGCCTGGACAGCTATCGGTGGAACGACGAGGCCACGCACATCTCGCCGGAGCAACGCAAGGCCTTCGCCCGGCTGGAGCATGTACCCATCGCCCGACCGCACTTCCTCGCCATGAGCCTGGACACGGTGGCCAATCCCGAGGTCGCCGCCCATCGTAAGGCTGGCATGCCGGTGGTGGCCTGGACGGCGCGGACGTCCGAGCAGGCGCAAGCCGCCCGGCCGCACTGCGACAACGTCATCTTCGAGGGCTTCCGGGCGTGAATCTGAAGTCTGCGGTGCGCATCAGCCGCCGCATCGCCGAGATCGGCCGGGCGGAATGGGACGCTTGCGCCGTGCGTGAAGATCAGCCTTTTAACCCTTTCATCTGTTTCGATTTTCTCGATTGTGTTGAAGAGGCGGGTTGCGCCGTGGAGACCCAGGGGTGGGGTCCCCAGCACCTGGCCGTGGAGGACGAGGCCGGTCGGGTCGCCGCCGTGATGCCCCTCTACCTGAAGGGGCACAGCCAGGGGGAGTACATCTTCGACCACGCCTGGGCTGACGCCTACGAGCGAGCCGGCGGCCGGTACTACCCGAAGCTCCTCTCTGCCGCGCCCTTCACTCCCGCCACCGGCCCGCGCCTGCTGGTCCGGCCGGACGTGGACGCCGACGTCGGACGCAAGGCCCTCCTGGGCGGCGCCCTGACCGTCTGCGAGCGCTACGGGGCGTCGGGCCTGCACGTGAACTTCCCGACCCGCGACGAGTGGAACTGGCTGGGCGAGGCGGGTATGGCCCTGCGCGAGGGCCAGCAGTACCACTGGCTCAACCGGGGCTACGCGACCTTCGATGACTTCCTCGCCGACCTGTCTTCCGGGCGACGCAAGACCATCCGGCGCGAGCGTCGCGATGCGGGGCAGGGGCTGGAGATATTCTGCCTGACCGGCGCCGACCTGACCGAAGAGCACTGGGACGCCTTTTTCCGCTTCTACGTGGACACCGGGTCGCGGAAGTGGGGACGGCCTTATCTCAATCGGCTCTTCTTTTCCCTCCTGGGCGAGCGGATGGCGGACCGGGTGCTCCTGATCATGGCGCGGCGGAACGGACGCTGGATCGCCGGGGCCCTGAACCTGATCGGCGGCGACTGCCTGTTCGGGCGCAACTGGGGCTGCGTCGAGGACGTGCCCTTCCTGCACTTCGAGCTCTGCTACTATCAGGCCATCGAGTGGGCGATCGGCCAGGGCCTCGCCCGGGTCGAGGCGGGCGCTCAAGGGCAGCACAAGATCGCGCGGGGCTATCTCCCGGCGCCGGTCCACTCGGCCCACTTCATCGCTGATCCGGCCCTGCGCGGCCCCGTCGAGGACTACCTCCGGCGCGAGATGGCCGCCGTGGAGGAGGAGATGGAGTGGCTCTCGGAAGCCTATTCCCCCTTCCGCCAGTCTGGAGACGCCTGAGGGCGGGCGTGCTATCCACCGGCCACCAGTGAGGGGAGACCGCCATGAGCCTCGACGGCGCCTACGATCCGGGCAACATCTTCGCGAAGATCCTGAGGGGAGAGGCGCCCTGCGCCCGGGTGTTCGAGGATGAGCACGCCTTTGCCTTCATGGACGTCTTTCCCCAGAGCCGGGGTCACACCCTGGTCATCCCCAAGCACTCTGACGCCCGTAACCTGCTGGAGGAGGATCCGGCGCGGCTGGCGCCCCTGATCCTGGCCGTCCAGCGCGTGGCCCGGGCCGTGCGCGCCGCCCTGTCCCCGGACGGCTTGGTCGTCACCCAGTTCAACGGCGCGCCGGCGGGCCAGACGGTCTACCACCTGCACTTCCACATCATCCCGCGCTGGGAGGGCGTGACGCTGGGACGTCATGCCGCAGGCGGCATGGCGAACCCGGACGAGCTCGCCGAGTTGGCCCGCCAGATCGCCTCGAAGATCAGCTGACCTCCTCACTTTAGAGTGGAATCCCGGAGCCAATTGCTCCCCCAAGGGGGAGCTCCGACCGAAGGTCGGTGAGGGGGTCAATCCCCGTCTCAGCAGACCCCCTCCGTCCCGCTGCGCGGTCCACCTCCCCCTGGGGGGAGGAATTACGGAGCCAATTGCTCCCCCAAGGGGGAGCTCCGGCCGAAGGTCGGTGAGGGGGTCAAACCCCGTCTCAGCAGACCCCCTCCGTCGCGCTGCGCGCGCCACCTCCCCCTGGGGGGAGGAATTACGGGACCATG
>Ga0315902_10003502_pt1 | contig 23373 bp, 24 predicted proteins | sample LakEriMetagenome_9_FD_203523 | JGI IMG/M metagenome (GOLD analysis project Ga0315902, IMG submission 203523) | Freshwater fungal communities from buoy surface, Lake Erie, Ohio, United States - Buoy 12 MA117 | ecosystem: Environmental > Aquatic > Freshwater > Lake > Lake biofilm | place: USA... | reverse complement strand
GGTCATGAAGGTATAGGGGCAATCCTGCGCGCCGCCCCGGACCGCGACATAGGCGCGGTGGCCAAGCTGGTAGATGTTGTTCTCGACCCCCCAGTGGAGGCGCGCCTCGCGGATCAGGTCGGGGCGGAGTTCGGCGGTGATGATCTCGTCGGGGCGGCCGGTCGTGCCATGGGCGATCACGCTGCCGTCGAAGTTGACGATCATCGCCTCGCCCATGGAATCGAAGGTGCCGTCGCTGCCGCACATGCAGACATTCGCCGTCGCCATCAGGTTCTGAAAGGCATTGGCCTGGTTGGTGAAGCGCCAGGCCTCGCGGATCGGGGCGGTATAGCCGGCGGTGCGGATCATGATCTCGGCGCCCTTGTAGGCGCATTCGCGCGCCATCTCGGGGAACATGCCATCATGGCAGATGATGAGCGCGAGCTTCGCGCCCTTCGGCCCCTCGATCACGGGGATGCCGATATCGCCGGGCTCCCAGGGTTCCACGGGGACCCAGGGGTGCATCTTGCGGAAATAGAGCCGCAGCTCGCCCGTGTCGTCGATGACGATGCCGGAGTTGAAGGGGTTGGCCCCGGGGTTGGCCTCCATGATGGAAAAGCAGCCCCAGATGCGGTGTTGGGCACAGGCGGCCTTGAAGGCTGCGACCTCGGGTCCGTCGAGGCGGCACATGATCGCGGGGTTCATGTCCATGGAGAGGCCGTGCAGCGCGTATTCGGGAAAGACGATCAGGTCCATGCCCGGGTTGTTGCGCCGCGCCTTGCCCACGAGTTCGACGATCCGCGCGGTCTGACGGGCGAGGTCCTCGGGCGTCACCGTCACCGGCAGTTGCAGCTGGCACAGGCCGATGACCACGCCGTTCGGGCTTTTGTTCAGGCCGCCAAGTCCGTTCATCGCATTCCCCTATTTGACGAGCGACAATTCGCCCGGCGCAGCCGAGGCGGCCCCGGCGCGTGCCGAGGCGACCATGATGAACAGCGTCAGGATGTAGGGCGCAGCGTTGAAGAAGTAGTAGCCCTGCGAAATCCCGACCGATTGCAGCGCGGGGCCGAGCGCCCCGGCCGCGCCGAAGAGAAGAGCGGCCAGCACGCAGCGCAGCGGATTCCAGCGCGCAAAGATGACAAGCGCCACGGCCATCAGGCCCTGGCCCGAAGAGAGCCCCTCGTTCCAGCTTCCGGGGTAGGAGAGCGACAGGAATGCCCCGCCGATACCGGCAAGTCCGCCACCCAAGACTGTGGCCAGGACACGTACCCGGACCGGGTTCACCCCCATCGCGCGGGCCGCAGGTTCGCTGTCGCCGGTCATCCGCAGGATCAGGCCGGGCCGCGTATTGGCCAGCGCCCACCAGAGGAAGACCGCGATCGCAAGGCCGAGAAAGAAGAGCGGGTTGATGTCGAGCGCCTGGGCGAGTGCGGGATTGTCCGACCATGCGCCAAGCGGCAGCCCTTCGAGCCGAGGCGCCTGCGGCTGGATATAGGGTTTGCCGAAGAAGAAGGCGATGCCGGTGCCGAAGGACATGAGCGCGATGCCCACGGCGATGTCGTTGACACGCGGCAGCGAGCAGATCGCGCCGTGCAGGAGGCCGAGGAAGAGCCCCGCGCAGAAGGCGCCGAGCACGCCGAACCAGGGCTGGCCGGTATGGAACGAGATCGCATAGGCGACCATGGCGCCGAGCACGAGATTGCCTTCGAGCCCGAGATTGATGCGGCCCGACTTTTCGGTCAGCGTTTCGCCCAGCGCGACGAAAAGGTAGGGGGTCGAAACGCGGATCGCGCCGCCGAGCATGGCCACGAGCACGGTGGAGAGCGGGTCCATCAGCGCGCCTCTTTTTCGCGGAAGATGGCGAAGCGGCCGAAGAGCGTGTCGGAGGCGAGAAGCAGCACGAAGATCAGGCCCTGAAGGAGCGCCATGGTCGCGTCGGGCAGGTCCATCCGCCGCTGGATCAGCCCGCCCGAGGCTTCCATCGCGCCGATGAGGATGGCGATGGGAACGATGGCGAGCGGGTTGTGGCGGGCTAGGAAGCTCACGAGCACGCCGGAAAATCCGTAGCCCGAGACGAGCGAGGCATTGGCCTGGCCGTGGACGGCGGCGACTTCGAAAAACCCGGCCAGGCCCGCGCAGGCGCCCGAGATGGCCGAGCAGGTCAGGATCAGGCCGCCGACCGGCAGGCCCTGGGCAAGCGCTGCGCGCGGGTTGCCGCCGGTCACGCGGGCGGCAAAACCGAAGGTCGTGCGCGCCATCAGAAGCCAGAGCAGCACCGCCAGGACGAGGCCGGCGACGAGGCCGTAATGCACCTCGGTTCCGGGGATGGTGCCGACCATGTTGTCGGCGCCAAGCGGCGTGGTCGAGGGTTTATTGGCGCTGCCGGGGTCGCGCAGCGCGCCTTCGACGAAAAAGTTCATCGTGGCGATGGCGATATAGGTCAGCAGGAGCGAGGAGATCGTCTCGTTCACGCCGCGGGCATGGCGCAGCCAGCCGGCAAGCATCACGAGAAGCGCGCCCGTCAGCATCGCCATGGCAGCGGCGAGCGGCAGCATGACGACCGGCGGAAGCCCCAGGGCAATGAGCGGCAGGGCGGTGATGGCGGCGAAAAATCCGCCCAGCACCAGCGCGCCCTCTGCCCCGATCATCGTCAGGCCGATGATCGCGGGCACGGCAAAGGCAAGTGCCGTCAGGATGATGGGTGCGGCGCGTTGCAGCGAGTTCTGGATCGAGAAGGCCGATCCGAAACCGCCCTGCCAGATGAGCGACAGAAACTGCGCAGGGCTTTTGCCAAGCGCGAGCAGGAACAGCGAGAAGAGCACGACGGCTGCGAGGACCGATGCCATCGGGATGAGGATGTTTTCCGCCGCCCGCCGCAGCCGGGCATCGGGGCCGCGCGGTGGCGCGGCGGGTATGGCTGTCGCCTCCACCCGGTATTCCTTTTCGTGTATGTGGCGGCCCCGGCGTGTCGTCCGGGGCCGCAGCCTGTCAGGTGATCGAGCCGATGACGCCGTCGAGCAGGAAGTTCATTCCGTCGAGGACAGGGTCGTAATTGTCCATCGGCCCCTCGATCACGAGGTTGCCGGCATTGTCCTTGAGCGGGCCGACATAGATCGGCTTGCCCTCCTTGAGCCCGGCGATGGCGGCATCGGCGGCGGCGATCGCCTCGGGTGTGGCGCCGGCGCCGTAGGGCGTGTTCTTGACCATGTCGTTGTGATAGCCGCCGACGACCACGTTCGGCAGCGGCTCGCCCTTGGCCAGGAGGTCGGCATAGAGGGAATAGATCGTCTCCCACTTGTATTCCGCGCCGGTGATGAAGCCCGTCGGCGCGAGTGGCGCCTGCGAGGCGTTGTGGCCGCAGGATTTCACGCCGCGCGCCTCGGCGGTTTCGATCACGACCTTGGGACCGTCGACATGGCAGGTCAGCACGTCGCAGCCGGCATCGACAAGCGCGTTGGCCGCCTCGGCCTCGCGCACGGGCATCGACCAGTCGCCGGTGAAGATCACCTGCACGGTCGCGTCGGGCCGCACCGAACGCGCGCCGAGCAGGACCGAGTTGATGTTGGACAGAACGGTCGGGATCGGCTTGGCCGCGACGAAGCCGATCTTGCCCGAGGCCGAAGAGAGCGCGGCCGCGACGCCGTTCACGTAATGCGCCTGGTTGAGATAGCAGAAATAGCCGCCAAGGTTCATCGGATGCTTGTCCGCGGTCCAGAGCGGGGCGGCATGGCGGAACTGGATGTCGGGATGTTTGTTGGCGAGGTCGATCATGAAGGGGTCGAAATAGCCGAAAGACGTGCCGAGGATAAGCTGCGCCCCGTCGAGATTGATCATCGATTCCATCGACATGGCGACGGCATCAGTCTCGGGGACGTTCTCTTCTTCGACCACGGTCACGCCGGGCACGCCCTTGAGGATTTCCATCGCGACGGCATGGGCCTGATTCCAGCCGAAGTCATCCTTGGGGCCGACATAGACCACGCCGATGGTCAGCCCGTCTTGTGCGAAGGCGCGCCCGGCCAGCCCGAAGGGCAGTGCCGTGGCACCTATCCCGGCCACCCCCCGCCCGATGAAGCCGCGCCGCGTCAGTCCTGTCTTGTGCATTCGGAAGTTCCCTTGCGCCGGTGTTGCGAGGGGAACAGATTCCCGAACCGCTGCCGGTGCAAGGTTCGCGGAACGCGCGAATGGGACCCCGCTGCATGCGCCCAAGGATTGTGCCGCTTTCAGGGTGCCTGAACAATATTAAGGCAATTTTAGGGAATTCGCACCAGCAAGCCGAGGTCCTGACACCGAATCAGGCGCCAGGATCAGGCCGGTCGCGCCTTGCCTGCATAGGTCGCCGTCAGCCTTTCGCGCAGGTAATCCTCGGCCAGGATCGGCGCATAGGCCGGCGGCAGGCCGGGCAGGGGGGCGACAACCGCCTCGGGATTGGGGTCGAGGAAGAAGGCCACCGAATAGCGCTCGCGCCCGGCGGGGTTCACGACGCGGTGCGGGGTCGAGACGTAGATGTCGGAGGTCCAGCGCATCAGGCAGTCACCGATGTTGCAGACAAAGGCCCCTGGCACATGCGGCGCGTCGATCCAGGTGCCGTCGCGCCGGCGCACCTGCAACCCGCCTGCATCGTCGGTCAGCAGCAGCGTGACGCAGCCGTAATCGGTATGCTCGCCCGCGCCAAGCTGGCCGGGCTCGATCCGGTGGGGCCGGGGCGGGTAGTGCAGCAGGCGCAGGGTCGCCATCGGCCGGTCGAGCTTGTCCTCGAACCAGCCGGGCGGCAGACCGAGGTCTGTGGCAAAGGCGCGGTGCAGGCGCCGCCCGATCGCGTGGCAGGCGGCGAAATGGCCGAGCACCGCGGCGCGTAACCCCGGCAGGTCGGGCCAGAGGTTCGGCGCGCGGAAATGCCGCCCTGCGGCGGTGTCGGGGTCGTCGTCGGGCATCTCGAAGCCGATGTTGAAGGCCTCCTTGAGGTCGGCGGGCCGGGTCGGATCGAGCGATTCCCCCTTCAACCCCACATAGCCGCGGTTGCCGGTCTGTCCGGTCAACGCGATGGGGGCGAGTCTCGCGGGCGAGAGCGCGAAAAGCCTGCGGGACTGGGCGAAGATCTCTGCAAGGGCCGCGTCCGAGAGGCCGTGGCCGGTGATGTAGAAGAACCCGATGCCGCGCGCCGCCGCGCCGATGGCGGAGGTGGCCTCGGGGGCGGACAGGTCGATGATCGGCAGGCTGGACATGACACCCCTCAGGCGAAATTGCGCGCGGCGGCGGAATGCTCGGCGATCAGCGCTGAAAGGTCCAGCCCGGGGATCGCGCCATCCTCGACCCGCCACCGACCCGCGACCATGACCCGGTCCGCCCGGTTCGCCCCGCAATGCACAAGCGCGGCGATCGGATCATGCGCGCCCGAAAAGCGCAACTCGTCGAGCGTGAACATCGCGAGATCGGCCTGCATGCCCACCGCGATCCGCCCGATATCGCCGCGCCCGAGGCAGCGCGCCGAGCCTTCGGTCGCCCAGCGCAGCACGTCGCGATGGGTCACACGCTCGGCGCTCATGTAGCCCAGGCGATTGACCATGAGCGCGTGGCGCACCTCCTCCATCAGGTTGGAACTGTCGTTGGAGCCCGAGCCGTCGACGCCGAGCCCGACCGGAGAGCCCGCCGCCTCGAGCGCGAGCGTGGGACAGAAACCCGAGGCAAGCACGGCATTCGAGGTCGGGCAATGGCAGACGCCGACGCCGTGCCCGCCGAGGCAGGCGCAATCCTCGGCGGTGAAGTGGATGCCGTGGGCAAGCCAGACGCGTGGCGAAAGCCAGTTGCAGTCCTTCAGCCAGTCGATCGGCCGGTAGCCGAAGGTCGCGAGGCAAAAGGCCTCCTCGTCGGCGGTCTCGGCGAGGTGGGTATGGAGCTGGCAGTCGAAGCGTTCGGCCTGGGCGGCACTTTCGCGCATGACGCGGCGCGCGACGTTGAAGGGCGCGCAAGGCGCGAGCGCAATGCGGATCATCGCCCCCTCGGCCCGGTCGTGGTAGCGCCCGAGCACGCGTTCGTTGTCGGCCAGGATCGTGTCCTCGTCCTGCACAACGCTGTCGGGGGCAACCATCCCGTCCTTCTGCGACAGTGACATCGAGCCCCGCGTGATCGTGGCACGGATGCCAAGCGCGCGCGCCTCCTCGACCTCGATGTCGGTGGCGTCCTCGAGCCCCGGAAAGACCATGTAGTTGTGGTCCATCGCCGTGGTGCAGCCCGAGAGCAGGAGTTCGGCCAGGGCCGCGCGGGCGGCGATGCGGAACATGTCGCGGTCAAGCCGCTTCCAGACCGGGAAATTCGCCTCGATCCATGGAAAGAGCGGCAGGTCGCGCGCAACGGGCCGCGCGCGCGACAGCGTCTGGAAGAAGTGGTGGTGGGTGTTGATCAGCCCCGGCAACACGACATGCCGGGACGCATCGAAGACCCGCTCGCAGGGCCGGGCGGGCACCGCCCCGGCCGGGACGAGTTCGGCGATCCGCGTCTCTTCCACGACGATCCCGCCGCCTGCGCCCTCGGCCAGGATGGCAAGCGGCGATCTGATCCACGTACGCATCCCGGACCCTCCGTCTTCGATCACAGAGCCCGGGGTGTTCAGTGCCGGCATCTGGCGGTTAGGGTCGAAGATGAACCGATCCGGCCGTGATGTCCAGATTCTGGAGATGTGTTCGTCGGGCGCAAGACCGATCCCCAATGTCGCTGCTGGGGACCTCGACGGCCCGGATTTCCAGTGTAACCGCATCGATCCCGAAATCGACCTTCCGCCAGACACGGCCTCTTGGCCCTCCGTGCTTGCGCCTTCGTCGGGCAAACAGTCTCTCGGGGGCTGTTGAAGAAGGGGTTTCAGATTGATGTCAGGTTTGTTCTGGCGGGTCGGTTTTCGATTAAGCGCCGGATCAACAGCATGTCAGCCACCAGCTTCTTGAGGTTCTTTGCCATGGCGGTCCGGAGAGCCTGGATTTTCATGTTCTCAAGTCCCCTTCGGACGGCTCGCGCAAGGCCGTGGAGTGACTTGGCCGTGCCATGCGCGCGTTTGCGGCGGGCGCGCAGGATGCTTGGGTGATGGGTCACGATGTTCGCCCGGCGGGACGACACGCCGCGGGGCAGGCATTGTGCCTTGAGGGGACAGCGCGCGCAGTCGCGTCGGTCAGCGCGGTATCACTTGCCGTTTGCCGAGCTGTCGCGGGGCGTGAGCCGCTTCTTGGCCGGGCAGCGGACCACATCGTGATGGTGGTCGAACTTGAACCTCCCGGTTGGAAAGCCCTGAGCCGCCTTGGCGCGCGCAGAGCGAAGCGGCGGGATGACGGTTTCGATCCGGCGGTCTTCAAGGGCGGCGGAAATCCGGCCAATGCCATAGAGCCAGTCCGCCATGATCCGGCCAGGAGCAACGCCGAGGGTCGCTTCGATGGCGTCCATGCGCTCGTCGAACCGGCCCCTGTCATGTTCTTCGCTGGTCACAATCTCCACATCGACGACGACGCCCGCAAGATCGTCAACCGCCGTTTGCTGCTTGCCCGAGGGCGAGATCTTCGAGAATCTGGTCCAGCGCAACTGCGCCATCGGCTTTGACCTGCGGTTCTGCTGCAACGATGCCGAGGCGCCGGATGAGACCAGCATCATCACCTGCGATCCGGGCGAGGCGGAGTTCGCCACGCTCTACGCCCTCACCGATCTGGGTGAGGCCATCGCCTTGCACGATGTCGATTTCTCCAGCATCAGGGCCGACGAGGTGGCCGCCGTCGCCCGCGCGCTCTTTGTGGCGCTCGTCAATGCCGGCCGTGACCCGCCCGACGCCGCTCAGCGCCACGAGGCCGGGCAGGCGGCGCTGACGGAGCCGGACCGGATCGCGTGACTGGCATCGGGAACGCGGGGACCAGCAATCGTTCACCCGCCAAGTCTCAGAATTGCCTGCGACAATCGCCGCGTCAGACCGAAGATGATCGCGACCAGACGATGCAACTCACCTCGGGAGCCACCGCCATGACCAACCGCCGAGAATGCTGCCGCCCTTGATGGCTTCCTGGCCGCGAAGTTCGAGATCGACGAATTGCTCGCGCGGCTCCAGGCTCTGAGCGACGACCTCTTCAACGCCTCACCCGACACGGTCGACTGGGGCCATGTCGGGACCCTGAACCATTACCGCGCCCGCCTCCGCGAGATCAGCCACATGGCCTTCAACGAGGGCCAACACGCCCCCTGACGGGTAGGGCCATCACCGGAACAACGTGCCCCGCAGCGCTGCGGGGTCGGGGTCTGAGGAGGGACGCGATGGTCGCGGCCCGACACCGGATGCGACCCCATGACGCTTCTGCACGCCCAACCCTGTCTCGTGCTCACCGACCGTAGCGGCGAGATCGGCTGGCTCGGCCAGTTCAAGGACATCGCCACCGCCCGCGCCGCGATGGACGGCTGGCTCAAGGCCACGGACCGCGATCCCGAGGACGCGGCCTTCATCCACCCCATCCTAGGCTCTTGCCGCCCCGCGATGGAGGGCTGAGCCATGATCCGTCTCACCGATGCGCAAGTGGTGGTCCTGTCCAGCGCCTGCGCGCGCAACGACGGGATGGTCTTCCCCCTCACCGCCAACCTCAAGGGCGGCGCTGTCGGCAATGTCTGCAAGAGCCTCCTGAAGCTCGGGCTGATCGAGGAAATCCCCGCCACCGACCACAACACCGTCTGGCGGCACGACGAGGAGCGCGGCCCGATCACCCTGCGCGCGACGCCGCTGGCACAGAGCACGCTCGGGATCACCGAGCCTGAGGTCACCACGAAGGCAGCCGAAACCGTCACCGCACCGGTCCAGCGCCGGAAAGGCACCAAGCAGGAAGCCCTTATCGAAATGTTGCGCGCGCCGGGCGGCGCCACCATCGAGGAGATCGCCACCGCGCTCGAGTGGGCGGCCCACACGGTCAGGGGGGCCATGGCTGGCCCCCTGAAGAGGAAGCTCGGGCTCGAGGTGACCTCCGAGAAAGTCGAAGGACGCGGGCGGGTCTACGCCGTGAAGCAGGGACCACGACACTCGACGCGCATCGGAAAAGGCGCTATATTCGCACTGAATTCGATGTGCGCCGGGAGGCCAGCCATGAACATCACCAAGGACATCAGTCCGCTGACCGAGTTCAAGCGCGATTCGGCGCGTCTGATCGCGCAGATCAGGGAAACCGGGCGGCCGCAGATCCTGACCGTGAACGGCAAGCCTTCCGTCGTCGTGATGGATGCCGCCGCATGGCAGGAGATGCAGGACCAGCTCGACTATGCCAAAACGGTCGCGGGGATCCGCAAGGGTCTGACGCAGGCCCGTGCCGGCGAAGGCACCGATGCGGGCACGTTCTTCGACGGCCTTGCCCAGACGAAATGACGTCCCCTCTGCCGGTGATCATCACACCGAACGCGGCGGATGATCTGACAGCGTCATGGACTTACCTGCGCGATCACAACCCGAGGGCGGCGGATGAATGGCTGGCAGGCATCCGCGAGACCATTCTCGCCCTTGGCGCGATGCCCGATGCCCACCCAATCGCTCCAGAAGCGCGTGAATTCGATCCGCCCATCCGCCGCGCGCTCTATGGAAAGGCTACATGCTGGCGCATCTACTATGCCGTCATCGACGGGTCTGTGAGGGTTCTGCATGTCCGTCACGGCCGCCGGAGCGACTGGCAACCCTGCACCTGACGGGCCCCCGCCCCGGTCTGCGTTGCCGCCCCTGCCGGCGCTTCTCGCCCGGTCCACCTATGCCGGCCTGATCCTGGCGATCTCCATGCTTTCTGCCGCCCTCGGGGTCGACCTCTTCGGGAGCCTTGGCCAGCTGGCCGGCATCGACGGCCTGACCGGCGAAGAGCTGCTTGCGAGCATCGACCCGCTCATCTCCGCCCTGGCCGGCCTCTGGCTCTGGGCCGAACGCCACAGCCCCCGGTTCTGCATCACGGTCATGGGGAAAGGATGAGCGCGGGTGGTGTGGCGCAATCGCCGGACGGGGGCAGGGGGGTCTGCCGGACCTGCGTCCTGCTGGTGAGTCTGTCTGCGCCAGAGATCGGCGAGGCGACGATGGGCGGTGGGAAGCGAGAGGAGTTGGTGCGGCCTAGGTGCTGTCTGCATTCACCTTAGCCAGTCGAGGGCTGAGATGAGGAAGACGAAGCCCAAGAAGCTGGTGCGCGTCTTGTCGCAGCGTAGGGCGATGCGACGGAAGCGCTTGATCCCCTGGAAGAAGTTTTCGACCTTGTGGCGTTCTGCGGAGAGGTCTGGGTCGAGGGGCGGCTTGATCGCGCGGGACGGGTTGGCCTGGATATGGGCTTCTGCCCGAAGGTCGTCCCTGATCTTCCCCCGCAGGGTGCCGGAGTCGCAGGCCGCATCGGCGATGACATGGCCGACACCATCGAGCCCATCGATCAAGGCGGCGGCCTGCGGGCTGTCGCCGCGCTGGCCCGCCGTGGGGATCAGCCGCACGGGCAGCCCAAGGGCATCGACGGCGGCGTGGATCTTGGTGTTCAGGCCGCCGCGCGAACGCCCGATCCCGTGAAACTGAGTCCCCCCCTTCCGCCCGTCGCATCCGCGTGGGCTTTGCAGATCGTGCTGTCGATGAGGACGTATTCGAAGTCGGGGTCCGCGCTCAACGCGTTGAAAAGCCGCTCCCAGACCCCTGCCATCGCCCAGCGTCGGAAGCGAGCCTGCGCTCCGGTCCACCGGCCGAACTCAGGTGGCAGATCACGCCACGGGGCTGCCGTCCGCGCCAGCCAGAGCACGGCGTCCACAAACAGCCGATTGTCTGCCCCGCTCCGCCCAGGCAACCCGTCGCGCCCGGGAAGATGTCCCTCAATCCGCGCCCACTGCGCGTCCGTCAATGTCCGCCTGATCAAGATCGCCTCCGTTTCCGATCTTGAATCAGAACTCACCGAATATGGGAATCCCATGAATGCAGACAGCGCCTAGTCGAGGTGCTGCATGGCTCCCTCAGCGCGCGCGCATTATGAGGACCGCGACGGATTCGACCTGGCCCTGCAGGATCAGGCCGCGGGGCAGTCGTCACGGTGCGGAGGGATCGCGTGACGTGGTGGCGACCGCGTCCTGACAGGGGACGAGAGAGAGCGGGGCGGACTTGACGCGGGGGCGCAGGGCTCCATCCTTTCGACCATGAAGACCGCGCTTTTCCTGTCGCTTGTTGCCCTGCCGGCCCTGGCGGGGGAACCCTGTCCGGCCGTGCCAGACCATGCGGCGGCCAAGGCGGAGCTTCTGCGCGCCCTGCGTGACGCGCGGGACGAGGGTACGGCGGGGGCGATCACGGCCGATCTCTGGACGATGTGGACCGATGCGCCCGATGCGCGGGCGCAGGGGATGCTCGACACCGGCATACGGCTGATCCGGGTGCGCAACCTTGCCGCCTCAGAGGCGGTACTGGGGGAACTGATCGGCTATTGCCCGGATTATGCCGAGGGCTGGAACCAGCGCGGCTTTGCCCGCTTCCTGATGGGGGCACATGAGGGCGCGCTGGGCGATCTCGACCGGGCGCTGGCGCTTGATCCGCGGCATGTGCCGGCGCTGTCGGGCAAGGCGCTCGTGCTCATGCATCTGGGCCGGCACGAGGAGGCGCAGCTTGTCCTGCGCGAGGCGGTGCGGATGAATCCCTGGCTCGCGGAGCGTTCGCTCCTGACGATCCCGATGGATGTGGAGCTCTGAAGGGCGGGGCTTTTGCGCGCGGACGGGGGCGGGTAAGGTCTGCGGCGGTGGCCCGCGTGGTGGAATGGCAGACACTGGGGACTTAAAATCCCCTGGCCGCAGGCCGTGCGGGTTCGAGTCCCGCCGCGGGCACCAGGATGGCCGGCTGGTTAGCGCCGGGACGGGGAACATGATGGCTGAGGGGGAGGACGGGCGATGCGGGTGATCCTCGATCCGGCGCCGCGGAGCGTGCGTGACATCTTTTCGCCCGAGGCGGAGGCGGCATTCCGCGCGGCGCATCAGGTGACCGACTGGGACGGCAGCGACCGGGATGCCTTCTATGCCCGCCATCTGCCGGATTGCGAGATCCTGATGAGCCAGCAGCCGATGGGGCGCGACCGGCTCGACCTCGCGCCGGGGCTGCGCGCGATCTTCAATGTCGAGACGAATTTCCTGCCCAATGTCGATTACGAGGAATGCTTCCGGCGCGGGATCCATGTGCTGGCCCCTGGGGGCGTCTTCGCGCTGCCGGTCGCCGAGATGGCGCTGGGCATGGCGCTGTCGCTGGCGCGCAACATCCATGGAGAGCATGCGGCCTTCCTGAAGGGCCAGGAGAAGTGGCTCTTCGAGGGCAACCGCGAGGCGGAACTGATGACCGGTTCGCGGGTCGGGATCATCGGGTTCGGCGATCTGGGCCGCGTGCTCTGGCGGCTCATCGCGCCCTTCGGCGCGCGGGTGCAGGTGCATGATCCCTGGCTGCCCGAGGGGCATCTGCGCCGGCTGGGGGTGGAGCCTGCGGATTTCGCCACGGTGATGGCCAGTAACCGCTTCGTCTTTGTCATGGCGACGATCACGACCGAGAATCGCGGGCTGATCGGGGCCGAGGCGCTGGCCCTGATGGAGCCGGGGGCGAACCTGATCCTCGTCTCGCGCGCGGCGGCGGCGGATTTTCCTGCGCTCTGTGCGGCGGCGGCTGCGGGGCGGGTCAGGGTGGCGACGGATGTCTTTCCGGTCGAACCCCTGCCGCCCGATGACCCGATCCGCAAGGTGCCGGGGATGCTCTTCTCGCCACACCGGGCGGGGGCGCTTGAATCCGCCTTGCGCGAGATCGGGACGCGCTGTGCCGAGGATATCGGCCTCATCGCGCAGGGCCTGCCGCCGGTGGCGAGCCGCCGGGCCGAGCGCGAGACCGTGGCGCGGATGCGGTCGATGCCGATTTCCTGACCGGGTGTTGAGGCAAGGGGGGCCCTGCCCCCCGGCTTGCGGCACCCTTCCGGAGTATTTCGGCGAAAAAGGCGGGGCAGATCAGATCCGATCTGCCGCTCTGTCTTGCAAGTAAGACCCAGTCCGGAGGTTCCGGACCCTGTCGCCTTGCAAAGGGCCGTCAGCCGGGGAGACGGGTTCCGTCGGGGGTCGCGGGGGTGGTCCCCCGCGCCTGCGGGGCCGGGCGGGCCGGCTGCGGTGGCGCGCCGGACGCGGGCCCCGGGGTCAGGCGGCTGCGGTCGCCCTGAGCGATCCGACCGCCGCGATGACGAGCGGCGAGAGCCCCGCGCCGCCGGCGGCGACATGGGCGTCAAGCTGGGCGAGCATGCGCGGGTCCCAGAAGGACTTGAGGTGGCGGGCTACCGCCTCGGCCTGGCCGGTGCCGGGCTGGGTCGCGAAGAAGGTCGCGATCTGGTTGGCCATGTGGATCATCTTGTCAGGCGACATGGGGAACCTCGCGGATGCGGTGGGGATGGGTGAAGACCGCCGTTTCGCCGCGGGCGCGGGAGGCGAGCGTCAGATGCGCGGCCGCGGCAAGGCGGACCGCATGGGCGGTGGGCGAGGACACGGCAAGCAGGATCGGTGCGCCGGCCATCACCGTCTTCTGCACCATCTCGACCGAGACGCGCGAGGTGAGCGCGATCGCGCCACAGGCGGGGTCGATGCCGGCGCGGACCAGCGCGCCGATCAGCTTGTCCAGCGCATTGTGGCGGCCCACATCCTCGCGCGCCATGACGATGCTGGCGCCGGGGCGGAAGAAGCCCGCCGCATGGGTCGCGCGCGTTTCGTCATGCAGAGGCTGCCAGTCGCGCAGGTCGTCGAGCGCGAGCGCGACGTCGTCCTGGCTGATCGTGAGCGGCGTGTCGGGCAGGACGGGCAGGGGCCGCAGCGCCTCGGCCAGGCTGTCGATCCCGCAAAGCCCGCAGCCCACGGGTCCGGTCATGGCGCGGCGGCGCGCGGCCAGCGCGGCGGCGCGCGGCGCGGGCAGCCAGAGGCGGCATTCGATGCCCTCGCCGTGCTCGACCACCTCGACCTCGCCGATCTCGCTCCGGGGTGCCAGAGCTTCGGTGAGTGCGAAACCGGTGGCGAAGTCGGCCAGATCGGCGGGCGTGGCCATCAGCACGGCCTGGGTCGTGCCGTTCACCACGATGGCGACGGGCGTTTCCTCGGGCAGGGCGCGGTCACCCGCCCCCTGGCCAAGCACGGGAAGCCGGACGGCGGGGGTGGAGAGAAGCTTCATTCCGCCGCCGGGAGGATGCGGCGGGAGAGCTCCGCCTGTTCCTCGTAATCGTGCTGCCAGATCGTCGGGCCATTGGTCTTGGACACCTGGACGGCGGTGACCTTGTATTCGGGGCAGTTGGTGGCCCAGTCGGAATAGTCGGTCGTCACCACGTTGGCCTGGGTCGTGGGGTGGTGGAAGGTGGTATAGACCACGCCGGGGGCGACACGGTCGGTGATCGTGGCATGCAGTGCCGTCTCGCCGGTGCGGGAGGCGAGCTTGACGAGGTCGCCTTCGCGGATGCCCCGCTGTTCGGCGTCATGGGGATGGATTTCGAGCAGATCCTCGGCGTGCCAGACGGTGTTGGCGGTGCGCCGGGTCTGGGCGCCGACATTGTATTGCGACAGGATCCGCCCGGTGGTGAGCAGAAGCGGAAAGCGCGGACCGGTGCGTTCGTCGGTGGGCACGTATTCGGTGACGATGAAGCGCCCCTTGCCGCGCACGAAACCGTCGACATGCATGAGCGGCGTACCTTCGGGGGCCTTGTCGTTGCAGGGCCACTGGACCGAGCCCTTTTCGTCCAGCAGCGCGTAGGAGACGCCGGCGAAGGAGGGGGTGGTGGCGGCGATCTCCTCCATCACCTCTGCGGGGTGGGTATAGGTCCAGTCTGCGCCCATCGCGTTGGCCAGAAGCTGGGTCACCTCCCAGTCGGCGAAACCCGGCAGGGGCTGCATCACCTTGCGCACGCGGTTGATGCGGCGTTCGGCATTGGTGAAGGTCCCGTCTTTCTCGAGGAAGGTCGTGCCGGGCAGGAAGATATGGGCGTAGTTCGCGGTCTCGTTGAGGAAGATGTCCTGCACGATCACACAATCCATCGCGGCAAGGCCGGCGGCGACATGGTGGGTGTCGGGGTCGGATTGCAGGATGTCCTCGCCCTGGATGTAGATGCCGCGGAAGCTGCCTTCGACGGCGGCATCGAGCATGTTGGGAATGCGCAGACCGGGCTCTTTGTCGAGCACGGTGCCCCAGATGCGTTCGAAGACCTCGCGCGCGGCGTCCTGGCTGACATGGCGGTAGCCCGGAAGCTCGTGCGGGAAGGAGCCCATGTCGCAGGAGCCCTGGACGTTGTTCTGGCCGCGCAGCGGGTTCACCCCCACGCCGGGGCGGCCGACATTGCCGGTGAGCATGGCGAGGTTGGCGATGCCCATGACGGTGGTCGAGCCCTGCGAATGTTCCGTCACGCCAAGGCCGTAATAGATCGCGCCGTTGCCGCCGGTGGCAAAGAGGCGGGCGGCGGCGCGCAGGTCGGCCGCGGGGACGCCGGTCAGCATCTCGGTCGCTTCGGGCGAATGGCGCGGGTCGGCGACGAAGGCGGCATAGTCCTGGAATTCGTCCCAGTCGCAGCGGTCGCGGATGAAGGCCTCGGCGATCAGGCCTTCGGTCACGATGACATGGGCCATCGCGGTGACGACGGCGACGTTGGTGCCGGGGCGCAGCGGCAGGTGATGGGCGGCCGCGACATGGGGCGTCTTGACGAGGTCAATCCGGCGCGGGTCGATCACGATCAGCCTTGCCCCCTGGCGCAGGCGTTTCTTCAGCCGCGAGGCAAAGACGGGGTGGCCGTCGGTCGGGTTGGCGCCGATGACGATGACGACATCGGTCTGTTCGACCGAATCGAAGTCCTGCGTCCCGGCCGAGGTGCCGTAGGTCTGGCCAAGCCCGTAGCCGGTGGGCGAATGGCAGACGCGGGCGCAGGTATCGGTGTTGTTGTTGCCGAAGACGGCGCGGATCATCTTCTGCACGAGGTAGGTTTCCTCGTTGGTGCAGCGCGAGGAGGTGATGCCGCCGATCGCCTTGACCCCGTGGTCCTTCTGGATCGCGCGCAGACGGCGCGCGGCTTCGGCGATGGCCTCGTCCCAGGTGACTTCGCGCCAGGGGTCGGTGACACGGTCGCGGATCATCGGCTTGAGGATGCGGTCGCGGTGCGCGGCATAGCCCCAGGCGAAGCGGCCCTTGACGCAGGAATGGCCGCGATTGGCCTTGCCGTGCTTCCAGGGGGTCATACGGACGAGCGTGTCGCCCTTCATCTCGGCCTTGAAGGAGCAGCCGACCCCGCAATAGGCGCAGGTGGTGATGACGGAGCGGTCGGGCGTGCCGTGGTCGATCACCGATTTTTCCTGCAGGGTGGCGGTTGGGCAGGCCTGGACGCAGGCCCCGCAGGAGACGCAGTCCGAGGTCAGCGCGGTATCGCTGCGCGCGCCGAAGGAGACGCGGCTGTCAAAGCCGCGGCCCTCGATCGTCAGGGCGAAGGTGCCCTGCACTTCCTCGCAGGCGCGCACGCAGCGCGAGCAGACGATGCATTTGGCGGGGTCGTAGGTGAAATAGGGGTTACTCTCGTCCTTGGGGATGTAGCGGGCATTCGGGGCCGGGCCTTCGCGGGTGGCGAAGTGGTTCTGGCCGGGGGTATAGCGGACATCGCGCAGGCCGACGCTGCCGGCCATGTCCTGCAATTCGCAGTCGCCATTGGCCGCGCAGGTCAGGCAGTCGAGCGGATGGTCCGAGATGTAGAGTTCCATCACGCCGCGGCGCAGTTTCTGCAGCTTGGCGGTCTGGGTGCGGACTGCCATGCCCGGCGTCACGGGCGTGGTGCAGGAGGCGGGCGTGCCGCGCCGGCCCTCGATCTCGACCGCGCATAGGCGGCAGGAGCCGAAGGCGTCGAGGCTGTCGGTGGCGCAGAGCTTGGGGATGGCGATCCCGGCTTCGGCGGCGGCGCGCATCACGCTTGTCCCTGCGGGGACGGTGACGGAAAAGCCGTCGACGGTGAGCGTCACCATCTCGGCCGCGCGGCTGGCGGGGGTGCCCTTGTCGGTTTCGTCGAAGGCGGGGAGGATGAAGTCCTTCATGGTCTCAGTCCTTCTGCGTGGCGCGGGCATGGGCGACGAGGGCATTGGCATGGCCGTGGCCAAGCCCGTGTTCGGACTTGAGCCAGGCCACGGTCTCCATGTGGCGGGCGTCCTGCCGGGCGGCGATGAGGTCGAGCCATTCGCTGACCGGGCGGCCATAGGTTTTTTCGATCGAGGGGAAGTAGGAGGCGGGACCCCTGACCTTGTCTTTCGTTGCGGGCGCTGCGGGCGTGTCGGTCATTCGGCAGCCTCGCGCGTGATGCGGAAATCCTCGGGGAAGTGGCGCAGGGCGGACATGACCGGGAAGGGCGTGAAGCCGCCGAGCGCGCAAAGCGAGCCGTCCTTCATCGTTTCGCAGAGGTCGGCGAGCAGCGGCAGGGCGGCGGGGTCGCCGGCGGCGATGCGGTCGATGGTTTCCACGCCGCGGACCGCGCCGATGCGGCAGGGGGTGCATTTGCCGCAGGATTCGACGGCGCAGAATTCCATCGCGAAGCGGGCCATCTGCAGCATGTCGGCGCTGTCGTCGAAGACGACGATGCCGGCATGGCCGATGAGCCCGCCCTTGGCGTCGTATTCCTCGTAGCCGAAGGCGGTGTCGAAGGCGGATACCGGAAAGTAGGCGCCGAGCGGGCCGCCGACCTGGACCGCCCTGACGGGGCGGCCCGTGGCCGTGCCGCCGGCGATGTCGTTGACGATTTCCGACAATGTAAGGCCGAATGCGGCCTCGAACAGGCCGCCGAATTTCACGTTTCCTGCAATCTGGAGCGGGATCGTCCCGCGCGAGCGGCCGAGGCCGAAGTCGCGGTAGAAGGCGGCGCCCCGGGCGAGGATCACCGGCACGGTGGCCAGCGAGATGACGTTGTTGACGACCGTGGGCCGGGCCATGAAGCCTTCGAGCGCCGGCAGCGGCGGCTTGGCGCGCACGATGCCGCGCTTGCCCTCGAGCGAGTTCAGGAGCGATGTCTCCTCGCCGCAGACATAGGCGCCGGCGCCGACGCGCAGTTCGAGGTCGAAGGTCCTGTCGCTGCCGAGGATGCGGCCGAGGAGGCCGCGGGCTTCGGCGATGCGGATCGCCTCGGACATGACCGCGATGGCATCGGGATATTCCGAGCGGAGATAGACGAAGCCCTTCGCGGCTCCGGTGGCCAGGCCGGCGATCACCATGCCCTCGATCAGGCAGAAGGGGTCGCCCTCCATCAGCATGCGGTCGGCGAAGGTGCCGCTGTCGCCTTCGTCGGCGTTGCAGACGATGTATTTGCGCGCGCCCGGCGCGGTGCGCACGGTTTCCCACTTGATCCCGGTGGGAAAGCCCGCGCCGCCGCGGCCGCGCAGGCCGGACTCCTTCACCTCGGCCACGATCTGCGCATCCGTCATCCCGAGCGCGGTGCGCAGGCCCGTGGTGCCGCCATGGGCGACATAGGCGTCAAAGTCGAGCGGGTCGGTCAGGCCGACGCGGGCGAAGGTCAGCCGGGTCTGGCGGGCAAAGAAGGGAATGGCCTCGACCGGGCCGAGCGCGAGGGGGGAGTTGCCGTCCAGGATCGCGGCCACATCGGCGGGCGTGACGGGGCCGAAGGCGGTGCGGCCCGCCTCCGTCTCGATCTCGACCAGGGGTTCGAGCCAGACCATCCCGCGCGAGCCGTTGCGGATGATGCGGGCGTCAAGCCCGCGGGCGGCCACGGCCTCGGCCATGGCGCGGGCGACGTCATCGGCGCCAAGCGCGCGGGCGGCGGCGTCGCGGGGGACATAGATCTTCATGCGCGCATCCCGTCGAGCAGAGCGGCCAGCCGTGCGGCATCGAGCCTTCCGACCAGCTGCCCGTCCACCTGCGCCGCGGGGGCGCAGGCGCAGAGGCCAAGGCAGAAGACCGGTTCCAGCGTCACCGCGCCGTCGGCCGTCGTGCCGTGCCAGTCGATCCCGAGCGCCGCCTTCGCCGCGTCGCCCAGCGCGGCGCCGCCCATGGCCTGACAGGCCTCGGCCCGGCAGAGCCGCAGCACATGGCGCCCCGCCGGATGGTCGCGGAAGTCGTGGTAGAAGCTGATCACGCCGTGCAGTTCCGCGCGGGAGATATTGAGCGCAGCGGCGATGACCGGCTGGGCCGCATCGGGGATCATCCCCCATTCGGCCTGCACGTCATGCAGGATCGGCAGGAGCGGCCCTTCGCGGTGCCGGTGCGCGGCGATGATCTCGTCCAGTCGCGGCTGGAGCGCTGCAGGGATGGGGTTGTCGCGCATGGGGGTCGTTGTCCGGACTCCGAAGGATAAGGGCCTTCTGCCGCGGATTGATGCGCGAAACAAGGGCATCATTCGGTGAATTGATAGGGGTTTTCTATCAAGCGGTGCCGATGCGCCGGGCCTCCTGCAGGAGCGCGGCGATCACGGGGGTATGGGGTTCGCGCAGGGGTGCGATCAGGCCGACAGCATGGGTGGCGTCGGGATCGGTGATCGGCACGGCGCGGAGTTGCGGATCGGCGAGGAAGATCTCGGCCGCGCGGCTGGGCAGGATCGTGGCATGGCCGCCGGCCAGCACATGGGCGATGAGGACGATGGTGGAATTCGTCTCGATCGCCGGGGAGACGGTGACGCCGGCCTCGGCCAGGTGCCCGCCGATGATGCGGCGGTTCTGCATGTCGGGCGTCAGCAGGCAGAGCGGCAGGGCGCCGAGATCGGCCCAGCGCACCGACACGGCGGCCGCAAGGGGCGCGTCGGCGCGCAGGATGAGGGCATAGCGTTCGGCATAGAGCGGAACGGTGACGACGCGGCCGAGCGGCTCGTTGTCGAGATAGCTGATGCCGGCATCGATCTGCAGATCCTCGAGCGATTGCAGGATGTCGGCGGAGGTCGAGGAGAGAAGGATGAAATGCACGTCCGGATGGGCGCGGACAAAGGAGGTGGTAAGCTGTGCGGCCACGGTGAGCGCGGTCGGCACGACGGCGAGGCGCACGTTGCCGGCCAGACCCTGGCGCGCGGCGCGCAGTTCCTGCCGCATCGTGCGCGCGTCGCCGACGATCCGGCGCGCCCAGTCGAGCACGCGCTTGCCCTCGGGCGTGAGGCCGCCATAGCGCGAGCCGCGCAGGACGAGCATGACGCCGAGTTCCTCCTCGAGGCTCCGGATTGCGGCCGAGAGCGAGGGCTGGCTGACGCCCATCGCCGCGGCGGCCCGGCCGAAATGCCGGGCCTGGGCGAGGGCGATGAACATCTCGAGCTTGTCGATCATGCCCCATCATGCCCTGCTCTGCCGTGTGCTCCAAGGCCGAAGCATGCAGAGGATCGTTGCATGTCCCGCCCTCGCCCTTGCCCTCGTCCCGGCGCGACGTGCCCTGCGGGGTGGCCAAGGAGGGGGGCAGCGCCCACCTCCTTGCGGGGGGTGCGGGGGGCGGCGCCCCCCGCCGCCCGTCCGGTCGCCGCGCTTGCGCGAAGACCGGACCACGGTCCTGGCGCTGCGGCGGGCGCGCGGACGTGGCCCTCGCGCCTGCACCGCAGGCCGGGGGGTTCCGGGCGGGAAGATGACAACAGGATGACGAGTCACGCTGCGTCTCCTCTTGCAAAGCGGCATGAAGGGCCGACAGGATGGGAACGACTGCGTCTGCGTGCGACCCCGCGCGCCGCAATCGTTCGCAACTTCGGGCGCAGCAGGCCGGCTGCGTTTCCGCAACATGCACCAGGGAGGAACAGATGACCCAACACGCAAACCTTCGCGCCACGGCGGCGGCGCTTCTGGCGCTTGTCGCCTCGGGCGCGCTGGCCCAGGCGACCGATCCCGTGACCGGCGAGCCTCTGGCCGAGAACCAGACCTTCACCTACCGCATCCTCGACGAGTTTCCCTCGATCGACCCGGGCATGGCCGAGGATGTCTCGGGCGGGGAGATCATCCGCGATCTCTTCGAGGGGCTCTACAACCAGGATGGCGACGGCAATGTCGTCCCCGGGGTGGCGCTGTCGCACACGGTGAGCGAGGACCTTCTGACCTATACCTTCACGCTGCGCCCCGAGGCGAAGTGGTCGAACGGCGACCCGGTGACGGCAAAGGACTTCGTCTATGCCTGGCAGCGCGCGGCGAGCCCCGCGCTTGCCTCGCCCTATTCCTGGTTCATCTCGCTCATGGGGCTCGAGAATGCCGATGCGGTGATCGCCGGCGAGATGCCGCTGGACGCGCTGGGGGTGAAGGCGGTCGAAGACCACACGCTCGAGGTGCGGATCACCTCGCCCAAGCCCTATTTCCCGCAGATGATGACGCATTTCACCACCTTCCCAGTGCATCAGGCGACGGTGGAGGCCAATCCCGACACCTGGACCGAGCCGGGCAAGATCGTGTCGAACGGGGCCTATGTGCTGACCGAGCATATCCCGGCCGAGCGGTCGGTGCGCAGCCGCAACCCGATGTACTGGGACAATGCCAATACCCATATCGAGACGGTGACCGCGCTGGTCATCAACGACGAGAACCAGGCGCTGACGCGCTATCTGGCCGGCGAGCTTGACCGGACCGAGGTGCCGACGGGGCAGTTTCCCAGGCTGAAGGAGGAATATCCGGCCGAGGCCATGAGCTTTCCGCTGCTCTGCTCTTACTATCTCAACGTGAACCTCTCGGAGAGCGGGCCTGCGGCGCTGAAGGACGTCCGCGTGCGCGAGGCGCTGGCGCTGGCGATCAACCGCGACATCATCGTCGAGAACATCCTCGCCGCCGGGCAGGCGCCGGCCTATACGCTGACGCATTGGGCGACCGCCGGGTTCACCGTGCCCGAGGTCGCGGCAGCAGGGATGACGCAGGAGGAGCGCAACGCGCGGGCGCAGGAGCTGATGACGCAAGCAGGCTTCGGCACCGGGGGCGAGCCCCTGAGCATCGAGATCCTCTACAACACCTCGGAGGCGCATCAGGCGATCATGGTCGCCATCGGCCAGATGTGGAAGGAGACGCTCGGGATCGAGACAACGCTGGCCAACCAGGAATGGCAGACCTTCCTCGACGCGCGCGGCAGCCAGAACTACCAGCTGGCCCGGGCGGGCTGGTGCGGGGATTACAACGAGGCCTCGACCTTTCTCGACATCATGAACTCGGCCTCGGGCTACAACGATTCGAAATACGTCAACCCGGCCTATGATGCGCTTCTGGCCGAGGCACAGACGGCGGCCGATCCGATGCCGCTTTATACCGAGGCTGAGCAGATCCTCGCGCAGGATCATCCGATCCTGCCGATCTATCACTATTCCTCGGTCTTCATGCTGAACGATGCGATCCGGAACTGGCCGGTCAACAACGTGCAGCAGAACTGGTATGCCAAGGACCTCTGGAGAGTGGCGGAAGACTGATCCGGTGCGGCCCGTGCGCGCCCCTGTCAGGGCGCGCGCGGGCGATCGGCCCAGTTCATCCGCTGCGTGAGCGCCCCCGATGCTGTCCTTCATCGCCCGCCGGCTGGCCGTCGCGGTCCCGACGATCCTGATCCTGGTGATCGTGTCCTTCATCCTGATGTTCGCGGCACCCGGGGGGCCCTTCAACAGCGACCGGCCGCTGCCCGAACAGGTGCTGGCCAATATCGAGGCGCGCTACGGGCTCGACCAGCCCTACTGGAAGCAGATGTGGGATTATGTCGTGGCGGTGGTGACGCGGTTCGATTTCGGGCCGTCGTTTCAGTACCGCGACCGGACGGTGAACGAGGTGATCGCGCAGGGGTTTCCGGTCACGCTGACCTATGGGCTGTGGTCCTTTGCCGTGGCCGTCGTGGCCGGCGTTGCGCTGGGCGTGGTGGCGGCGATCCGGCAGAACAGCTGGATCGACTATCTGGCGGTCGGTGTCTCGATCGGGGCGCAGGTGCTGCCGAACTTTGTCCTGGCGCCGATCCTGGTGCTGGTCTTCACGCTGTGGCTCGGCTGGCTGCCGGGCGGGGGCTGGAACGGCGGGCAGTGGCAATATGTGATCATGCCGGTGATCGCGCTCTCGACCTCCTACATGGCATCGATTGCGCGGATCATGCGGTCATCCATGCTCGAGGTGATGAATGCGGGCTTCATCCGGACGGCGCGGGCGAAGGGGTTGCCGATGGGCCGGATCATCATGTCCCATGCACTCAAGCCCGCCTTCCTGCCGGTGCTGAGCTATCTGGGGCCGGCCTTCGTCGCGATGATCACGGGGTCCTTCGTGATCGATGTCTATTTTTCGACCGGGGGGATCGGGCAGTTCTTTGTCAATTCGGCGCTGAACCGGGATTATTCGGTGATCATGGGGATCACGATCCTGGTCGGTGTGCTGACCATCATCTTCAACCTCGTGGTCGATGTGCTTTACGCCTGGATCGACCCGAAGATCAGGTACTGACGATGGCGGGCGCTGGCCTGCGCGGGGAGCGGCGGGGGG
>Ga0315902_10003498_pt1 | contig 23381 bp, 27 predicted proteins | sample LakEriMetagenome_9_FD_203523 | JGI IMG/M metagenome (GOLD analysis project Ga0315902, IMG submission 203523) | Freshwater fungal communities from buoy surface, Lake Erie, Ohio, United States - Buoy 12 MA117 | ecosystem: Environmental > Aquatic > Freshwater > Lake > Lake biofilm | place: USA... | reverse complement strand
ATCGCAAAAGTCCCGGGCATCGGTGTAAAGCTCGCGGAGACCATTGCGCAGTTTTTGAAGGAGCGCGGGTAGAGCCGACAATCCTGTCGGCAGGTCAGGACTGGCGGAGGCGGCGGGATGGTGCGCTCCCACGCCGCGCACTGCAATTCATCGCACGGAGATCCGCATCCGCATCTCGTCCTGGGCGGATCGTGCCGACAGATTGTCGGCACCACATTGCCGCACGCTCGGCCACCCTACTATTTCTCCCCGTCGAGCTTCTTCAGCCACTCGGGTTTTTCCACGTCCTCGAGGATGATGTTCTGTCCCGCGACCGTGCTGATGCGTCCGTTCGGATACTTCGATTCCGTCGGATTGGGCGGGCCGCTGCGGCGTTCGATGGCCTTGATTGTGTAGCCTTGGTCCGCCTTTTTCACGCGCCCCTCGGCGATCCACTCCGAGACCATGTCGCCGGTGAGATCGGTCACGGTGAGCTTCGTGTATTTTTGGCAGTCCTTGTCGGCGGCTGAATCCTTCGTTCTGGTGGTCTCGCATCCGGCGAGGAGGGCGAATGCGAGGAGCAGGAGATACTTCACGGCGCGGACTGTGGCTGCGGTGTGCGCGGGGCTCAAGCAAGGATTGCCTTCACCACTTTGCCGTGGACATCGGTGAGCCGGTAATCGCGGCCTGCATTGTGAAACGTGAGCCGCTCGTGATCGAAGCCAAGGCAGTGAAGGATCGTCGCCTGCACGTCGTGGACGTGGACGGGATTTTCCACGACGTGAAAGCCGAGATCGTCCGTCGCGCCGTAGCTCATGCCGGGGCGGATTCCTCCGCCGGCCATCCAGATCGTGAACGCCTGCGGATGATGATCGCGGCCGAGCGCGCGACCGAGCGAAGGATTCGTCTCGACCATCGGCGTGCGTCCGAATTCGCCGCCCCAGATCACCAGCGTGTCGTCGAGCAGCCCACGCCGCTTGAGATCCATCACGAGCGCGGCGCTGGCCTGGTCGGTCTTCTTGCAGTTGTCCTTCACGTTGCCGGCCACGTCGCCGTGTGCGTCCCATCCCTCGTGGTAGATGTTCACAAAACGCACGCCCCGCTCGATCATCCGCCGCGCAAGCAGGCACGCGCGGGCGAACGACGCCTTGCCCGGATCGCAGCCGTAGAGTTCGAGCGTCTCCTTGCTCTCGTTGCGCAAGTCCATCAGCTCCGGCGCGCTCGTCTGAAGGCGGAAGGCCATCTCGCAATTTGCGATGCGCGTCGCAATTTCCGGGTCACCGGACTGCGCAAGCTGGCGTTCATTCATCGCGCGGACGAGATCGATGGTGTCGCGTTGCAGGCGCGCGTCCACGCCTGCCGGATTGCCGAGGTTCAAAATCGGATCGCCCTGATTGCGGAATCGCGTGCCGGTGTAGGTCGTCGGCAGGAAGCCGCTCGACCACAGCGCCGAGCCGCCGCTCAGTCCGCTACCCGTGCTCATCACGACGAATGCCGGCAAGTCCTGTGTCTCCGCGCCGAGCCCGTAAAGCACCCACGATCCGAGGCAAGGACGCCCCGGCTGCGAGAAGCCCGTGTTGAAAAAAATCTGCGCGGGCGCGTGGTTGAACTGATCGGTACGCACCGATTTCACGAGGCAGATATCGTCCGCGACCTTCGCGAGGTGCGGCAGCATCTCGCTCAGTTCCGCGCCGGATTTTCCGTGTTTGGAAAATTTGTAGCGCGGCCCGAGCACCGCCGCATCGGGCCGGATGAACGCGTAACGCTGTCCTCCGATCACCGATGGCGGAAGCGGCTTGCCTTCAAGCTTCGTCAGTTCCGGCTTGTTGTCGAACAGCTCAAGCTGCGAAGGCGCGCCTGCCATGAAGAGATGGATCACGCGCTTCGCCTTGCCTGTAAAATGCGGCTGGCGTGGCGCGAGCAGATTCGCAGGCGCAGCCGAGCCCGCGCGCAGCGAATCTGTGAGCAATCCCGCGAGGGCGATTTTTCCGAGGCCCACGCCGCAGTCGCGGAGGAAGTGGCGACGAGTGACGTCGAGACAGCGTTGCTGGAGCGGATTCATCGGAGCGAATTTAATCCGCAGCCCCGCAAAGGCGAAACTTTTTCAAGCCGCCGAAGCCTCAACCACGGCGAAAATCTGCGGTGCCCATGGACGCCGACCGCGCTCAGTATCGGAGCACCTTCGCCAGAAAATCCCGGCACTGCACCGACTGCGGCGCATCGAAAAGCTTCGCTGCGGATTCCTGCTCCACGATTTTTCCATCCGCGAGAAACGCCACGGTGTCGCCCACGCGCTGCGCAAAACCCATCTCGTGCGTGACGAGGATGAAGCTGCGGCCCTCGCCCTTCAGCTCTTCGATCAGCTCGAGCACCTCCGCCGTCATCTCGGGATCGAGCGCCGAAGTCGGCTCGTCGAAAAGCAGCAGCCGCGGCTGCGCGGCGATGGCGCGCGCGATGGCCACACGCTGCTTCTGCCCGCCGGAAAGTTCCGCCGGTTTTTTCATCGCGTGTGCATCGAGCGCAAAGCGGCGCAGCGTGCTCATCGCCGTCTCGCGCGCCTGCTCCGGTGTGTGGCCGTGAACTTTTTCGAGAGCGAGCGTGATGTTCGCTAGCGCGGTCAGATGCGGGAAAAGATTGAACGCCTGGAACACGATCCCGAGCCGCCGCCGGTGCGCGCGCAGCTTTTCCTCCGATGAATAATCCACCGCCTCGCCATCGAACGTCACACCGCCCGCATCTGGCGCTTCGAGTCCAGCGATGGTGCGCAGCAGCGTGCTCTTCCCGCCGCCCGAGGGTCCGATGAAAACGACCGCACGCGCATCGCCGAAGTCGGCGGAAATCCCGTCGAGCACCGTCTTCCCCGCGAATGCCTTCCGCACGCCATCGAGCCGCAGCTTCATGGCGTCAACGTGGTGGAACGCGACCTCCGGGCGCATTTCCAGTTACAAGACTTGCGCCGCCCTCCCGCGCTCCGCAGAAAATCACCGAGCGCCATCCGCCACCGCAGCGAGCGGAGTGTGCGGAGGATTTCAGCGGCGGGCTTCATGTGCGCCGACGCTAGACGAACGCGCAGGCCATGCAACCGCCCCGTGACCGACGCAGATTCACCACGAAGACACAAAGGATACGAAGAGCTCCAAAGCAAACCACGCTTCGTTCCTTTGCGACCTTCGTACCTTCGTGGTGAAGTTGCTCCCGTTCGACTCCCGCTTGCCCCACGCGCCCCGCACATGCAAAGGATGTCCGCATGAGCATCCCCGTCACCGACCTTACCCTCCGTCCCCCACGCAGCGTCCGCGCCCGTCTCGGCGGCTACGCGCTGCTTCCCCGCATGCTCGACAAATGCCGCGCCGAACTCGCCGGCACCGCAGGCTCCTTCCACTACGCCTGCCCAAACGACCAGCGTATCCTCACCTTCCTCGGCATTGACGCCGACGCGCTGCGCACCGAGGTCGCGAACGGCAAGGGTGACGGCGAACTCCTCACCTGGATCAAGCTGAACCAGCGCAACCGCCATACGCCCGAGGAAATCGAGGCCTGGAGCGACGCAATGGACAAGCGGACGCCCACGCCGGAAGACCGGGAGAAATTCGAGCAATATCTCGGCGAGTGCGGCCCAAACCGGAAGGACATCACCCGCTGGCCCGACCTCCTCGACCTCGACGACTTCGTGTCCTACGGCGGGAAGGCGTGAGCCTAACTCGCCACCTCGACCGGTTTTGAGTCACCGCTAGCACTTCATGATTTTCGGAGAGCCCACGGACTTCGCGATTGAGGCGTATCACGAGCCGTCTGGCGCGAGGTGGGCGGGCTTCGGTCGTATGTCTATCGATATCCAAGGTGTGCGACTCGGGAACATCCACGAGAAGCATTGTTCTCTATTTCACGCCGCAGACCGTCTCCGGGAACTGCCTCCGACCATCGCAGAATTGTGGGATGAGGCATTTAACGGACTTTCCGATGCGGAAATATTCGCTGTCGTGGACGAGGCGCTCTACCGAGCCAGCACAGGTAACTGGGCACGTTACGGACGCTTCGATTTCCTCACGAACACCGGGGAGCAATTCGACAACCTCAAGACTTTCATTGTCTGTCGTCCAGACCAACGCATCAGCATCCTCTATCAACTACCCGACGACAAACTTGGCGCTGCATCGTGTTCTGCTCAGTCGTTCCAGAATACATCCGCGTCGTTCGTGCGGTGGTTCGACAAACAAGTTCGGATAATCGCGCCATCTTGGTTTCCCGCCTGATCCTGTACCTTCCGTCAGGACAGCCTTGAGTCCATGCATCCTCACACGCACACTCTACCCATGAGCACCAAGCAAATCGTCCAAGACCTGCTCGACAAGCTTCCTGAGGATGCGTCGCTTCACGATGTCGCCCGTGAGATCGAGTTTGTGGCGGGGGTGAGACAGGGGCTCGCCGAGATTGAACGCGGCGAGCGCATCCCGATCGAGGAGATCGAGCGCGAACTGCCGTCATGGGTTATCAGGTAGCCCTCTCGCCTTCGGCCCGTGGCGACCTTCGGGACATCGTGCGATACATCTCGCTGGACTCGCCGGAACGCGCCGTGGGGTTCGGTCAGTTTCTCATCAGCAACACGAAACGGTTGGCTGATTTTCCCGAGCTGGGCCGCGTGGTTCCGGAGTTTGATGATGCTTCCATCAGGGAAATCGTCGTCCGTTCTTACCGGGTGATCTATCGTGTCAGTCATGCCGAGCAACGTGTGGACGTTGCCCGATTCTGGCACGGCGCGCGCGGGATTCCCGAAATCGGAGTCGGGTGATTTTTCTCCCGCTCAAAACAGCTCCGCGATCGGCGTGCCTTCCGTCAGCGCGACGGGACGACCGTCCGTGGATTCGTAACTGATGTTGCTCACCTCGTAGCCGAGCGCGGCGAATATCGTGGTGTGGATTTCCGCAGGGGGTGACGGGGCGATCCTTCGGGTATGCGCCGGTGCTGTCGGATTCGCCCAGCAATTGGCCGCCACGAATCCCGCCGCCGGCGAGGAGCACGCTGTAGCAGCCGGGCCAGTGGTCGCGTCCGGCGTCCACGTTGATCTTCGGCGTGCGGCCGAATTCGCCCATCCACACGACGAGCGTGGTATCGAGCAGGCCGCGCTCTTTGAGGTCGTCGAGCAGCGCGGCGTAGGCCTGCTCCATCGGCGGGACGATACGGTTCTTGAGTCCGCTGAAGTTGTCCTTGTGCGTGTCCGACGTGATGCTCGGGCCGTTCACGGTGGTGACGAAGCGCGTGCCCGCCTCCACGAGCCGGCGCGCGAGCAGGTGCGACTGGCCCAATGAATGCCGCCCGTAGCGTTCGCGCACGGAGTCGGGCTCGCGCGTGAGGTCGAACGCCTGCGCGGCTTTTTCCGACTGGAGGATGGACACGGCCTTGTCGCTGAAGATGTCCGTTTCCGCCGCTTGCGGCGAGACGATGCGCTGCGACTGCGGAGATTGGGAGTCGGCGGGATTTTTCAAAAGGCCGATGCGCTGCGTGAGGTGCTCGGGCGTGAGGCTCGTGTCGAGCGAGAGGTTGCGCACTTTGAAGCCGGTCGCGTTCGGGTCGTCGTCGAGCACGAAGGGATCGAACTGCGCGCCGAGACAGCCGCCGTATTGGGCGGGCGTGATGTAGGCATTACTGTCGCAATGCGGGAACGGCGTGATGACATACGGCGGCACGCCTGCGCTGAAGCCGTCGCGCTGCGCGAGCCAGCCGCAGAGCGTGCCGACGCCCGGGATGTCCGAGTGGCTGGGATTGATGAGCGTGCTGTCCACGCGATACGGGCGGCCGACGGTGGCCCAGTGCATGCCGCCGTTGTGGCTGCTATGCTCGTGGTGGACGCTGCGGATGAGCGCGACTTTGTCCATGCGCTTCGCCATGCGCGGGAGGAGTTCGGAAATGTGGACGCCGGGGAGGTTCGTGCGGATCGGCGAGAAAATGCCGCGCACCTCCGAGCCGGCGTCGGGCTTCGGATCCAAGAGGTCAATATGGCTCGGCGCGCCGCCGTTGAAGATCAGGATTATGGACTTCGCCCTGCCCGGCCCCGTGCGCGTCGCGCAGGCCGAGCGCGCCCTTGCGCAGGATGCTCCTGCGCGTGGCGAGGAGATCGGATTGGAACGTGGAGGAGTTCAAGTGCGCGGGGACGGCGGGGGGATTCTCACCGGTGTGGCGGCTGCCAATTTCAATCCGGCGCGTGCGCGGGTCTGAGCGGAATTCAAGCGGATGAATTGACAGCACTTCCATCGGCGAATAGCGCGCCGCCGGCAAATCACCATCAATATGACCACGCTCCGGCGCATCCTCGGCATTTCACTCCTGTTTGCATTGGTGCTCACCCTTTCCGGCTGCAGGCATCACAGGAAAGGCTACAAATGGTCCCGGAGTTACTGGAGCCTCCGCCATGTGTCCTTGCTCAAGCCCAGGCCAAAACCCAACACGTTCCAAAACTCGGGCAACGTCTCGCAGTATCGGAGCGCATCGCCCGATTCATTCTCTGCCCAGCAGAACGCTGCTCGCGAGGCGAACATGCGTGCCGGGCAGCAACTGCAGCAGCAGCACCAGATGAACAGCTACAGACGCGGCTACACAGACAAGCTGCCGTATTGAACAGGCTCCCGGCGCGCTGCCATCGCTCCCCGTTTGCAAGGGCCGCCCAGTGTGATGGCGCATCACTTCGCCTTCGCGCCGATGCAATAGACCGTGTTCTGCGAGCGCGCGAACCACTGGCCTTGGATCGGGCTCAGGCTCGCGCGGAAAATTTCGTCGCTCGCGGAATCCACCTTGTTGCGTGAGACGATCTCCAGCGTCTTGCCGGGCTTCACCACGATGACCTCGCCATTTTCCATTTGGAAATAGACTAGGCCATTCGCGACGGACGGTGACGTGGAGACCGCCGAGCCGAGACGTTCGGAAAAATGGATCGCGCCCGTCTTTGCGTCGTAGCTCGAGAGCATGCCCGAGAGACTGGAGATGAGGACGAACTCGCCGACCACCGCGGGCGTCGGGAGGTCGCGTCCGCCAACGCGCTTCGCATTCCACACGCGGTTCGTCTCGCTCACGTCGCCGCTGCCGCCGGGCTTCACCACGTAGGTGTTCCCCGGCTGGCCGCTCACCACGTAGAGCAGGCCGTGGTCGAGCACCGGGATCGGCTCGCCGCGTCCCGCGAAGGCCTTGCAAAACCACAGATCCTTGCCGGTCGCGGGATCGTAAGCGTTCACACCGGCCTCGCCGTTCAGGATCAGTTCGCGGCGCGTGCCCGCATTGATGATCACGGGCGTGGACCAGCCGCCCTTCGGCTTGTCCTCGCGCTTCGCGGTCCACACCGGCGCGCCGGTCGTCTTGTCGAGCGCGACGAGCGATGATGCGCCCTCGGCGTCGCAGTTTTGGATCACGAGTTTGCCATCAATGATCGGTGACGCGCCGATGCCCCAAGTGCCGGGAAATTCGCCGAGATTGCGCTCCCACATCGGCGTTCCCTCCATGGAAAAACAATGGATGCCGCCCGGCCCGAAGAACGCGATCACGCGCTCGCCGTCGGTCACGCACGTCGGTGTCGCCCAAGTGTTCATCTTGTGAATCTGCTCCTGCTTTGCGCTTGCGACCTCGCGCTCCCAGAGCAGCTTGCCGGTCTTGCGATCGAGGCAATGCACCCAGCGCTTTGCGCCTTTCTCCGTTGCGCTCGTGACGAAAAGCTTGTCGCCCCAATTCACCACGGACGACTGGCCCTCGCCCTTGAGCTTCGCCTTCCACACGACGGACGAAGCATCCCACTTCGTCGCCATCGCAGTCTCCGCCGAGCGCCCGTTGCCCTCCGGTCCGCCGAAACGCGGCCAGTTTTCCTCGGCGCAGATTTTCGTGAATGCGCCGCAGGTGGCAAAAAGTGCGAGCGAGATTTGCAGGGAGGATTTCATGGGGGCGTGGGAGTGGATGTTTAGTCTGGCAAACTTCATGACCCGGCCCGGCACCTTTTCCGAGGAGGAAAGTCGCGCGTTAAAATCGCCGGGAAACGCTCTTGGCGCACCGCGTGCATCGCCTACCGTCCGCGCACCCACCATGAAGACACTCGCCGCCGTCCTGCGTGAACGCGGGCTGCCTGCGCCTTACGCACAGAGCAAGCCGCTCAGCATCGAGGAACTCGATCTCGATCCGCCAGGGCCCGGCGAAATCCTCGTGCAGATGGCGGCGGCGGGGCTGTGCCATTCGGACCTGTCGGTGATCAATGGCACGCGCCTGTGGCCGTTGCCGCTCGTGCTCGGGCACGAGGCGTGTGGGCATGTGCGCGAAGTCGGCGAGGGCGTGACCGATCTGCGTCCGGGCGATCCCGTGGTGTTCGCATTTCTGCCGTCGTGCGGACACTGCCCGATGTGCGTCGCGGGTCGCGCCGCGCTGTGCGAACCGGGTGTCGCCGCGAACCGCGCGGGCAAACTTCTGCGCGGCACCGTGCGTTTTCAAAAGCCCGGCGCGGAACGCGTGAACCATCACTCCGGCGTCGCGGGCTACTCGCAGTTTAGCGTCGTTGCACGCGAGTCCGTGGTGAAAATTGACGCGGACATCCCGATGGAGACCGCCGTGCTTTTCGGCTGCGCGATCATGACCGGCGTGGGCGCCGTCGTAAACACCGCGCGCGTCGCCGCGGGTACCTCGGTCGCGGTCTTCGGCGCGGGCGGCGTGGGCCTGAGCACGATCATGGGCGCGAAGGCCGTCGGCGCATTTCCCATCATCGCCGTGGATCGCCTCGAATCGAAACTCGCACTCGCGAAGCAATGCGGCGCGACCCACACGGTCAACTCGTCGAGCACCGATCCAGCCGCGGCGATCCGCGACCTCACTCACGGCGGGGTCGAGACGGCATTCGAGGCAGTCGGGGATGAAAATGTGATCGCGCAGGCATTCGCCGCCACGCGGCGCGGCGGGCGCACGGTGTGCATCGGCCTCACGCATCCCGATCGGATGCTCACGATCCCAGCGCTCACGATTACCGCCGAGGAGCGCACGCTCATGGGCAGCTACATGGGCTCATGCGTCCCGCAGCGCGACATCCCTCGTTTCATCGCGATGTATCGCGCCGGACTGCTGCCGGTGGATCTGCTGCGAACCTCCATCATTTCTCTCGGCGAAGTGAACGCAGCCTTCGACCTTCTCGACAGCGGCGAAGTCGCACGGCAGGTGATCCGATTCTGAGGCGAACGTTGGACGTTAGATGTTGGACGTTAAACGTTGAGCCCGCCGCAGGCGCCGTCCGGTTGCGCGTGAGCGTCACGATTCCGATCGGTCCGCCGCCCGGGGCTGAACGTTCAACTTTTTACGCTCAACGTTTAACATTTAACGAAAGCGCGAACGCGAAATCAGAACCCCGGCGATTTTACGTGCCGACTGCCCGCGGATGGTGTGCATTCCCCGCCCGCAAAAAATGCTGACCATTTCCGCCATCTCAAAATCCTTCTCGGGCCGCGTGCTTTTCGAAGGTGCCTCGTTGCAGGTGAACCGTGGCGATCGCATCGGGCTCGTCGGCGCGAATGGTGCGGGGAAGTCCACGCTGTTCTCGATCATCCTCGGCGAGGATTCGCCGGACGAGGGGCGCATCTCGATGGAGCGCGGGATCACGTTCGGCTTTCTGCCGCAGGAGAGCGCGCCGGTGGGCGGCGAGACGGTGATCGATCTCGCGACGGGCGTGACGCCGGAGCTCATCAAGGCGCGTGAGACGATGCGCCGCTGCGAGGCCGCGGGCGATACGGAGAGCGACGAATACCACGAGGCGATCGGCGATTTTGCGGAGAATGACGGGCACTCGATCACGGCGAAGGCGAAGCGGATTCTCTCGGGGTTGGCGTTCCGCGAGAAGGATGTGGACCGCCCGGCGGCGGCGCTGAGCGGCGGCTGGATCATGCGCGCGCACCTCGCGCGGCTGCTCACGCAGGAGCCCGATCTGCTGCTGCTCGACGAGCCGACGAACCATCTCGACCTCGAATCGCTCGTGTGGTTCCGCGAATACCTGCGCGGCTATCCCGGCGCGATCGTGATGATTTCGCACGACCGCGACTTTCTGAACCAGCTCGTGCGCGACATCGTGGAGATCGCACGCTGCAAGCTGCACCGCTACCGCGGGAATTTCGACGCCTACCTCGCCGAGAAGGCCGCGCGCGACGTGCAGCACGCGGCGGCCTACGCGAACCAGCAGCGCGAGATCGAGCGGCTGCAGGATTTTGTGGACCGCTTCCGTGCAAAGGCGAGCAAGGCGTCGCAGGCGCAGAGCAAGCTGAAGCAGATCGAGCGCATGGACCTCATCGAGGCGCCGCCGGATGCGGACGCGCGCGTGAGGTTCAGCTTCCCGCAGCCGCAGCGCAGCGGGCACCGCGTGATCACGCTCAAGGACGTGGACTTCGCGTACAATAAAAGTGCCGATGGCAGTGGCGGACTGACCGTTTACACCGGGCTGAATTTCGAGGCGGAGCGCAGCCAGCGCACGGTGCTCGTGGGGCCGAACGGCGCGGGCAAATCCACGCTCATCAAGCTGCTCGCGGGCATCCTCGAACCGCAGCGCGGCGAGCGCGTGCTCGGGCACAATGTGCGCGCGGGATACTTCGCGCAGAATCGCGTGGAGCAGCTCAACATGCGGCAGACGGTGCTGGAGGCCGCGCAGGATTTGGCGTCGCGCCCCGGCGAACAGGCAGCCCGCTCGGTGCTGGGATCGTTCCTTTTCCGCGGCGACGATGTGTTCAAGCCGGTCGCCGTTTTATCCGGTGGAGAAAAGTCGCGCCTCGCGCTCGCGCGGCTGCTGCTCGATCCGCCGAACCTCATCCTCATGGACGAGCCGACGACGCACCTCGACATCCCGAGCATCGATGCGCTCATCGGCGCGCTGGAGCAGTACGAGGGCACGGTCATCTTCATCAGCCACGACGTGCATTTCATCCGTCGCGTCGCGAGCACCGTGCTGCACATCAGCGCCGGCCAGCTCACGCCCTATGCGGGCGACTACCAGTATTACCTCGATAAAACGCGCGCGACTTCCGCGAAAGAGGCGCTCGTCGCCGGCGAACAGCTCCACGATTTCCAGCCCGTCGCCGCCGCGGCAGCCAAGCCGAAGGGGCCGGGCCTGAAGGAAATCAAGGAACGCGAACGCGCCGCCGCCAACGAACGCAAGGCCGCCGCGCAGGCGAAACGCGACCGGGAAAAGCGCGTCGTCGAACTCGAACAGCAGGTCGCCCAAATGGAAAACCGTCAGCGTGAGCTGACGCAGCTTTTGCAAAACCCGCTCGTGCATGCGCCCGGCGGCACCGCGCCCGATCTTTCGCGCGAACTCACCGAACTCACGAGGAAACTCTACGTGGCCAATTCCGAGTGGGAACGCGAGCTTGCGCTGTTGGAAGAGCCCGCCACGTAGGAGAATTCATCCGCAGATTTCGCGGATGCGCGCAGATTTTCTTCTCTGCGAAAATCTGCGTATGCCCTGAATCACTCCACGAACTCCAGCTCGCCGAGTGGCGGCACGAAGCCGAGTTGCTCGCCGCGGCCGAGGAATTCGCGGATCGCGGCGCGGCCGGTGTCGCCGTAGTCGAGCGTGTAGTCGTTCACGTACATGCCGATGAACTTGTCAGCGAGCGTCTCATCCATGTCGCGCGCGAGCGGCATGGCGTGCGCGACTCCGGCGGCGCGGTGATCGAGGCCGTAGCGGATGCTCTCGAAGAGAATGCGGTTGATCTCCGAGCGGTCGGCGGGCGCGATGTCTTTGCGGATGACGTTGCCGCCGAGCGGGAGCGGGTAGCCGGTCTCCGTCTTCCACCACGCGCCGAGGTCGAGCACGAGGTCAAAGCCGTCGCGCGCATACGTGAGCTGGCCCTCGTGGATGATGAGGCCGACGTCCGCATTTCCCTCCTCGATGAAGCTGAAGATTTTGTCGAACGGCACCACGACATGCATGGGCTCGGTGTAGAGGAAGAGTTTCAGAGCGAGGAATGCGCTCGTCATTTTCCCCGGCACGGCGATGCGCTGATGGCCGAGCCAGTCGCGGATCGCGCCGAAGTCGCTGAGGTCCGGCAGCGCCTTGCCGCGGCGGACGATGAGCATCGGGCCGTAGCCGTCGCCCATGCTCGCGCCGCAGGGGAGCAGCGCGTATTTGTCCGCGACGTGCGCGTAGGCGTGGATGCTGATGGCGGAGATGTGCAGTTCGCCGCGCGTGGCGCGTTCGTTCAGCGTCTGGATGTCCTGGAGGATGTGTTCGAAGCGCCAGCGGCCCGTGGGGATTTTTCCCTCGGCGAGCGCGAAGAACATAAAGGCGTCGTCCGGGTCGGGCGAGTGGCCGAGTGTGAGCAGATTCATGAACCGAACAGTGCTGGCCCACATAGCGTCATGGCGAGCCGAGAAAACTTTTGTAAAAATGCTTGTGAAGGCGGGACATGTGGTTATCTGTTACCACATGACTTACACACTCACACGAACGAGCATGGCCCTCGACGGGTGGACGCTCCGCGCCTTGAAAGAACTCGCCGCCAAATGGGACGTATCGAAAGCGGAAGTGATGCGGCGTGCCGTGAAGCGTGCCAAAGAAGACGCCGATCGCGAAGCTGCCCTGCCCAAGCCGCTCGAAGCCCTCGATTGGCTGCACGATGGCGGCGGTCTCACTGTGAAAGAGGCTGCGGCTCACCGCGAGCAGGTGCGCGCGGAACGCCTCGCCAAGAAATACTGGTGGGAAGCATGACGCTACATCTCGATACCAACCTGCTCATTGATCTCGTCACCGCCGGGTCGCCGCACATCGCGGTGGTGCGGCGGTGGCTTGCAGATGGGGAAAAGCTCGGCGTTTCTGCGATTGCGTGGTCTGAGTTTTGCAACGGCCCGCTGAGCAAGGAGCAGAAGGATGCCATTTTTGCAGTGGTGGAACAGCGTGTGAGCGACTTCACTTGGCGACAGGCGGAGGAGGCGTCGCGGCTGTTTCATCGTACGGGCAGGCGTCGCGGCTCGCACGCCGACTGCATGATCGCGGCGAGCGCGATGGCGCACCACGTGCCAGTGGCCACGCGCAACATTCGCGACTTTGAGCGCTTTGTTCCGTTCGGCCTAAAACTGCGCGCGGTGCCGACCTAGCTTTTCCACTGCGCGCCGAGCGCGTGCCCGAGCCACACGCCGAGCAGGCAGAGGACGAGCGAGAGGGCGATGTTTGCGAGTGCGAGTGGTGCGCTGCCTTTTTGCAAAAGCTCCAGCGTCTGCAGGCTGAATGTCGAGAACGTCGTGTAGCCGCCGAGGACGCCGACCATGAGAAAGTAGCGGTCGAACTCGGCAGGGCCGTTCTCGCGCAGATTGCCGAGCAGGCCGATGAGGAAGCAGCCGGTGACATTCACAAATAGTGTGCCCCAGAACGGCGCGCCGGCCTTTTGCCCGATGACGCTGCCGAGCCAGAATCGCAGCACGCTGCCGGTCGCGCCGCCGAGTGCGACCTGGACGTATGTGGTGAACGTGCCCTGCGTCATTTCGCCATGAGCCCGCGCGTCTTCAGCCAGAGCTCAAGGCGTCCGGGAAAATCGCCCGGCGCCTGCGTTTCATTCGCGCGCATGCCGAAGCCGTGTCCGCCCGTCGAGTAGATGTGCAGCTCGGCGGATACCTTCGCTTTTCGCAGCGTGAGGAAGGCGAGCGTGCTGCCCTCGGCAAGCGAAGCGGGATCGTCGTAGGCCTGCGTGAGGAACGTCGGCGGGGTCTTGGCGGTGATGCGGATTTCGGGCTTCAGCTCGGTGAGCGAATTGTTCGCGAGGATGTGCCACGCGTAGCAGAGCATGAGGAAATCGGGGCGGCAGCTCACCTTGTCTGTCGCGTCGGCGGCGGGGTAAAGGCGCGCGTCGTCGTTCGTCGCGGCGATGAGCGAGACCTGCCCGCCGGCGCTGAAGCCGAACAGCCCGATGCGATCCGGCTGCACGCCGAGGTCGGCGGCCTTTGCGCGGACGATACTGATGGCGCGCTGCGTGTCCCACGCGGGGAGTTCCCACGGCTTCGCGAGCTTGTTCGTCGGGCAGCGGTGCTGGAGCACGGCGACGGCAAACCCGCGTTCGCGGAACCACAGCGCGAGGTCGGAGCCTTCATGCTCGGAGGCGAGCATGCCGAATCCGCCGCCGGGGACGATCACAACCGCAGCGCCGTTCTTTTTCTCTGCGGTGGGAAAATAAAACTCCAGCCGCGGCTCGGCGATGTTCGTGAGGCGCGCGATCGGCAGCTTGTCCGTCGGCTTCGAAGGCGTCAGCGTCTCGGGGCCGGGCACGGTGAATTCGCCGGGCGGCTTGCCGTCCCACAGCTTGAGCACGCGGTCGGGCTTCGGGATTTCGGCGTGAACGGCGGCAGTGAGCAACGCGAGGAGGGCGAGTGCGGTTTTCATGCGACGCGAATGGAGCGCACAATCACCCGCGTGCCGCAAACTTTTCCGCCGAGCGATGCCTCGCACTTCGGACTGCGATTGAAACCACAGAGGTTCACAGAGGAATGCACAGAGGCACACGGAGGCTAGGTAGGTGTCTTCTCTGTGAACTTCTGTGCTCCCTCCGTGTGACTCTGTGGTAAAAATCTCGGCGTGTGTTCAGAACACGAGCGTGCTTGGCAAAGTCGCGCGCGTGCTTTCCCATGCGCGCATGAGCACCCAACGCCGACAATTCGCCAGCGACAACTACGCCGGCTGCACGCCCGAGGCGTGGGCGGCGATGGACGAGGCGCGGCACGGGCACGCGCCGGGCTATGGCGATGACGAGTGGACGGCGCGCGCGGCGGACATGGTGCGCGAACTTTTCGAGACGGACTGCTCGGTCTTCTTCGTTTTCAACGGTACGGCGGCGAATTCGCTCGCGCTCGCGAGCTGCTGCCAGAGCTACCACAGCATCCTCTGCCACGAGCTCGCGCACGTGGAGACGGACGAGTGCGGAGCGCCGGAGTTTTTCAGCAACGGCACGAAGGTGCTGCTGCTGCCGGGCGAGAACGGCAAGATCGATCCCGCGGGCATCGAGCGCACGGTGAAGAAGCGCACGGATCTGCATTTTCCAAAGCCGCGCGCGGTGTCGCTCACGCAGAGCACCGAGGTCGGCACGGCGTATTCGCCGGAGGAAATCAAAGCGATCTGGGCGAAGACGAAATCGCTCGGGCTGAAGCTGCACATGGATGGCGCGCGCTTTGCAAATGCGGTCGCGAGCCTCGGCTGTTCGCCGAAATCCATCACGTGGCAGGCGGGCGTGGACGTCCTGTGCTTCGGCGGCACAAAACAGGGCATGGCCGCGGGCGAGGCCGTCGTGTTTTTCAATCGCGAGCTGGCGCACGAGTTCGAGTGGCGCTGCAAGCAGGCGGGGCAGCTCGCGAGCAAGATGCGTTTCCTCAGCGCGCCGTGGGTCGGGATGCTGAAGGACGGCGCATGGCTGCGTCACGCCGCGCACGCAAACGCGATGGCCGCGCGGCTCGAAGCGGCGCTGGCCGGGCTGCCGGGCGCGAAGCTGCTTTTCCCGAGGCAGGCGAATGGCGTCTTCGTGGAACTCCCGCTGCCCGCGATCGAAAAACTGCGCGCCCGCGGCTGGAAGTTCTACACGTTCATCGGCGCCGGCGGCTGCCGCTTCATGTGCTCATGGGACACGCAGCCGGAGGATGTGGACGTGCTGGCGGCGGATGTACGCTCTGCTTTGGCAGTAAACTGAATGCGCACATTCTCTGTTCACATTCCGCGCGGGTGTGTTTAGAAAGCGCAAACTATGGGACGTCAATGGCTCCAAGCAAAACGTGATGTCGCGAACCTTCGCAAGGGCGCGGCTGTCGGCAAACTGACCAAGGAAATCGCCGTTGCGGCGAAACTCGGGGGCGCGGACCCGGACTCGAATGCGCGGCTTTTTGCGGCGGTCGAGAAGGCGCGGAGGAGTTCCGTGACGCGCGATGCGATCGAGCGGGCGATCAAAAAGGGCGCGGGCATCGGCGACGAGAAGATGGTGATGGAGCACATCGTTTTCGAGGGATACGCGCCGCACAAGGTCGCGCTGATCGTGGAGGTGCTCACGGATAACAACAACCGCACGGCGCCGGAAATCCGCCAGCTTTTCAAACGCGGGCAACTCGGCGCGCCGGGGAGCAACAAGTTTCTCTTTGAGCACGTGGGCCTCGTGGAGGCGCACACGGCGAAGCTGGATGCGGACATCGAGGAGGCTGCGATCGAGGCGGGCGCGAATGAAGTCGAGGCGCTCACGCATGAGCAGAACGATGACATTCCGGCGGACAAGAAGGGTGCGCGTTTCATCACGGATCGTACGGCGACGGCGGCGGTGTCGAAGTGGCTCGCGCAAAATGGATGGAGCGTGGTGACGAGCGAGCTGGGCTATGTGCCGAAGAATTGCCCGGAACTGAGCGACGCGGACCGCGCGCAGGTGGGCGAGTTTTTACAGGAGCTCGATGATCACGACGACGTGCATCGCGTGTGGGCGGCGATGAAGTGAGCGTGGCGGCGTTGTCGCAGCTTGGGCGATTTGCGAGATGCACCGCTGTGACTGGTGACTAGTGAATGGTGACTGGTATTTCGCCGCTTCGCGCGGCGAGCCACCATTCACTTTTCACCAGTCACTAATCACATTTTCCCCTCACTCCTCGCGTAGCGCCTTCACGGGATCGAGCTTCGCGGCGAATCGCGCGGGGATGTAGGCGGCGGCGATGCAGATGAGCATGGCGATGCCGCAGATGATGAGGATATCCTGTGCGGTGATGGCGGCGGGGATGCCGTTCAACTGATACACGGAGGCAGGGAAAATGTCGCGATTCATGACGCTGATGATGAGCTGGCGTGCCTCGTTGCGCCACGCGAGCGCGCCCCAGGCGAGGAGGAGGCCGAGCGCATTTCCGAAGACGCCGACGACGACGCCCTGGCCGACGAAGATATTCACGATCTGCGATGGCGACGCGCCGAGGGCCTTGATGACGCCAATCTCGCGCTTTTTCTGAACGATGACGGTGATGAGCGTATTCGAGATCGAGAACGCGGCGACGAGCACGATGATCATGAGGATGAAAGTCATCATCACGCGTTCCTGCACGACGGCTTCGAGACGCGTGCGATCGGCGTCCATCCACGAGGAGACGGCAAATTCCCCGCCGAGCTTTGCCGAGACATCCTTGCGGATGCGCTCGGCCCAGTCGGGATCCTGAGTCTTGATGGAGATGCCGTGGACGGCGTCCTCAAAGTCGTAGATTTCCTGCGCGACGGAGAGCGGGACGATGACCACGCCGGCGTCGAACTGATACACGCCGCTTTTGAAAAAGCCGACGACTTCGAGTTCCGAGGGGCGGACGAGCGATCGGATGTCCTTGATGGATTTCGCATTCGGATCCTCCTTCTCGAGGCGCTTGAGCTCTTCGGAGACCTTCGTGAGATTGCCCGGGCCGTGAAGGCTGATCTTGTTGCCGATCTCGATGTGCAGCGAGTCGGCAAGCTCGCAGCCCATCACGCATTTTTCGCTGTCCAGCTCATAGCGACCGCCGGGGAGGATGAAGCTCGGGATGTCGATGAGCTTCAGTTCGCCTTTCGGCTGCACGCCGCGGATCGTGGCGCCGGTGAACATGCCTTCGAATTCCAGCAGCATCGGCCCCATCACGTACGGCGAGACGCCTTGGAAAGCGGGGTATTCCTTTTGCAGCCGCTCCTGCAGCGACTCCCAATCCCTCAGCGGGCCGGCCGCGCTGCTCACGCGCAAGTGCGGCTCGAAGCCGACGAGATGCGAGCGGAGTTCACGGTCGAAGCCGCTCATCACCGCGATGACGACGACGAGCGACATGATGCCGAGCGCCACCCCGAGCACCGAGAGCACGGTGATCACGGAGACGAATGTGCGCTTCGGCTTCAGGTAGCGCAGCGCGAGATAAAGACTAAAAGGCAGCTTCACTTTTGAATCAGAGGGCGCGGACGGTGGGGGAATCGGCACGCGGCGTCAATGGCCGCAAATTCACGAGATTCGCGTTGACACTCCTCAGCGACGGGCTTTCCTTTCGCCCAACATGAAAAAGATCCTCTCCCTCCTGATGTGCTACGTGTTCCTCCAAGCGGAAACTTTCGCCCTGCGCGGTGGGCCGACCGGCGGAGGTTCGGGAAAAGTGACTGGTTCGTTTTCTGGGATAATGCTCGAGGCGAATCCCGATCCCGCCAAAATCTCTGCCGATATCGGTCTGTTCATAATGAGCGCAGCGATCAGCGGACCTTCGGTCGGATACTTGATTATTTTCTCACAAGGCCAAAAAGATTCCAAGGTGTATAATTGCAAAATGACCGGATTGTCCGATACCTCCAGAGGGGGTACCGGAACCTTCTACGGTCTATTCGCGGGAACCGCCGCCACCGGCGCACCTCCCGCCGCCGCAGCAGGCGGCGGTGTAGTAGGCGGCGGTGGCATCATAGGCGGTGGCATCGTCGCCCCCGCCGCCCCCGCTGCCACAGGCGGCGGTATTGCTGGCCAGATGACTGCCCGAATTGACTTAGCAACTCGGCGCCTCACGGGAACGGCAGTTTGTAATGTTGGTGCTGAGGCTGCGACGACAACGACGACAACGACGACAACGACGCCTACGACGCCTACTCCCCTGAAGACTTTTACTCTGGATGGCTGGCAGACGCCGGACAGCTCTAGCGTGGTTTTCGCCCTAAACTAGGCGAACCTGCACGGGTGTTCCTTGCTGATGGTCGTCCAACGGCCAAGCGGTGAATGAATAACTTCTCTGATCGGATCCAAGTCAGGAAGCGTTCCGGGGAGAAAGGCATGACTCTACTGGAGCTCATGACCGTGGTCATCATCATCGGCATCCTCGCAGTGATGCTGATGCCCATCTACAGCAGCGTCACATCGAGCGCTGATGAAGCGCGCTGCGTGGCAAACCTCAAGAACCTGTACGTGGCCGCAAGTGGATACCTTCAAGCCGCTGGTTCGTGGCCGCAGGTTCCGGTGAGTCTGCTCACCTCGGATCCGAAGACCTACGCGCGTTCATGGGTGGATGCGCTCACCCCGTTCGGTGCTCCACACAAGGTGTGGATCTGCCCGGCACTGCAACGCACCATGGGCTATTCGATCGACGCGATAGACAAGGATGAGAACTACCGGATTGATTTCATCGCGACTCCATTCGACGAAAACCCAGTGTCGCCGATGCGGAGCTCGGGCCATCCGTGGTTCCTGGAAAAATCGGCCCAGCATCCCCGTGGAAACCTCATCATCCTGAACAACGGCAGCGTCACTTCGGTGAAGAATCTCGTCGGCGAATGACGGCGCTACCAGCCGCGGAGCTGCGTGCGTGTGGCTTCGCGTCAAACGGCCCTTGCGCCGCGCGCGTGCGCGGTAATAGCGTCGCACGATGAAAATCCTCGTGACGGGCGGCGCCGGTTTCATCGGCTCACATTTTGCCGAGTGCAGTCTAGGAGCCGGCCATTCCGTTGAGGTGGTGGACGACTTTAACGACTTCTACGACCCCGCGATCAAGCGCGCGAATATCGCGGGATTTGCGAAAGACGCGCCGGTTCACGAGATGGATATCCGCGACGGTGATGCGGTGCGGCGGATCGTCGAGGGCGGGAAATTTGACTGCATCGTGCATCTCGCCGCGCGCGCCGGAGTGCGGCCTTCCATCCGCGATCCGAAGCTGTATCTCGACACAAACATCACCGGCACTTTCCACCTCCTCGAAGCGGCGAGGCAATGCGGTGTGCCGCGGTTCATCAACGCAAGCAGCTCGAGCGTGTATGGCATCCTGAAGACGCTGCCATTCCGCGAAGACCTCGCGCTCACGCAGACCATCTCGCCGTACGCCGCCACAAAGCTCGCCGCCGAGCAGCTCTGCTCGAACTACTCGCACCTCCACGGCATCCGCACGGTGAGCCTGCGGTTCTTCACCGTGTACGGCCCGCGGCAACGGCCCGACCTCGCGATCCATTCGTTCACCCGGGCGATTCTCGAGGGCCGGCCCATCGCGCAGTTCGGCGACGGCTCCACGCGGCGCGACTACACTTACGTTGACGACATCCTCGGCGGCATCACCGCGAGTCTCGGTTACGAAGGCCCGCTTTGCGACGTTTTCAATCTCGGTGAAAACCAGACAACGACGCTCTCGGACCTGATCGCGATGATCGAGAAAGCGCTCGGCAAAAAAGCGGAGATCGAGCGCAAGCCCGAGCAACCCGGCGATGTGCCGGTGACCTTTGCGGACATCACGAAGGCGCGCGCACTCCTCGGCTACGACCCGCGCACGAAGATCACCGAGGGCATCCCGAAATTTGTGGAGTGGTTCCTCCGCACGCAGCGGTAGCGGGGGGAAAGCACCGTTGTCGTAATTTGACGTTTGGAGTTTTGCGTTTGGTGTTTGGTGTTTGGCCCGCCGCAGGCGCGTTGCGAATTTTGCAATGCGTCGTGACATGGCGCAGTCGCTGCGCGGGGCCAATCGCTCAACTCCAAACTTCCAACAAAAACACCAAATCAGGACGTTGCCGCAAAAGCGCGGCGCTTTCCTTTTCGCAACCGAGACTGTTCACTCGCCGCATGGCGACACCGCAGACAGCCGTTGAACTTCTCCAGGCGCTCATCCGCATCCCGAGCGTGAATCCCGAGGGCGATCCCGGCACGCCGCACACGGGCGAACAGGCGATCGCGGAGTGGCTCGCGGGCTGGCTGCGGAGTGAATTTCCCGATGCACGCGTGGAACTGCGCGACGTGCTGCCGGGCAGGCCGAATGTGGTCGTGCGCTTCAGCGACGGCGGCGGGAAGAAGCCGCGCGTTCTTTTTGCGCCGCACACGGACACGGTGAGCGTCGGCGGCATGACGATCGATCCGTTTGGCGGTGAATTGCGAGACGGCCGCGTGTGGGGTCGCGGCGCGAGCGACACAAAAGGCACGATGGCCGCGATGCTCTGGGCACTGCGCGGATCGCGCGACCGCCTCGGCGCACTCGGGCACGAGGTGTGGTTTGCGGGACTGTGCAGCGAGGAGGCCGGGCAATACGGCGCTCGCTCGCTCGCGGAGCAGGAACGGTTCGGCTTTGTGATCGCCGGCGAGCCGACGGGGCTCGATGCGGTCGTCGCGCACAAGGGTGCGCTGTGGCTCACGCTCACGACGCGCGGCCGCGCAGTCCACGCCGCGCAACCGGAGCGCGGCGACAATGCGATCTACAAAATGGCCGACGTTCTCCGCTGCATCCGCGATGAAATCCCCGCGGTGCTCGGCGACGCGGAGCATCCGCTGCTGGGCCGCACCACGATCAGCGCGGGCACGGTGAAGGGCGGGAGCAAAATCAACATCGTGCCGGACATCTGCACCGCGGAGGCAGACATCCGCCATCTGCCCGGCGACGACGACGTGCTTGAACGAGTGAGCGCGCGGCTGCGCAGCGTGTGTCCCGATTTGGAAATCGCGCACACCGCGTCGAGGCCGATGGTCACGGACACTTCGCATCCCGTGATCCAGTTGCTCCAGCAGTGCGGATCGAAAATCGCCGGCTCCGCGTGGTTCAGCGACGGCGGAATTTTCGCGGCAGATGGAACACCGTCCATCGCGCTCGGAGCGGGCTCCATCGCACAGGCGCACACGAAGGACGAATGGATCGGAGTCCGCGACCTAGATCGCGGCGTCGAGTTTTTTCAGGACTTCATCGCGCGCCTTTAGCGCGCGGCGTGCTACTTCGCCGCCTTCGGTTTTTTCGACACCTTGCGGATGTTCTCCGCCTTGAACTGGCCGGCGGCGGTGCTGAAGCTCACCAGCACATGATCCCCGGCCTTGAAGTCCGCGAGTTTTTTCTTGGCACCTCGACCGAAGACCGTGCCCTGATGAATGGCGAATGTCTTCTCGCGCGTCGCGCCTTTGACGATGAGGGCCGTGTCGCTGATGGCGGTGATCGTGCCGTCAAATTGGGTCGCAGCCAACACTGCTGCCTGCGCTGCCTTGGCCGGCTTTGCAGCAATGGATCGCGGCGCGGTGGAGCAGATGGAGAGGATGGCGGTGAGGAAACAGAGGGAGGTTTTCATCGAGCGGAAATTCTTCCGTCTCCGCTGCGCGATGGCAAGCACGGGCGACTGGGGCGCGGAGTTCTCAGTTCTCAGAAGTCGCACAGTTCGAGTCTGAGGACTGAGAACTGAGCACTTTTCCCCGGCGTGCTACAATTTCCGGTCCGCCTGCGCGCTGCGGAGGTGGATCGTCTTGCTGTCGAGATCGTGGATCGCGCGGATGTAGCGCACGGTGCGGCTGCGCGAACGCATGAGGATGCTGTGCGTGATCGCCTTTCTCCCGACGAGCTTCACGCCGGGGAGCAGCGTGCTGTCGCTGATTCCGGTCGCGCAGAAGATGCAGCTCTCGCCCCAGATCAAATCGCTGCAGCGATAGACGCGCGCGAGATTGGCCTCGCCGACCGCGGCGATGGCGGCGGCGCGCTCGGCGTCGTCGCGCGGCTTCATGCGCAGGAGCATCTCGCCGCCGAGGGCGTTCAGCGCGGCGGCGGTGAGGATGCCCTCGGGCGAGCCGCCGATGCCGTAGTAGAGGTCCACGCCACCGTCGGGGAGCGAGGGCGAGACGGCGGCGGTGATGTCGCCATCCGTGATGAGCCGCAGCGCTGCGCCGGCCTTGCGCACGGCGGCGATGAACGCGTCGTGCCGGTCGCGCTTGAGTGTCATCACGACGAGTTCGCTCACGCGTTTTCCGAGCGCCTCGGCGACACGGACGAGCGTCTGCGAAATGGGATCATCGAGCAAAATCTGCGGCATCCCGCGTCCGATGGCGCGCACCACATCCGGCCCGTAGGCGAGTTTTTCCGAGTAAAATGTGGGAAGGTTCCGCATGACGTGCGGGCTGTCTGCGGTCGCCTCGCTCGCGGCCATCACGGAGATGCTGTTCGGCAGGCCGTAGGCGATGTTTGAGGTGCCGTCGATCGGATCGAGCGCGATCTGAAACCGCGGTGCACCCATTCTCCAGGTGCCGAGGTGATCGCCGAGAAAAATGCCGGGCGCGTTGTCCTTCTGCCCCTCGCCGATGACGACCTCGCCGCAGATGTCCACGAGGTCGAACACTCCGTAGATCGCATCGCACGCCGCGCCGTCCGCCAGCTCCTTTTCGCCGCGCCCGAGCCACGGGACGGAATTGAGCGCCGCATTTTCCGTCGCGCGCACGAATTCAAATTCAATCGTGCGCTCGGGATCCATCGAAGTCAGTGAGTTCATCCGCCCGAAGTGTTTCGGGAAAAGCGGAGACGCGTCAATGCCGTCTCCAAAAAATGGCGGGGATCCATCTTGCTCCTCGCTCGGATCGCTGCTGCACCGTAAGCGACCGCTGAGGCGCCACTAGCGGTTTGGGTCATGGATGTCAGAGCATGGGCACCTATGACGTCTATGAATGCGAAGACAGAAGTTCTGAAACAGGATGTGCGTGGCCGTGTGCGAGTGT
>Ga0315902_10003497_pt1 | contig 23382 bp, 25 predicted proteins | sample LakEriMetagenome_9_FD_203523 | JGI IMG/M metagenome (GOLD analysis project Ga0315902, IMG submission 203523) | Freshwater fungal communities from buoy surface, Lake Erie, Ohio, United States - Buoy 12 MA117 | ecosystem: Environmental > Aquatic > Freshwater > Lake > Lake biofilm | place: USA... | reverse complement strand
ATATTTGTTTCGTAATTACCAATTAGATATAAATTAATTACGAACGAGGGTTGTAATTATCATCAGCATAAGGATCTGCATAGAGATCATCCTCTTTGCTGCTTTTTTTAGCAGGTGCTTCACCATGTAACTCTTTGGCCAAACTCTCTAGATCCATCTCATGGTTTGAGTACTTAAGATCTCTGGCAACCTTTGTGTGTTTTGCTTTTGAACGGCCGCGTCCCATCGATTTGGCCTCCTTCTTATCTGCTTATCTGTCGTAGGGCCAAGATTAGCGAATAACCCCCATTGGGAGGCAAATCTCCCACAACAGCTGGCAAATCTAAGCCACTCACCTTAAAGGTGGGCTGCATCACCCCTAATTTAACCAAGCGAAAAAACAACAGCTCGGCCAATTAACCATTTACAACAACAGCCAGATTGTTAAAATTATTTGTGCGCAAAAATGTAGTTGTTCCACTTACCGTAGCAATTGTTTTAACTCTGGGTATCGTTTTTAATAATAGATTTAATGATTCGCCAACTACCGTAAGTGAAGTTTGTAATCAAGAGGGAATAACAAAAACAAGTAGCGGTAATGATCTAATCTGTGAAAAAAATGGGAGTAATTTAACCTGGGTTGATAAATCCAACACCTCCCTTTATGCAGTTGGGCCAACTAGCCGTTTGGTTTATCGATATGTTGGGGATGAGCAACAACGATTAAATCTTTATCAAATTTGGCAGGAGTCAGATCCACGAGCAGACTCTGATTTTGATCCAATTAGAGTTGCCGCCTATAAATCAATTACCTCTGGTGAATCTGATCCAACACATCAAAATATTAAATTTGATTATTTAATTCGCCCTGGTTTCCCTCAAGATATTTCAGATTCAATAAAGATTCAACTAAAACAAAGTGCAGCAAGGCTTAGTCCCTTTTTTAAGAAAAAAATTGAAATAAAAGTAATTTTAGTTACTGAGAAGGATAAAAACTTTATTAAAAAAGAGCTACCAAACATAGTTCCAGAAAATGATTGGCAGGGAGCGCTGGATAATATTTATTCATACTCAACTACTGAGGAGTTTTATAGCCGAGGTGGAACAGGTGGTGGTACTGCATCATTTTTGCCAGAAAAAGGATTTGGTTACTACATCGGTCACACCTCCTCACTTGCCACAATTCAAACTTATTGGCCTGAGGTTGCACCCCATGAGTTAACCCATGTGGTGCAAGGATTTTTTGCAAATGGCTTTGCAAGTAATTACCCAGATGGACATCCAAAAGCTAAATGGAGTCGGCATTTAATTGAAGGCTCGGCAAACACTGTTGGTATGGGATTGGGATTTAGCCAGCTTGGTTGGTATAGCGATGAAATGGATAATTTATTAAGTGACAGTATTAATTATGCAAGATCAGAAAATTATTCAACCTTTGATAGGGAATTTCCAATGAAAAATGTTGATGATTCAGTTGATCTGATTAAGAAAATGGAGGCGGTAGGACCTGGATATTCAACCCTTTCTGATTTGAGTTATAGCGCAGGCCAATTTGTCTGGGAGTTTTATATTGGAAAGTACGGGTTAGAAAAATATATCCAACTTCTCACTTCATTAGATGGCAGCACACTTAATGCTGGCTTGATGGAAACAATTGGTTTAAACAAGGATCAGTTTTATCAAGAGGCTGCGCCGTATTTACTCTCTAATTGGCAAAGGTTGAGCAGCTAAATTTTTTTGTATCTTTCTGCTGCAAGAATAAATATTTCACTTAAATCACTATTTATTCCAGAGGCGGCAATATCACCCTGATCGCATAGCTTGTGCCAACTGCTTGGATCTTTAATTAATTTAATTAAAACCTGCCCACTCATCTCAACTGTGTTTGGTGGTGTTCCCCGTTTGTGATTACCCCCTGCAACACATTGGATCGCAGCGTATGGAGGAATACGTAATTCTACTAAACCACCAGGAGATAACTCTTTAATAATATTTAAGATCTCTTTTACTTGCACTGCAACTTGAGGATCTTTTTGCATAGGATTTAAATCAAATCTTCTAGCTCAACCTTTTTTATCTCACCCTTGGTTAGCTTTTTAATCTGATCTGCAATCTCATTTGATTGGGAGGCGGCATCCCCTGCAAAATCTGCCGGATCTTTAATAAGATCATTTAATTGAGCAAGTGTGAGTGGGAAATCCTTTTCATTAGCTAAGGATGTGAAGAATTGATCTGCTGATTTTGAGGTGGCATGTTTTTTAATTACCTCATGGGCGATCTCTCGTCCCATGCCCGCTTTAACACAGGCCATAAGGATTTGTGTGGTGGCAAGAAATGGCAATTGCTCTTTTAGCTCTTTATTAATCTCATCTTCAAAAATACCAAACTCATTTAAGATGGTCATAAAGGTGTGAAGAAGACCATCGATTACAAAAAATGAATCAGCGATTACAACACGTCTAACAACAGAGCATGAAACATCTCCTTCATTCCATTGATCCCCAGCTAAATCAGCTGCCATGGTTGTGTAGCCACGAAGTAAAACCATCATGCCATTTATGCGCTCAGATGATCTTGAGTTCATCTTGTGTGGCATTGCAGATGAGCCAACCTGACCTGCTTTAAATCCCTCACTTGCAAGCTTTGATCCAGCCATTAATCTAATTGTGGTTGCAAAAGATGAAGGGGCAGATGCAACCTGTAATAGCTTTGAAACCACCTCAAAATCAATTGATCTTGGATAGATCTGGCCAACACTTGTTAAAGTATTTTCAAAACCAAAGCTTTCAGCAATCTGCTCTTCAAGCTTTGCTAAATCTTTAGCGCTTCCTAATGCTGATATTTGATCAGCTCCAGTTCCAACTGGGCCTTTTAAGCCACGAAGTGGCAATCTAGAGATTAACTCCTCTAAAGATGAGAGTGAAAATATTAACTCCTGTGCACAGCTTGCAAACCTTTTACCCAATGTTGTCACCTGCGCTGGAACATTGTGGCTTCTTCCTGCAATATAGGTTTTTTCATACTTAGAAATCTTTTGTTCAAGTAGGAACAATGTTTCAAGGGTGCGCTTTCTAACTAGATTTAAACCATCTCTAATCTGAATCAACTCAATATTTTCAGTCAGATCCCTACTTGTCATACCAATATGAATCTTTTCTACCCCTGCCAGGTGATTAAACTCCTCAATTCTTGCCTTAACATCATGGCGAACTGCCAGCTCACGTTTTCCAATTGAGGCTAAATCAACCTTATCGATTACCTTTACATATGCATTGATATCACTATCGGTAATTGGTAGTCCTGCTTTTTTCTGTAGCTTAAGAATGGTAATCCAAAAGCTGCGCTCTGCAATAATTTTATTTATTGGATTAAAGATTGCCACCATCTCTTTGGTGGCATATCTATCTGCCAAAACATTTGGAATTACAAAATCCTGATTACTCATTTGATTAAATCCCTCACCACAATAGTTTCATCTCGGCCAGGGCCAACACCAATGGCGCTAATTGGAGCCCCTGATACCTTTTCCAAAAACTTCACATACTCCTGCGCATTTTTAGGCAGATCTGCAACTGATTTGTCTTTAGAAATGTTCTCTTTCCAACCAGGCAGGTACTCATAGATTGGCTTTGCATGGTGGAAATCAGTTTGGGAGGCTGGTAACTCTTCAACGCGAACCCCATCAATCTCATATGCAACACATACTGGAATCTTCTCCCAGCCAGTTAAAACATCTAGCTTTGTTAAGAAGAAATCAGTTAGACCATTTACTCGAACTGCATAACGCGCAATCGGTGCGTCAAACCAACCACAACGTCGATTACGTCCGGTTGTAACACCAACCTCACCACCAATTTTTCTAAGTGCCTCACCATCTTCATCAAATAACTCAGTTGGGAAAGGGCCTGAGCCAACCCGGGTTGTGTAGGCCTTTAAAATTCCAATTACGCGGCTGATCTTTGTTGGACCAATTCCAGAGCCAGTTGAAGCACCTCCTGCTGTTGGATTTGATGAGGTAACAAAGGGGTAGGTGCCATGATCAACATCTAATAATGTTCCTTGGGAGCCTTCGAGTAAAACAATCTTTCCGCCCTTTAAAGCTTGATCTAATAACAAAGCGGTATCTGTCACATATGGTTTTAAAATCGTTGCGTAATTTAAATACTCAGTCAATACCTCTTCAACGGTAATCCCCTTGCGATTGAAAACCTTAATTAAGATCTGGTTTTTATCATGAAGGGCTGCTTCAATCTTTTGTTTTAAAATTGATGGATCAAAAAGATCTTGCACACGAATTCCAATTCGATTTATCTTGTCAGCATATGCCGGTCCTATGCCACGGCCAGTTGTGCCGATCTTTGATTTTCCTAAGAATCTTTCGGAAACCTTATCGATGGTGCGGTGATAAGGAGTAATTAAATGGGCATTGGTTGAGATCTTAAGCTTTGAGGTATCAATGCCTCGTTCATTTAATCCTTTTATCTCTTCCATTAAAACTGCTGGATCAATTACAACACCATTGCCAATTACTGGGATTACATTTGGCGATAAAATTCCAGATGGCAGAAGGTGGAGCGCGTACTTTTGATCACCAATTACAACTGTGTGTCCTGCGTTATTGCCACCTTGATAGCGAACAACATAATCAACTTGCTCGCCTAATAAATCTGTGGCTTTACCCTTGCCCTCATCGCCCCACTGCGCACCAAGTAAAACTATGGCGGTCATATCTCTCCCATGCTTAACAAGCCAACTTTAAGGGCGGCTAGGTAATTTCCTTGCGGGATTACGACCAATTCCACCACATTTGGGGCGGTTTTAAAAATCACCGCCCCAAATAGGTGGCAAATTCCGTTAGGGCTTAGTAAGCCCCAAGCAGGATAAGTGCTTTTTTAAAGAGGGCAGAAAGTGCCATCGATAAGGTGCCGGAGGCGAGTAATCGCTCCAGCAGGGTTACTAAGGTAATTAAGCTAGCGGTCAACATAAAACTCCTTTCTTAAGTTTGTTAATTAGATTGTTTGATTGCGATATCGGCTATTAATTTTTCCATGGGCGCCTCCGATGGGTGTCAGAGTAGTAAAAAGGCTGGCACTAAATATTTTCTAAGTGATCTAGTGGGGAAAACTTATCGCTGATAACCTTGCTAACTATGAGTAATGATTCATTTGAAAATCTCTCCTATGAAGATCGCACCTTTTCTCCATCTGATTCATTTATTAAAAATGCAAATGTTAAATCCGATGTTTATCAAGAGGCAGAGAGTGATCGCCTAGCATTTTGGGAAAAACAGGCAAATCGTTTGGATTGGGATCAAAGATGGAATCAGGTTGTTGATTGGCAATTACCTTTTGCTAAATGGTTTGTTGGTGGCAAATTAAATGCAAGTTATAACTGTTTAGATCGACATGTTAAGGCAGGTCTTGGCGATCGAGTTGCTTTTTACTTTGAAGGTGAGCCAGGAGATACCGCGCGTATTACCTATAAACAATTATTAGATCAGGTCTGCCAAGCAGCAAATGCATTAAAGGAGTTAGGGGTTAAACAGGGCGACCGGGTTGCAATCTATATGCCAATGATTCCGCAAGCTGCAGTTGCAATGTTGGCATGTGCCAGGTTGGGCGCAATGCACTCTGTAGTTTTTGGTGGATTCTCCGCCGACTCATTGTTATCTCGTATTCAAGATGCTGATGCATCATTGGTAATTACCGCAGATGGTGGTTATCGAAAGGGAGCTGCCTTTGCCTTAAAGCCGGCAGTTGATGAGGCGTTAAAGGGTGAGACAAATGTGAAAAATGTTTTAGTTGTGAAAAGAACAGGCCAAGAGGTTTCATTTGGTGAAAAAGATATCTGGTGGCATGAGATTGTTGATCGGCAATCAACTGATCACAATCCAGAGTTTTTTGACTCAGAAAATGGCTTATTTATTCTCTACACCTCAGGAACTACTGCAAAACCAAAAGGTATTTATCACACCACCGGTGGTTACCTAACCCAGGCGGCTTACACCCACCATGCAGTATTTGATTTAAAGCCAGAAAGTGATGTCTATTGGTGCACCGCAGATGTTGGTTGGATTACCGGCCACTCATATGTGGTTTATGGACCATTAATAAATGGTGCTACGCAGGTGATGTATGAAGGAACACCTGATACACCAAGTAAGGGTCGTATCTTTGAGTTAATTGAAAAATACAAAGTAAGTATTTTATATACCGCACCAACTTTGATTAGAACTTGGATGAAGTGGGGAGATGAGTATCCAAACAAATCAAATCTTTCATCCCTTCGCCTACTTGGCAGTGTTGGTGAACCAATTAATCCAGAGGCATGGATTTGGTATCGCGAGGTAATTGGAAAAAATAATTGCCCAATTGTTGACACCTGGTGGCAAACTGAAACTGGCGCAATCATGATCTCACCCCTTCCTGGAGTTACTGCAACAAAACCAGGTAGTGCAATGAGATCACTTCCTGGAATCTCTGCAATTGTTGTCGATGATGAAGGAAAAGCTGTTGGTAATGGTCGCGGTGGTTACTTAGCGTTAAATCAACCTTGGCCATCAATGATGCGTGGTATTTGGAAAGAGCCCACTCGTTATCAAGAGACATATTGGTCAAGATTTAAAGATCTATATTTTGCAGGAGATGGCGCCAAGTTAGATAAAGATGGTGCGATCTGGTTACTTGGCCGAGTAGATGATGTTATGAATGTTTCAGGTCACCGAATCTCAACAACTGAGGTTGAATCTGCATTGGTCTCCCATGAAGCAGTGGCAGAGGCTGCAGTTGTTGGCGCAAATGATGAGATGACTGGGCAAGGCATTGTTGCCTTTGTGATTTTAAGAGGTGGGATTGAAAGTGCTAAAGGGGATGAGTTAGTTAAACAATTACGTGATCATGTTGCAAAAGAGATTGGCCCAATTGCAAAGCCTCGCCAAATAATGGTGGTGGCAGAGCTGCCAAAGACTCGAAGTGGAAAGATTATGAGACGTTTATTGCGGGATGTGGCAGAAAATAGAGCAGTAGGTGATTCAACCACCTTGGCAGATCCAAATGTAATGAAGTTAATCTCAGAGGGATTAAATAGCGGTAAAAGTGAGGATTAGCCAAGCTTTTTAAATAGTTGCATAACCTCATTGCGTAAATCATCTGCCACCTTTGGAAGGTGTGAATCTACAGTTTTATAAAACTTAGAAGGTGCAATGTATTTGTCTCCTATTGAAAATGTAGTTGCAACTAGTATTAATGAGAGTAGATAGACAAATACGCCACCTCTAAGTAGTGATAGGGCGGCTCCCAACAATGAGTCAATTGATTTAAGGGGTGGGATAAAAAGTAATCCCCTAAATAACAGACCGATTTTGCCAAATATAAACTCACACAAAAGTGCACAGATGATTACAGAAAGAAGTAATCCACCAACTTGGAATAACTGATTGGTTTGTTCTGAAAGGTAATTAACAGCAACAGCTACTCCTAAAACACCACCTGCGATAAAACCTGCCGCCTTAAAAACTGTTTGTAGAAAACCTGCCTTAAATCCGGCAATGGCTGAGATGAGAAGGAGTGATAAAACTATGTAATCAAATAAAATCAAAGCTTTACTCCAAATGCTTTTTCAACCTGGGTGAATAAATCTTTTTTGCTTTGATAGGCGCCAATTTTTTGTTCTACAACCTTGCCTGTTTCATCAATAAACCAGGTCACTGGAACTCCTGGGCCAAATATGGATTTGGTTTGATCTGCCTCATCAATTAAGTGAGGCCAACTCATACCAGTATTTTTAATAAAGTTATTTGCTGCATCCTTTGAAGTTTCCTCAACATCAATACCAAGTAATTGAATCTGACCAGATTTAAATAATGGATTTGCATAAAGATCTATGAAGTAAGGCATCTCCTCCCGGCACCCCTCACACCAAGAGCCCCAAAGATTTATAACTATTGGACCTTTTATTTGATGAAAATCAATTGTTGATTGGCCATCTAAACAAGGTAGCTCTAACTTTTTATCACTTTCAACACCAGTTCTTATCATCTGGCACCCTGGCACAAAACCATTTCCTAATTGTTTAGGCGAAGATGCACAGGAGGTTAGAAGTAAGGCTGGGATGCAAAGAGTTAAAGAAAGTAGCTTTCTCATTTAAAATCCGCCTCACTTTTTACTAATCTTTTTGCCTTTATTGGATCTACTTCACCAACTCCAAATGATGGGCACAACTTAGCAAGTGCACATGCTCCACATGCAGGCTTTCGTGAGTGGCACACCCTTCTGCCATGCCAAATCATTCGCTGCGAGAGATTTGTCCACTCTTTTTGAGTAATTAACTTACCAACTTCAAACTCAACCTTTACTGGATCTAAATTCTTACTCCAACCAAATCTTCTACTTAACCTGCCAAAGTGAGTATCAACTGTGATGCCAGGAATTCCAAAGGCATGACCTAAAACAACATTTGCAGTTTTCCGGCCAACGCCTGGTAGTTGAATTAAATCATCTAATTTATTTGGAACCTTGCCACTAAAATCATCCATTATCTGATTACTTAAACCTTTTATATTTTTCGCCTTTGCCCGATAAAAACCGGTGGACTTAACCAAATGTTGAATATCTTTAATATCTGCAACCGACATCTTTTTTGCAGTTGGATACTTTTTAAATAAGGCAGGTGTGGTTTGATTAACTCTTTTGTCGGTGCATTGCGCAGATAAAACAGTTGCAACTAGTAATTGAAATGGGCTGTTGTAATCTAATTCGCATCTAACATTTGGGTAGTTTTTTGATAGCTTTCGATAGATCGCTTTTGCTCTAACCTTTTTATCAGCCAAACTCTCTCGCATTGAGCCAAGATTACGCTGATTGGAGTTAAGTGCGCCATAAGCGGTATCCTCTGCCTTATGCCCAATAAAAATGATGATGAGGTTGTTCGTCGCGCAGCACTATTTACTGCGTTAGATGATGCATCTGCTGCAACCTTGCGCGCCTCAATGAGTGGCATAAAGATTTCAAAGGGACAGATTTTGTTTAAAGAGGGTGATCCAGGAGATCGTCTATTTGTTGTGGTGGAGGGAAAGTTAAAGCTCGGAACATCATCTGGTGATGGCCGTGAGAATCTGCTTTCAATTTTAGGACCTGGCGATATGTTTGGTGAGTTATCACTATTTGATCCAGGACCACGAACTGCAACTGCAACAGCAGTTGTTGATTCAAGATTATTAACTCTGGCAAATGATCAGGTGATTGGTTGGGTAACTGCCCACCCTGAGGTTTCATTGCAATTACTAGGTCGTCTTGCTCAAAGATTACGCAAAACAAATGATGTTTTATCAGATCTTGTCTTTGCTGATGTGCCAGGAAGAGTTGCTAAGGCAATCATTGAGTTGGGCGAAAGATTTGGCACTAAAAAAGATGATGGCTTGCATGTTAATCATGAGTTAACTCAGGAAGAGCTTGCTCAATTAGTTGGCGCATCAAGAGAAACAGTTAATAAAGCATTGGCAGATTTTGCAACCCGTGGTTGGGTAAAGCTTGAACCACGTGCGGTAATTGTTTTAGATTATGAAAGATTAGTTAAGCGCGGACGTTAAAAAATTCAGTTGGCTGATTGTAAAACTTAGATGATTGGCACACTTGGTTTAGTTGGTTCTGGTGAATACCTGCCGGCACTTGCAGAGTTTGAAAAATCATTAATCGAAGATGGCATTGCTAATGGCAAAAAACCAATCTTCTTACAGATTCCAACTGCTGCAGGACGTGAGAGTGAGAATCGGATTGAATTTTGGAAACAGTTAGGTAGGCAGCAAGCAGATCGGCTTGGTTATGAATCTAAATTCCTGCCAGTTTTAAAGCGAGAGGATGCAGATAATCCTGAGTTTGTTGAGTTAGTTAAAGATGCAGCCTTAATTTATTTTTCTGGGGGCGACCCACATTATCTAGCTGATACTTTAATTAATACCCCGCTTTGGCAAGGTATTTATGAGAATTGGCAAAGTGGTGGATCTTTAGCTGGCTGCAGTGCTGGCGCAATGGTTTTAAGTACTCATGTGCCAAACTTTCGTCTATCTCGCCACCAATCAACTGAAGGCTTTGGAATTATTGAAAATGTTCGAGTAATTCCACACTTTAATAAGTTTTTTAAATGGATCCCAGATAGTGCGGCAAAGATTCTTTTGGATCTGCCAACTGATTCAATTTTAATTGGAATTGATGAGGTAACAGCATTGGTTAAACGAAGTGGCACAGATTATTGGCAGGTAGTTGGGGATGCAAAGGTGCACATCCTTAAGGGTTTACCAGAGCAACAATTAACTGCTGGTGAAAGTATTAGCTTTTAAGCTCCACAATCATTTCAACCTCAACTGGGGCATTTAAAGGAAGTTCTGCAACACCAACTGCAGTTCTAGCATGTTTGCCATTTACCTCACCAAATAATTTAATTAACAATTCACTTGCGCCATTAACAACTGCTGGAATTGCGGTAAAGCCAGGTATGCCATTAACAAATCCACCAACTCTTACTACCCTATGAATTTGATCAATGTCGGCCACCAATGAGATTGCAGCTAATGCGTTTAGTGCGCAGATCTGCGCCATATCTTTTGCTTGCTCAGGTGTTACCTCTTGTCCTACTTTTCCAGCGATTACGATTTTTCCATCCACAACTGGAAGTTGTCCGGCGGTGAAAACTAAATTTCCACTCTTTACTGCTGGAACATAGGCAGCAACTGGAGCTGCAGCTGTTGGCAGAGTTAAACCTAGTTCGGCTAATTTATCTTTGATACTCATTTAATCTCTCGCTTCATATATGCAACTAATTGATCGCCGCCACCTGGTGCTGGCACAACCTGCACTAACTCCCAACCATCTGAACCCCAGGTATCTAGGATTTGTTTAGTTGCATGAGTTAAAAGTGGCACTGTTACATATTCAAATTTCATTTAGATTCCTTTTTCTTATTGGGCTTAACTTATTGGGCTAATGCAGCTTTAACTAAAGTAGAAACTAGGCCACCATCCGCTTTGCCAGCAATCTTTGGTTGCAGCTCCTTCATTACCAATCCCATGCCAGCAGGACCTGCGGCATTGGTTTTTGCAATCGCTTCGGTAATCATCTGCTTTATTTGATCTTCACTTAATTGTTCTGGCAGGTAAAGTGCAATAACAGCTGCCTCTGCCTTTTCTTTATTTGCTAAATCATCTCGCTTTGCTTGGGTGTATGCCTCAACCGCTTCGCGACGTTTTTTTGCCTCGCGTGATAACACGGTAATTATCTCTGCATCATTTAAAACTCTGGCGGCTTTTCCAGCCACCTCCTCCGTTGTGATGGCAGCAAGCAACATTCGAACTGTTCCGCTTTTTACCTCATCCCGGGCGCGAATCGCATCGGTTAAATCTGATTGAAGTTTTTCTTTTAGTCCCATAGGGGTATCTTCTCATGCCTATGGGATACAAAGTACGCAAAGCAACCCTGCCCTTGCTGCCCAAGGGAGCTAAACCTATTACCGTGCTGCATTTTTCAGATCTGCATCTGACTCCCAATAAAAAACGTGAGATCAAGCAGATCAAAAGCTTTGTTAATTTAGCACCTGATTTGGTGATTAGCACTGGTGATTTTCTAGCCCACCCTGATGCAGTTGGGCCAGTATTGAATGCATTAGATGATTTATTGGATCTGCCAGGATTATTTGTCTTTGGTTCAAATGATTACTACGCACCAAAGTTTAAAAACCCATTCTCATATCTGCGCAAAGATCATGGAAATATAAAGCTTGGAAAGAAATTACCAACAACTAAGTTAAGAAATGGTTTAACAAAAAGAGGCTGGCTTGATTTAAATCATAATAAGGTCAAGATCAAAGTGAATGGCAATTTGATTGAGGCAAGAGGAACAGATGATGCCCATCTTGAGTTAGATAATTATCCTTTAGTTGCCGGCAGAGTGAGTGCAAAGAGTGATCTTTCAATTGGTGTAACACATGCACCATATGAGCGAGTATTAGCTGCAATGGCGCAGGATAAATTAGATCTGATCTTTGCCGGTCACACTCATGGAGGTCAGGTGAGAGTTCCTTGGTTTGGTGGCAGTAAATCATTAACAACAAATTGTGATTTAGAAAATTGGCGATCTCGTGGCATTACCAAAGTCAATGATGAGCCATGGCTAAATGTCTCAGCTGGCATGGGAATGAGTCCATTTGCACCAATTAGATTTGCCTGCCCGCCTGAAATCTCCCTAATTACATTAACTGCGTAAGGTAGGCTTAAAGTATGAATCTAATTTCAAATAAATTACATCGCCTATATCTTGCTATCGCACTCCTTCTTGTAATTCCAGATACCTTTTATTGGTACACACTCAATGATTACTCAAATCCTTTTGACACCTTTAATGCTGTAAGCAGCTCAACTGGTTTAACTTGGTTGCTAGTTAGTTATTTAGCTTTGTTTTTTGCCATCTTTGCCCAAAACCTTGAAATGCGTGCCTTTTTATCAGTAGTTGCCTTAGTTACCCGCATCTACTTCTTAGTTTGGTTAACTGATACTTGGCGATCAAATGAGGTTGCAGTTTCCACATTATTTAAGAATGTATTTTTCAGAACTGGTGAATCACCATATGTTGAAGCCTTTTCAACCCTAGCCCTTGTTCCACTAGTACTTGCGATAATTGTTCAGAAAACCCGGGTTGCTAATCTTTTAACCGGATTAGTTAATTTCTTGAAAGCACCAATAAATAAGACTCATCAAGTAGTTTTCTATGCAATCAGTGGGGCAGGCTATTTGGCCGCAAGCTTTGCAATCACTAATTCCATAATTAATAATTACCGACTTGCCAGCTCTGATTTGCCATCTGGTTTTCAAGCATCAACGATTTGGTTGATTATCTTTGGTGTTATTCAAATGGCGCTAAAGCTTCTAATTTTAGGACTTGCATTAATTGCATCCCTTTGGGCATGGATTACATGGAAGAGTGATATCAAGACTGTGCTTGGACATATGAAGGATTTCAAGTTAAGTGAGTACTTAACTAGAAAAGTAGCTTCCTACCTATACACCTTCTACTTTGTTTCAATTGTTGCGCTAGCTGCAGTTGGAATTCCAATCTATGCCTCAACTACTTATGGCATCAATCAAGATTATGCTGCATTTCCAATGGTGGCAGTAGCTGGTGTAATTCTTACCTTCTTGATCTTGCTTGCAATTCGTTTGGTTTTTGAATTAGCAGTTGCAGTAATTCACATTGCTGAAAATTCAAAACCCTCACTTCGTAGGTAATTGACAAACTATTCTCCGGTTTGAAAGCTCTCCACAATTGTTGCTGTAATTATTGGTGAAGCTTTTGACCAAGGTAGCCCAAAGATTGATTCAAAAGCTGCGTCATACCCATTAAGCGCGGTTTCTTTATGAATATCTAGAAGTACACCCGGGCCTTTTAAAGCCACAAATATCTCCATTATTCGACTTCCTAAATTGTAAGCATAGTAATTGTTAACAGACCGCCAGTAATCCTTATTGTTTTTTAAATCTAAGAAACTTTCCATAAATTTGGTTGTGATTGCGCTGTTTTTCCCATAGAAATCATTGGAGTCTAATTTGCGCCACTTCATATACTCAGAATAAGAGTTGTGTGACATAACCAAGTTTTGTACTAATGCGGCACCACCTTCAACGATCCATGAAGTTGGCCAATCTTTTAATTGCATTTCTTCAACATTTGATCTCTGCATTGCATGGAAAAATTCATGCGCATCCAATTGACCTAGCTCCCATCGAGCAACAGCTAATGGATCATTATTACTTTTGTAGGCAACACCTTGAAGCACAAAAGCGACTCCATTTTTTGCTCTAACGGAAACCTGTTTAGCGCCATAACAATCATTTTCCTGGCAATTACTACTTACAAGTCTTCCTTCTTCATTTCTATTTAATTCGTTGTATTGGCTTTCTGTGACAAATTCTCTGACTTTGTTCTCAGCCCAACCTACATCCGATTTCGAATATTGAATGACAACAATATTCTCTGGCGTTTTGTATTTATAAAAAGCTTGAGAAACTAAGCCGTAGGCAATTTTAGGGGTTTTATATTTGGGTGAATTTGTATTTGGTCCTAGAAATACGGAGAAGTTTTTAATACTTGAAGTGCCATTTTTCATAGATTCAGAAGTTGATTTCCATGCGGTGTATGGAATAGCACTTCGGCGCTCAAATAGATTGTCAAAATTAGTTGGTGGCAACAATTTAGCAATTTCATCTTCGCTAAAGCTTTTACTAATAACTCCCTTATTCCAAATAGTTTTTTTGCCAGATTTAATGCAAGTAAAGGTTTTATTTCCAACTACTGAAGTAATTCCTGCCTTTGAGCATTTTGCGCCTGCTTTAGTCGCTGCATTTACAGATGTTGAAGACAGCAAAACAAGGAAGGTAAGTATTGTGATAAAAGCAGTGAATTTCTTTTTCATATCCAAAGAATAATTCAAAGAGTTAAGCAAGCCAAGAGAGTTAGGTGCAGGTTAAAACTCAGCAGCAACTAACTCTGCGATTTGAGCAGTGTTAAGCGCTGCACCTTTGCGCAGATTATCTCCGCAAACAAATAGCTCAAGGGCATTTGGATCATCAAGTGATTTACGCACCCGTCCTACCCAAGTTGGATCTGTGCCCACTACATCTGCAGGAGTTGGAAACTTATAGTTTTCAGGATCATCAACTAACTCAACGCCGGCAGCATTTTTCAATACATCTTGGGCTACTGATCTTGAAACCTCTTTTTCAAAGATTGCATGCACTGCAAGTGAGTGAGTGGTTAGAACTGGCACACGCACGCAGGTTGCTGAGACCTTTAGATTTTCAAGTCCTAAAATCTTTCTAGATTCATTTCTAACCTTTAACTCCTCGGATGAGTAACCATCTGCTTTTAATGAACCAGCCCAAGGAATTACATTCAAAGCAAGTGGAGATGAGAATGGCCCAAAATCTTTAATTACATTCCGTGAATCACCTGCTGCTTCACCAACATTTGTATTTGCAACTAAATTCATTTGCTCACGCAAAATATCTAAGCCTGGTTGACCTGCACCAGATGCTGCTTGGTATGAGGCAACTACTAACTCTTTTAATCCATATTGTTTATGAAGTGCACCCATTGCCACGATCATTGAAAGGGTGGTGCAATTTGGATTTGAAATAATTCCCTTTGGTCGTTTTTTAATATCTTGCGGATTTACCTCAGGAACAACTAGTGGAACATCTTTATCCATTCGAAAGGCTCCTGAGTTATCAACTACTACACAACCCTTGCTAGCTGCCACTGGTCCCCATTGAAGTGAAACCTCATCTGGTACATCAAACATTGCAATATCAATTCCCTCAAATGCTTCTGGAGAAAGTGCGACAACTGTTAACTCTTCACCACGGCACATCAATTTCTTACCAGCACTTCGAGCAGATGCAATTAATCTGATCTCGCCATAAACATCTTTACGCTTAGATAAAATATCTAGCATTACGGTGCCAACCGCGCCTGTTGCGCCAACTACAGCTAGTGAAGGTTTTTTACTCATCGTCCACTCCCACCATAAACAACAGCCTCAATTTGATCGGCATCTAAATCAAAGGCGGTGTGGGCAGCTTTAACGCCCTTTTCTAGATCTGTGTTTCGGCAAACAATTGAGATACGGATTTCAGAGGTTGAAATCATTTCAATATTCACCCCAGCCTCTGATAAACAAGCAAAGAATGTGGCGGTAACTCCTGGATGGCTTCGCATACCGGCGCCAATTAATGAAAGTTTTCCGATTTGATCATCATATTGAATGGAAGCAAAACCAATCTCACCTTGAATGCGCTTTAACACTGCAGTTGCATTTGCACCCTCAGTCTTTGGCAGTGTGAAAGAGATATCGGTTAAGCCAGTTGCGGCTGCTGAAACATTTTGCACGATCATGTCGATGTTGATGTCAGCATCGGCGATGGCTTGGAAGATGGCGGCTGCAACACCGGTGCGATCTGGCACGCCAACAATTGTCACCTTAGCCTCACTTTTATCATGTGCTATTCCTGCGATTATTGCTTGTTCCATTTCGCCCCCTTCTGGATGATCTTTTACCACCCAGGTTCCTTCCTTGTTGGAAAAAGATGATCTAACATGAATTGGTAATTCATATCTTCTGGCATATTCAACGCAACGAAGATGTAAGACTTTGGCACCACTTGCTGCCAACTCCAACATCTCCTCATATGTGACAGTAGATAATTTTCTTGCACTTGGCACAACTCTTGGATCAGCAGAGAAGATGCCATCAACATCGGTGTAGATTTCACAAACATCAGCTTCAAGAGCAGCAGCGAGTGCAACCGCAGTTGTGTCAGAGCCACCTCTACCTAAAGTTGTGATGTCATTTGTATCTTGGGAAACTCCTTGAAAGCCGGCAACAATTGCAATTGCACCCTCTTTTAATGCTTCTTGAATTCGTCCCGGTGTCACATCAATAACTCTGGCCTTGCCATGAGTTGAGGTAGTAATAATTCCAGCTTGGGAACCGGTAAAAGATCTTGCTTCATGACCTAGATTTGAAATTGCCATTGCAAGTAATGCCATTGAGATTCGCTCACCTGCGGTAAGCAACATATCTAACTCACGACCATTTGGAAGTGGTGATACTTGGTTTGCTAAATCAATCAACTCATCGGTGGTATCGCCCATTGCACTTACAACCACAACTACCTGATGCCCTGATTTCTTGGTGGCCACAATGCGGCTGGCAACCCGCTTTAACCCCTCAGCATCTGCAACGGAGGAGCCGCCAAACTTCTGCACGATCAAGCCCATGGGATTATTGTGATGGATAAATAAAGCATTTGGGGAATTATCTCAGATATTAAGACAGGGGATCATCTTAAATAATGAGATTAACTAGTTATCGTAACTTCTTCTGCCCTCAAAAGCTCTGCCTAAGGTAATTTCATCGGCATATTCAAGATCTCCACCTACTGGCAGCCCTGAGGCAAGGCGAGAGACCTTAATCCCAAGTGGCTTAATTAATCTAGTTAGGTAGGTGGCAGTTGCCTCACCCTCCAGGTTTGGATCGGTAGCAATAATGATTTCACTGATCTGCGTTTGAGCAAGCCGGGTCATTAACTCTTTAATTCTTAAGTTTTCAGGGCCTATGCCGTCGATTGGTGAGATCGCACCTCCCAATACATGGTACTTGCCTTTGAACTCTCTAGTTTTTTCAATTGCAAGTACATCTTTGCTCTCTTCAACTACACAAATTGCAGTTTCATCTCTTCTTGGATCTCGACAGATTTTGCATAGATCCTCCTCTGAGATATTTCCGCAGGTAATACAAAACTTCACTCGCTCCTTAACTGTTTTTAGAACCTCAGCAAGACGGGTGACATCAACTCGATCTGATTGAATAATATGAAAAGCAATTCGTTGCGCACTCTTTGGGCCAACTCCAGGAAGTCGTCCTAGCTCATCAATTAAATCTTGAATTATTCCTTCATACATATCTGGTTAACTAATATTAAATTAGTCAGACTCCTTAATAACTCTAGCCCCTAATTTACTTGCTAAAAGATCTGCACCAGAGAGCATATTGGCATCTGATGGATCCTCATCAGATCTTGCCATTGTTGTTGTGGAAACGGAGGTGTCAACTGTTGCAAGAATCTTGCGCCGCACTCCCGCCACCTCTTCAAAGGCATCTGACAAAATCAGATCACTTTCTGATCTGATAAATGAATCCCGCGCGCCCTGGTTAACAATTCCAATAGTTAGGTTCTCATCATCTACTGAGATGATCTGCGCACTTGTTGCAAGTAATGACCAGGTTAATCTGCGCTTGCCCTTAACATTTTCAATTACCTGCGGCCACATTCTGCGCAAAGCGGTGATATCAGCTGCCCCACTTGGTTTGTGGTTACTTGGCTTAGCCTCTGCCTGTTTTACCTCTGCCTGCTTTGTTTCACTTTGTTTTACTTCAACCTTTTTTGTTTCAACTGATTTTGTTTCAACCGGTTTTGTTTCAGCTTTAACTGGTGCAATCTTTTCTTCACTCTTAACTGGCGCACTAGTTGTGATTGGCCCCGCGCTTTGGCCGCGCTCTAGTTTTTCAACCCGGGCGGCAAGGGCTGAGTTATCTCCTGCTGGCAGCAGCATCTGGCCACAAATTAACTCCAGTATCAATCTTGGTGGTGTTGCACCGCGCATTGCAGTTAAGCCATTGGCTACTAAATCAGCTGATCTAATTAGATTTGCAACTCCTATTAACTTAGCTTGGGTGCGAATTCGATCTAATTGGTCAACTGGCAATTGCATAAGGAGTGAGGAGTTATTGTTATCAACTGCGCCAACAATTATTAGATCGCGCAGGCGATCTAGTAGATCGGAGGCAAAACGTTTTGGATCTTGTCCTGATTCAACAACTCGATCAACTGTGTTAAATAAAGAGGCGCTATCTTGGGCGGCGAGTGCATCAATTGCCTCATCTAATAAAGCACCATCGGTATAACCAAGTAGGGCAACTGCAATCTCATAGGTAACACCATCTTTTCCAGCACCAGCTAGTAGCTGGCCTAAGATTGATAAACCATCTCGAACTGATCCACCAGATGCTCTAACAACTAAACCAATTACACCCTTTGCAACCTTGATGCCCTCGGCATCACAGATCTTTTCTAGATGGGTTGCCAAAATTGTTGGTGGAACCAATCTAAATGGATAGTGATGAGTTCTTGATCTAATTGTTGAGATTAATTTATCTGGCTCAGTTGTGGCAAAGATAAAAATAACATGTGCAGGTGGCTCTTCTACTACTTTAAGTAATGCGTTGGCAGCTCCTGGCCCTAATTGGTGGGCCTCATCAATAATATAAATCTTGTAGCGGGATTGAACTGGTGCAAAAAAAGCTTTATCTCTTAAATCTCTTGCATCATCTACTAAACCATGAGTTGCTGCATCTAATTCAATAACATCGAGTGAGCCTGGACCATTTGCAACTAAATCCTTACATGATTGGCAAATTCCACATGGATTAGGTGTTGGTCCCTTTTCACAATTTAAAGATCTGGCCATAATTCTGGCGCTAGATGTTTTACCGCAACCTCTTGGACCACTAAATAAATAAGCGTGGTGAATCTTGCCTGACTCCAATGCATTACTTAATGGAGTTGTTACATGCTCTTGACCAATTACATCAGCAAAGATTGATGGGCGATATTTGCGGTATAGAGCTAATGACATTTATCGCCTCCTTCACTTAAGTTGTTAAAACATTTGTAAAAGAATAGGACCCCCCGTACACCCACTAGAGCGCACCTACCCTTGCTGCATTCCTGCCCTGGGGGAGTTCGGCACGTTAATGCCGCACGGGGGATCTAACGGTAAATCTTAGTCATCACCACCGATACTCTTAAGCCTTGTAAGTAATACTGGAGGATTCGCATAGCGGCCGAGTGCGCACGCTTGGAAAGCGTGTGTAGGGCAACCTACCGAGGGTTCAAATCCCTCATCCTCCGCCATTTTTAGCCAGGAAAGTTTTTCAAAAACTCCAAATTAAGTTCCAATGGCTCACCTAGCCAACGAGCACCCTGGGTGTGGTCATACATATGATCTCCAGTTTTTTCATGAACCAAGATGGAGCAGCTTCCTTTATTTTCAACTAATAAAGCTTCAATCTCAGGCAAGCGTTGAGCAGAAACATGTGCTTCAAACATTGGCAAAGGATGCGGCCCAATTGGAATATCAACTAAGGAAAAGGTTTGCACCTGGTTTTGGGTTAGTAATTGTTTTAATTCAAGTGCGATCTTGCGCTCTGCATCATTGCGCCAATATGTGTGAATATCGTAATTCAAAATTAAATCTCAACGCCAATATATTTTGTCTCTAAAAACTCTTCAATTCCAGCAAAGCCACCTTCACGGCCCAAGCCAGATTGTTTGAAGCCACCAAATGGTGCTGCTGGATCTGAGATCACGCCTTTATTAATTGCCACCATGCCAGATTCCAACGCCTCTGCCACCTTAATCGCACGCTTTAAATCACCTGAGTAAACATATGCAATCAAACCAAACTCAGTTGCATTTGCTAGCTCAATAGCCTCTTCATCAGAGTTGATAATAACAATTGGTGCTACTGGTCCAAAGATCTCTTGCGCCAAGATTGGGTTGTTGTTTTTAACAGTTAAAACTGTGGCGGGATAAAAAGCACCGGTGCCATCTGGTGTTTTACCGCCGGTTTTAACTACCGCACCATTTGAAACAGATGAATCAACCAACTCTGCAATTTTATTTCGTTCTTTAACAGAAACACTTGCGCCAAGTTGGGCACCATTAGATGTTCCAGGTGCCATCTTTAATTGGCTCATTGCAGCAGCTAACTTGGTAGTGAAATCTTCAGCTAACTCTTTGGCAACATAAAAACGATTTGCTGCAGTACAAGCTGCGCCACCATTTCTCATCTTGGCAAGCAGTGCCCCACTTACCGCCTCATCAACATTTGCATCAGATAGGACTAGAAATGGTGCGTTACCACCTAACTCCATTGAGCAACGAATTACTCGATCTGCTGCCTCTTTTAATAAAACTCTGCCAACCTCAGTTGAACCAGTAAATGAAAGATTTACAACTCTTGGATCCTTTAATATTTTGGCAATTGCAGGTCCAGTTGGTGTTGGCAAAATTAGATTAACAACTCCTGCTGGCACACCAGCTCTTTCTAGGATTTCTACAATTGCAATTGCAGTAAGAGGTGTCTCACCTGCCGGCTTTAAAATAACGGTGCAACCTGCAGCAAGTGCTGGGCCAATCTTTCGAGTTGCCATTGCAGCTGGGAAATTCCATGGTGTGATTAATAGTGAAACACCAATTGGTTGCTTGGTAACTAAAATTCTTTTATCCCCACTTGGTGAGCTTCTAAATTCACCATTTATTCTTACCGCTTCCTCTGAAAACCAACGGAAGAACTCTGCAGCATATAAAACTTCACCCTTGGCATCAGTTAATACTTTGCCATTTTCTTTAGAGACAATTTCGGCAAGTCGATCAGACTCTGCCACCATAATTTCAAATGCTTTGCGCAAAACTTCACCGCGAACACGTGGCGCTGTCTTTGACCAACTCTTAAATGCACGAGCTGCTGCATCTACTGCATCAGCACACTCTTTATCTGATGAAACTTGAACATTGGCAATTACTGAATTATCACTAGGATCTGTTACTGCCAGGGTTGAGGCACCATTGACCCACTTGCCATCGATATAAAGCTGAGTCTTTAACTGCATAAAGATAAGCATACGGCCACCCATAGGCGCTTAAAAAATCGCCATAAAAACAGGCGTATACTTAATGCCTAACTTCTCATTGGAGTGTGTTTTTCAAAGTGCCTAATACTTGGAGTGATAACGCACCAGCACCAAAGGTGCTTTCAGAGCACGCACACCTAAAAGATCCGCTTTCATACCGGATAAAAAGCAAATTATTAGGAAAGCCAATAAATCGCCACTCACTACACGAGCAGCGATTATCAAAGCGCCATGCCTACGGAGTTTTATCTTCAGATTGCATCTCAAGCTCAGCCTATGGTGGAGAACAGATTCTTGTTGCATTAATTCCTGCATTCGGTTTAGCTGCTTTTACAATTTTTACTCCACTAATTGGTGTAATCATCATGATGTTACTTATTATCACTTTCTCTTATCGGGATGTGATTAATACCTACACCAAAGCAGGTGGGGCATATGTTGTGGCAAGAGAGAACTTTGGGAAGGTAATTTCTCAAGTAGCTGCAATTGAGTTGATATTTGGCTACATAATTACAGTTGCTATTCAAACTGCAGCTGGAGTGGCGGCAATAATCTCTGCAATACCTGAGCTAGCAGAGTACAAAGTATTGCTAACTATTTTTGTTATCGTCCTTCTCACATATATAAATTTGCGAGGCATAAAAGATGCTGGCCTAATTTTTGTTCTGCCTTCTTACCTATTTCTAGCTGGCATGTTTACAGTTTTTATCTTTGGTTTATACCGAAGTTTTACTGGAACATTGCCAGAGTATCCAACTAATACACCAGGTCTCTTGCCATTAGGTGAAGCTCAAGGTCTTTTAAGTTTGGCTGCAATTTTGTTGATCCTTAAAGCCTTTGCCAATGGCAGTGCATCCTTAACAGGATTAGAGGCAATTTCAGATTCAGTTGCTCTCTTTAAAGAGCCAGAACATAGCAATGCTAGAAAAACTCTTATGCTTATGAGTGCAACTTTAGGAATTCTAATTGTTGGTATCGCTTGGCTAGCACATCAAGTAGTGGCTATTCCATATGCAACGGGAACACCAACTGTAATTTCCTTAGTTGCGCAAGCATCTCTTGGTGACTCTTTACTTGGTGAAAGTTTTTACTATTTCGTACAAGCTGGCACCACATTTATATTGTTTGCAGGCGCAAACACCTGCTTTAATGCCTTTCCAAATATGGTCAATATCGTGGCAAATGATGGATTTTTACCGAAGCAGTTAACAAAGCGTGGTCACAGATTAGCATTTTCAAATGGAATTATCTTTATCTCAAGTTTTGCAATAATTTTAGTTATTGCCTCTAAGGCAAGTATTACAACCCTGGCAGCAATTTACGCACTTGCAGTCTTCATTGGGTTTGCTCTAACTGGCTTTGGAATGGCGAAGAAAAATCGCAACAATAAAGGCAGGTACTTCTTACATCTGACCACTGGCATAATTGCAATTACTACAGTTTTATTGTTATCAGTGTTGAAGTTTGCTGACGGTACTTGGTTGGTAGTTATTGGGACACCAATTGTTGCGGCAATTATGCTCAGATTTAATCAACGATACAGCCAAGAGAACAAAGCTTTAATTCTTTCTAGCAAGGACTCACGGGCAACCTCTATTACCCGCCACGATGTTACAGTTTTAGTTGATCGAATTGATATTGCAACAGTTGGAGCAATTAGATATGCCCGAAGCTTAAAACCTAGAAATATGAATGCTGTTCATTTTGTAATTGATGATCGTAGGGCAGAAGAGTTAAGTAAGAGCTGGCAAGCAAATCCTGCATTTGCAGATGTTTCACTAGAACTAATCGATTGCCCAGATCGCAGATTAGTTAACTCAGTTGTTGATTATGCACAATCTGTTACTGATGCTGGCGACACAGAGTTAACACTTTTGCTACCACGCCGGGCTTACTCGAAATTTTTAGGGCGCTTACTTCATGATCAGACCGCAGAGTCAATTGCTGGTCCTATCTCACAAATTCCACGCGTAGTTGCCACCATCATTCCATTTGATGTCCAAAAGATTATTACTGGTCAAGAAAACACACAATATTCGCATGATTTTGAAACAAAAAGTTTGAATGAACCAAAGCGCACACAAAGTACATTTACTAGGGTGCCAA
>Ga0315902_10003496_pt1 | contig 23384 bp, 23 predicted proteins | sample LakEriMetagenome_9_FD_203523 | JGI IMG/M metagenome (GOLD analysis project Ga0315902, IMG submission 203523) | Freshwater fungal communities from buoy surface, Lake Erie, Ohio, United States - Buoy 12 MA117 | ecosystem: Environmental > Aquatic > Freshwater > Lake > Lake biofilm | place: USA... | reverse complement strand
TCAGAATATTCTCGGAGATGCTCCGTTGTCCGTGACGCTCGAACATCAATCCTTGCGACTTTAACCACTCATGCAAGTCATTTAGCATGTAGTTGGTGGACGCGAGCAGTAACCATTCACCCTGCGTGACGTTAACTTGTTCAAAGTCTTCGTAGTAGAAGATGCTCCCCTCTTCTGTGCGAGGATGCCACTTCTTCTCTTGCCGCGAGCGGATGCGACTGACTACTTTGTTTGCCAGCGCGTGAATCTTTGCAGGCACACGGTATGACTGTTGCAGTACCTTGACCTCGCCGTCTAACGAGAGGAAGGTTTTGACATCTGCGCCTGCCCAGTTATAAACCGCTTGGTCATCATCACCCGCGATGAAAGTGCGGTTTGCGCGTTCAGCGAGTTGGATGACCATCTCCCACTGCAGGCGCGAGAGGTCTTGTGCTTCATCGACAATCAACACGTCCAGCTTTGGCAGGTAGTCCGGCTCTTGCACGATCTGCTCTAGTAGATCGGTGAAGTCCATCAGATTGTTTGAATACTTGTAGTGACGATACGCGCGCTCGACGAATTCGAAGTGAAACCATTCGATACTAAGACCCGAGCGGTTGTAGTGTGTGCGTAGGTCCACGCCACGGATGCGGGCGAGGTTGATTTCGTTAAGGATGGGGTTATCCGTCTGAACGACAAACTCTTCGTCTCCGCTGCTAACGCTCATGTCAAGCCCTGCTTGCCGTGCAAACTCACGGTAATTCTCTGGCTTCATGATTTCATTGTTCGACACACGCAAGCAGCGATAGGCGAGGCTATGCAGTGTGCGAAAGTACGGGAAGTCCGTCTCGGCGTTGAGTTCGTTGAATTTGGCGATCGCACGGTCTCGTGCTTCGTTCGCGGCCTTACGCGTAAACGCGAAGTAACCGATGGAACGTGCAGGTACTCCCGACTCTAGTTCTTGCTCGACCAAGTTCAAAAGATACGTGGTCTTACCAGAGCCGGGAGGCCCGAAGATTTTATGAATCTTCATTGTCGTCGAAGTTTTTCCACAGGACGATGGGCTGCGTGTCGCCTGCATACTTGAACACGAACTCGCGTTCAATGTATTCGGCGGCTTCTTGTTCGCCCATGTTGTCTTCGTCCATTAAGATGCGGACCATTCCAATTGCGTCGTAGACGAGGCGCTCGACTAGCTGCTCGCCATGCCACGTTGTGCAGATACCTACTTCAGCCGCTTTGAATTTTTGCAGTTCGAGGATTTCCATTAGAACGGCGCTCCTTTCTGTTGTGGTGTTTCAAACGGTGTTTCTTGACGCGTGAACCGTGGTACGCGCCACGCTCTTACTGCTCTGCCCTTCAAGAACAAACTAATTGGCTCGCCCCCGAGGTCACGAATCTTCTGTGCCATACGAGGTGCGGTCATGCCGCTAAATGCACTGCGCTTTAAGTGTGCTTCGAGGTCCTTCATGCGAAAGTAAACGCGAGACTCTTCTTCGTCCGTCCAAGGACGGCCCATAAGAATTTCTTCGCGGTCCATCGCTTGTTGCAAGTGCGTGGTGAACTCCTCTAGCAAATCTTGGAAGCGGCCTGATTGACTGGTGTCTTCAGGTGCGTCTTGGATTTGTTCGAGCTCAACCATCTCGCGCAGGAGGCCGTTTAAGAAGCCCTCCCAATCCTGACGGCGTAGTGTCGGTGGCAAGACGTTCAAGCGTTCGACGCAGGCCTTCTGGAATGCAGGTTGGTTGAAGAGTTGATCTGTGTCTAGTTCAATGCGCCTGCCGTTGACATCCAAGAACCACAGTGGTGGCTCGGAGTTGTACTTGGTCAAGCTTGATACCTTCGGTGAATCTGGGCCGTCAGCACCGATGCCATGTCGGCGGGTGCGGCATAGACCGGAATTGCAAAAGGAGTTCAAGGGTGCGTCTTTGCACTTGTACTTGTAGTCCTTCTTTTGTATCTGCTTCGTGATCACCAACAGTTCATTTAAGGGCAGTGGTGGGCCCATGAACTTTTGGTTGTACTCCATGAGTTTGTCTTCCCAGTTGTTCGGGATGGACTTTTTGAGGTAGACCGCGATGTTAAATAGGCCGTTGTTGCGAGTGCCTTCCGGAAATCCCTGATTACATAACGCCTGCAGACAGGGCGGACCATCTTTGATGGGCGCGTCCGCATTTTTCTTTTCCGCTTCCGGATGAACGAGCGGCACTGGTTGTACATATTGTTCGTAAAGCCCAAAGAATTCGCTAAGGCTGGAAGCCTCGCCAGCATCATTGATCGCGTAACGCAGGGTTTCATCGCCCCCGAAATACGGAAGGTTAAGGAAGTTACCCGTGTCACCGCGCTCAACAAGGACTTCAGTTTGTTTCGGAAAAATTTCACGACCACTTTCTCCCAGTATGCTTGCACACGTGTTTAAGTAGCGCTGCATCTCTGCAGCGAAGATGGGTTCTTTTGTAAACAGGAATACATGCGCGCCGCCTGACTTACTACGGCAGACAACAAGCGGTAGGTTTAACCGACGAATCTTTTCCACCAGACCTTTATGGTCCAGAGGGTACTGATCAATGTCAATGCAACCCCATATGCAAGTATTGTCAGGACGAATAGGAATGATGCCAAGAGAAGGCTCAGCACCCTGTAGGTGACGTTCCCAAAGGTCATCGGTTGGCGGGTTCCGTACAACAACTGCCTTGCCTGCTTGTTTGCCATTCCCCGTCTCTCGCTCTATTTTGTAGGTTCCATAGGCGATATTCGACCCTTCGAATATCGACTTGAATTTGGCGATATCAGTCATTTCTGCTTTCTGTAAAGGGAAAAAGGGCCCTACTCCCTCGCGGTTTCGGGCCCGTCAATCAGAAAGGTTGCGCGCCTGCTGGTGCAGCCTGTTCGTCGCTATGAGTGACTTTCACATCACCTGCGTTGATTGAATCTGCAAACCTCTTCGCAGTCAGATACATACCCTCGTCTTCGACGCTGCTGTTGTGCTCAACTTCCCAACCAAACCACTGGCCCTTGTCGTTGCTTTCCTTGACAGTGGTCAAGCGATAGGTTTGGGAATACATCGGAGGCGTGTAAAGACCGTTCTTGCCCATCAGCTTCACGCTTTGCATCATGGTGTTCCACTTGCGCGACTTCTTAAGCTGCGTGGACTTCATGACGATTAGCGCTGGATGAGGGATGCCTGCTGCGTCGATTACCATGACGTAGTGGTTGGCGGTGTTCTCGATGTAGTTGCCGTTATCGAGATAGTCTTTGTTCTCGCCGGGTACGCGATGCGTTTTGGAGAGGATGTCGCTAGTGCTGGGGTAATACGCTATAGGTGCGCCAGAGCCGCTGCCACGCGGTGCCCACTCAATGTACTGACGTACGTAGGCACAAGGGATAACCAGAATACCCTTCTTGCCATCGAAGAGTTCCCCTGTAACGCTGTTATAGATCATACCCGGCATTGCGCCGTCTAATGAACCAACCTCTGGCGAAGTGTTAGTCAGTAGGCGGAGAAACGGAAGCGCAAAGTCATCCTGATTCATGCCAGCGAAACCGGACTGCGCATCCTCTTCAAAACGGTTCGTTAAGACTGCGACTGCATTAGTCTTGACTTCTGCTATTTCTGCTTTACCCATGATTCTTGCTCCTTGTGTCGTTAAACGGATTTGATTGTCGCTTTTTGGCCGATGTAAGCGCCGAACAACTCAGATGGAAATTCGCGACCTTTCTCCACCTGTTCCTTGACCCATGCTTTGAGTGTCATGGGCTCAACCTTTTCTGCTTGCTCAACGGGATAACCTGCGTCCCGTAGTGTCGCAACGGCTTTAGCACAGAGTGCTTCTTCACCACGACCAAAGCGAACAGAGACAGTATTCTTGATGATGTCGTCAAAGCCATGGTCCCGCAGCCATTGGAAGGCTTCAGAACGCTTTGCTTCAGTGATCGAGGCGCTGTAAAACGCTTTGATCTCGATGGACGAACCGTCTTCCATCTTGAAGCTTTTCATGCCTAGACTGGTCAATGCCTCGGGGATGACTTCCTCAGTCAGCTTGCGATACTGCTCTTTACGCTGCTTGAGTTCAGTCTCGTAGTCCTCGATCTCTTTCTCAAGAGACTTGGCACGACGCGCCATTTTTGCAATGCCTTGCAGATCGTTATCTGCGATCTGCAGTGCTGCTGCATCTTGCTCAAATATATTCGTCAAACTCATTTTGCATTTCTCCTTTCTTGAACGCGCTATTAAAGTCAATCTGTATTGGGATGTATCGTCGTTCTCGCTTATCCCATTTCAAACACTTGAAGCGTCCGTTGTTGCGTTGTGCTGCAACGACTGCGACGATCGACATGGCCGTCGGGTCACCGATGAACAGAAGATAATCTTCGTCAGAAAAGTTTTCAAGTACTCGATGTGCCCGACGCACTGTAGGTGCTACAGAAAATGCCACCTGTGCATTAGGGGGCAAGATCGTAACGATATCTCCGAAGTCCAAAGCAGACGATATATTGTGTTGCCCCGTTTCGGAAACGGCAAAGACTGTAGGCACTTCATTTCTCCTTTCTGTGTTCGAGTTTTGAGTATATACTTGACTCCGGGGATTTTGCAACCCCCACAGAAAGGAGAATCGCTATGGATGAATTTTTACAACGATACCCCTATAAGAATAAGCCCTTCCTGCATCAGGAGGCCTATCTGACTAGGTTTTGGAATAAGCAAGTGGCCGCTCTCTTTTCAGAGATGGGCACAGGCAAAAGCTTTATGTTGATCAATAACTTGGCAATGTTGTATGACCAAGGACAGGTCAATGCGGCGTTGGTGATTGCGCCGAAGGGTGTGTACCGTAACTGGATGGACACAGAGATACCCAAGCATATGCCAGAACACATCGTGTATCGAATGGCATTGTGGACCCCGTCTCCGAAGAAAGCAGAAAGAGAAGCGTTAGACAGAATGTTCGAAATCAGTGAGGACTTAAAAATTCTCATCATGAACGTGGAAGCTTTATCCACGGAAAAAGGCGTGAAATTTGCGAGTAGGTACTTACTTGCACATGACGCTTTTATGGCGATCGATGAATCGACCACGATCAAGACGCACACGGCGGCACGGGCAAAGAACGCGACGAAGATTGGCAAGCAGGCCAAGTACAAGCGCATCATGACCGGCTCACCCGTGACGAAGAACCCGTTGGACTTGTTCCAGCAGTGCGTGTTCCTTGATCCGCGATGCTTGGGGCATGACAGCTTCTACACGTTTCAGGCGCGCTATGCGGTGATGCAGGAGCGGCAGTTAGCGACGCATACGTTTAAGCAGATTCTGGGCTTTCGGCATTTAGAGGAATTAAGGGAGAAACTGGATCGCTTTAGCTTTCGGGTGACGAAGGATGAGTGTCTGGACTTGCCTGATAAGTTGTACGTAAAGCGGGAGGTGGACTTAACGGAAGAGCAGGCCAAGGCGTACAAGGAGATGCGGCTGATGGCGTTGGCGTTGTTCCGGGAGGGCGAGGTGTCCACGGTGAACGCGCTGACCCAGATCATGCGGCTGCATCAGATCGTCTGCGGGCATGTGAAGCTGGACAATGGGACGGTGCTGGACTTGCCGAACAACCGGATCAAGGAGTTGATGAGCATCGTCGAGGAGTCGGACGGCAAGATGATCATCTGGGCCAATTACCGGCATGACATCGAGGCGATCAAGCTGGCTTTGTCTTCTGTCTACGGGATGAACTCGGCGGCGGCGTACTACGGGGAGACGGAGACGGACAAGCGGCAGGAGATCGTCAACGACTTCCAAGACCCGAACAACCCACTGCGGTTCTTCATTGGCAACCCGACCACGGGTGGATATGGCTTGACGCTGACGGCGGCAAATTTGGTGGTGTACTACAGCAATTCGTTCGATTTAGAGAAGCGCCTACAGTCGGAAGACCGGGCGCACCGGATCGGCCAGACCAAGAACGTGACCTACATCGACCTGATCTGCCCCGGTACGGTGGACGAGAAGATCGTTAAATCTCTGCGCGACAAAATTAACATCGCCACTCAGGTGATGGGAGAGGAACTGAAATCATGGCTAATTTGATCCCCGTCAAGAATCTGTACACCTACGAGCGCCTAGAGCGCATCGAGACGCCCAAAGGACGCACGTATCGTCGGGGAGAGGAGACGCCGGTCTACAGCGTCACCAACATTCTTGACAAGACGAAAGATAAAACCACGCTGGACGCTTGGGTGGCGCGGGTAGGGGCCGAGGAAGCGGAAAGAATCAAGAACAACGCCGCTCACGTGGGAACCGCCATGCATTTCGTCATTGAAAGATTCCTAGAGGGAACGGCATTGCCCCCTGCGGAGGATTGGCTGCAGCTACGGGGCTATGAAATGGGCCACCGGTTGATCAATCAGCACTTCGATTCGTTGGAGGAGGTGTGGGGGTCAGAGGTGCCTTTGTACTATCCCGGCAAATATGCGGGGACGACGGATTTGGTGGGCGTGTTCCGTGGGAAACCGTCCATTGTGGACTTCAAACAAAGCCTGAAACCCAAGCGCTATGAATGGATCACGGATTATTTCCACCAGCTTGCCGCGTATGCCATGGCTCATGACATCCTGCACGGCACAGACATCAACTTTGGGGTGGTGCTGATCGCGGTACAGGATGGCTCGACGCAGGAATTCACGACCACAGGCCGTGATTTCGAGCGTCAGAAGAAGGAGTGGATGGACCGGGTGGAGAAGTTTCTGACTAAACTTTCCGAAACCTAGCGGTCTTCTTGGCAATGCGTTTTGGCTGCGCGACGAACTGCTTGCCAGCCTTCTTGCCTGCCCGTTTTGCCCGTGTCGTAGCAAGATAATCTTCTGGACTCAGGGCCTTGATGGCCTTCTCTGGCAGGTAACGCTCGCCGGTTACAGAAGAAGGCTTGCCACTTTTTGTGGTCCATTTCTGCTTGCCCCAAGCCTTCAGACTTAGCTGGGGCTTTTTCATCTTTTCTTCGCAGCGGGTTTTTTCACACTCTTTGAAACGGTGCCCCCTTTTTTGTATACTCCGCGTCCTTTCAAGACATCTGCGCGAGTTACTTTACCGTCTCCTGTTAAATCAGGAAATTTTTTAGCAGGAGCTTTTACCGCACCGCCCTTTTTCATGCCGCGTGTTTCTCGACGTAGCTCATCCCGCTCTTCTCTTGCTTTTTTCTTGTCCTCATATTCCCCCATGTCAAAGCCGTAGCTTTTACCAAACAGACGAGCAACATTACGCGCGTCCACTCCCGCCTCAAGAAGGGCGTTAGAAAGCTTTCTTTTATCTACACTAGCCACGATAACCTCCTCCAGATGATTTGTACTTCTTCGCTAAAAGCTGGGCCTTGCGCGCGCTCCATTGCCCGGCGGCAGTGCCCTGCACGTTTGATCCTTTAATTTGCTCGAACAGGCGCTTACGCAAAGAAGGCTTTGTGTAGTTGCCTGCCTGATTGACCTTCGACTTCGTCGGTTTGGTTGCCATGATCACACCTATTGAATGGTGGTGTCAAACGGGAACAAGCGCTGCAGCATCTCGCGACTAGTCCCGCCAGCGGCTGGTTTTGCTGGGGAAGGTAGCGGCGACTTTGTAATGTCAGGCATCGGAGGCACGTTCCCAGTCACTCCGGGCACACCCATTGTCGGTGGTGCGCTAGGCATTAGGCGTCGTTGACGAATCGGAGGCACCGGCGCTGCATAAGGTGGCTGTTGTGGGTTGACCGTTGGACGGGTATCCGATGTGGCGAAATTGATACCCGCATTAATCATCGAACTATTGAAGAGGCGAGCTAACAGGTAGCTCTGCTCCTCAGGCAGTTTGCCTGTTTTCTTCAGTAACTGCGCCATCATCACAGGGTCTTTGACCGCTTGCTCTAATATCTGCCGTGTTGCCAGTAGTGGCGTTTTGTCAAACATGTCACGCAAATACTTCGAACCCGCGCTTGCCGCGATCAGTGAACTAGAGTCGAAGGTTTTACCCAGTTTTGCACCAAGTACACGAAGCGCAAGTTCTTCGACAGCACCTGCGCCGGTTAGCAACTCGTTCAAAAGCTGCGGGCTTTTCATCGCGACTTCAACCTGATCCATACGGTTGATCAACGATTTGATGTTCTTTGCCTCGCTGATCGACATCATCCCTTTGTTGCGCATCATCGAATACAGGGATGGACCTTTCAGGTACAGGGGCTTAAAGATCGCGTCTTCAAACGCTCGAACGTTGAAGTTATCGATGCCGCCTGCTTTGGTGAAGGCATAATCCATGACGGTAGCCTTCAACCCGTCCAAGGATGCACCGGCGTCCTTTGCCTTGTTCTTGACCGCGATGTCCGCGAGCCGTGCAAAATCAGCAGCAGGCTTTTTACCGTTTAAGATTTGAGTCAGAACACGTGTTGGATTCTCAACGCCTTCTCCAACCAAGTCAGCAAAAGCGCGCTGCGATGCGACCTGCCTGTTAAAAGAGCTTTTCGGATCGAGGACAACACGTAGGGCATTCTCTGCGGTGACCGCGTTTTCCAAATCGTTGTACAACCCCATTCTGCGCAATGCATTTTGGTGCTGGTTGACAAACTTCTGCAATCTTGCCGGATTAACGCGCTGCGTGACAGGATCGATCGTCTCATTAGCCATCAACATTAAATACCGCTTGTGCGCGTCTTGAATAGATACGACCGCATCACCAGTGACCTCAGCGTAGGGCTTTAAGAAGCGCACCTGTGGGCTGTTCGCACCGAAGTCTCTGACAGCATCGTCGTACGCTTTTCTCAACGAACCTACGGCGTTTTCTATCTGCGACATACGCAATGACGTGAGGTCAGTCCCTCTGCCATAGGCTTGTTGGACCAATATCTCTGCAGGCAACTTCTCCCCTGCTGCAGTGGCTACTGCACGGCCACCGGCATACGTCGTGCCTTGCGTTACATCTGAGGCAAAGGTCCGTGAGAAAGTATCATTTAACATCCTTGAAAAGGAGCGCGCTCTGTCGTATGCAGGCAATCCCAGCGCGTCCAAGTCTTTTAACGCCGCCTCCGCCATTTTTCCGTAGAAAGCGGCAAAGGATGGATTGGATGTTGCCGCATCTCTAGCATAAGCCAACAGATCGCTGCGGATGTTGATTAAGTCCTGTACTGTCGTGTTGTCAAAGATCGATACACGCTTTTGCGTTCTCGGACCCGCAGGCTTTGTCAGATACTCCTCTGGCACACGTCGTGTGTCTAGATAGGCCCGCGTAGCCTTGCCCTGACGGTAGTTGTTGATCACGTCGCCATCAATACCAAGACGGCCCATGATGGATCGTATCTCGGCAGGCATCTTCGTGTTGAACCGTTCCGGTGTCATGGACGTTGCTACATCCAAAAACGCCTCGCCCAGATTGTTTGTCTTCGCTGCGCGGGGAAGAACGGTAGCCTCACCCTTGATCTTACGGGTCTTGAAAGCGTCTTTCTCAGCCTCTTCCCACAGCAGTCTTTCGTACTTGCGCATGTCATCTAGCGCACGTACCGTTTCGTTCTTGATCGTTTCACCGATCGACCGACGCGTGTCTTCAGGATTAGCAGCAAGACGCATCTTCGAGACTCTATCTGCCGCTGTCATCTCAGCGGCCATCAGCCGCTTGTTGATGATGTCGTCAAAGACTCCTCTTTCCAACTCTGCCGCCTTTTTAAGCGCAGCCGGAGAGCCTGCTTGACGAAGCTTCTCAATTACAAGCGCATAGACCTTTAGCGTCTCTTGTCCCTGCTTTAGTACAGCAGCAGATAGCTGTGGATGGTTACGAGCCATCGTGCTCTCAAAGCCCATCAGCGTGGCAGAGCCGCCTTTTTGTGCAGACGTAGGAACAGCGCCAGCAGGCAACTGTGCTTCGAGGGCCTTGATCAGTGAAGGAATGTCCTCGCCATTTTGTTCCAGTATGCCGCGCAGCTTGTTGGCAACTTCCAACTCTTTTCTGGCAAACGCTTGCTGGGCAGCGCTTTCGCTCGGGCGGATCATGTTCTTCAACTTGACGCCGTAATCCACAAGCGCATTACCTAGTGTCATGACCACTTTTCCGGGGGCAAAAATACTGCCGCCTACTTCACTCGTAAAACGTGCAAAGGCGTTGCCCGGAAAGGCCGTCTCGGCAAAGTAAGCGCCTGTACCCGCACCGGTGGCAGAAATACCCTCTCCGATCAAAAATTGAATAGGATTCTTTCGTGCGGACATACCGATGTCGGTGATGAAATTACTCACACGACCATACTGCATAACCGGCATGCCCAACATGAAGGGCGAATACATCAGCATTTCGCCAGTGACTTTTGCGCCCTCACGAAACGGAATCAGACCCTGTTTTTTAACCTCCGGGAAAAGCGCTTCGATTTCCTCTGCAACCTGCATGCCCCCGAGAGTACCTGTGCCAAAACCAAGTAACCCGGCATAGGGCTTGACTGAAAGTGGCACGGGGGCCATGAGCCCCCCACGCAGACCCGCATAGCCGCCTGCCGCAGTTGCCGCACCACGACCTAAACCAATCTGGAAGCCCTCTTTCAATGTTTGGGACACTTCCTCAGGCGACACCTGACCCGTCTGTTCTGCCATGCTAACGCGTGGTGCAACAGTAGGTTCCTCGGTAACGGGCAGTGCCTGCAAGCGGATGTCGGTAAGCTGTTCCGTAGTCAGACCTGCCGCAGGACGTGCAGGCGCAGCCTCGGGTTTAGCAGCCCCTTTACTGGACTGCGTCTGTGACTGGATTGCTGCAAAGTCTTCCGCACTAAGTCCCATGAAAATGTCCTTTAGCTTTAAGGCTTAGTAAGAATCTGTTCTGCGCCAGTGCTTGGATCAGCGACGATCCACATGCTTCCAGACGGCGCTTTATCCCACTGGTCCTTGCTCTGCAAAACCTTGGCGTTAGGCGGCGGGAGTCCCACCAGTTTTCTAATCGCGTCCACGTCGTTGATTTTTTCACGAGCCGCTCGAATCGTTTCAGGCGCTAATTTTTGTCCCCCGTAGCCCACCTTGTACGATTCTTTGCGAATGTTAAGCAGGAGATCATCCAACGAGCGCAGACGCAGTCGATACGCGCTTGGGTTGTCGATCATGTTAGGGCTGATCTCAAGCTTCGTTTCAATTGCTACACGTTCTGCATCGGTGAATCGCGGGTTCGTTCTAAGCGCAAGGTTGATTCGACCCTCTGCCTGTTTCAAGAAACTCGTCGCCGTGACCTGCTCTTCTTCACCCGCGATCTGATCCAAGCCGAAGGGCAACGTCTTAACAAATGCGCCAAAGATGTTAACGACACCCGTTCCTTTACCCGCCAAGTTATACAACGTCGGGTTACCCGAAGTGGGCGACTGCCAGAAGTAAGGAACATTCTGCTTACCTTGTCTGACGGTAATGGAGGGTTCCGCTGGCTCTGCTGCGCCCTTGGCTTCTGGAGGCGCGCCACCACCGCTCGGACGTGTTCCTCCACCACCTGTTGCAAAGTTAACGTCTGCGCCGATTGTCTTGAAGAAATCCGTGCCGGTGCGGTCCTTGTAGACCTTCGCGGCTTGCTTTACGTGAGGCGGCATATACACAGGCATCGTCACCGTGTACGGCTGGTTCGTGATGGGATCAGTTCTTGTCTCTACACGCGGTGTTGCAAGCTTGGTCAGCGCAGCCTCAATAAGGTTGTTCTGCTGCTCCGTGGTCTTGCCCATGGCCCAATTGGACAACGCGCCCGGCTCAGAAATGATCCGATACTCCCAGTCGCCTTTGCCAAAGAGGTTGCCAAGACCCGATTTGCTGAGGACGTTTTCAAAGCGCTTTCGATTGCTTTCAATGACCCTAGCGTTGTATTCCAAGGTGTTGCCAATCTGCTTTTCAGTCGCCTCAAGCGCTGCCAGATTGATAGCACGATCCTGCTTTTGTAATTCCGCTGCACGTGCGCCAATTAAAGCCGGTACGTTACGTATACCGGCTGCAATACGTCCAATTGGCGAGACGTTGCCACGAATGCGATTGCCCTCGGCATCCACGCCTGCTGCAACATTCAACGCGCCCTGCGCGATGTCAAATAGCATCTGCGCTTGCGTGAGTTCTTTTGAACCACCACCCAGCAACTGACGATAAGCCGCTGCCTTTTTTGGCGCGTCCACCGCTAGTTCAGGAACAGGCAGGGTTGATGATGGCGTCATTAACGCCTGTCTGGCTTGCGCGACCAACTCGGGGGGCAAGCTCATGTAGGAGGTCTCTTGGACTGGGGTCACGGCCTCCTCATCGGACCCATCCTTAAAACGTTGGACAATGCCGCCATTTTTCATGGCAATCGGCGCTTGTTGTTCAGCGGCTGCAGGCAACGATCCAATACCGCCCGGAGGGGGTGCCTTAGGCATTGGCATCGGAGGCGCGGTCTGTGGCCCTTGAGCCATGGCCGCTAAGTCGGCAACCCCGCCTGCCGGTGCTGCCATCGGATTCGCTTGTGCAGGCATTGCCATCTGTGGTGGCGGCTGCACCATCGCGCCTTGTTGCGCCAATACTGGCTGCAACAGCGCCAAAACCTCTGTCGGTGTTTCCGAAGCAGCGCGGTAGCCGACGAGGTCTGCGAGTTCTTCGACACGCGCATCTACTGAGCGCATGTCACCGCGAAGATTGTTCATGAGGATTTCAGGCGAATCAGGACGACGGTCCATCATCTTGCCCATCTCCATTTCATCCTCGTCTTCTTCCTCGCCTTCCATGTCGTCCATCATGGATACCTGATCCATGAAGCCCTGCATGATGCCGACGTTATTCACGTCCTCAGGGGGAACGGGAGGCCCTTTCTTCTTGAACATCGGCCTGTCAATTACTTTCGATTTCATCATTCCTCCTAGAACAAGCCTGCTTTCTTGGCCCCTGCAGCCGCAGTGATGCCCGCAATACCCGTAGACACTGCCGACATCAACGGACTAGGCGACGGCGACGTAGTGGACGTGAGTGCCGTCTGACTACCCGGCGTCTTCGACAAAATATCCGACTGGAAGGAGAGCAACTGGAACGGCAAGAAGGCTTCCTGTGTTTTCGTTGCCCGCAGCGCATCCAAACGTGCTTGCTGCAACGCCTGCTCCTGTGCGCCAATCTGTCCCATGAGTGCAATATCGCCTTGACCGAGTTGCTGCTGCAACGCTGCCAGATTGCCGCGCTGACCGGCCTGTTGCGCAAGCTGGGAACCCATTCCGCCCAAGGCAGAACCTTGCTGCAGACCAAACTGACCTTGCTGCAATCCGAGACTGCCAATGCCCTGACCAAGCTGGCTGTAGATATTGGCTTGGTTACCCAAAATGTTTGCCTGCTGCCCCGCAATCTGCGAAGGTAACAAACTCATCTGACCTAAGGCCTGCGCGGCAGCAAGCTGACGCTGCTGCTGCGACTCAAAGCCCTGTTGCGCGGCCTGTTGTGCTTGGAGGTAGTTCTGTGAGTAGTCCTGCAGGATGCGCTGGCCCATGACATCCATCAAGCCACGCTCCATCTCTGCGCGCTGGACCCCTTCACGCGTACCACCAAAGGCACCCGTACGAACGGCTTGTGCCGCTTGTCCTTGAGCCGCGATGTCTGCTTGGCGCTGCATTTCACTTAAGGCATTGGCCGTTACCTGCTGTTGGTACGGGTTCATGAAGGCCGCAGCTTGCGAAGGATCGTAGCCAGTTGCCGCACCGGGCAGCATTGCAGCCGCAGCGCCCGCCGCAGGCAAGCCCTGTCCTGCTGTGTTTGCCAACGCGCCTAAGTTACCTGCCGCACCAGCACCTGCCTGATATGCACCGTAAGCAGCGCTCAAGGGCTGGGAGATGTTGAGTCCAGCGATGCCTTGTGCAGCTTGTTGGGTCAGGCCCTGCCCGGCAACCATCCCTTTTTCTGCTTCTGTCAGAAGCGGCTGGTAAGCACCGATACCTTGTTCGGCTAGGGCCTTGGCCTGAAGCTGTCCTTCGCCTAGACCGGCAACCTCGTATCCCGGTATCGAGATCGGTTTGGATACCTGTCTTTCTGCCGTTTTAAGAAGGGCAAGTCGCGCCTTTTCTATCTCAGGCGCTTCCTGAATCGTTTGTACCTGATATTCAGTTGCCATGATTTACGCTTTCTTTTCCAAGGCCTTCATTAGCGCGTACATACGCTTTGCACCCTTGCGCCGTGAGCCGTTGCCCATGGCACGTACTGCTCTTGCGGTGAACACGAATTCGCCGTCCGAGAGCATGGCTGGAATCGAATCCGACGTACCCGTGCCGGGGCCGTTGATAGGGCCAGTCTTTCGAGGGAAGCTCGAAGTACCGCGTTTCAAGCTGGCGATGCCGCCTGTGGCATAACGATACGCTTGTCCGGTAGATGCGGAAACGGTTCGCACATCAGGCGTCAAGTAGTATGGGTTTTGTGCGTACAGTTCTGCGCCTGAAGTTGGTATATCGGGCTTTGGCGGCTCTGGTACGTCAAAGGCCCCACCTAAATAAGCCGCACCCAGAGTCGCACCGGCGAGAGGGCCGTAGGTTGCGACCATACCGGGCATGCTGGCTTCATACGCCTTCAAGGCAAGGTCTTTACTACCTGTCCTAGCCAAAGTATCGGCATAAGCCTTTTCTGCGTTCTTAGCTCCAGCGGACTGTATGCCACTCGGAGACAAATATTCGTCGTAGAGATCGCCAACCTTCGATGCAGCGGTCTTGCCTGCCTCGACAAACTTACCCTGACTAACCAAGTCCATCACGCCTTGTGACGGAGCCGCTGCAGGGGTCATGGCGTCAAGTTTCAGAGGGCTCGTGTCACCCGGCATCTTCAAGCCAAGCATAGTGCCTGTATCCGTTAGGGCCGGGGGGGCGGGTGGGACATTAGTACCCGACAGGCTTGGCTGTACGCGAGCACCTGTACCCGTGTAACTGGAGAGGTTAGGAACGTCAGGGGAAATCCGCTCCAATCCCGTTTGCGTGGGAACGGCAGCGGTTCTGCCACTAATCACATCCAGTTTTAGGTCATCCAAATTCTGTACTGCAGACTCCACCGGAGCACCAGTAGTTGTCTTACTCACTGTTCTGCCCAAAGCGTCTGTTTGATAAGTGGTGATCGTGCCGTCAGTATTAGGAACGCTTTGTGCAGTTCTAGGCGCTCCTGCCCCCGTTTTAAGTAGGGCGGCATCATCCGCTGCGCTTGCTGCAGCAGGAGATATTGGAACCGCCGCTGCCGCTTCATCTACAGCGCCTGCTGCAGCAGGAGACACAGGGGCCGCTGGGGCCGCTGCTGCCGCTTCATCCGCTGCGCCTGCGGCCTTTGTTACGTCTACCGCAGACTTGCCACCCACCGTGTCTGTAAAGCTCTTCCACGACTCAGAAACACTCGTAGGACCTGTGTAAGAACCCGACTTGAACGCTGAAGCACCGCCCAGTACACCCGAGAAGGCACCTGCGGTCAAACCACCCATGGCACCCGATTTCAAGGCCTCGCTAATGCTGCCACCGGCCATCAAAGTCGAGCCAGCAGAACCCACAAAGCCGCTGATCGCAGCCACACCCACACTCGAAGTGACGCCTAACATACTCGCCGCTGCTGGGCCTAAGAAGAAGCCCAACGCCACCGAAGTAACAATTCGTCCCACGGTGCTGCTGATGCCCCGGACAGCGCCTTTGATGGCTTTACCTACGCGTGTGAACGCTCCACCGATGGCTTTTCCCAGCTTCTTCAAGAAAAATTCAGGTAACCCTGTGACTGGGTTGATCGTTCCCGCGCCGCCTGCGCGCATCAGCATACGCGCCTCACGTGGCGTGATGTGAGCCAGCATCTTATCGCCGCCTCGGCCCAAGCTTGCAATCCCGGCAGAGATGGGGTTTTTGACCATTCCACCGCGAGCAAAACCCTGAATAACAGGCTGAGAAACCTGATCCAATGCCATGTCCAACGCCATCAAATACATGGGGTCAAACTCAGCGGGCAAGAGGTCTTCTGGAACGCCCTCTTTAATCAGTTCCTGCCGGTTTTCCGTGTACTTATTTGGCTCTTGGAGAAGGGCATCTACCATCTCCTTCATCAAGTCAATCAGTTCCTGAGGCAACTGCATGCCACGCAACATCGTGCGTAGCTCTGCCACCGCCTGCGGATCAGCTTCTTCCGCAGCGGTAAACATCTCAGTGTTGAACTGTTGGGGGGAGATAGAGTTGCGAAGCTCGTTGAGCGTCGCATCATCTTCAGGGGTGAGATAACTCTTAGCGGCATTGCCTTGACCCGACATTTCGGGAACTAAAGACATGACGCCCTGCATCGCTTCAGCCATGATAATCCTTTCCAAAGTGGCAATAGACCCTCGTGCAGGGTCGCGCGCCGGGAAAGGACGCGGAATTGTCAGCAATTATGTGGTAATTCATTAGTTTCTGTCCACTTCAAGATAGCTTAGATAGAAATGTACGGTAGCAACCGACGATGTCACTTTGAGAATATCCCCGGCTTCTACAATGCAAGGAATTCCGTTAAAAACGTCAAAAGTCTCATTAACGGGCAGCGCCCTTACCTTTTGCAAAAAGTGTGGAGTGCCCGAGACAACCTGTGTCACCGTGATCAGCGCGCTCGATGTACCCGCATTGGTCACCCGCAATGAGCGCATGATGCCCGTATTCGCCGCAGGCACGGTATAGATCGTTTCCTCCGTCGCAGCAGCAGGGATTAGGTACTTACGTAGGTATTTATTTGCCATTATTGCGTTAGATCATAAAAAGAAATCGATCCGACCCCACTTCCTTGGGTCGCGCCGTCTACCGTTCTAACCGCTAAAGTAAAGATATCGCTGACCCCCGCGATCGTCGCGCCAAGTTGCAAATCCCAGTTGTAGTCGTTAGGCAAACTGGTTTGACTCACCCCCGCACTTCCACTAGAAGTCACATAATCCGTTTGAACTATGGTTCCTATTGCAGATATTGCAGTTGCAGCGACATCGTATTCCACGTTGCTATCAGAGGGTACGGTAGCTGCCCATGTCGCCCCCGTTAGCGTGGGATTCTTGAGCAGGACTACTTCATAGTTCTGGCTAGTCAATGGCAAAAACTGCACACGGTTTGGTAATACCACGGCACCTGTTCTGCCCGAGGCTAAACGAATAGACACGATGGGGAAAAAAGTTGCCGCCGTAGTGATGTTCGTAAACACCGTGGTGCGCCGTGCTACGTGGTCAATGGACGTTTGTTCAAATCCGCCTTCAGATACAACAGAGCAACATATCGATTTCATCGAAGCAGCTACGGCAGCAGTGGTCGTAATGATCTCGTAGCGTACCGGCAAAATCGCAGTAGTCATGTACACCGAGGTGACATCGTTGGCGTTTTGAAAGGTGTGGCAAATAATGTATTCACCGTTGATGATGAATCCACAACGTATTGAACCCACACCCAGCCATTCAAAATCCATCCACAGAATCTGCGCCTTACTGGGGTCCAGTGTTAAACCGCTCGGACCTGTTCCATCTAACTTGTCCCCATTCCACGACGATTGGTTCACAGTTCGCACGTCGCTTGGAGTGCCGGGAGTAGGCGTCGAGTTAGAACGCAAAACAAAGGAATACGTACCGTCAACGCGTTGGAAAAACACGCCGTTACTGTCGTTGTAGTACCCCACCCGTTGAGTCAAATTAAGACTCTGGCTGCTGTCCATCACAAAGGTGGCTAAAACCAGTAGGCCCTTGCCCGGCTGGTACGGGAACGAACGATACGTCTGTCTTTTAACAGACCCTACGCCTGCGCCAGTTACCTCCATCTTGATCGCGGCTTCATTTGACAGGTAGGTGGTAGTCCCGGTGCCCGTCGTTACCACGTCAAACTGGTTATCCGCAGCGTATCGGTTTTGACTGTCAAACAACGTATAAGGCTCGCTGACGCGTAGTCGTCCAAACGCATCCGTATTCGTGCCACCAATTGATACAGGAATCGTCATGCCAGTATCATCCATAACACCACCACCAGCTTCGTACCATGTAAAGGCAGCATCTTTGTCTTCCGTAACGACAGGCGAATACGTGTTGTTTAACTGCAGAATAACCTGTTCAAGAGAGCGAACAAGCTGGTTAAACTGCTCCGGGCTGTACTGCTGCGTCGCTGCGTTGGGCAGACGGACGTTAGTGATCTTACTCATCTCAAGCCATCCGGCTGTATGTCAACGCGCAACGTGCCATAACGCCAGTTGTCATCTACCTCGTCACTCTCAATCCGTAAACTGATCTGCCGCCCACGCGCGCGCGTGTCCACCTTCTCAGTGTTCGGAGCGATCACATACGGGTCTAACGAACTAGGCGCGGCTGTGGACTGCGGGTAAGACCGCAACAGCAAATGCACTGTCAAGTCGCCCACCTGATTCTTAAAGTCAGGGATAAACCGACGCATGTACATCATATTGTCGCCGTCACCGATGTCAAAGTAACCCGACTTAATGAATGACGTAATCGCTGCACCTTCGCCATTCACACCGTCCTCTTGGTTGTAGACACGCGTACGTCCCGCAGTCAAACCGTAAATCGTCGAGATCGTCGGCGCAGTGCTGTTCTGCATAAAGTTCGTCGCAAGCGGCTTTACAAAGGTGCCAATATCAGTCCACGCCGTACGAGACAAGGTGCCTATCGACCAGACATTCTCCAGATAGTTAAACGTCACAAACCGGTTGATGTAGTCAGTGCCTAAAGCGCAGTACCACCACGTTACCTCGTTAAACTGCGAGTTAACGCCAACGTGGAACTTCTCTTTTTGCGTCAGATTGATGTCCTTAAAGACGTAATCCTGCACCGTGCAAGGCATCTTCTTGACCGTACCGTCAAAGACGTAAAACGCCTCTGTTCCCATCCAAAACGCCACACCGTTTACGTCCGCTGCTGCGTGAGGCGCGAGGCATCCACAGTTAGCACCTAGCTGCTGAAAGCCAAACGTGTACGGAGGGCCGACATACTGCATGCCGTGCAAAGACGTGTCGGTGAAAATCAATATCTGACCACGAGAACGCACTGCGGTGATGATCTCGCTACCGTCAGTGAGCCGTTGGCCCCCGGCAGTGTTCGTGACACTCTCGGTAAAGACAGAAATGTCCTCTTGATTCGAGAATCGTACAAACATCGGGTCCTGCGTCGGGGGCGAACCCACTACGCTCTCCGTGCCAAAACAGACCAAATGCCGGTCTGGCGTCGATACCAAGGCATATTTGCTCTTGGTCGGCGCACCAGCAATCGCTAACACCCTGTCGTTAGGTGCGCTTGTGTCAAACAGGTAAATACCGCCATCGGCAATCTGGCAGATTACATCCTCGCCGTAGTTGTCGAACTGCCAGACACGTGAGCTCAACGACAAGCCTGCAGAGGCAGGACGTGGCGTACCCCACGTAGACAAGCTCCACGTACCAGTGCCCCAGCCATAGTCAAAATAGCTGATGTCTGAGCCCGTATTGATCTGATACGCGCCTACGACGGACGCACCACCGTTACCCGAATCAGAGCCGGTGGCCGTGACACCTACTTGAATGGTGTAAGTATTTACGCCAATGATTTCTTGAATTTCAAACTCGGCGTTTAAGAAGGCTGCAGTAACCGCACCCCCCAAACCAGCTGCGCCGCTGAAGGTGACAAAGTCCCCTCGAATCGCACCGTGTGCAGCGTCCGTAACCGTGACAATGTTGCTGCCGGTTGTCGCGGCAAACGTCACCCCGCCCGGGGGCGTTGTTGCTCGCAAAGGCGTGACATCCGTCCATGTACCGCCGTAAAAGCCATAAAGCTTCTTGTTCGTACCCACGAGGACGTGCGGAGCGCCGGATAGATCATTCCACGTGTGGACATCACTAGACATACCAACAAGGTACGCATTGTTTTCGGCGAACGAAGTCCAGCCGCCTATCTTTTCTGGCAGTCCATAACGAAAGCGGATGTAATCACCATCGATCCATCCGCCCTCTGCGCCGTATTCGGTATTCTGCTTGTCGATACCGGGCTTTAGCGCCAGTCTAAAATATGCCATGTTTTTTATCCTGCTTAGACAATAGGCCTACCATCAGTCCCCATGCGATCACTTGCCTCTTACGGCTTCGTATTGGCGGTAGCACTGCTTGAGGGCGAACCTGAGCTCATCGGCTTCTCCAGCGAGCCGGATAAGAAATTCGCTATCCGATCGGTAAAGCTCTTTTCCGGTACAGCCGCCTGATCCAACACCGGAGGCACCGGACACGGAATCGCCTTGGGCGGGGCGCTCATTCCTGTCGCGCAAGCTGTTAGAAAGAGCGGTAGCACGAGCATTAACATTCCTGATCTCAGCATCTTTTTCCCTCCGCAGCCTGTCCGCCGCCTCCTGCATATCCTGCTCGCGTTTCCTAGCTTCTTCCTGCCCTTTGGCGTAGGCCGCATACTGCTCAGCCTTCTCCTTGTCCCACGCCTGTTGGACCTCGGCTTTACCCGCGATATTGCCTTTATAATACCCGCCCCCAGCCGCTGCGCCAACAGCTAGTACAAAGCCAAGTATTACCCAAGGATTCATTTCTTCTCCGGCACTTTGGTGCCGTCAAGCTTCTTGTGAAGTTTGATCTCTTTACAGACCTGTACCTCTTTACCCTTCTTGTCTTTTTGCATATTGCAGACTTTCTTGGTCTCCGCTGCATGAATCTGGAATACCAAGAACAAGCTTGCAAAAACAGTAACTGCCATGCGTAGATAGATAAACATCATGAAATCTCCGGGTGAGGTGGTTGTACAGGGGCTGGTTTGCCAGCGTAACCTGTGGACGTAGCAGGTGCTGCACTAACTGGGTCAATCGTTGGCTCCATACGCGTCACAGGTGCATGCGTCGGTGCCGGGGCCTTAGGCGCAGGTGCGCTTGGCTTGTCCTCACGTTCTGCCGATGTAGACAGGCCCGGCGGCGTGAACATAGGCAATGCATCCTTGCCCTTGACCGCGAGGAGCGTCGCAAGACTTCCCAATATGTATTTCGACATATCGCTCAAGATTAGGAAAAATTGCTTGTCAGCAGGAGCCATCCCCGTCATCGGCTGGGTCACCCAGACCACCGAATACAAGCTAATGCCCACCATCATCACGACCGTAAAACAGAACGTGACCGCGATGCAGAACTTAATTACCGCATCGTGTTGTTCCTGTGTTAGTGCAAGGAACTGACTGATCAATTTTAGGGGGTTCATTGTCTACCTTTGCATCTTCCGGTTTCACAAGTTGGTCTGGGCAGGTTCCGGTACTACTACAATAAGGCCGCTTGCATTCCTTCTTTTCCCAGTTATCAGGGTTTTGGCAAGGATAGCGATACTGATCGCATCCACTAAGCCAACTTACTACCAGAATCAACCATATTAAGCGCCATCTCATAGTGATGCTCCCTGTCTGCTAATCCGATATACCCGCCGTTAATGGCCTTGGTCAAACCTTTGAAGTCGTTCGCGTCTACAAAGCGATTAAGTTTGTTCGTCTCCCAGAACCAGCAAGCACTCTGCGCGGCACCTTCAAAAGTCTGCATATATTCCGCTGCCTCTTGCGTCGTAATACTCAACGACGCGGCAAACCAAAAATAGTTATCCTTGCCGGTCAACTGCAAAATTCCGCGTCCGCGAAAGGCGAAGCCATCACCGCTGGCTTCATCGCCATTGCCCATGCGGTTGGCATAAACGCGATTAGCGATCTTTTGCGGATTGCGCTCGTACTGCTTGGCGGTCGCCAAATCCGGAAAATATTTGGGGAAAACGCGCATCAGACCAGACGCGTTGTAGTTCAGGTTTTCGCTTAGGAAAACAAAGCCGCCCGATTCATGCCCACACTGCGCAAGAAAAGCTGCCAATCGTTTGGGGGTGTTGATCTCGTATTCTTGCAGCAAGGATTTGCCGCCGAGTTCTGTTTGAGGCCTAAAAAAGGTGTCGTACCACTGCTCCGCGTATCGCGTGTTCGGGGCAAACTTCTTAAACTGTGCCAGCGAAATCATTTCCCGTATAACCTTTCCTCAAGAATCTCGCGCCGAAGTTCTTTCATTTTTCTGACTTCTTGCACTGCCGCCTGCGTAGCAAAGTACATGTCGTAGTACATAAAAGCCAACACAGGCATCACAATAAAGAAGGTCAACAACACTGCCATTACCACAACGATCAATGACCAAGGGACGTTCTCATCATCGCGCTTCTCGTTGTTAGCCACATTAGTCCCACCGCCCATAGAACTACGAAAACCACTGCCGAAACCCACGCCACCTTTGACTTGATTTCCGCTATTCTTTTTCTGCGTCGCCATCTTGCGATCTGTATTAGTTTAAGTTCTTCGGCGTGGGCTACTTCCTGTTCAGCAACGATCCGCTGCCACATCTCTTCAAACTTACTCCAGAGTGCTCCTAACTCTGGCGGCGCTCGGTACACCATTGTCTCTCGTATCTCAGCCAACATTGCATCTAGCCTCGTCGTTATGATGATGCGCCGAAGTGCCCGTCTACCAATACTCTCGTCACCCTTGTACACCTTGCTACCCGCCACCTGCTCTGCCAGTAACGCCTTACTTAGCGCGTCGTAGCTATCCATCAGCACACCCAACTGGTCACCAATCTCGGTGTAAACGTCATTTGGGTCAGCTTTGGCTATCTCCTGCACCCGCTGCACTTCGGCGTTGTACTGTGCTTTTTGTATCGGTGTCGGGTCTACTATCTTGCTGTACTGCTCCTTCAAATCCTTCAATACGTCGCTGACATCCCCCGCTGCGCCTTTGATGTCCTTGTAAAGCTTACACCCCGCCTTGACCGCAGCAACAGCAGCATTAGCTGCAGCCAAAAGGGTTAGTGGGTCAATTTAGCCCTCCTACTGTAGCTGCAGCGCCGAGGTCGGCGGGACGAAGTTAGCGGTATATCGTGCGTAGCCCTTTGTTACTCGCAGGTCATCCATGTAGCCATTAAAATTTTCAATGGTTACTGTATTACCGTTTGTTCCGATAACAGGTCTTTGGGCGACGTTTAAAAGCGATGTGCTGTTAGTAACTGTACTGCCGACTTGAGTACCATTTATAAAGCCTCGTAGACTCGTGCCTGAACGTGAAACAGCAAGATGAGTCCAAGTGTTTGTAGAAATAGTTCCAGCTTGAAGTATTGCTGTGTTGTTCAGACCCAAAAGTAATTGTCCAGAAACAATAGCAATTTGTAGATAGGCTCCGTTTGTTCCTGATGGTCTTGAATCATATAAAGAAACAGCAGTAACGCTTGCTGCATATACCCACATTTCAATAGTAAAATCACCAGTACCAAACGCATACAAATCAGTTGTCGCGGCGTTCGGTATTAAATAATCCCCCGTCCCATCGAAGTACATACTCGACCCGCCGAACCGGCTCTGCGCCGTGCTGATCTGCGCGTTGCCAACAGTCTCAAGGTCGTTCTTTGCTGTAGCGTCTGTGATGCCAGCGTTGGTGAAGTTGAGGAGATACTCTACATTGCCAGATGTTGCGCCTTGCGATG
>Ga0315902_10003495_pt1 | contig 23391 bp, 38 predicted proteins | sample LakEriMetagenome_9_FD_203523 | JGI IMG/M metagenome (GOLD analysis project Ga0315902, IMG submission 203523) | Freshwater fungal communities from buoy surface, Lake Erie, Ohio, United States - Buoy 12 MA117 | ecosystem: Environmental > Aquatic > Freshwater > Lake > Lake biofilm | place: USA... | reverse complement strand
CGCGCCCCAACTTATGCCAAGCCGCCTCTTTTACAAGGAAACCGCTCTCAAATTCATGAGACATAAACACTCCATTTGCTGTTCTACTTCTGAGCAGTAGTGTATTAATACAAGGTCAAGCGATTTTGAGGTATGACTTAATAGCCTTTAGTTCTCGATAGATATCGACGTTAATTTCTTTGAGTTCTAACCAGCTTATTTCGTGAGGGTGCCATTCCCAGTAGTATTCTTCAAGGCTTAGGCGTTCCGCTTTAATCTCGTCGAGGTGATCGAAACACCCAAGATCGGCTTCTATCTCACGAAGTCTCGTCAGGCGCTCACTAATGCTCTTTCTCTCAAATTTATGAGCCATAAATCCTCCATTTACTGTTCAAATTCCTTTTTAAAATCTTCAATTATCTCTTTAGCCTTTTCTCTGGTAAAGCCGCTGCAAACCAGGTCATTCTCCATCTCTGCCAAAGCCTCATCATTGGGCATGCCCTGGTCTACATATTCCCAAAACACAGAATCAAGCTGGATTTCTTTCACTTCAGCCCCCTTGTTATTCATGTAATCATTATGCCAGATTCCCGTATTTTTGGCAATCCAAAAATGTAATTGCTCTGGAATTCCCGTGAGTTAAGTCCATTTTTCTGATGTGCAAGTGACTGTATTTCCAATGCATAATTATCTGGTCACTTTATTTCCGTTGGGGCATGTTAGCGGTCCACTATATTAATGTTGGAGGTATTTAAATGAACCATGGCGGCGCAGAGCTTTTTCACTTGGAGGACAGCATCACCTTGCGTCCATCCATTCCGTATGACTTCACACGGTTGTTTTCAATGATGACCGATGGGCAGCGCCTGGTTGTTTATGACGCCTCAGATGAGCTGGTTGCCAAGCTGAAGAGAGCAAAAAACGCAAAAGGCAAATTCGATTTAACCAAAGGGGATTCCGGCTGGGCGATCTCTTTCACGAAAGGAGCATAGATGGAGCAATCTTTATTTGTAATAGAGCAAGAGCTTCGCAATTTATTCGAGGGCTTTAATGAGGAGCAGTCGGATGATGTTAGGGCTATGCGGCTGGCTATTTTGTCAGACGCTCTAACACAAAAGACCGATCAGGTGGCGGCGTACCGCGAGTCGCTAAGTGCGTTTGTTGATTATCTTAATAAAAAGACATGTGAGCTTGAGGGTCGTATAGAGCAATACGAGGAGAAGATTGAGCGTTTTGACGAGTACGTTCTAAATTGCTTATCCATCCAGGACAAGAAGGAGTTTACTGGCAATCTGTACAAGATCACAAAGCGCAAACCAAGTCAGTCTGTTGAGGTTTTTGACGAGACCAAGATACCCATCGAGTTCATCAAGATGCCCGAACCAAAGCCCATGGTCATGAAGGCAGAGATAGCAAAAGCCCTAAAGCAGGGCGAACTCGTCGAAGGGGCGCGCTTGGTTGATGGCAAAGTTTCTGTACTCTACAAAATTAAATAGGAGACCCGCATGAAAGTTCTAAAAGGCAACTACAAATCCTCGACCGGAGCTCTACACAAAGCCGTGTGGTTAATAACCGAGAAAGCCTACGTTGGGGTGGCTGACTTTGCCGATACGACTTATATCTTCTATTCCTACGCGGACTTTATTGAAGATAAAAAAGAGGCTGAAGCGGAGGTTTCAAAGATATTCCCGCGCGTGACTGACTTCTTTGCACAACCACTCAAAGAAATGACCATCGTCTTTAAGGAGTAGACATGACCGCACTCACAACATACTCCCAGGTTCTTTTGACAGATCACGTAAAGCGATCTTTTGAGGAAAACTACCTAAAGATGCTCTTTGAGAAACACAAGGAGCTGCCAAAGGGTGACATAATTGAGTTCATCCACAAAGCCCAGCAAACGGGCGCCAATCCATCACTAAATCAGATCTTCCTCATCGAGCGCAACACCAAGGTTGGTTACGAGTGGAAAAAGGTCGGTACCGTTGTCTTCAGCTACAACTTTATTCAGGCTATCGCCAACCAAACGGGCGAGTATGAGGGGTACACCATCAGGACCGAGTTACAGGACAAGTTCGATGTTACTGACTTCACTGCCAAAAAAATGCTTTGCTCTATTTGTGTCGTAAAGCGCAGGGGCAAGGAGTTCCCCTACACCGCGTGGTGGGATGAGTACGTGCAGACCCGTAAAGACGACAAGACAGGCAACCAAGTCCCCTCCGGAACGTGGGCTGCGAAACCGTACATGATGATCGAGAAGTGCGCCCTTTCCGGTGCGCTCCGCCGCGCCTTCCCAGAAGCTTTGTCGGGCATGTATTGCGAGGAGGAGATGGAGGCTGCGAATGGCGAGATGGAGAAGATCGCTCAAACGTCCGTCATCGAAGCCAAGGCTACCAGTGTGGTTGAGAAGCGCGAAGAGATTGTAGAGCGCGTAAAGACTGAAAACTACGAGGAGAAGGAATCCATTCTTTCAGTTATTACGCTTGCCCTTGGTGAGGCATCCGCTGGGATGACAATAGCCGAAAAGTCTAAGTTGCTTTTTGATATGTGCGGCGTTCGGCAGTTTGGCGATTTAAAGAACAAAACCACCGACGAGTTAAAGTTTTTAACTGAAAAGATTCAATCCACGACAAAGGAGCTAAAGGATCGTGAGATCCACAAGGAAAAGCAGCGGGTGAGGGAAAAGAACAAAGTTAACACGTTTATCCTCGAATGATTGCCGTAGTTGATATCGAGACCTCAAGCACAGACTATTGGAGGGGCGAGATCATCGCTCTTTCGATAGGCTTGTACTCCAATGATGGTCAACTAGTGAATGAGCTTGACCTAAAGTTTAGACCCGTGCGCCTTAGGTACTGGGACAAGGGAAGTGAAGCCGTACACAAGATCACCGTTGAAGAGGCAAAGGGGTTTCCGAATGCAAACCAATCCTGGGCGGCGTTCTTTGATTTCCTCGAACAGAACCTGCCCAGCAAGGTGCCTTTTGTCTGTCACGCGCTTTACTTCGGTAGTTACTTTGATAGGGCTTTTATAAACTGCCAAATGTTTCTCTCGGACAATCATTGGTTGGTTTACAAATACTTCTCAGAGACTATTTCCACACACACAATGTGCCAAAAATTAAAGACTCATGGGGTGCACGCGTTCGAAAAATTGTCCCTAGATTACCTCAGTAATTATTTTAGAATCAAACTTTCACACCACGATGCAAGGTCAGATAGAGAGGCTTGTGCAAAAATCTATTTCAAAACAAAGGACCAATACGATGCAATTCGAGAAGAGCAACGCAGGAAGGAAGCCGCGAGGGAGGCAGACCAGGGTCCGCAAGACGGTCCACATAGAGCCTTACCTCCTAAAGTTCATAGAGGTAAAAGAGGGAAGCTTACAGAAGTGGGTTGATAAACGCATTTACAAGGGGGATTTGAGTGTCATCTTCGCGGCATACGGACAAGATTAAAAGAATTTATCGCTGTCTCAAGCGTAAGCGCGAGGCAACTGCAAACGAGGTTATAAGCTCACTCTTTGCAGAGGATTTAGGCACCCTGGGACCACGTGAGATGATCGGGCAGCGGGGTTGGCGGTACTACGTTCACCTGAACAAGCTTTTTGCCCAGATGGAGCGGTCTATGACTATTAAATTCACTGGGAATTACAAAGTCGGAGAGACGGGCAAGGAGGAAAAGGTATGGAGCATTTTATGAATTTTAACAAAGAAGATTTCCTAAAAACCAATCCAGATCCACGGAAAAAGAAAGAGCCCACGGTTTCTGACGACCTTATTCGTGACTGTGTCGAGCTTACAAGGATGGGATATCCGGTCAAAATTATCGCCAAGCACGCCGGCGTTGGATACGACGTGCTCTTGCGCGCCACAAAGGAACAAAGGACTCGGGGAGAAAAAAGTGAGGCATGAGAACAAGGCGCTTGTTCGCGCCCTGGCAGCATTGGCATGCGAGATGTGCGGCGCCCACAGTAACAATGCCGCCCACCATATAGTAACGCGCGCGCGCATGGGAGGGGACTATCCGTGGAATCTTATGACTCTTTGTTTTCGCTGCCACAGAGAATGGCACGATAAGGGGCTGGGATGGATGCTTAAAAAGTGGTCGCATCTTTTGGGGCGCCTACACTTTAGGGGTTTTCAATATGACGAAAACTCCGGCAAGCTATTTAGAAGCCACGATATAGGAGAGCAGGAATGACCGACCTTTCAAAGTTTACCTCTGTTTATTATCACAAAAACACGGGGAGAAAGTACCTGGCGAGAAAACTCGACGATTACTCCATACAGGTCTTCGACGTTGAAAGGGGCACCCTTACAAATACAACGAGGAACTTTCTTAAAGACGAATTTAGCTTCTGCAAGAAAGAATCTAAGCAATATAAATTTGGTAAACTAAAGAGGTTCTAGTGTTTAATTTTTCTTCCCGTGAACTGGCAATCCAGTATGCCGGGATCTTAAGTAACATTCAGGAAATTTTGGAGAGTAGAGAGTTCTATTGGGATCTAACCGAAATTAAGTCTTTCTGGAACTCTGAGGATGACGGAGCCAGGGTTTACGCAAAACTTGCCGATGCGTGGAGCTACCCTGCCACGGTAAAGCCCATGGGCTTGAAAAGATTTAAACCCTGGTACAGAAGAGTTACTGCCGAGACAAAGGGCAAAGTCATAGAGCTCAATCCTAAATTTATGAATCGTGATCACGCCGATCAGGCGAACACCCTTGTCCACGAATGGTTGCATACGCGGGGGTACGGGCACATTTATAACAACCGCACCAAGCATCCGATCATTCTTAAGTCGGTTCCCTACGTCGTGGGCAATCTTGTGGAGACGCTCTACAGGAAGAACTACGAGTGAGCCTACGTAAGTTTATGACCATCGGTGCGATTGCGTGCTTTTTTGCGCTCGCTCTAATCGTTGAAAAATCAGATATCGTAAAGGTCTTCTATGGTCGTTGAATGGTTCGGGCTAAAGACACTTTTTCTAGGCTTTTTCTTCGGCTACCTGGTCAGATCTTTGGTTCAGTCCTATAACACAGTAAGATGCTACGAGATTAAGGAATTTAGGTTACTCAACATTGGGAATAAAAGTTCTAGTTTAATAGAAAAAAGGAGGAATTATGAAGAGCAAAAAACCAGTTAAGAAGCCCACCAAGAAAGGCAAATAGTTTCCAACGAGAGAGGGTAGACTCAGTCATTCCATCACGATCTATCCTCTCTCAATTTCTCAAAAAGCTTGCGGCATACCTGAAGTTCTTTGTGACCAATCAAATCCCCCCCATCTAAAATAAGTTCGTCGTTCCAAATGGTGTGGGAATAGACGTTGAAATTACCGTTAGGCTTTACAAAAAATGTTCTGTAACCGTTTGTCCAGTTCGTCTCCGAGTTGCGGATGTATTCTGGATTTAAATCGCACATGGCTGGTAGCGAAAAAGCCTTGGCTGTGTACCCCCTCACCATAAAGCTCTCTTCGTTATCGTGGTGAATGTGCCCAAACATCACTGAGCGCGCCCTGGATGCTAAGTAGTGCTTTTTGTGGGCAGAGTTGCCGTGAAACATTCCGTGGGTAAACGACATGTTTCCTATGTCGAGCCAGTTATTGTACTTGATAACTACGTTTATCCCTCTTTCTCTAAATTTTAAATCGCGCTCCATATCAAAGTTATGCTTATAGCCCTGCGGACAATCCTGGACAAGCCCCGCTACGCGAGGTTCGTCATGGTTTCCGTGCGCAAAAATGACTTCGTGGAATATAGAGCACACAAGATCTAGTATCAGGTTCCCGACCTCGATCTCTTCTTTATAGAGGGGCAAGAAGTGGCAATCGATGCCGTCGTTTCGGTTGATGTACTTTTTGTAGGACTCTTTTTTCTTCATCAGAAAAGAAAAGTCAAGGAAGTCTCCAAGGATAATGAGTCGACGGTGTTCCCTATTAAGACGTAAGGCGTGTTGGATTAGAATGGTTAGGCAGGCAGGCTTGAGGTGGTAGGAATGCCAATCTGAGGCTACAAAGTAGCAATCTACGTTCTTATAGGGTGGCGGCAGGACCGTGATCTTATCCATAGAAAGCTTCCTTGCTTTATGGCTTGTCCACCATATAATTGTCACATGGAATCAATCTCATTTCAAATTCCCCTTGGTCCAATGACCCTAAATCACTCCCACAGGATTGTTAAATTTGGGAAAAGGGCTGCGAGGATCAAAACCGATGACTTTTCTTCCTGGGAGAAGGAGTTTGCATACTGGCTCCAAGAGTACTCCGACCTAAAAACCCATTTTCAGGCGGGATATGTAGAAAAAAAGCACAGCATTTGCCTGGAAATGTTCGTCTATCTTAACGACAAGAAGTTTTTTACCAAGCCAAAAAACAAGTCCGACTTTTCCCGCATAAGCAAAAACTCAGGCGATATTTCCAATATGATCAAAACCTCGGAAGACCAGATCTTTCGCTGGCTTGGGGTGGATGATTCCCAGGTAACAAGGGTAATCGCTGAAAAAATCCCGACAAACAGCAAGGACCCTACGATGGTTTTTAGGGTTTCTTTACAGCGTCGTCCTGAATCTTTTTTAGTATCGCCTCAATAAAGCGGACCTGCTTTGACCACGATTTAATATCGCATTTATCCGCATTTTGGGTTGCCAGCTTAAGATTCAGCTTTGCCTGCTCCAGCTGGTTTTTTAGTCGCTCTAGGGATTGTTTTTTATTTTTGTCTACCGAGGTTGTCAGAAATATCCCTCCGAACGTCGCCCAGGAAGTTGACCACTTTCAGATATTCTCTCGGTTTATTTCCTACTAACTTTTGACAATACTCGACTGGATTTTTGACGGTTGTTCCCGCGATTGCGCCAAGCCGGTCAAGGCTGTATTCGTACTGACGACACTCGCATTTCGACTCTTGTAGATCGATCTCACCGCTCGGGAGCATAGCAAAGGTTAGTCCACATTGCTCGACCAACAGCTCTCTATTGGGATTGGGAACGCCCCGACAAGAGCTAAGGCAGCTTGCTAAAGTCGTCAGAAGAAGAAGAAGCAGGACTGTTCTCATAGCTCTCCACCTTTTTTGCATTTTCCTCGTGACGCTTTTTTTGTTCGGCTCTTTTTACGAAATAATTCTTTACCCAATCGACAAGATCCCTGAGCAAGGGAAGGAGGAGGTGCTGAGAAACAATCTGTCCGATTTTGCCCCACATATCTCCTCCCGTTTTTAATTAACCAACTTGTCCGTCGATCTTATCAATGGCTTCCATGATTTTTGGCTTCATAAAGGGAATCGCCATGGCGGCGTAGTCGTCGACGGTTGAAGCCGACAGGGGGGCGCTTTCCTGAACCCAATCGAGAGTCTCTGCAACCAAAACCTTCAAAGAGTCTTCGGCAACCTCAAGCCCTTTTGCCTTGAGTTTTTCGCCCAGAACTTTAAGATCGTAAGCCTTTTTCATAACATCTCCTTAAGGATTAAATATGCGATTCTTTCGCATTTTTGTGTCTAGATGAACCCACCCCTTAGTTTTAGCAGGGTTTTCCATCCACAGTCCACATTCCTCTAAAATGTGCTTATTTTCTGAGAGCTGTTTTCCGATCAAACCTTTTGGGTCTGCCAGATCTACCGCCTGACACGTAAGATGGTTGGAGTTTTTTGCTCCATTTGCCTGACGGTTAAAGTGCCCAGGACGATAGCCTGAGGTCACTCTTGTGCTTGTTCGTAGCCACCCTAATAGATAGTTTACTCTGCACAGAATGTCGGTGGCGTTTTTTTGCTGGTCTTCTGTCAGCGGATACTGCTTATCTCTACCCATCAAAAATTCATCTAGGGTAATCATTACTCACCGATTTTTTTCTGAAGGAAATTCCAAGCAAGAGTGGTGAAGCCTGTAAAAATAGATACCACCACCCCAAGCCTTATCTTCAGGGTGGTCATCGCCTCAAGAATGTTCTTATTTTCTTTGCTAAGTTCCCGGACCTCGCTGCGAAGCTCACGAATTTCGCTCCAAATAAGATCTCGCCACTCTTTTTCGTCCACTTACTTTCCTGCTTTCTCAAGAGCCTCGGAAACCTTGCAGGCTTTTGGCTTGTGGTCGTAAGACTTACAGTCCGCCTGATTTACTGTTCCTTGGATAAGAGTGGATACGAGTGCGCCGAACAAAATTGCGATGATCATATTGTCTCCTTATGAAATTGCGTTGTACTCAGATACGATTGCGCGCCAAGAGCCTGTTCCATTAAGAACTGCTCCAGCGGGAAGCCAGAACTCCGCCTGTCTATGCGTTGCGTTTGATGGCTCTGCAAGCCCAGCAAGTCTACAAGCATTTGTTGCAGCAGAAGCAGTTATTGCTGAGGCTGATCCACCAGGACCCACTGTCGCTCCGGCTGCACCAAGCACAGCCATGCCTACGGTAGCGAGTCCGGCGCCGCCCTGATTGTACACAGTGTTTGTGTTACCATTTAAATAGCCGGAAGGAGCGCCGCCCGATGCACCCATACTACCGACCGTAAATTTGTAGCCTGTTGGAACGTTATAAGTTGCATTTGTGTTATTAAGTACGTTTACGTTTACAAAAGGACTCGTTGAAACTGCAGTAACTCCGCCAATGGTTATGGTACCGCCCGAATCACACTCAGCCAAAACGCGCGCATATTTGCCGGCGGGAATTGTGTAAGATGCCACTTGGACAGTTGTCGAAACTGGCTGATAGTTAAAAGGAACTACGATGGGTGCGCTCATTATTTACTCCTAAATTGATCCATATACCAGGACTCTAAACTTACCAACAGGAATTGCTGGAAGACTAGTAATGTCCAGGCGAAGGTATTCGTTTATTTCCACGGATTGCTCCGCGCTATCCAGCGTTCCGCTGGCTTCGTCATAATCACTTGCGGTGGCAAAGTTAATTAAGGGCTCGGCGGTTAGGATTGATCCAAAGGTCAGGGGGTCAAGACTAGTACCTTTCTTAATATCGTAAGAAAGAACGCCTGACGTAACAATGCCTTTTTCAAAAATCTCCAACTTTACCGTGGTGACCGTAAAAGCCGAATAGGCTCTAAAATACGCCAAGCCAGTAAGAGAGAGCGCCGAAGAGGCATTTAGAACATCGTTGTTAAACACTACCACAGGCGATGCACCAAGAGACAGGGAGAGAATCCGCTGCTCGTGGTTGTCAAAGTTGCCAAGAACCTTCTGCCACAGCTCCTTCTTTACGGGCTTACCGACTTCGATTTCTGCTGGGAGGAAAGGGATAAAGGGCATAGCTATCCTATTAGGTTATTCCCAAGGTCTGCCTCGGATAGAGAGTCCGGGGTTTCTGTTTCATTGTCTACCACAAAGCCGTATTTTGCAATTTCGTCTGACGTCGCTACGCTGTAGTCAGTCTGTAAGTCGGGGCTTATGGCTGGGACGCGGTTAAATACGTTGCCCAGGTCGTTAAATGTAATCGACGTAGAGTCGCCGTCCTTGTCGACCCCGCTTACAATTCCGATCTTTTTTCTTCCGTTTCCACCGTAACGCCTAAAAATCCGCTCAAGGTCAACAAAAACGGGTTCGTTTAGACCGATAAGCATAAAATTAAGCTTTGCCCGCACCTTGACCGAAGTTTGCGAAAGAGACCTAAAAAACCGCCACCTTTCGGCTATTGTCCGAGCATCCTCGTCGTTATAAAGATAAGCCGTTACCGACTCTTCTCGTCTAATGCCAGACGTTTCCTCGACGAAATCCGAGTCAAGAAATATCTGCTTGAATGTTTCTGATCCAGTAGAAAGATCTACAAAAGGTCGGTAGCTCAAGCGAACGAAGCCGAGAATCTGGTTTCGGGTCTGGATGGCAAAGCCAATTATGTCCGAGTCCGTAACGGATTGCAGCTGTTGAGGCTTTGAGGCGTTTAGGATTTTGTAGGTAAATTGAAAGTCGCCGTTAAAGTATAGTGACCCAAAGCAGGACTTATTAATCAAGGAGATAGCGTCCCTCAGGGCGGGCATTTCAGAGCCAACGCTCGCGGGTAGCGCGAGGCTAACGATGTACTGGCAATCTGAGAGCGCGTCGGCAAACGACTGAGAGTTTATGTCTTCTACGCCAATCGACTCCAGCATCTGAAGAACAGCTTGTGATGGCGTTTTTACCCACTCACCCTGCCATTCCATTCCGAGGCAATCTGCCGTAACCAGAGATGAGTCCGCTATATATGCGGGCGATCTATAGCCGAACTGTCCCAGGTAGTTGGGTCCGGCATAGGGAACTCTTATGCGAACCTCAAGCTGCCCAACAGAAAGAACCTCGTACCACACTTGGTGCGTAATATCTCTAGACCTGATCCAGTCCCGCGGCTTTAGAATGCCTGTTAGGTCCCTGTCCGTCGAGGTGGCTACGATAAGGTCCGAGCCGTTGGTAAAATTAAAAGAGATTGATAGCGACCGATTTTTGGCATTATTAAATTCAGCCAAAGGATCAACAACGATAATGCAATTATCTGCCGTATTAAGCGTAGTATAGTCTCTACCAAAAAGGAGAGGCTGTTCTCCCACGTGAACCAGTGGTACGGGAATTTTGTTAATCGTGTTCCCAGCGGAAACGCCGCCAAGAGACTGGTTTATGCGTATTTTTAAGCCAGTGATTCTTACGATTTTGCGGTAGTTCAGATTAATTACAATTGTGTCGCCTTCAAAAAGCTCAGCGACAGAGTCAAGCTCAATGTTGCTTTCGTCGATAACGGCAACGACCTCATGGGTGACCGACCGCAGTTTGTGTCCCGCAATGTGCCATCGTCTATTGTACCCGCGATATGGCACAGAGGGCACCACCGACATAGCGGTGAAAGTGGCTTCTATTTCGTCAGAGAGTGTTATTTCGAGATCGGAGTTTACTGTTTCTATACGGTATTCGTATTCTACACCGTCCACAAAAGTGATTAGTTCGTCGTCCGGCGAAAGAATCTGCTTAAAATTGGTCCCGACCCCGTAGATCTTGTTATTTAGAATTTCCTTGTTTCGGGCGCGAGCATTAAGGAAAGTGGTGCTTATGGTTGCAGTGAGGTTTAGAAGAACATTAGAAGGCACCGACAGGACTGTGTAGGTGTACTCAAAAATACCCGCTGTAATCAGAACCTCGTCGCCAGGAGAAATCTCTGAAAGGAATGCCGTGCCTGCGCCGCTTATTTGGCTTGACCCCGCATTACCCGAAACGGTCCCGGTCATTAGGTTCCTGTCGGACGATCCTTCGATTGTCCCCTGGAATGGGTAACCCGAAAGAACCTTGTCCACGCCTACCGTTCTAATCTTCTCGACTTGCCCAAATATCTTTCTTTTTGGCTTATTTAGATCTGACTCCGAAACGCGTCCATCACTTGAGGAGAAGGTCGAATAGGGCACCTTTTGCCGCAGGTCGTTTACCTCGTCGCGAATGTTGAACGATACGGATCTATCGGTGAAAGTCTTAGACTCTATCTTTCCTCTGTAAAAGAGCTTTATTTCCGAAGTGTCGAGCACCTCCGACCAAGAGTAGACATTTACTTTTTGCCCCTCCCAGATAAATCGATCGAAAATCCCGTCAAAGAATCCATCAGTGTTTTCGAGGCTTATCTGTGAGTTTGTCTCAAGAACCGTGCCTGAGTTCTCAGAGTCAAGCTCAAGGCGCAGCGAGGGCTGGTTTACTATTCGTGAATCCCAGCTTACGGAGGAGTTATTGCTATATGGCGTTGAGATAGCTACTGGAATAGTTGAAAAAAATAGCCTGTACTTTAAGAAGACCCTTTTTTGATTTGGGTCTGCGTCCGAAAGAAGTCGAATTCTCGTGACGTTGGTTTCGGGGTTATAGAAAAACTGTCCAGGAGATGGTTCAGAATTGGAAGAAGTTAGTTCTACCCCATCGACCGTAACGCCGCAAACAAAGTAATCAGAAGAAATAGAGTAAACCGGACCGCCAGAAAATATTTTTCTCTGATGCTTTGTCTCGACGGTGCAAAGTGTGATTTTCTGCGACCTAGGGTTTTCTGAAAACTCTTTGTAATTAAGAGCCATACACCAACACCTGAAACCGTCCTGCCCATCCCGTAGGAATCGAGGTTATATCAAGGCGAAGGAAGTTGTTGTTTGCTACCGCCGCTGTCGCGATTACTCCCGAGCTAAGAGTGTAATCAGGGTCGGAGGCAAAGTTTATGATTGGCTTTGTCGTAAGAATAGACACCATCCCTGCTCCAGCCGGAGTGGTGTTTTTCTTGATATCTGCCTCTAGAAACCCGCTTGCAACGCCGTTCTTGGTGTAAACCAAAAGGCGAACCGAGGTTATGTTAAAAGCAACAGGAGCCATAAAGTAGGACAAACCTGTTAACGTTGCCGCCGGTGCGCCGACGGAGACAACGTGGTTAAAGACCTCAAGCGGTGCACCGCCTCCGCCTCCGCCACCAATGTCTCCGTCTTCGATAGCATCCTTTAGCGTCTTATTAATTCCTGATGCCGTTACGAAAACTCTCGTATCCGGGAGGTTGTTAATAAGACGAGGATCAAGGATAGCCATTACTCGCGCTCGTAAGACACTGTGAGCAGATCGCCGTTAACAAGGGCAATGTTCCCTGCTGACGCCAGATCGCCATGGAAAGTCACCCGGGTAGCGGGTCCAGCAACGTTGGAAAGAGTGTAATCAACGCCCTTTTTCTGTAAAATGCCGCTGAAAAAAACTTGAACAGACGCATGAAGGACAACCTGAGACAGGTCCTTATACTGGTTGGTGACGTCAGTGGCGGTGATTGAAAGAATCTCTTCCTGCTGGACAGGAACAATGGCGCCCGCGGGAATTTCGGCAAACGTAAGATTTGATACGCCAACAGTTGGAGCAGCATTGGTGAGGATCCAGCGAGTCTTTCCGTTGATAGAGCCGAAAAGAATGTCTACCGAAACACCCTGCTTGACCTCGGAGGCGGGCGTTCCATCAAAGTCGGCTGTGCGAACGAGGTCAGTGCCATCGTAGCGATAAATGCCGTTTTCTTTTGCATCCGTCTGATCTTTTACCAGAACCCGGTCATTCATCACCAATACGTGAGAATCGATTGAGCCCGGGGCTCCAACGAGAGCAACGTTTCCGGTTGTGGCGCAATCGGCGGCTTCTTTGAGGGAGGTTACGCCGGAGACATAGTCTTGAACCCAACCCAGTGTAGCAAGATCCTGAGAAAGGCTCGGGGTAAACGACGATTGGGGCTTTACTCCAAACTCGGCAAGGTCCGAGGTGTTTGCCCGCAGCAGGGGAATGTCGCCCGTGTTCGCAGCGTTACGCGCGCGAATGGACTGGTTGTTTGAAAGGCGGATCTTTTGATCTGTAACTGCGTTATTCTCAATACCCCGGGTCTTGATCTGCATTTTTTTCTCCTATTGATAAGTGACCCTAACCAGATCACCCGCTTGTAGTAAACTTCCCAAATTGTAACCAGCAAAAATAACTTCTGCACCAGAAACCATAAAATCATTTCCCACGGTATATTGGCAAATACCGTCCCAGAACAACGTCACCGTGCTTGGGATTGCGGGCGCGATAGAAAGGACAATTTTTCCTGCAATGATTTCCGATGCAGAAAGAATCCTTTCGCTTGCGCGTAGACCAACAACGGACACAACCGAGGGAACGGTCTCGCTCTCGTAGCCATCTGCTATGTCGACGACTCTCAGTGCCATTAAAGCTCCCTTGGCTTCATTTCAATAATTCTAAACGAGTAAGGGTAGTCTGTGAACCCCGCATTAGGGTCTGAAATTCCACCAAAAACACCGCCGAAGTCTTTGCACCATCCCAAAAATGACGTTGTAGAGTAATTGTATCCAGTTTGAGTTAGGCGGAATACATAGTCTCCACGATCAAAAACAGTGGGAGTGCTAAAAACAAAAGGAGAAAAAACGTGAAGGTAGTTTTTAGTCCCACCAAAAGAAGCGCGCAAACTATTAGAGCTAAAATTAAATGCGGCATAACTGTCGCCCTCCTTCTCCACTATAAATGAAAAATTTCCCGCTGGCATATTGTGTAAGTAGAGGTGAAGCTTTATGCTCGCGACAAGCATTCTCTGTTTGAATCTGATCGGCTGAGTAAAACTGGTAAGGAGTTCGTCCACAACAAGAGTGGTCACATACCCTCCTCAAGATCAAGGCTCAGATTCCAGAAGTTTCCAGCCACATACTGCAACTGAGGGTCATCTTTCAGATAAAAGTACCCGCCGATTCTGTTATTGTTGTTTGTAATTTCCGTAGAGTCAAAAATAAGCCAAAGCGGTCGAGTGTTAGAACAGTAGTCCAATACCTCAAAAACCGCATCCATCTCGTCTTTGGTTAGAAAGGCAAGCGATACGCCCACCTCTTTTGCGGTGGCAATTTCGTCAACAAAGCGCTGTCCTAGTCTATTTTTAGCTACGACGGCAAGATTGTTTTGCTTAAAGTCGATTGGGTAAGTAACGTCGGTCAAAATTTCAGACATCTTCCCAATAAACACATTTGAGATCTCGCAGAAATCCTCGGGGGAAGTAAAGTCGAGTCGAACATATCTGGCGGAAAGAACCGTAGGGGTTTGAACCTTTCCGAGACCAAAAACATAGTCCAAAACAACGGGCGAGGTAAACATGGGCGTAACCCACGAGTTCACGTTATTGACCTTAAACGTCAGCGAACTCAGGTTAAAACCCTCCCGCCCGTTATCGCATATCAAAAAACTGTCAATATCGACTGACTCACCAAAGTCGAACACCACAAAACCCGAACCAGCAGTTGTGCGAAAGACCTTTGTTCTTCTGGGGTCTTTTAGATTGCTGGCAGGGAATTGAGCGTTTACCGTCGAGGGAGTTATGATTGCAGATTCCACCTGATTAAGAGCAAAGAATTTTGTGCTCATACTGCGAAACCTGCCTCTCTCTCGTCGCGGACAAGCCTTGCGATTTCTCTAGAGTTAGCCTGGACGACGATTGTCATCCCAGCGATTCGGTCCCCTAGGGCAGAAATTGCAGCGATCACCGAGCCACCGCCGCCACCGTTGTTTATATCTGAAAACAGTTTGGACTGTTGCTGTCTATTTAGAATCATCTCACCCGAGTTGACCTGCGCAGAAATTCTGTCCCCCGACATGGAATTTCCAGGAACAATACCCCCCTGGGCAAACTTGGGCGGCTGTTGGGAGGCGATCTTTGCAATGTTTGCGGCTGAGGCAACGCCCACGGCGGCAGCCAAGGCGTAGTTAAACGGGGGCGGCGCGCTCGCCAAGGCTTTTTGCACCGCTTGGATCCCGTCAATAGTTGCGGTTCCGAGGGCGGCGGCTTTCCCGACCATAAATAGCTCTTTAGAGCCCGAGGATTGCAGCGTAGCGATCGTGCCCAAGGTTCCTCTCATGTTGTCCAGGCGCTGCCTCTGTGACAACTCCTCAAACTTTTGCACCTGAAAGATGCTTGCTTGCTCTGCCCTGGTTCGGGCTGCTCGCAGGGATAGAATTGCAGCATCGTGCCCGCCCGTGCGGGACAATTCTTGAGCTCTTGCCACCTCGCGGAGCGCCTCTTCTTTTCCAAGCCGCTCTTGCAGGAAAATAAAGCCCTCTTCGGCTTTCAATTGCTCTAGGAGCAGGGCTTCTTGCCCCTTGGCTTCCTCGGTGGCTTTCGCGGTATCTCTTACCAGCTGAACCGCGTCGATAATCTTCTGCTCCCCGGCTGCGGCGTCCGAGGCTCGTTTGTTGATATTATCTAAGAACGCTGTATTGCCTTCTTCCTGGGCAAGCTTTTGAGCCTCTAGGGCGGCTTTGGTTGCCCCTATGACTACGTTTGCAGTATCAGTCGCAGCTCTATTCTGAGCGCTCGTTTTGCTAATAATTGCCTTTATCTCGGAGTCGATCGCAGCCTTGTTTTCCTGATTTAGGGCGATCATCTGCTTTTGAGTGGCGATTATTTTTTCTTGTTCGGAAGTATCGCCGCCATAGAGGTTTTTCAGGGCTATTCCCACCTCTTGGGTGGTGATTGCAAACCTTTTGAGACCGTTATCGATAGAAAAAAGAGCCTGCTGGAATAATTTTCCTACAATATCAAATCCAGCAAATGCTTTATTGAAGAAAACAACAATGTCTGCGGCAAAAGAGAATGATTCAACCAGCTTTAGTACGCCATTGGTGATAAAATCGGTGATCGCCCCTTTGTTCGCAGAAATAATCCCCGTAAGAAACTGAACCCCCTTGGATATCCCTTGTAGGGCGGCGATTACAGCAGGATTCTCAATAATCAGAAAGCCAATCGCCTTCCTAAAGTTTTCGATGGAGACCTTGAACAATTCAAATCCACCGGCAAAGGTCTTTGTTTTGGCTTCTGCGGATCCAGAAATGTCGGAAAGAGCCCTTAGAACATTTGCCAACCTCTCCGACTCGGTCGCACCCTTGGCAACATCTATGCCGTATTTTTTAAATCCGGCTGTATTACCGTCGATCCCCTTTGCCACTACGTTGGTAGCGGTTGCCAGGTCTAGATTAAGAGCCGCTGCGAAATCAATCGTCGCTTGAGTTGCTTGCTTTAGCTCGGTTTGGGATAGCCTGTTTACCCGCTGAATAAACGTGGCGGTCTCCAGCACCGCATCGCTTGAGATCCCTGTAGTATTTTCTACAGCATCGGCATATTCCTCAAAAGACTTAAGCCCTGCCTCTGTAAACTTCCCTGTTTGGGCGAGAGCAACACCTAGGTTTGTAACTGCCTGCTGGGACTCAGCAGCCATCTTAGAGGCATCGCCCACACTTCCAACTAAAGCCTGGAAGCCATCAACGAGAAGACCAATGCCCTTAGAGGCTACTGTTGCGGCTAAATTTCCCGCAAAAGAAGCGAGCGCCAGATCTGACTTTTTAAATGATTTTTCAGCTTTGTCACCGAACTCTTGGAACTTGCTCTGTAGAGACGCGATAGCCTTTAGGGCTTTTTGTTCCTCGATGGTAAGCTCGACCGAGACCGTGCCTTCTGCCATTTCTTAGCCTTTTCCTGCACATCTTTTTGATGCTCGACGTTTAGGTTCTCCAGCAAATTAAAACAGTCTATTACCTTGGCAGGTTGATCGAAGAGACCTCCCTCAAATGGTAGTATACCTTCCCGAAAATGGCGACCCATATCTATTAAAAGGGCTATGGCAGGGTTATAGAAGTTAGACGGGCAGGTGTAGTATTTTATCTCTGTTCCCTTTCCGTAGGTGGCAACGGCAGAGTCCCTTTTTATAGAGCAGGATTTCCTGCTGTCCCGCACGGATTGGCTTTGCTTCTTTTTGCAAAGACCGCAGTTAAAATCTTGATCATGCGTTGCCCAGAAAGTGCTTACAAGGGACACGTACTCTCTGGGCTGTAACCAACTCGTTTCGTAAATCCTGTCCAAAACGAGGTCAAGCAGAGTCCCTATTTTTTTGGGAGGACATTTACCTCAACGCCATCGACCTTATCCAGCATTTTATTTGCCGCATAATAGACGCTCGACAGAAGATTCTTCTGGCTCATAAACTCAATCAGGTCGTCTGTAGTGTCGTCATCTAACCCGTCGATGTTTGTCGTTACGGCGTACGGCTGGTCTGCCGAGTCGGTAAGCCCAATGACGTCTACCACGGCGTATTTGATGCACAGATAAGCCTGCTGCTGGAAGTCTGCAACCTCCTCGCCCTTAACCATTCGTGTCTTCGATGAAATATCCATCTTCTGCGCAACGGTAAGGGGTCGAATTACAATCTCGATCTCTTCTTGAGCCTCTTGGTCCTTGTACTTTAGCGAAATTCTGTCCTTAATGCTTAGGATCTTCATTGGTCCCCCGTTATTTTTCCCTGAGAAATAATATCTAGAATTTTTACCAAATACGCCAACTCGACAGTGTTCAATTCCCCGACGCAGTACTGTGTTTGTCCGTCCGGACAGATGCTTAGAACAACATATTTTTCACCGAAAAAGTTTCTTAGAAAATAATGTGGCTCTATCTGTAGTTGGGGTATTTGCTCCATATAGAACTAATAGCAAGGTTTCGCAAAAATAAAAGCCCCCACCATACGGCAGGGGCAGGCAATGTGGGAGTCATTGCGGCAGGGCTTTAGAAGAATCCTAGGAAGACAGTGTCCTCACCGTCTTTCTTGTAAGCCTTGAATGAGATCTGGTTGGTCATAATCCCATCCTGATCGCCGTTAGGCATGGTGGTGATCTTTGCCTGTGGAATCCAAAACGCGATGGCTTGCTCAATTTCTCCAACGGTGCTCGTAGGATTGTAGGCGTAACCGAAGACCGAAATATCATCATTTGTGTTAAAAGCGGTAAAGCGATCCACGTTGTCATCATCCATATAGGGCGCGATCTCGCCAGTGGTCATAAACTGAGTAAAGCGAGAGCCGACCTTTCCGGACTGGGAGCAGGCAGATAGAACTTCCGCTTTTGTGTTCTCAAGGTTAAGCGTCAAAGAGTTATAAGAGACCTTTACGCCGTTGATCCAAACACAGGCGCCCAAAATAACAGGGGGCAAAGCCTCATTTGCAAAATTAGGCGTGAGCGGCACGGGCAGGGTCTCTGCAAATTGCTCAAGGTCAAGTGCCTCTACTGAGAAATTAAACGAGGGAACCGCGCCGCCTTCCCATGATTCAAGGCTGGCTGAGATCGAACGACAGCCCTCTACGGTTTCCTTAATAGCGCCACCGATGTAATGCGTGGTGGAGAAGCTTGGGGCGCCGTCTTTGTGATAATAGAGCGCGCTTTTACCGATGACGACGTTGTCTGCGGGGGCAGCATCTAGGGGGATGGCGAGGGTAATTTCCGCCGCGCCCAGGGTTGTATCAACCTCTGCGATTGGACGAAGGGCGTACTGGTTGGCTTGTTTCACCAAAATAATGTCGTTCTTCTTGAACTTTGAAATGTCTGCGTCTTGAATTTTCAAAACGCTGGCTGTGTTGCCTGTCTTGGTGGTGGTGTTGGTTGAGATCTGGCGAGTGCCACCCAGAAGAGACTTGTAAAGTACGTTCTCCCTGGGATATGCGCCCTCTGTGAGTCCCGCCTTAAATTCCACTGGGACCGAGCCGGTTACTTGCTTTAAGCCAAGGCGTGAGGCTTCTACCTCAATGGTGGCTGACAAGAGATTGCGCTCTACCTCGTCGCGGCTGTACTCAAAGCCCACGCCATCTTCAAGAACCTCTACTGCGTCACCGGCGACTGGCGCAACGTAGACACCCTCAAGTACTTCTTCCTTCAGGTAGACTGACGATTTACCCTTTACTACAAATCCCATTTTTTACTCCGTTCTGTAACGTACAGTATAAGTCGCCACAATCCGACACACCTTGTTCTCATTATCAACTTCGGGCTGGCTTATGTCCAGATTCGCAACGACTTGCACTCTACCTATGTTAAAGTTGTTCCGCATTATTTCTCTGTAAAGCGTTTCGTGCGCCTCGTATAGCGCCATTACCTTATCGTTTGCGTCAGCATCCTTGTCGAGCCTGTTTTTGAAGGAGTCACCAAACTCCACCTCGAAGTTTTGCTCTAGTGTGATCGTTCGACATGTCCCACTGACAAAGCTTGCCGAGCCCGGACGGATGGCAAAAAAAAGGCGGTTCTTTGACTCTGAATTTTTTGTTGTGTCCCAGATGTACTGCGACTTTTGGAATGGCGGGAGAATGGCGGTAATCGCCGTCTCGATCGCCGTGGTTATATCCGAAACAAGACTCATAGGCGCATTACCCTAATGTACTGAACGGCGTTTGATTCATTGTTTTCCACCTTGCCGTTGTCGTTCTCGTCTATGGACAAAAAGTTGAGGTTAATCGCCTCGGAGTATTTTCTGAAAAATCCATCCGATTTCTGCTTCCATTTATCGTCTACGGAATCCGATTCGTTTGCAAATATGTTTGACAGGGCGAGGTATTTTGCAGCCTGACGGATCTCATCGAAGTTGTGTAGGTCGAACTGGTCAAGCAGCTTGTATTTATTCTGCTGCTGGATGGTTTTGCCCTTATTCCGAAGGTGGGTCAGAATGTAGTTTCTGGCTTCCTGATGGTAAGCAATAAAACTCACCGAACCCTCGGGCAGGTATTCCATGACGTCGGGGTAGCCTTCCCTCAAGTCTTGGTCGTCAGCAAAAACCAGATTGATGCCCTTTACCTCCAAGTTTGTGACAGCATTCGTCACATACAGGCGAATCCAGTAAAGCTCCTGACCCTGGACTACGGATTTTTGCCAGTCCTCGACTAGGGTTTTGTCCCAGCGGATAAATCCAGATCTATTTAATGAGTTTGTGAGGTCATGGAAATTAAGGCTCGTCCATGAGCCGTCAAAATAGTCCACAGACAGACTATTTGCCACAATAGCCAGTGGCTTAAGTTCAAGATAAATGTCGGAAAAGGGCTTTCTATACCCTACATAGAGGAAGTCCCCGGTGGCAAATGATAAAGTCTTGGAGTCCGTGAGGTAATTCTCAAGAGCCTGGGACAGATTTTCGGTACCTTTAAATACTGTAAGCATAGGTTTCCTTACTCATCAGCCTTGGTGAGCTCTAGAAATTTAATTTTGTTCTTTGCCCTAACCATCTCGTCGTAAATACCGAGGTGGTTAACATAAAAATAGTCTCTGTAGATTTTTCCTAAAGCCGTGATTTTCACTTCTACTTTTAGAGAAGTGTCTCCGCCAAGGGTTGTGGGGCTCAAGGAAGATTGCGGTATGGAGGCAATAAACTTTTTCCCAGATTGTGTGCCAGCATACGCACCAACCAGTGTCTCCGCCCAGGTGTCGTCTAATGAAATGGATTTAACGGTGAACTCAGCCGATGAGATTGACTTATCCCTACCATTTATGGTCAGTGCCGAAATGAGCTGGATGCCATCAAAGTTCTCTGCATCAAACTTTGCCCATGCCCTTACTCTGAGATCCTTTTGCGTCGGCTTACTGAATCCTAGTTTTGGCAAAATTTGTGTGAAGCTGCTTATCGCCACAGGATTATTGAACCGCAACTTTAGCGGTTGAATAAAACTGGTTGATGTAAGCAGCTGTACTCTTCTCATTTTATTCTGCGATGGTCAGACCAATCGCCCCCCTTCTCGCTTGAGAGTCAGCAACGACTGAGAAAATTGCTGTATAGTGCGTCAGGTCTGTAAGAATGCCCGCGCTCACCGGGGTTGATTTGAATAGCCCATTCACATCTGCCACAATCCCTGACTGGGAAATTCCCACCGCAACGCCGTCCTTATCGTAGAGGGAGAACGACGCCGCCCCTAGATCGGAGTTCATTTGTTCGCCATTTTTGACGACCCACATCGAAACCTGAAGTTGGTTGGCGGCATTGATCGAGAACACCGCTCTTGGCTCATACTCAGGACCAGCCTCGGGGTATGTGATGGGCAGATTGTAAATGATTTGCACGCCGTCGACCGGGATTGAAACCTTGACCGTATAGAAGGTGTTATCGAGGTTAAGTACCGATGGTCTTGGCGTGATCTCAAAGAACCCATTTGAATCAAACGTGATGCCCGTCTCGGACATGCTTGGGATAAGATTTCCCGTGCTGTCGTAGATCACATAGGAGGCGCTACCAAGCCTGAGGGGATCGTTGATCACGCCGTCGTTGTCATTTACCCAGAACGTTGCGATTAGGTTGTTGTTGACGTTAACGGCAAATACACCATTGATCTGAGCATTTGTTGCGCCCGTGATCCCTGGGCTTGTCTGGTTGCGGATAACTGTGTTTGTGTCTCTGTTCCCGACGGCATCAATAGCCCGAACCCCGACATAGTATTTTACGCCCGTCTCAAGGAGCGTGCCGTTGCCCAGGGCAAACACATCGGCATTTAGTTGTGAGGTAACGATGGCGATGTTTGAAACATGGAATAGATTAAAGTCATCAACGGGTTTTACATAGACCTCATAGCGGAGCGGGGCAGTTGCATCTGTAGCCGGTAGCCAAGACATTCTCAGTTGCCCAAGAGGACCCCTGGTAAGAAAGTCAATGCCAGCGAACGTGGGGGGAGTTAGGTCAACGAGACATGCCTGAGATGTCGGCTGAAAGGCTCCTCCAGAAATTAGCTGGTTTGCGAAAGCAGCGCCCAGGGTCGTGCCCTGAGTGATGGTCCCACCAGATATGAGTTGGTTAGACATTAAACATCCTTAAGTGATGGTCTTACGTCCGTCCCTGGAGGAGATGTAAAGTTGTAGCGAACCAGTGTTCCAACCACATTTGGAATCGTTCCGAGCGCAAGCCACGTTAACCCATTGTCCGTAGAGTACTGGAATCTAGTCGGCTGAGAAGAGATCGAGTCGGCTACAATCTGCGTACCGCTAAGGTCAAACGCTCTAAATGTGAGCGTTGATGGAATAGAAGAAACATATGCGGATTTGAGCCTGAATCCTGATCTTGTGGGTGAGCCGCTTGATGAGTCATCGAAACTGTACTCCCAGTTATCAGACAATTCTTCCTGTGCCTCGTATCCAACAAGCATATCTGAAACCTGAACGTGGCTTGTCTTGTCGGCTGAGTGGCTTCTAAAGTCTAGTCTGAATTGAATCTGACTACCTGCTGCGAGGGATAGCTCCTGATCAGCATCAAGCAATGTCCATCCACCAGAAATAGAACCAAATCCACTTAAGCGGTATTTTACGTCGATCTCACCACCGGTTTTGATCAGTTCCCTTTTTACGTCGATAGACTTGATGATGGCATTTTGTGGAATGCTTAAGACCTTTGAGACAATATAAGAGAAGTCAAAAAGCGTGTCTGATCTTACGTCTGAAGCAAAAACACCTCTCTGTCCAACCGCGCCAGATAGACCAAACAGCCATCCAGAGTTATTCGTGAAGTTGAGATAGGGCAATGATGGGCGCATCTCATAAGCTTCTTTGGTGGATGTCTCAAAGAACTCCATGCACGAGTCGCCAAACAGGGCGGTCAGTTTGTTGTTCTCGACCTTTTTAAGCATGAACCGGAATGCGTTGGTTGCTGCTTGACCGATTAACACAATGGCGTGATCAAGTGCGTCCGACCATGAGGCAGAAATAACAACGGGTGTAACAATCTGGGACGGCAATCCGAGCATGTTCGATGTTGTGAGTGATGCCCATGTTGTTGCGCCAGCGGTCAGCTCATCAAGTCTGCCAAGATACAGGTTGGTTGATGTTGCAAAGAAGGCGCATTTTTGCCCGTTGAGGAGTGAGCCGTTGAGTGGAGCACTGACGGGAGTAGCAATTGCATCAACGTCAGTCGTGGCGAGCAGAGTACCTGAAATTGCTGGAAGGATGCTTGTTGAGTGCAGCCATTGGGAATTGGTGTAGCCAAACGCTTTCCCAAGTGTCACACCCGCTGAGGTTGTGACGGCGTTAATCGAAGCACCGCCAGCGGTGGCGGACAGCTCGAAGTCGTTAGCCGTTACAGCGCGCACGAAATAGGTCGTATTGAGCGCAAGGGAAGCGGGCAGCGTACCAGCAAGAAACTGGACGGGCTCGTTCAC
>Ga0315902_10003494_pt1 | contig 23392 bp, 38 predicted proteins | sample LakEriMetagenome_9_FD_203523 | JGI IMG/M metagenome (GOLD analysis project Ga0315902, IMG submission 203523) | Freshwater fungal communities from buoy surface, Lake Erie, Ohio, United States - Buoy 12 MA117 | ecosystem: Environmental > Aquatic > Freshwater > Lake > Lake biofilm | place: USA... | reverse complement strand
GTTATGATGATGAAAGTCCGCCTGGTGTAATCTCAACAGGAAATCCTGGCACAACTGGCACTGGCTCTAGCACTGGAACAAATGGAGCAAACGGCACAGCCGGATCAAACTACGTCCGCGCCCTGTCCGATCCTAACAACAAGATCACCTTCACAAATCAAATTTAACTATGGGAGACCACAGCGCCAAATCGCCAGCATGAACGCCGGCGAAAGTTTTTCTGTCCGATGATCCTCGCTTTGACATGGCCTAAATGGCTGACGTTCTGCGTCTCCTTTGCCGCTGTGTGGCTGTTGGTATTTAGCATCCTCTGTTTCCTCCGGCTGCCACCTCCTGATGCATGACCATCAATGACAAGCATCTGCTCGATGGCGTAAAACGTGATCTTTTGCCGGGCGGTTTGGAAATGCGCGTGCAACGTTTCCTTGTGATCCACTTCACGGCAGGCGCATCCGGGCAATCGAGCATCAACTTTTGGAAAACGCCCGACGCCAAAGGCGCGTCTGCTCATCTGGTGATTGAGCGTGACGGGACCGTGATCCAGTGCCGTTCGTTCAACCGCACTTGCTGGCACGCCGGGAAATCGCGCTGGAAAGGTTTCAACGGCCTCAACGCGTGTTCTATTGGCATCGAGCTAGCCAACGCAGGCGACAACGCCAAACTGGCTGCAAAATGGTCCAAACTGCCACTCTTCAAGGCGCGGCACAAGAAAGGCGGGCCGGTTACGAATTGGGAAGCGTTTCCCGATGAGCAGGTTGCGGCCTGCATCCAAGTCGCCCGGGCGCTCGTTGCCCGCTACAAGCTCGATGACGTGATCGGTCACGACGACATTGCGCCGGATCGCAAAAACGACCCCGGCCCCGCGTTCCCAATGGGAAGGCTTAGGGTAGCATGTGGCTTTCCTGCGGGCTTAAAATAAGAAACGCAAAAAACAAGTTGCGCTGATAAACATGAGTGCTCTCATGCACCCATGAGCACCCCTTTAACTATTTTCCTTCCCGGCACGCGAAGCGATCTCGCCGCATGGCTTCGCGAGCACCGCCGCAAGTATGAATTGGCTTTGGCTGCACGCTGGACTTGGGAGCATGATGAGAAACGCACTTATTTCTCGCGGCTCAAGATGAAGCCTTTTCGCAACCCGGAAACGGGACGCGCCTCCTTTTTTCTTGATGCGTGCATTACACCTTTTTGATCTTCTACTAACCACACACCAAACAAATATGCCACCAACCACACTCATTATACCACACAGCGAATCATTGCCTCAATCCATGCTGTCTAACATCCGCGAAGGATATGCGGCAGCATTTGAGCAGGCCGAAGCATGGCGCGAAAAGGCTCTTGCTATCAAGGTTACGTCCTTGGCCGACAAGGAAGCGATGAAGCAGGCCCGCGAAATGCGCCTGACGCTGAAAAACATCCGCATCGAAGCCGAGAAGAAGCGCAAGGCTTTGAAGGAAGACGCCCTTGTTATGGGCCGCGCCATCGACGGCGTAAATAACCTGCTTCTTGCCGCCATCACGCCGCTCGAACGCCACTTGGAGGAACAGGAAAAATATGCGGAACGCCTTGCCGAGCAGGAACGCCAGCGCCGCCTTTCCGAGCGCACGGAAGCCTTGCAACCCTACATTGAGGCTGGTCAAGTTGTCCCGGCGCTTGATACCATGACGGACGACCAGTTCGCCAAGTATCTTGAAGACGCGAAACTGCTGCACGCCGCCAAGATCGAAGCCGCCAAGAAGGCCGAGGCTGAGCGCATCGCCCGCGAGCAAGCTGAAGCCGCTGAACGTGAACGTCTCCGCATTGAGAACGAACGCCTGAGAGCGGAGGCTGCTGAACGCGAAGCGAAGGCGAAAGCCGAACGCGAAGCCGCTGAAAAGGCTCAACGTGAAGCCGCTGAGCAGGCCCGCAGAGAGCGCGAGGCCCGCGAGAAGTTGGAGCGCGAGCTTGCTACCAAGAAGGCCGAGGAGGAAGCCGCTGCTGTTAAGAAGGCCGCTGCTGCCAAGAAGGCCGCTGCCGCGCCGGACAAGACAAAGCTCCGCACCATTGCGGCGTCTGTCCGCGCCATCCAGTTCCCCACCGTTTCCACGCCAGAAGCTAGCGCAATCTTGGCTAACATTGACGCCAAACGCGAGTCCTTTGCGAAGTGGATTGAAACGCAAATTTCTACTCTTTAACCCATGAAAACACCCCTGAGCACACTCCTGAAAAAAGCAGTTAAAGCGGTTGCGCCACAACGCGACGACAAGAGCAGCTACAAGCCGCTGTTGCCTGCCGTGCAAACGCTGCTGGATCGCGGCTTCATCCTCAAGGATGCCGTTCGCTGGCTGCAAGAGCAAAAACAAATACCCGAGGGCGAGGAAGCATTGCACCGCGCCTATTGCGCAATCCGGCAGGCGCTTTCTCGGCGCGACGGCAAGGCGGCGTAACCTGTCACCATCAACCACCAACATTATGCCTTGGCAAAACTATCGAGACGAGTCCCGCAAACAATGGGGCGTCACTCAAAATGGAAGTTTGGATATTGAGCAGATCAACTGCGGAGCCATTCTCCGCATTGCGGATGCTGTCGAAAAGATGGCGCCAAGCGTCACTGCCCTCTCCGCCGAAAATGTTAGGCTGAAACAGCAAAACGAAACGCTTATTCGATCTAATCGCGCACTGAGAGCGATCAACCAAAAACACAAAATCAACCACGCATGAGCACAGAAACACAACTCGCGGCAGCGCCGCAAAAAGCATCAGCCCTCGCCGTCATGGCGGGCAAATACAACGTCGAGCCGTGCAAACTGCTCGACACTCTCAAGAACACCGTATTCAAGAACGCTACCAATGACGAGCTTTTGGCGCTTGTCGTTGTTTCGAACGAATACGGGCTGAATCCGCTCACGAAGGAAATCTATGCCTTCCCCGCCAAAGGCGGCGGCATCGTGCCGGTTGTCAGCATCGACGGCTGGATTCGGATGATGAACGACCATCCGCAGTTCGACGGCATCGACTACCAGTTTGAGCACGATGAACAGGGTAGGCTCATTGCCTGCACTTCGATCATCTACCGCAAAGATCGCAGCCACCCTACCCGTGTGACGGAATACCTTGCCGAGTGCAAGCGCAACACGGAGCCGTGGAAAATGGAACGGCGCATGCTGCGTCACAAGGCTACCATCCAAGGCGCTCGCGTGGCATTTGGCTTTTCTGGCATTACAGACGAGGACGAGGCCGCCGCAACACCTGGGCTTGCAAATGCCCGCGATGTGACACCGGCACGCAGCGTGCCGATTGATCCCTTCGCGGAAGTGCCCGCCGAGCCTGCCGCGCCAGTTGTCGAGGCCGAGGTTGTCGATCAACCCGCCGAAGCTGACCCGATGGATGACGGCCAACTCGTCGATTTCCTCGACATGGTGCAAGGCTGCGAAGATGCGGCCTCGCTGACGAAGCTCGTCACGGCTGCCAACGCGGGCTTTCAAGACGCGAAGCAGACCATCGCAAAACGTGCAATCAACAACAAGGCGAAGGAACTTGGCGTTACGTGGTCGAAGGAGAAGGGAGGGTTTGAGGCATGAGCGCACGTCACCCCAAACTTGCGACCATGATCGAAGAGGCGAGGCCGCACATGAAGCACCACGGCAAAGGCGACTGGAACGATAACCAGCTTCTTGCTAGTTTTGCCCTTGCTCGTCTTAAAGGAGGCTATCACCACCTCGGTAAAATCAAGGAGTGCGGCAATCATGGCGTCGAGACGAGCATTTACAACACGATTTCGACATTCGACTTTACCGATATGACGGATGCTGTCTTGATCGCGCATCAAATGGGCGTGCGACTTGAGGTCAAGTCGAGCGGCCCTCGCATGCTCAAAATCATGGCTCACGTTCGCGTTTCGTCCGACGATAAGGAGCTTGGAACGCCACACAGACACCCGACGATTGACGGACTGATTGAGCGGGCGACAAAATTTCGCTGGGAAGGAGGCCAAGCATGAAAATTCATCAAGGCTTTCTTCAAGGCTCCGAAGAATGGTTTGCTTTGCGCCGCGGCCGAGTGACTGCATCGCAATTCTCGCGAATCATTACGCCTGCCAAAGGCGAATACTCCAAGCAGGCAGCCGGTTACATGCGCGACCTAGTCGTTGAATGCTTCTGCCCTGACTACGCGAAGTTCCTTGGCAACAAGTGGACGGATCGTGGAACCGAAATGGAGCCGGAAGCACGCAAGGCTTTTGAGGCGCATACGGGGTTGCAAACCGAGCAAGTCGCGTTTGTGACCGCTGACCGTTGGAAACACGTTGTTGGCTGCTCGCCTGATTCACTGCTCAAAGACGCGGCAGGCAATTACGTCGCGGGCTTAGAAATCAAATGCCCGTCGCCGTTCACACATGCGGAATACATCGAGGCTGGTGTTCTGCCTGACGAATACAAAACGCAAGTGCATGGCTCGATGGCTGTCACGGGGCTGAACAAGTGGCACTTCTGGTCTTACTTTCCAAATCTCGCCCCTTTCCATCTTGTCGTGGAGCGCGACGCCTACACGGAAAAGCTAACCGCCGCCATTGACCAGTTCGTGATCGAATACGGAGCTTACCGCCAACGCATGACCCCGAAGCTGCAAACCACACCCAACCACACCCTGCCATGACCTTACTTACGATTGAACAACTCATCGACCAACTTGCCAACCTCGGCCAAGTCGTCGGCCTCGACGCCAAGGTTGAAGCCTGGAACATTCACGAAGCCATGCAGCCGCTTGAAACACGCGGCATCAGCGGTGTCTCGGCTGGATGGGACAAGGTTGCCAACAAAGCCAACGCAACCCTTCGACTTTCTGACGCATGAAGCTGACTTTTTTCGTTCCCGGCATCCCGGCCCCAGGTGGATCGAAGCGCTTTGTCGGCCACAGCAAAAAGACAGGCCGCGCTATTCTCATCGACGCGGCAGGCGAGCGAAACAAAAACTGGCGTTCGATTGTTGGCGTGTGTGGAAGTGAGGCGATTCGCAAAGGTGGCAATCCGGTTTTTCACGGGCCTCTGCGCGTGCGCTTTGACTTCATCATGCCGCGCCGCAAGTTGGACCTGAACAGCAAGGGCGAGGTGAAAGCCTCCGCGCCTTTCTACCACACGACCAAACCCGACGCGCTCAAGCTGGCGCGATCCACCGAAGACGCTTTGACCGGCATCGTGTGGGCCGACGACGCTCAAACGGCGGTGCTCGAAATATCGAAACGCTATGCTTGCGCGGGAGAACCGTGCGGCTGCCAGATTGTCATTCAACCCCTCGACTAACCACATCCTACCACCTAGCACCATGGCAAAAGCAACAAACAAGATCGTCGCCACCATTGGCACCTACAAAGACCGCCAGACTGGCGAGGAAAAGAAACGATACCTGACAGTTGGAACGGCATTCACGGACGACCAAGGGCGCGTGTCGCTGAAAATCGACGCCATGCCCGTATCGCCTGAATGGTCTGGCTGGCTGTCACTGTATCCGCTCGATGAAGATCGGCAGCAACAGCCGCGCCCCAAGTATCAAGGCGACGGCAGAAGCGAGCGCGGGCCAGCGCCGAAACGCGAAGAAGAACCGCCGATGCGCGACGGCATGGAGGATGATGATATTCCTTTCTGAGCAACGCAGTAAACGAAGCCACGATAAAGCACGATATGTGACATTGCGGTGACGCGCTTCTTTGCTCAAAATCTCCTTGCTGACTGAAAACAGCACACATTCAAATGACAGATCAACACACATCGCCCCTGCTTGCGCGTGCCTATAAGGCATCCGGTTTCTGTCCCGGTTTTTCAGCGTGCAACGGGGGCGGCCTTTTTCTGTAATGCACCATTACCCGTTTCATCCCGGCGATTACATGCTCGACACGGCCCACTTAGAGCCGTTGGAGGATTTGGCCTATCGCCGCCTGTTGGACCTGTATTATTCCTCTGAAAGCCCTATCCCACTGGAAACCGAGTTGGTTTCTCGTCGGTTACGTTTGGGTTCCGAAGTGGTTAGCAAAGTGCTTGCTGAGTTCTTCGAGCACCGCGCAACGGGCTGGCATCAGGCGCGTTGTGACGCTGAAATTGCCGATTACAAGGCCCGTGCGGATCGAGCAAGGCAGAACGGCAAAAACGGTGGAAGGCCGAAAACACAGGGCAAAAAACCCACCGGGTTATTTCTGGGTTCCGACAAGAAACCAACTGGCAACCCAGAAGAAACCGAATTGAAAGCTAACCAGAACCAGAACCAGAACCAAGAACCAAATACTAAACCCCTACCCCTTACCGCTCCGGCTCCGCCTGCGCTGGTGGATGAGCAGAAGCTGGAAGTCGGCTCATGGTTTGGACGCAGAGCATCGACGCAATGGAGCGCGAAGGAACTCAAGGCATGGAAGGCCATTTATCCCGACGACCTAGCGGAAGGCATTGCGATCCTGAAAGCGCCCTACGAAGCCAAGGCCAAGTTCACGCGGAAAGATCTTCAAACCTTGCTCAACAACTGGACGGGCGAGATTGACCGCTGGCGCAACTGGCAGGCTCCCGCTGCATCCGACGTGACGAACCGCCAGCACGACGAACTGCCTGCATTCCTCGAAGACGAGAACGCCATTTTTCACCCCAAAGCAGCATGAACCTTCACGACAAAATCGCCCTCATGGCATCGAGAACCCCGGAAACCGGCCTAGAAAGCGTCGATGGCGCTTCGGGCTGCATTATCCCTGCCGAGTTCCTACAACGCCTAGAAGCCCGGTTTCTGCGCAAATGCGCGGACTGTGGCGACGAGTTCGAGGCGGTCGGATTCCAAGGCTACTGCGACGCATGCAGCATCAAGGTGGACGAAAGGGCTGCGCTGCCTCCGGTGCGGAAGCTGGATTCGTCCTGGCCTCGGCTGCATGCCGGCAAGCTCGATGAAATGACCGGACCCGGCAAGGTCATGGCCGAAAAGCTTGCCCCTCGCATCTTTGGGAACCGGCTGCTGGTTCTGGCCGGCGATCGCGGGCGAGGCAAAACGCAGATTGCGGCTTTCATTGCCTATTATCGACTGACCAAAGGCCACGATTCCGGCGTTTACGTCCGCGCCTTTGATCTCCTGACGGCCATTTCTGGCCACGACAAGCAGGCACGTCTGTTTGCCTTCCAGCGCATCCCGTTCCTCTGCATTGACGAGGTTCACACCGTCGAGGCGAAACACCTGCCCGTGCTGGAAAGCATCATGGATGATCGCTACGGCAACCGGAGGCCGACGATGTTGATAGGCAACTGGATGACACCGGAAGGCATTTGCAGCGGCGAGACGGTCAACGGCAGGCGTATCAACGGCCTAGGCGAGACGATCATGGACCGCATCAACGAGCACACGAAGCACAAGACGGGCGGCGTCGTTTGGTGCCGTTGGGATTCTTACCGCCAGTAAAACCACAAACAACCATGAGAAACATTAACACACCAAAAACCAAAGTGTATGTGCGCGGCGATGCGTTTGGCGAAAACGCGAGTGAATTTGAGCCGGCGTGGCTGGTGAGTGTGCGGGCGCTGAGGCACCGGCCGCTGTGCTGGCAGGTGTGGGTGCCGAGGTATGCGGCCTGCTTTGACAAGGTGCCGCCGCACTGCCTGTATTGGTATGAGCCGGAAAAAGATCACAGGACGCTGGATCTGCATCAAGTCCAGATGTGGGAATGCCTGTCCGGCAGCATCGAGCTGTGGCGGAAAGACCAACTCACCGATGTGCCGGTCATCGTGAATTTAGGCAAAGGCCATACCATCCGCGGCCACTACCTGTGGACCATCGACTACATCCCCGAGGGCCAACACTTGGGAGTCATCGACACCGCCGATGCGGATTTGCTCGATGAGCACAAGGAGGGGAACGTGGTGCGGCTCAGCAACGGGCAGATCGCCATCTACCCGAACAACCGGCTCAAGTGGCTGCCTGTGAGCCTTACGCCCGAAGGTGCCGCGGCACGCATTCCGCAGTGGGAGGCCGCCAGCAATGAGCGCTGGGACGAGTGGTGGCACGACTCCGATGAGGTGCTGGGAAATGCCAAGTGGGCCTATTGAGTCTCCAATCCGACACTTGAAGACAACCTTCACATACCATGAGCACGACCTTATTTGACCTAAATACATTTCAACCAACTTACCCCTACGCAGCAGGCTACCGCGACACGGACACAAGCCGCGCCGCTGCTGCTACGCTAGATGCGGCTACAATCCGCGCCCAGGTGCTCCAGACGTTTCGCACCGTGGGTGCCATGACTGCCGACGAGTGCGCCGAACGCATGGATATGTCCGTGCTCACGATCCGCCCGCGATGCACCGAACTCAAACGGCTCGGACACCTGCACGACTCAGGGAAGCGCCGACCGAACGCCTCCGGCAAAAGTGCCATGATCCTTACCACCCGCAAACCATAAACATCGACACCCCCCCCTGACACCTGCCCGCAACTCGGCATCCCGTGGACGGACCTCCCCATGTGCCTCTGAAACCAACACCACTATGTCACTCTTAATTAATCAAATCCAACTCGTCTCCGCCATCTTCACCGAACTGGACCGCCAACACCCAGGCGCACAAGTGTCACCCCGCCAACTCAACGAGTGCATTCGCGCCGCCAACATCATCGTAGAGGCGATGCGGATCGACGACAAACTGGCCCAGCAAGGAATGGGCCTAGCTGCATGGCTTGCCAGCGATGACACGGGCATCAGTAGCCTGACGATGGCTGCCGTCATGTATCAGGACGGGCGTTTGCGCGATGCAAAGAACCGATGGTGCCACCCGTGGGACGCCGGCGATTTTGGCCGATGCCATCGTTTCCTCGAAGCCGTGCCCGGCTCTCGCGACCTGTTGCCCAAGATGCGCGACGTGAGCCCCGTGTGGGCCGCATTGGTGGACCGATGGGACGACATCACGGCCCTGTATTTGGAGGAAAAGGCCACGGGCACCAAAGCCCCCAAGTGTTACGCGCTCATCAACGAACTCGTCGAAGCCAATCGCAACAAATGACCGATTATGAACGCATCCGCAGCCAGTTCAACGCAACCGCCGTTTGCCACCTCCAACAGCGCCCCGTGCTCGACTACGAGTCTGGATGCGCCTTCATCCAGTGCGAACGCGGCGACGCCTGCAAGTGCCAACTTCTCGACGGCGAAGGCGGATCAACAACCGCGCTCCTTATCGCATGGCGAACAAAATACGCTGCCCGCTAAAACCTGCCCACTTTGCTCTCGATGAAAGCCCATCCAGTTATTTTCAAACAACACGTTCTCGACCTGCGCCAAAAAGGCAAAAGCGCAAGGCAGATTGCACGGGAAACCGGCCTGCATTTTGGCACGATCAAAACGTGGCTTTTTCGAGGACATGAATCCCGACATGAATCCAGCACAACAGTAGACAAAATTGCTAGACATGAACCCCGGCATGAACCACACTCTGCCACGTCGTGGCAACAATGCCTTCATTTCGATTCCGCTCACTTGTTCCGCCACGGAAACAGCAAACCCGTTTGCGCCGACTCGCCCCCCGGCCTCTCCACAACGCCCGGCATGCTCTGGCTGCCGCACGACGGTTGCGTGAGGAAGTGCAAGCGGTGCGCAAAATGGGAGGTGGAGAACAACCAGCGTCAAGCGACGGCGGGCGCTGGATTTCCGAAACCATAGACAGTTCTCCGAACCGTAATCAACAACCTATATCAATGACTTCAATTCCCACATCTCTCATCATCAAGTGCTTTAACTCAAGCGGTAGAGACATGCGTGCTGCAGCCACAATCCCCTGTCTTGCAGTCGTCTACCAACTTGAAAAAACTACTCTCGACGACGTCGCCACGCGCCTCAACATAGTCAAAACCACTGCACGCGGTTGTCTCATTGCCCTCGAAAAAGCTGGACTAATTACTGTCCAGCGTAGTTCCAACGGCAACGCAGGCAAAGCTAAAAACATTTATCAAATCAAATGAGCACACCACATAAAACCAACAACGGCGACATGCTGAAACTTATGCGCAGGCTGCATCTTGCCATCACGGCGAGGATGTCCGAAGAAAATCCAAGCGATGATCAGCGCTTGGAATTGCGCCTTGCTTGGGAGGAGGCTGGCAAGTTTTTGGAAGGCTCCATGCCTTTGGCTCAAACCATGAACACGAACGATAAAGCTGAACTGCGGCCATGAAAGACTTTCACCCATGCCAAACGTGCCCGAACTACGGGAAGTGCGCTACAAACGGAATGGCGTGCGAAAGGCCGTCAGTTCCAGCGGCTGGTTCAGCTTCGGTTGCCGCGATATTGGCCGCCGACACTGGCGACAGTTCACTCATTCACAATCTCGCCAACCGCGCCCGCGAAATGGAAGCGCTCGCCACCGCGCTAATGCGGACATGCTACGACGAAGCGAATCGCCTAGCAAACCACGGCAGCAGCGGACTTGAAAAACTGGTCATGTCGCAACTCTACGATGCCGCCAACGCTGCCAAGGAAAAGCTGAACAAATAGCTGAGCCGCAAGCGAGCCGAGGCGAGTCTGTCGGATCCAGCGCAAGTTCGCCTTGCAAATTACCATTACAAACCACGCATTAACACAATGCCAGCACTCAAAAACCCAAAGCACGAAGCCTTTGCGCAATCGGTGGCTGCTGGAATGCCAGCAAGCCAAGCCTACATCAAGCACGTCTCTCGAGCTGGAAATTGTTCAAACCGAACAGCGGAGGTCACTGGCTCAAAGTTGCAAAACATTTCTGAGGTTAGTCTGAGAATTTCAAAATTAAAAAAAGCCGCTGGTGATATGGCTGACAAGAAATGGCAACTGAATCGGGAAACGTGGCTTGAACGGCTTGAAGGGCTGGCTACAAAAGCAGAGGCAGCGGAGGATTTTAGTGCGTCAACTAAAGCTCTTACGGAGGTAGGCAAAGCGTCGGGCTGGTATGAACCGGAGAAACACGAACTCACGATTAACGTCACAATCGGCGGCAACACGGCGGAGGAATAGCCATGCAGACTGTTAACTTGACGATCAACCCGAGGCAACAGTTTCGGCCTTACCTTGAATCGTCTGCACGCTGGTCTGTGCTGGTAGCGCATCGACGGGCAGGAAAAACGGTGGGCGTGGTGCAAAAGCTCATCAAGTGCGCCCTGACGCACAAGCGCAAAGGGCCGCCGCTCCGGTATGCCTACATTGCGCCGACGCGTGACCAAGCCAAAGACATCGCTTGGGCTTATCTCAAGGACTACGCGGGCAAGATTCCCGGCACGATCATTAACGAGTCGGAACTCAAGATCACGTTCGTCAACAAGGCGGTGGTCCGTCTTTACTCGGGCGAGAACTATGAGCGCATGCGCGGCCTCTATTTCGACGGCGTAGTTTCTGACGAGGACGCCGACATTCCTCCGCAGGCTTTCGATTACGTCATTCTTCCGTGTTTGCTCGATTACGACGGCTGGCATACCCGGATCGGCACGCCGAAGGGCAAAAACGCGTTCTATAAGGCGTTTGTGAAGGCACAAAGCGCACCTGATAGCTTTGCTCTCATGCTCAAGGCCAGCGAGTCGGGCATTCTGTCGGAATCCGCTCTTGGGGCTTTACGCTCGCAGCTCACGGCAGAAGCCTACGCGCAGGAAATGGAATGCGACTTCAACGTCGGCAGGCCGGGGGCGATCTATGCCCGGCTCATCGAGGCCGCCTATCGGGAAAAGCGCATTGTCGAGTTTCCGGTTGTTGACACGCTCGTTCACACCACTTGGGATTTGGGCAGCCCGTCAAACACAACCGTTTGGTATTGGCAAATTGCAGGCCGGGAAATCCGCGTCATTGACTGCGATGTGGGTTACATCGAGGGCGTCGAGACTGTGACGCAACGAGTCGCCTGGATGCTGGCAAAAGGCTACGCCTACGGGAAGCACATTCTTCCGCACGATGCCGAGCAGACCGAGCGCAGCGGCAGGACGTTCGTGCAAGACTTGCGCGATGCCGGGTTTCAAAACGCCGTTGTTCTTCCTCGAACAGCTGACATCTGGAACGGCATTAATGGCCTCAAAGGCTTGTTCCCGTCGATGGTGTTTCACGCTCGCAAATGTGAGAAAGGCATCGAAGCCCTTGAAGCCTACCACACGAAAGAGGTCGAGCTTGGCAAGCTCATTTCCAGCGAGCCGGTGCATGACTGGTCGAGTCACACGGCAGACGCGGCGCGATACATCGCGGAAGCTCTCGGGTGTGGGCTGGTGAAGTTCAACACTCAAACGGTGACGCGGGCCTTTGAGGACGACGACGACAAGCCGCGCAACCGCAGGCAAGCAAAATTCAGCTTTGGAGGGTGGAGACGATGACGCCCTACGCTCAAGCCCTCGCGCTTTACCAAGGCGACACGCGGCGCTTCACGGATGAGTTAGAGCAGCATTTTCTGTTCGGCTACGTCGTGGCGACTCCTGACGCGTTTGCGATGGCAAGGCCGGTGCTGTCCACTTGGGAGCCGTCGAGGATTGCGGACATTGCCGAGGTCGAGCCGTTGGAGACGGCAGACGCGTGGTATATCTGGCTGCTGGCTGGCAAACTGTCCGTTGCGGTGCGCTGGCTGCCGGCGGAATTGCCGCTCATCGGCTTGGCTCAACGTGGTAGCCCGGCGCGTTTTGTGGTATGGGAGCGGTTGAAAAGGCTTGCGGTTAGTGGTAAGGTTGAACGCTATGGTTCGGGCTTGCGCGTCTCCTGATTTCGGTCACACTACTGGCCTCTACAATCACTCCGAATCTACGGAGGTATCCCCATGAAATAACCAACACCGACTGCCCATCATTACCGAGTCGCCGATGGGAGGAAGTAGGCTCAAGGTATCAGCCCCGTGTCTCTGTGAGTGCAGAGAGCGGGGCTTTGTATTGCCCGAACGACCAAGATCAGCCATGAAGGCGGGCGATAGATACCCGCTGACACGACGACTCCGCCCCGCCGAATTGGCTGCATCCTGCTTGTTCTGCTCCGTTGGTGAGAATATGCAAAATGCCGCTTGCGTCATAAGCCGCTTATGATAAAGTCACACACATGAACGCTGAATACATCGCCGACGCCAAAGCCCTTATGTCCACCGCTGACCGGTGCGACTCAACCCCTGAGCAGGCCCGCCGCCTCTACACTCAGGCCGCCCGCATCCTTCGCGCCTGCCCTCGGTCAACTGACTGGTCGGAGGCATCACGCATCAACAATCTCATCCAGGAGGCCGACTACAATGCAAGCCTCTGAATCGGTGGCGGAAATCTCCGTCAATGGAGTGCTCGAATCAGTGGTCCGCGTGCCGTCTGACTGCGTTCCGTCTCTCATGGCCTACCTCGAAAAGCGAGGGGCATCATTCCCGATGGCGATCTTGCTACGCATCTTCGTGGCGAACTGGAAAACTGGCGTCGATCTCTCGAAGGCATGAAAAAGGAACTCAAGAAATACCTCGCGGAGATCGGCAGCAAAGGTGGCAAGGCCAGCCGCCGCAAGATCACACCAGCACAGCAGGCGGCGATGCAGGAAGCTCGAAAGGCCGCAAGACTCCGCAAGGAGCAGAACAAGGACGCTCATCAACCGAGCCGAAGCGAGGCTTGATGCAGCAGGCGTTCGGCAGTCCGTGGTAATTTCTGGTTTGACAAACGCCAAATGATTCCCGCTATCCAGTTGCATGTGGAACATTTGTCTCCTGAACGATCCTCGCGGCTTGTCTGGCGCTTTGCATTTTGGCGGCGGCGCTTCTGCTCCCCCGACTGTGGCGCAACCTGCAGCCCCTGCAGCTGACACTGAGGCAGCCAAGCAAAAAGTAAGCGACGCCAATCGTCGGCGCGTCGGCGGCATGGATGCCCTGCAAGGCAATGTCCTTGGCTCTCTGCGCGATCAAACTAAAGCGCGAACACTTGGAGCTTCGGCAACCTCACAGACACCTTACACGGGCGAGCAATGAGCGATTACGCCGATAAGCCGAAACCCAAGCAAGATACGGCGCTAGCTGAAAAGCTTTGCCGTCGCTGGCAGGTCATGCAGGCGGATCGAATGCCGTTCATGTCCATCTGGCAAGAAATTGCGGACCTCATGGCTACGCGTTCCGGTGGCATCAATACCAAAGTCGAAATGCCAGACACGGCCAAAGACTCGGCTCTTTTTGACACGACGGCAGGCGACGCCCTGCTGACTATGGCCGGCGGCCTCATGTCGTGGACGATGCCGGTGAATGAACCGTGGTTTAGTTTTGAGCCGATTCGCGAGCTTCGAGGTTCCGATCGAACACGGCGCTGGTCGATGGAGTGCTCGGAACTTGCTCGAGAATATCTAGGCAATTCGGCCTATTACACCGAGGCACATGAGGATCTTTTGAGCCATTGCGGCTTTGCAACCTCGGCGATGTATTTCAACATCGAAGAGGGCAAGTTGCGCTTCGAGCACCTGCCAACCGGCTCTTACTGCATCGAGGAAAACGCCTTCGGTGTGGTCGATACGCTGTTCCGTGAATTTGAATGGACGGTGGAGAAAGCCGAAGACTACTTTGGGAAAGAAAACCTGTCCGAAGCCACGCAAAAGCTGTGCGAGGGCGACAAAGAGCGGCAAAGCAAAATCAAGATTCTGCATGCTGTCTATCGTCGTTCCGACAGTGAACGGCCTTCTGACTCGCTGGCGCGTCGTGCTGGATGGGGGAAAGAGTTCGCCTCCTACTACGTCGAGTCAGCGCAAAAGCACATCTTGCGCGAGGGTGGTTTCGACTACTTTCCTTTCAGTGTGGGCCGTTACCTCAAATGGACGGCGCTTTCGGGCAACGCACCTTACGGCTACGGGCCAGGCTTTGCTGCGCTCCCTGACACGCGGCAAATCAATTTCCTCCAAATGGTCATGGACTGCGAGGCGGAAAAGCGCGTGCGGCCGCCGATGATCGCAGACGAGCGAATGGAAGGCGATTTGATCCTATCGGCGGGCGGCATCAACTACATCGCGCAGGGCATGTTTGAGCCGCGCCCTATTCCGGTTGAGGGCAATTACCAGATTGGCGTGGATCGCTACAAGATGCGGCAGGACATGATTCGAGCCAAGTTTCACGCCCAACTCTTCAACATGTTTGAAGGGCTGGACGGCATCAGAACCGCGACGGAAATCAACGAGCGTGCTGCCGAAAAGATTACGACCATTACGCCCGCATTCTCCCGCATCGCCAACGAAAAACACACGCCGATGTTTCAAGCCCTGTTTGCCATGTGGCTTGAAAACGGCATGCTGCCGAGACCGCCGCAAGAAGCCATCCAGCCCGTTTCGGATACGATGGGCTTTGTCCCGGCTCCGGTGGTCACGTTCTCGTCGCGGCTGGCGCTGGCAATCAAGAACCTGCGCAACGTCCAGGCGGATCGCCACATTCAACGCATCGTCTCGATTGCACCCCTGCGCCCCGAAGTGCTCGAACCTTTTGACTGGATCAAATGGGCGCGAGGCAGTGCCGAAGATTCAGGCGTGCCGAGTGAATACCTGCTTTCCGAAGAAGTCGTGCAGCAAAACATGCAGGCCAAAGCACAAGCTGCCGCGACACAAATGCAAATGCAGATGATGGAGCAAGGCGCAAAGGCTGTTGGCTCTATTGGAGGTGCTGAAGGCATCAAACAACTTACGCAAGCTGCATAAATAATTACGACCATGAGCAACGAGCACGAACCCCAACGTCCCAAGCTGGATCTCGCGAAAGATTTTTCGAAAGGCAACGACCTGTTTGAGTTTGAGTTCAACGAGAAATCAATGAAGCACCAGACAGCGCACACGGTCAAAAATGCGTTCGTGGAGGGCTTCACCTGCTTTCTCTTCAAGTTCACGTTCAAGAAGCGGCATTTCGAGTGGCGCGTTGCCATGCCTCCTGCGGCTGGCTTCGATAAACTCGACGCCTACGAAATGGGCCTGCAAGCGTTCGCTCGCTTTCTGAACACAGTGGCAAAGCTTGTGGAGCAGGAAAAGCTCGGAATCGTGGAAACCATTAACGCCGATGACTGAGACGCAAGCCAAGAAGATCGACCATGAGGCCAAGGTGAAAGCCGCCTGGGCTTCTCTCGCGCTGTCTCCCGAGTTTCAAACCGTCTTCACGGATCTGCAAATCAGGTTCGGTTTCCTCGCGCCGTCGTTCTCGGCTCAAGACAATTTCAACCCGACAGCGGCAGCGGTTCGCGACGGGGAAAAGAACGTGCTTCGACACATCGCCAAGAAACTGAGCTTCGGCTTGGCGGTGTCCGAAGATGACGCAGCACCAGAAAAGCAACGCGAGGCTCTTTAACCACCACCACGACCATGATCGAAATTCAAGGCACGGCCATCCTTCGCGATGGCAAAAACATCGGCACCATCACGGGAGACACGGCCTTTTTGCCGAAGAAACCCGGCCCGGCCATTCTCGGCCAGATTCGCAAGGCAGCAGGCAAGCCGGAATTGGCGTTTGAATACGTCGCCGCTCCCGTGGCTGCTTCCACCCCTCAAAACATCGCCCCCGTCGTTCCGTCCGGCCAGACTGAGAACAACGAGGGCGAGAGCATTTCCGGGAAACCGGCAAGCGTTTCGGGCGCTGCCGTTGCGCCGGAAGAATCCAGTCAATCGGCGGGCGATGCAAGCTCGAAAACGGGGCTAGACCGGCTGCTCGATTTGGCTGCCGAGGGCAAGATTCCGGCACCTCCCGCTCACAATCCGGCAATGGGCGACAAGGCTCCCGAGTTTGTCGAGTGGTTCAAAGCGCACGCAACGGCGGAAGAGATTGCAGCCAAGTATCCGGCTACGCGTCGCTTGCCAAAGCTCGGTGACTTCGAGGCCGCTGAACTGCGCCGCATGAACCGCAAGCTAGATGGCGAAGTCGAGGACAAGGCCGACTAATCCCGCATTCACTCCAACCACAAACCACCACGATAACACAATGAAATCCACAATTGCTCCCATGCTTTACATCGCCAGTTTTGCCCAATTCTCCAGCGCTTTGCGAATGACGCGCCTGAGCGGGCCGCCAGCTCCCAGCTACGGCCCGGGCCTGAACCAACGCCAGCGCCGGAAATACAACCGCCAACGTAACGCCAACGGCATCAAAAACGCGTTTGCATAATCACACCACAAACCACCACGACAAAGCATGAAACTCCACAACAGGTTCTTTTTCAATCAGGCAGGCGATGCAGGCAGCGGCGACGGCGGCGGATCGGGCGGAGGCTCGACGCTTCTCGGCGGCGCCGCTGGCTCACAGGGCGGCGCAGGCGATGCCACGCAGCAGCGGCAGGTATCCAGTTCCTCCGGCGATGATGACGAGCACAGCAAGGGCGGCGCGTTTGATTTCCGCGCCTCGCTCGATGACAAAGGCAACTTCAAACAGGACTGGACGAAAAGCCTTCCTGACGACCTCAAGCAAGCCGAAGGCGTGCTAAGCAAGTATCCAAACCCGGTCGAAGCCCTGCGCGGTCTGGCGAACGCTCAAAAGCTCATCGGCCAAAAGAGCACCCTCAAGGCTCCAGCTCCTGATGCCAAGCCCGAAGAAGTCGAGAAGTTCAACATCCAGCTTCGCGACGTGCTCGGCATTCCGCAGAAGGCCGAAGATTACAAGCTGACCAAACCCGAAAAACTGCCCGAGGGGCTGACATGGGATGACGCAAAAGCAGGCGATTTCGCCAAGCTGGCGCATTCCCTCAACATTCCACCGGCTGCCGCCGACAAGATCGCGGCATGGCAGATACAACAAATGACCGGCATGGTGGACGCTGGCAAGGCCAAGCTCGACCAGTGGATTCAATCGCAAACTGCCGAACTTAAAAAGGATTGGGGAGGGGATTTTGACGCCAACCTGGGCAAAGCTGCCAAAGCTGCGCAGATTGCAGGCTTCGACCTCAACGACGGCGAGCTTGCCAACAACGCGAAGTTCATCAAGGCCATGCTGACCGTCTCTAATCTCATCAAGCCCGACGCCCTCGTCGGTGCTGACAAGGCCGGAAACGTGATGGACGGCAAAGCGCAAGCCGAGGACATTCGCAGAAATCCTGCAAATCCGTGGCATAACGCCTACAACGGCAAAGAAGGCTCCGCACGCCAGAAAGAGGCTGCTGCCCTTATGGCGAGGCTGCAAGGCGTTCAAATGACGGCATAACGCATGGATTTCCTGACCTACACCTGCCCGCGTGAACTCGAAACCGTGACCGGCAAAGCGGCAGCGGTTTGGAACGAGGTCATGCGGGATTTAGTTCACATCCGCAAATGGCAACCACTGCCTCTTGGCATCACGAAAACAGCATGGCCATTGCAAGCCGATGTGGTGATTGAATGGTCATTGAAAGTGCGATCTGCAATGCACCCTGACCGTGTGGCAGTCTGCCAACGCATTGCGCCTAGTCGCTGGTTAATTCGCCTCGATGAATCTCGCAAGTGGGCAGTGTCAACTTGGGCGCGGTGGATTGGCAACGGTGAAGACGCTTTGGCGTGTTTGGTGCATGAGTTTGGTCATGTCTTCCAGCTTCCGCACGCAGACGATCCATTTTATGTCATGCACCCGCAAATCGGCGGCAATGGCAAGCTATCGAAACAAGAAAAAAAACTGTATCGCGAATGGTTTTTGAATCTGCTCGAAAACGAGCAATAAAAAGCCCCGCTTGCTAGGCGGGGCTTTTGTCATTTCTTCCAGCGTGCAAGAGCGGCTTTTTGCGCGGCTTCTCGTCGTTGTTGGGCAGTTTTGCCTTTCCAGCGTTCCTTGCCACCTTTGATTTGATTGACGGCTGGTTGGTCGAAATGGTGACCGCATTTAGGGCAGATGCATTTCATAGATAATTTTCGTTGAGGTTTGCGATGCGCGGAGAAAGACCGAGCTTGGCGCGTTGGTGCGCTTGCCAACGGTTAGCGAACTCGACGCGGCGGTCGGTGATGCGAGGTTTCGGGTAGCGCCCGCCGGTGTGCGGCAGGCGAGATTTGGGGAGGTTGCTCATAGTGTGGTGTGTGTTTGGGTGTGGGGTAAAATGGGGCGGCCCGTGAGAGCCGCCCCGGTGAATGGTTTAAAGCGGCGTCGCGTCGGGGATGAAGCTCACTGGATCAAAGAAGTTTTCGCCGACTACCCGCACAGTGTAGTGACGGCCTTCGATTTCGATTTGCTGACCGTTTTCAATCTCAACAGCGGCAGCTATCTCGGCACGCTTTGCATCAAGATCCGCCTGCTTGCCGGTATAATTGGCGGTGAGCACGCTTGATTCTTGGATCGTCCACGCCAATTCGCCATGCTCGTTGCAGGGCTTTGGCCCAAACTGAGCAGTCACGCCCTGCTGAGTGCGGACACGGATGCGGTTGAAATTGCGGAAGCTTTTGACGCGGATGAGTTGATCGTGGGTAAGTGTCATATCGGTGGTGCAGTGTTTGGGTTTGTGTCTCTCGACGCTGCACTTATACAAGCTAGCTCGCATAGCGTCAACAAGAAAGTTTTTTTGTTTGACATTCCACGCCTTACACCACGTCATACCATTCAGAGCCAAGCGGCCCGTTTGTGACGGATACCCGCAGCACACCTAGTAGCGGCCTCAAATGAGATACCCGCGAGAAGGACTCACCTCCCCGGCAAGCCATCGGCTCAACGGCAAGCCTCTCGCAACTCCTTACTCATTCACAGGCCATGCCTGACCAAATCACATCATACTACGAAACCGAGTTCTCGAAGAACTGGGAAATGCTCGCGCAGCAAAAAGAAAGCCGCCTCGGCGGTGCCGCTACTCCTACCACCATCACCGGCAAACGCCGGAAGTTCAACCAACTTGAAATCGGCTCCTTGCAGGAAGTCACTACCCGCAAGGGAGACACGCCAGACGGCGACAGCACCGGTTACGCCTACTGGATCTACCGCCGCAAGTTCGAGCGCGTCATCATCTTCGATGAAGACGATGAAATGCAGCTTGGCACCATCGCCCTTCCCGACTCCGACGAAGTGACAAGCATGATGGCTGCGAGCAATCGCACCAAGGATGACGTTATCATTTCGGCCATGGACGCCACTCGCTACATTGGCGAAAACGGCACGACCACCGACGCTTTCGACACGGCCAATCAGGTCGCCGTCAATTACGTCGCCAGCGGCTCGACTGCTAACAGCGGCATCACAGTAGCGAAAATTCTCGCAGCCAAGCGCATCCTCGATGAAAACGAAGTAGACGACAATGATCGCTATTTCGCCATCTCGGCGCAGGGCTTGCAAGACATGCTGCTCACGACTGAGATCACCTCGGCAGACTTCAACACAGTTCGAGCACTGGCTGCTGGCTCCGTCGATATGTTCGCCGGGTTCAAGTTCATCCGCACTGAGCGCCTGAGCCTGAACAGCGGCACAGACGTTCGCACCTGCTTTGCTTGGGCGAAGTCGGGCATCAAGTTTGCCGATGGCGGTCGTCAGACCTACATCGACGTGCTGCCCTCTCGCCGTCACGCGAAACAGATTCGCGGCGTTTATCGCTGCGGTGCTGTCCGCACTGAGAACAAGCGTGTCGTTCGCGTCTATGCGGACGAAAGCCCGTAATCCTTCGGGGCGCTGGTGAGTAGCCAGCGCCCTTCCTTCAACCTTCGAACCCTTTTCCTTTTCGCATTATATGCCTAACACCTACACCACCTTTGGCTCGTCTCAGAACGATGCCGTCAACGACATGAGCGCAGCCCCCAACCTCAAGCAGGCTGGCGGCAACCTTCACGTCGTGCAAGTCAGCAAGAGCAGCTACACCGCTGCGACGGCTGATCCGCTCTACCTCGTCCGCCTTCCCAAGGGTGCTCGAGTTCTCCCGCATCTCTGCGTGGTCGATCACGGAGACCCCGGCGACGCCTGCACGGGAACTGTCGGCTACATCTACGACGACGGCACCGGCGACGCGGACGGCTACAGCACCGGCATTCAGCTTGGCGGCTCGGCGGGCTATGAGTCGTTCAGTGCCACCGCTGGCGCCGCGGCTCTTACGCCGGTCACGCTGGCCGATGACGCCTGGGTTTATGTGACGTGGGGCACCGTGACGAACGGCGCTTCTCACACGCAAACCTGGACCATCGCATATACGCTGGCCTAATCCGCTTTCCTCCGTGGTTGGTGGAATCCTCGCCCTCGTCGCCTCTCGTGCTCAGGGGGCGGCGAGGGTTCTCCTTTTGAGCACTTCGCGCCATGACCAAGACTGAAATTTGCAACCTCGCCCTCTCCCTCTTGTCCGCGAACACGGCGACGGACATTGACACGGATTCGACGCCACAGGCGGAGGCGGTGCGGCGCTGGTTCGCACCGGCGCGTGACGAGTGCCTTGCCTCGCATCCGTGGAATTTCGCGACAAAGCGAGCACGACTGACGCTGACATGGACTGCGCTTTCAGGCGTGGCGTTAACTGACGCTGGCGCTTCCGATGAAATTCGCGTGAATTATACAAGCCACGGCCTGTCAACCGGTCAACGAATACACATGCAGGACGTGCAAGGCGTGCCGGCTGCAAATGGAACATGGTATGTGACGCAAATCAATGCCAACACGTTTGACCTTGATGATTCCGTTTTTTCCGGCGCACATACAAGTGGCACGGGCGAGTGGATCGTGGCACCGTTGCACGGATGGGATTATAGGCACACGCTGCCAAACGATTGCCTGCGCGTTGTGCGTGTGAACGGTTACGAGGGCAACGAAGAAGATTCCGCGCCTTACGCCATCGAAGAGGGCGTGCTGCTCTCCGATGACGACATTATCGAACTGCAATATGTCTATCAGCACACAACAGTAGCAAACTGGACGCAAGACTTCATCAACGCGTTTGCGGCTTTGCTCGCCTCCTATGTTGCGGCAGAAATCACCGAAAGCGTCGGCAGGGGAGAAACCCTCCGCAAGCAGTTCGAAGCCATCGTGGCACCGCAAAAGCGCCGGAATGATGCACGCACCGGCAAGGGACGCACGCTTCAACCCACATACAATTCTCAACTGGTCGCCGCTCGACGCTCTTCGATAACCAACTGGTAAGCCATGCCTCATTCACTTCACGTCAATTTCAACGGCGGCATCTATTCGCCGCTTATGGAAGGCCGAGTTGATTTTGAGCAATATCGCACCGGCTGCCTCCAAATGAAAAACTTCATTGTGCGTCCCTACGGCGGCGCGTTTAAGGCTCCAGGCACACAATACATTGGCGAGGTCAAAACGTCTTCAAAAAAAACACGGCTCATCCCGTTGCGTGTTTCGACTGCAGAAAACTACTTTATTGAAGTAGGCGAAGGCTATTTTCGATTTTGGCGCGACAGTGATCCGGGTGGTTACCTACAAATCAAAAGCGGATATTCCGTCACGGCGCATTCGACGGCAACGACGTATTACCTTGGCGATGTGGCATCAAGTGGCGGCACAAATTACCTGCGCGTTGACAATGATGAGGCAAAAGATTCGAGTTTTGCGGCGGCTCTTTCGGCTGGCTATTGGCACGCTTTGACTGGCAGCATCTACGAATGGCCGAACGAATACACCGAGAGCGAACTGGCGGTCATCCAGATCCAGCAAATCAACCGGCTGCTTGTGCTTGTTCATCCAAATCATCCGCCGCAGTTGATCGAGTCAATTCCGGTGGACAGCCTAACTTCGAATTTTATCCGCAACGCCGCATGGAGTGACGCCAACACAACGAACGTAACGCACTCGTTCCTCGTCCAGCCGATTAGTTACGTTTTTCCGCCTCTCAAAGAACACGAACTGAGTCGTTCTGGCTACACGGTAACACTCAATTTCGACCATGCAGCATGGTTGACTTCGACGGCTTACGTTGTGGGCGACATCCGCACGGTTTCGAGCGTGGCTTACTACTGCACGACGGCGCACACCAGCGGCACGTTTGCCACGGATCTTGCGGCCAATCGCTGGCGGCTGGCTACAGGGGCAGAAGTTGATTACAAGCTCACAGCAAGCAATTCTTCAGTGTTTAGCGGCCTCGACGTTAGCGACCAATTTATCATTGAGCCGTCGCTGTATCGCACGACAAGCGCAAGCTCTCCGCGTGGAGCATCGCTCAAATTGGGCGGCACGTCTCCAAGCGGATCGCCGGGATCGGAATACACTGCGTCACAGCCTATTTTCATTCAGGGATCTTACAGTGTAACCTCAAGCTGGAAAGCCAACGAATCGCCGCTTGGAACCCTGCGGCTTGAGCGTGCTCTCGATGGCGTCAATTGGGAAGTAGTGAAGGAATGGACGCAAAACGACACCTCACAAGGCACATTTGTTTATGAAGACGACGCCGCAAAAGCGGGGGAATGGTATCGGCTTGGCGGTTACTGCGAAGCCCTGTCAGGATCACCCGCGAGCGTGTTGCTTGAATCGGCTGACGCACAGGTAAAGCTGCCGTTTACGATCCGCGCTTTGACTTCATCGACGGTGCTGCAAGTGCGTTCTGCTTTGCCTCGGCAAAGCTTGGCTCCCAAGCCTGCTGTT
>Ga0315902_10003493_pt1 | contig 23395 bp, 24 predicted proteins | sample LakEriMetagenome_9_FD_203523 | JGI IMG/M metagenome (GOLD analysis project Ga0315902, IMG submission 203523) | Freshwater fungal communities from buoy surface, Lake Erie, Ohio, United States - Buoy 12 MA117 | ecosystem: Environmental > Aquatic > Freshwater > Lake > Lake biofilm | place: USA... | reverse complement strand
GAATATATTCATTACTTGATGATGAGAATCCCATACCTGTTCCGAAGTCTTGAATCTTTTTAACACCAAGATTTGATGTCATAATAATCAAACAATTCTTAAAGTTAATTTTTCTTCCCAAACTATCAGTAATATGTCCTTCGTCTAAGATTTGAAGTAAAAGTGAGAAAATATCTTTGTGCGCCTTTTCAATTTCATCAAATAAAACCAAAGAGTAAGGTTTATTTTTAACTTGTTCAGTTAATTGACCACCTTCTTCATAACCAACATAACCTGGTGAAGATCCTATAAGTCTTGTCATACTAATTTTCTCTTGGTATTCAGACATATCAACTCTAATCAAAGCCTCTTCACTACCAAAGATTTCTTTAGCCAATTGTTTTGCCAAATGGGTTTTACCGACACCAGTACTACCCAAGAATATGAAAGATCCAATCGGTCTCTTCGGGTCTTTAATACCCAACCTATTCCTTCTGATTGATTTTGAAATTTTGGTAACTGCGGCTTCTTGCCCAATAACACTTTTGTTCAAAACATTTTCCAAATCAATTAAAGACTTTGTGTCGTCGATTGTAAGTTTTGAAACAGGAATTTTGGTCATATTGGAAACCACTTCATATACCAAATCAATCGGAACATCTTTTCTATTTAATAATAGTTCCTTCTCAAACTTCTTTTTTTCGTCTTCAAGTTTTGCCAAGATTTTCTTCTCCTTGTCTCGTAGTTCAGCCGCTTGTTCAAAATTTTGTCTTTTAACAACTTCTAACTTTTCTTTTTTTACATCAGAGGCTTGAGTTTTAAGATCCTCAATAATATCAGGTATTTTAATCTCAACTTGACATCTTGCGCCAACTTCATCCATAATATCAAAAGCTTTGTCAGGAAATTCTCTATCGGTTATATACCTGTCGGCCAATTCAACACAAGATATCAATACTTCTTCACTATAATTTACTTTGTGATACTCTTCGTATTTAATTTTTGATTGTTTTAAAATTTCTAAGGTTTCGGACTTTGATGAACCATCAATTACAACCTTTTGAAACCTTCTTTCTAATGCTCCATCTTTTTCAAAGTTTTTACGATATTCGTCTAAGGTTGTTGCTCCGATGCATTGAATTTCGCCACGAGCCAAAGCAGGTTTAAAGATGTTAGATGCATCTAACGAACCAGATGAATTACCAGCCCCTACAATGGTATGAATCTCATCAATGAAAACGATAGTATTGGGATTTGCTTGTAACTCTTCAATGATAACTTTCATCCTTTCTTCGAACTGACCCCTATATTTGGTTCCGGCAACAATTGAAGTCATATCCAAAGACAGGATCCTTTTGTCCAAAAGATTTCTTGGGCAATCTCCTTCAAATATCTTCATTGCCAAACCCTCAACAATACTTGTTTTACCACTACCGGCGCCACCTAAGATTATTGGGTTATTCTTTTTTCTTCGAGATAAAATTTGGGCAATTCTGATAATTTCTTTTTCCCTACCAATTACAGGGTCTATTTTTCCTTGTTCTGCGAGTTTGATCAGATCCCTTGAAAAATTATCCAACACGGGTGTTGGGGAATCTGTGGTTTTTTGTTTGTTTTCTTTAGGTGAGTCGTTATCAAAATGTTCGGTCATCATATTTTTTTATTAAAAGATAAACTTAACAGAACAATAAATCAACCTTAGAGAATCATTGACAAGATTTTGATAATATTTATTGTTAAAGAAAAAGATTATGGCAATTATCAGAGAAACAATATTGGGAACAAAAATTATCAATGAAATTCAATCTAGTAATATAAAAAGAACTGAATATGATACTGAAACAGAGAATTTAGTTGTTGAGTTTAACAATGGACTTGTCTATGTATATGAGAAGGTTCCTCACAAGGTATACACACAATTCAGACTTTCAGAGTCGCAAGGAAAGTTTTTCTCAAGTGAGATATCAAAAAAATTCCCATATAAGAAAGTTTAAATTTTTTTTATCAAACAATCTATTTATTGTTGATGGAAAATTCACAAAAAATAATTAAAAGTTTTTCTTTAAAAGAATCTTTAAATCCAAAAATTTGGACTTCACCAACAAATCCAGACTCCTCAGAACTCAAAGAAAATATTAGACTTAAACTTTTGGAAATATCTAACCAATTTCAAGAGTTCATAGGTTTAGAGATATTTGTTTCTGATATTCATATGACAGGATCTTTGGCAAATTTCAATTGGTCTGAATTTTCTGATATCGATTTACACCTAATTGTTGATTTTTCGCAGTTTTCAGAAAAACAAAAAGAATTATATACTGAGTTATTCAAACTCAAAAAAACATTATTCAATCTACAACATAACATTAAAATCTTCACTTATGATGTTGAGTTGTATGTTCAAGATGAATCAGAAGAACATACAAGTTCGGGTGTTTACTCTGTTTTATTTAATGAATGGATCGTAACACCAAAAAAAGAAGATTTTCAAGTTGATAAAAAAGTATTGTTGAATAAGGTTAATTCTTGGATTACCAAAATAGATGAAACTATTGAACAGGCCAAGGAAGAAAAAGATTTAGAAAATTCATTGGAATTTTTGAACAAACTTAGAAAAAAGATAAAAGAATACAGATCAACAGGCCTATCTAAAGGCGGAGAGTTTTCATACGAGAATTTAGTTTTCAAATTCTTAAGAAGAAATGGTTATATTGAAAAACTATTCAATTTTGAAAATGATATTATTGATAAAAGATTGTCCTTGAAGGAAAGTAGAATTAAAAGACTGATCAATGAAGATTTAATGAATCCAGTAGGGTCTGACCGGATAACATCAGGATATAGGACAAGTTCAAGACCAAATCATAGGGGTATTGATATAGGTGTTAGTATTATGACGCCAACATACGCCGCTGAAGATGGTATAGTTAAAAATGCCGATAATACAACAGACCCAAGAAATTGTGGAGGTTTTATTAAAATCGATCACCCCAATAATATAATGACGAAATATTGTCATATGAAAAAATGGGTTGTTCAACCAGGACAACAAGTTAAAAAAGGGGATTTGATTGGATACTCCGGTGGTGATAAGGGTGGTGTTAATAGTGGTAACTCAGAAGGACCACATTTACATTTTGAAGTATGGGTTAATGGTAAAGATGTAGATCCTGAGACAATGATAGGGTCAAAATTGGAAACACCAATACAACCACCATCAACTAAAGATCAAACCAATACGGACATTCAAGGTAAAATCGAAGATACAAAAGATAAATTAAAGGACAAACTTGGTGATGTTCAAGACAAAGTAAAAGATGGTTTTTCTGGTTTATTTTCTTCACCATTTTTCAAAATATTCAAAAAAGATTTATCAGTTAGAATTCAAAAACTAATTGATAAAAATGTTGTTTTAGAGAAAAAAACAAAAGACGGAAAAGACGAATACAATTTTTCTGTTGTTCCTGTTGAAAAAGCTATGGTATTTTTGGGATATGCGCCCAAGAACTATTATGTAACTGCAAAATATAATGACAAATTAATAGAATATATTAAAAAATTCAAAGAAGATAATAATTTGGATTTAGATGACACTATGGATAAGTCAGATCTTGAGGTTTTGAAAAAATTAGTTAAGAATAAGGAAGATTTAGATAAATCAGAACAGAAAAAGAAAAAAGAAGAAGAAAAAACTAGTGGCGATACACAAAACAAAGAAAAAGAAACACCAATTATATCATCAACCGATGATGATTTTTACAAAAAAATATTAGAAGGTTTAGGAGCACCAATTACTGACGAAAATTTAAAATTTCTTTATGGTTGGAGACAAGCAGAAAAGGGAACCGCCAAAAACAATCCTTTTAATACGACATTTAGTTTAACCAAAGACACCAATATGTCTGATTATAATTCCGCTAAAGTTAAAAATTATTCAAAACCCGAATATGGTATTGAAGCAACTGTAAAAACATTACAGAGTACAAAATATGACTACTCTTGTATTGTTAATGGTTTAAAAAATAATATCGGTGCCAAAAAAATAAGTGAGTGTCCCGCTTTAGATATGTGGGGTACTGGTGATTTAGTTGCGAAAGTAATCGATGGATATGATTCGGGGGCTAGTTTTAAAAATCCACCAATTGTAAGGACTTAATTTAATCATAGTTATATTTATTGTTATTGATTCAATTAAATTTGAATTAAATGATATATTTATAAAGAAAAAAACTATGGCAGAAACAATCTCAGCGGGAACATATGTTTATACTGATTGTGTAGTATGTATACCGGTCGATCCTACTGACTCTTATACATATACAACAGTAGAACCACCACATCCAATATACTTAGCACAGACTGGTAACACTCAGGTTGTCCAAATTCAAGCAGTTGCCTTAGGTGGATTTAACGGATTAAACAATTAAAATTAGATAAATCAGAAATGGGAAGATTAAAACCAATAGGTAGTGAAAAACTACAAGGACAAGAAAAACTCAATAGAATTATTGAGATATCAAGATATAAAGAAAACATACCAACCCCAGTAAATGAGGATAAATCAAGAGAATATTCAATAGTAATGTCTAATGGTGTTGAATATGTTATTGATAAGGAAAAAAACGGATATGTTTTGAAAAAAAGGATTGATGAATCCACTTTTGATTATTTGGAGTCTATGAAAAATAGAAGTTATTATAGGTCATATTCTCAAGCCTTTAAAAGACTTAATTTGGTGGCTAAAGAGATTAATACACAAACTGGCAATGAAGAAGGAATTTCTTTATTTTCAGAACAGAAGTATGTTTTGAAAACACCAAAACCTGAGACTCCACCGGCTCCCGCACCTTCTCCTGAACCATCACCTGCCCCCGATTCTTCTGCAGAACCAATGGATTCGGCTCCTGAAGATATGGCTCCTCCTTCAGACGACATGCCAGATATGGGTCCTGAAGGTGGTGAAGAAATGGGAAAAGACGATGAAGGATCTTCTTTAAAGAGCGTTCAAAAATTGACAGGTAAATTAGCCCAAAAAATAAGAACATTAGATGATGAAGAAATATCCTCAAAAGATATTAAATATGTTATAAATTCTATCTTATCTGCAGTTGACTTGGAAAAGTTGGAAGATGAGGACAAAGACGAAATCTTATCAAGATTTGATGAGGATGAAATGGGTGGTGAAGAAGGGTCTCCCGAAGCTCCTGATATGGGACCTGAAGGTGATGAAGAAATGCCTGATGAACCCGAAGGAATGGAAGAACCACTTGAAGGCGAATTTGGTGAAGGTATGGATAACTTTAATAAAAAGGTGTCATCAGCGTTTGCTGGAAATCTTAAATTTGAAGACGACTCAAGTGAAGAAGAAAGTTTTTATAGTAATATTTTTGATGGAGTATTTTCAGAATCAAAGGTTGAAAAAGTATTATCAAAATATTTCAACTTATCTGAGATGGAGAAAAAACAACTTCAGAAAAAGAAAATTCAAGAATCACATAAAAGAAAAATGAATCTAAAATTAAACTTGAAAGAGGCTAATCGTTTATCTGAAACTGAAAAACAAGCCAAAATTGCAGAAGATATTTTGAAAAAATATACCGAAGCTAAAGTATTAGGTTTAACAAATAAGAAAAATTTGGTTATCGAACACAAAGGTAGTCAAATCAAAATAACAACAAAAGGTGACATACTATAATGAATCTAATATATGTTAATGGTTTAGGACCTAACTACAAAGGCGATAACATATATGAATTCATATTTGGTAATGTAACAGATGTTTGGGGTGAAAATTGGGAATCAAAACCTTGTAATGGAAATCCCTTACCACCAAACATCGAAAATGTAAAAAAGGTTGGAGTTCTAAAACAAAGTGACACACAATTTACTTTGATACAGGACTCCGATTTCTTTTCTATGGAAGATGCGATGGATAATGTAATTGCTCTTGCATGGGAAACAGAAACAGAAGAATCCGATTTCTCAAGAAGAAAAAGATTAGTTTTTCATTTTGGCGAATCAGAACAATCGGTTAAGGATAAACTCTACGAACAAGACATTGTATTAGAATTTGAAAAAAAAGTTGTCTATGAAAAATAAAATAATTAAATTGGTTAAAGAAGGTTTCTCAGTTCAAACTTTATCAAAGATGAATGAATCTCAGATTAATACTCTTTATAAAAGAATCATTGTTGAACAAACTAGTGGTATTCAGAAAAAAGAGTTGAGGGGAACTGAATACACAATTCCGAGAAATGTCGCCCAATCAACTGGCGCTAACATAGGAAATATGGATATTACTCAAACTTCGACAGGAGATGTTAAAGTTTTACAAAAATCTGGTAGAGAAAAAGAACTAGGGGAAGAAAAAAAGAAAAAGGGTAAGAATCCTTGGGCTATTTGCACCGCTACTATGGGTAAAGAATTCGGAACAACTGAAAGAAGTGATTGGTCAAAATCACAAATGAAAAAATATGAAAAATGTGTTTTAGGTGTAAAAGAAAAAATTGAAGAGGGTTATGATCCACAAGAATATTTCTTAGAAGAACAAATTATGGAACTTATTGAATCTGAAATGAAACCTAAAATGAATAAAAGAGATTTTCTAAATAAGGTATATAGTTCTTCTATTACAGAGTCAGAAGATGCTCCAGTAAAAACACCAACCAAACCAAAGACTCCAACTAAACCTGGTAAACCTGATACCCCATTTAAACCAAAACACAAACCGAAACCAAAGGCGGAAAAAAATGAAACATCAGTTTCTGAGGCTGAGGAGGCACCTGTTAAATCACCACCAAAACCTAAGACACCTGTAAAACCTGGTAAACCAGATACACCTTTTAAACCTAAACATAAACCAAAACCAAAGGCTGAAAAATCAGACATACCCACTTGGTTTACTTGGGATGAATTGGGAATTAATTTAAAATAAAGTTATGGCAAAGAAAAAACTACAAGAAGCACCAATTGATTATGGTGATAGTCCAGAAAGAATGGATCCTGAACTCGAAAGAAAATTGGGTTCAAGCCAAACATCTTACGGTAAAGACTATCCTGGTTTTCCTAAATTAAAACCAACTGCTAAATTCAGAAATTTTGAAGAGATTGTTGCATCGAAAAGATTCAAAGATGTTGTCGATAAAGTAAAACATTATACTGGCGTTCGTTCCATTCAAGGAATGGGTGCTTTACAACAATTAATGATGGCGATGATGCAAGCCTTTAATAATGTGGTAAGAGTTGAAAAAAGAAACAAAGCTGCTTTAGAAAGACTTGCAATTGATTTGGTAATAAAGGAGATGGGTATACCAAAAGATGCTTTTCAATATGATGTTAAACTTATTGGTAGAGAAGAAATTGATATGAGTCAAATGGCCAAAAAGCCAGAAGAAGAACCTGATGAGGAAGAAATAGAACAACAGTTTGGTGTTAACCCAACTGAAGAGATGGAAGATTTTATGTCCGCGATGGATAACTTCGATTTAGAGAAGGCCAAAAGAAGATTTATAAATGCACTTATACAGGGATCTGCTAAAAAGAGTCACTATATGTTTGTTTTAGTTCAGGATGAATTAGAAAGATTAGATCCGAACTTGGTTAAAAATTATGGTATTTTGATGTCAGTTAATGATCTTTTATATTGGATGTTACCTGATCAAATGTTGATGGGTGCTGCTGAAGGTGGTGAAATGGGTGGAGGAACAGAAGAATTAGATCCTGAAACTGATCCACCAACAATTAAAGTTAGAGCGGTATCATTCCCAATATTAATACACGAATTGGTCAAAGGTGTTATGGAGGCAGTAGGTAGTCAAGGATTACCTGACGACCCAAGAGCTGCAGAAATGGTAATGGGTCAAACAGATACTTTACCTGCAGAAATTTGGGATTTAAGAATTGGTCCAGTTCTTTGGGAAAAATTCACTGATACATATCCTGACGAGGTTTTTGAAGAAGATCAAAGACACATACAAAGTTATTTGTTTTCAAGATTCTCAAAACTAAACGCTCAAGAGTTCTTAGCTGTCGCTAAAAAGATAATGAGAGGTGATGCTGAAGGTAAATCATTCATACAAAGAATGATTACTGAAATTATTACCGATCTTAAAAAAAATAACAAGAAAGAATTAGGTTTTGATTCTGAAGATGAGGATGAAGATGATAATGACGATCTTCAACCAAGATAAAATATAAATTAATTCTAATGTCTTCTTTGACAAGAGAGCAAGTTCTTCTTGAGTATGTTAAGTGTCAAAAGGATACTCCTTATGCTTTTCGAACTTACTTACAAACATACGATCAAACCGCATCAAAGTTTGTTCCGTTAGAATTATTTACCGATCAGATTAATCTATTAAAAGATTACGAAAATTTCGAAGAGAACATCGCTTTGAAATATAGACAGGCTGGCGTATCAACAGTAACTGCGGCTTGGATATCAAAAAAATTGGCTTTTGCCTCCAAAACTAAGCCTGAGAAAATATTGATAATTGCCAATAAACTTGACACCGCTCAAGAAATGGCAAACAAAATTAGGGCTTTTGTAGGACAATGGCCTTCTTGGTTAGGTGTTGATTTTTCTGATGAAAAAAATTCACAAAGACATTATAAATTAAATAATGGTTGTGAGGTTAAAGCTGTTGCTACATCTAAAGACGCTTTAAGGGGATATACACCAACTATATTGGTTTTTGATGAAGCGGCATATATTGAAGCTGATGGAGATTTTTGGGCGGCTTGTATGGCATCATTATCCACAGGTGGTAAAGTAATTGTGGTATCAACACCGAACGGATTTGATCCGATTTATTATGACATATATGCTCAGGCTTTGAAGGGTATGAACCAATTTAAAGTTTCAGAAATGTTTTGGTATAGAGATCCAAGATATTCTAAAGATTTATATTTTGTTGAAACTGACGACATTGTTCATTTTTTACTCAATAGAGAAGAATATTCACAAGATAGAATTAAAACTTTTGACTACTTAGAGTTCGACATTGGTCGTGATCTTAGAATAAAAGAAATGATGTCTTTAGGTTACAAACCATCTTCCCCTTGGTATGAAAAAATGGTTAAAAAACTTAAGTTTGATAAAAGAAAGATAAATCAAGAACTTGAGTGTCAGTTTTTAGGATCAGGTGATAATGTATTTGATTCAAACTTGATGACCAAAATTCACGAAAATATGATTAAAGAACCGAGTAATAAAATGATGTCAGGTTCTTTATGGATTTGGGATGAGCCTGTTATGGGTCACAAATATGTGATGGGTATTGATGCAAGTCGTGGAGACAGTGAAGATTTCTCATCATTTCAAATAATCGATTTTGATGAACGAAAACAGGTATGTGAATATCTTGGTAAGGTTCCTCCTGATATACTAGCTGAGATCTGTTTTAAATGGGGTAATATGTATAATGCGTTTGCGGTAATTGATATTACAGGAGGAATGGGTGTTGCAACATCAAGAAAGATGCAAGAATTAGGTTATAGGAGTCTTTATGTTGATGGAATAGACTATATGAATAAATGGAAATGGGATCCAAAATCAATTGAGAAAATACCAGGAATCAATTTCAATTCAAAAAGAGTTCAAATAATTGCCGCCTACGAGGAGGCTTTGCGTCACGGATTTACGGTTAGGAGTAATAGACTTTATAATGAAATGAATACTTTCATTTACATAAATGGAAGACCAGATCACCAAAAAGGGCAACACGATGATTTAATTATGGCAATTTCAATGGCTTGTTATGTTGCTGAAGCTTCATTTACAAATCTTACAAAAGTAACAGAACAAACCAAATCTATGATTGATGCTTGGACTGTTCAAACTAATGACAATTATCAAAAACAATCAAACTTTAATCCTGTAGTTCCAAATCATTCTGCTAAATCAAAAGATTCAATATACTCTAACAACCCAACCAAAAATGACTATCAAAACTATTTATGGTTGTTCGGAGGTAAAAGATAACTTTAATTTCTGAATTGATAGTTTAGATTTAAAATATGGAAAATAACGACAAAAATTTAACGGTTTGGCAAAGATTATCGAGAGCTTTTGGACCTAACTCTCTACTTAATCAAGACTATCCTGTTTATAAATTCGATAAAACCGAATTACTTAAAACAACAAGTAAACCGGAATACGAAAAGGAAAAGTTACAAGCACAACAAACTTTATATATTGCAAACCAGTGGACAAAGATCGAAAACAATCTTTATACACAAGCGGTATACTATGAACCAACAAGGTTAGCGTCTTTTTATGATTTTGAAAGTATGGAGTTTACTCCCGAGATATCCGCAGCTTTAGATATATTCGCAGAAGAATCCACAACACCAAATGAAGATGGATTTATGTTACAAATCTACTCTGAATCAAAAAGAATAAAAGCTGTTTTGGCGGATTTGTTTAACAATAAATTAGATATTAATACAAATCTCCCAATGTGGACAAGAAACACCTGTAAGTATGGTGATAATTTTGTCTTTTTAAAACTTGACCCTGAAAAAGGAATTGTGGGTTGTATGCAATTACCAAACATTGAAATTGAAAGATTGGAAAGAGGTATGGGTGCAAGAGCGGCAAAAATGGAAGAAGATCCAAAAAATAGAGGATTGAAATTTTTGTGGAAACAAAAAGATATGGAATTTCATACTTGGGAAATGGCGCATTTTAGATTATTGGGTGACGATAGAAAATTACCATATGGAACATCTATATTAGAAAAAGCGAGAAGAATTTGGAAACAACTATTATTAGCGGAAGATGCTATGTTGATTTACAGAACATCAAGAGCTCCTGAGAGAAGAATTTTTAAAGTTTTTGTTGGTAATATGGATGATAAAGATGTTGAAGCGTATGTACAACGAGTTGCCAACAAATTTAAAAGAGATCAAACAACTGATCCAAAAACAGGTAATGTAGATTTGAGGTTCAATCAAATGGCTGTGGATCAGGACTACTTTATTCCTGTCAGAGATCCCGCAGCACCAAGTCCAATTGACACATTACCTGGAGCACAGAATTTATCAGAAATTGCGGATATTGAATATATACAAAAAAAATTATTAACAGCCATAAGAGTTCCAAAAGCGTTTTTGGGTTTTGAGGAAGTGGTTGGTGATGGAAAAAGTTTGGCGTTACAAGATATCAGATTTGCTCGAACTATTAATAAAATACAAAATAGTATGTTACAAGAATTGAATAAGATTGCAATTATTCATTTGTTTTTATTAGGGTTTGAGGACGAGTTAGATAACTTCACATTGTCTTTGACTAATCCATCATCTCAGGCAGATCTTTTGAAGATCGATGTTTGGAAAGAAAAAATGTTGTTGTATAAAGATGCTGTAACACCAATAGAGAATCTTGCTCCTGTATCCGCTTCTTGGGCGAAGAAACATATTTTAGGATTCTCTGATGATGAAATAAAACTTGATATCCAACAACAAAGAATTGAAAGAGCGGTCGCCAAAGAATTGGAATTGACTCCTGAGATTATTAAGAAAACAGGTCTATTTGATAATATTGATAGAATATATGGTAAGATTACAGGAACTACCGAAGGTGTTACTGCAACCCCACCTGAACCTCCGATGGGTGGTGAAATGCCAGGTATGGAACCTCCGATGGGTGGTGAAGCTCCTCCTGCAGGGGGTGAATCACCACCTGAAGCGGGTGTTACTCCCGAATCTATTAAAGATGATAATGTCAATATACTATTAGAAAAAGACGAACATAATCAAGAAAAGTATTTAAATCTTACCAAAGCAAAAAAGTCTATGGGTGAAATTGAACAAGAGTTGAAAAAACTGTTGGGGGATTGATATTTATAAATTAAAAAGATGAAAAATTTCGGAATTATAAAATCTAAGATAGAAAAAATTTTGGTAGACTCATATCAAAATAAAACCATTAAAGAATCTTTTGGAAAATTTAGAGAATTGGTTCTACAAGATAAAAACTTAGTGTCAATGTTTTATTTGTACGATCAGTTATCGTCAAAAAATGGTATCAATAAAGATATTGCGAACGATTATATTAATGAGTGTATAGAAAAATTTGAGTCAATCAAATTATCAAAAGATAAAATTAATTCATTAAATGAATGGATATCATCAGTGACAACTGAAAATTTATATGAAAATGTAGATAAGTTATTTGATGATAATATCCTAAATATTGAATCAAAAGTTAAAAGTAAAAAAGTAGTATTTGAAACAATAACTTCAAAACAAACAACTGAAAAAGAAATAATTAATATTCCTTTAAAAACATCTTTGAGTATTGCAAACCAATCAATGTATAATTTTATACAAGATTTAACTGAAAGTGAAAAGAAGGAATTTTTAGAAGTTGCTCAAATGGATTCCAAAAAACTATACGAGGAGTACGAGTCCTTGAAGAATATGACCATAAAAAAATTAGAAGATTTAATGGAATCAGATCAAGAAGATGGAATTAAAACTAAACTTCAGGAAACCGTAAACAAAATTAAGAATGATAATATTGATAAATTAAACTACTATCGTTTAAGAAAATTAAACGAAACTATTTAATCATTATTCTTTTTTTGTTGAATATATTTAGCCTTCTTTATTTGATTTCTTCTTGAAACGCTCTTTTTTTCAAACTCCTTTTTTTCAACAAGTTGTTGAGTTTGTTTTGTTTTAATAACCTTACTCTTTAAAGTTTTTAACGCTTTTTCAATGTTTTTGTCAATTTTTACAATTATCATTTGTTTTTGATTTTCTACTTTAAATATATTATATTTTAGAAAAATAATAAACTCGAAGAACATGCAAATTTATGAAAAAAGGAAAAACAATCCGAATAAATGGATTGAAAAAAATAAAAGCGATTTACGGATCAGTGGATGCAAAGAATTTAAAATCAATTTATTTAAACATACAAACTTGGGTTGACCCAAAAATTGATATGGTAGAGGGGTGGGAAAGAGTAATATCAAATCTATCAAGACAAATAAAACATACAATATACGACATTATTAATAAAACATTTTTTGAAGATAAATTTATACTTGATTTAGACCTGAGAAGCAGTGGAATACAATATGGAAAGAAATCTTTTTTAAATTTAGAAATAACATTTTTTGTTAAAGAACAAGTATCATTTAAATCAAATATCTTAAAAGGTGAGATGAAAAAAATAACACAAATATTATTTTCTGAAAATTTCAAAGATAACAAATACTTTGATTTTAATATAACAAAGAAATCAGAAATCGTTTTAATTTGAAAAACTAATAAACTAGACTATTTATATTTGATTAATTGTTTTCAGATATGAATAATTTAAGAATATTAGGACCAAATGATTTAGGTAAAGGAATTCTCATCGAGTATGATGCAGGACATATCAATCCAAATGATGAATTTAATAGAAATATATTAAAGGAAAATAAAAATCTTTTGGATCATTCAAAACCATTTGAGTTCTATGCGGTTCTACAAAAATACAATGTTCCAAATAGAAATGGTAGAATATATCCTGAGAAGATTTTAAAAAGAGAATCTGAAAATTATAAGAAACTTATTAATAAAGGGGTATCTCTAAGTGAACTTAATCACCCCGAAAGTTCTTTGATTGACCTTGATAGAGTCTCACATATTATAACGGATATTTGGTGGGATAAAAATGTATTGTTGGGAAAACTAAGACTTTTAACTTCACCTGGTTTTCACGAAAGAGGTGTAATATCTTGTAAGGGTGATCAGGCGGCTAATTTACTTAGATTAGGTGTAACTTTGGGTATATCTTCAAGAGGAGTTGGGTCTTTAAAAAAGGTAGGAGAACAAAATGAAGTTCAAGACGATTTTGAATTGATATGTTTTGACTTAGTATCTTCACCTTCGACGCCAGGTGCATATCTTTTCTTAGACTCAGATGACAGATTCAAATATGAAGAGAATTTGGAGGATGAGAATAAGATGAAAATACAAAGAGAAATGAAAGAGTCTGGTAGTAAATCTGTGGATTTAATGAGAAGACTTTCTGACTATTTGGGAAAATAAGTTGACATTATCGTTTGTAATATTTAATTTTTAATAAAAAAGTTATGGACGAAAAGTATTTTATCGCAAAAATTATGTACAACATGCCTGACGAAGAATCAGGAAAAATTAAAAAAATCAGGGAAGAAAAATTGGTTAAAGGTTATTCAGTGACTGATGTTGAGGCTAAGGTTACAAAGAAATATGAAGGGTTTTCACAAGAATGGAGAATCACTTCAGTTTCTGAAAGTAAAATCGATGAAGTAATTAACTGATATTAGTAGTTGGTGTTTGTAAAGATCCGAGAGAAATCTCGGATTTTTTTTTGATTTTAAGTGTAAAAATTAAATTTTTATTAATACTCATATATTTATAAAAAAAAATATATCCTAATATGGAAAAAAAATCAATCGTGGAAGAAGCTTTACTTTCGATGAAAAACTTGGAAGAAGCTGTCTCGGAAAATGCAAAAGGAATACTTGCTTCAACAATGAAGGAAGAAATCAAAGATCTGGTAAAAGAATCTCTCCAAGAACAATCTGATGAAGATGAGGATGAGGTTGAGGATATCGAAGTATCGAATGATGATACTGAGGTAGATTTTGGATCTGAAGAATCTGATGATGAGTCTGAAGATGAAATGGAAATGGATGTTGACACAATGTCAATGGATATGGATATGGAAGATGATGATGAAATGGATATGGATTCTGAGGAAGATGAAATGGAACCAATAGATCTAACCAATGCTTCTGACGAAGAAATTCTCAAAGTATTTAAAGCTATGGGTGATGAGGATGGTATCATTGTTAAAAAAGATGATAACAGACTTCACTTAGAAGATGAAAATGCGGATGTAGAATACCTAATCGATTTGGGTGAATCTGAAGAAGAAAAAATGAATGAAGAAGATGACGATGAGTTATACTCAGATGCCATCAATAAAATATTTGAAAAAGATGTTAATAGCATGGATGAAGATATGAATTTAGAGGGGGATTACAACGAGACCGAAGAGGGTATGTCCTACGAAGGTGAACAAGATGAGGTTGTTTATGAAATAAGTTTAGATGATGATGTAGATATGGCCCCTGAAGGAGAATATCTCGAAATGAATGATCTTGAAGAAACTATGGAAATGACTCAGGATGAACCATCTGAAGATTATGATTATACAGAATCTTATAAAATGGAAACCAAAGAAGGTAAAATGTCAGTTAAACCAAAAGGTGTTGGTATGGGTAAACCTAAGTTTACTTATAAGAAATCACAAGGTGGTTTTGACGAAAATAAAAAACATGCAAATCCTACAAAAGGAACTGGTAAACCAAAATTCGAATTCAAAGAGGGTGAAATGGCAGATATTAAAAAGTCAGACAAAAAGGCTGAAACAAAAGAAGCTGCTAGAACTTTGGGTAATGGAAAATACTTTAGAAAAGGTGGTCTTCCAAAACCAAGATCTCATTCTAAATTTAACGCTAACATTGAAGAAAGCGTTAATCAATACGAAGAACAACTTAGAGTTCTTAGAGAAAAGAATGAAGAGTATAGAAAGGCTCTCAATATCTTCAGAGAAAAGTTGAATGAAGTTGCTGTTTTCAATTCTAACTTAGCTTACGCAACAAGATTGTTCACAGAACATTCAACAACAAAACAAGAAAAAATAAACATTCTTAGAAGATTTGATGGTGTTGAGTCATTAAAAGAATCTAAGGGCCTTTATCGGACTATAAAGGAAGAATTAGGTGATCAACCATCTAAAGTTGTTACTGAATCAATTACTAACAAAATTGAAAGAGAAGTTTCTTCAGGAAGCGCAACTAATTTGATTGAATCTAAAACTTATGAAAATCCTCAATTTATGAGAATGAAGGATCTTATGTCCAAACTAATAAAATAAACATAAAACTAAAAAACTAATAAAATGGGAGTATTACTCGAAAGTGGATTAGTGGGTAACATCGGTCTTAAGCACCTTAAAGTTATCAAAGAAGACACTATAAACAAATGGGACAAATTAGGCTTTCTCGAAGGTCTAAGAGGTCATTTAAAAGAAAATGTTGCTCAGTTGTATGAAAACCAAGCATCACATTTAATAAACGAAGCTACTGGTGAAGGTTCAAACGGAGCTTTCGAAACAGTTGTGTTCCCTATCATCAGAAGGGTATTCTCTAAGCTTTTAGCTAATGAGATCGTTTCTGTACAGGCTATGAACCTTCCTATCGGAAAGTTATTCTATTTCGTTCCTCGTATCCAAGGATACACAGGATCTTCAACTTATGCTTCAGGTGATCATTACGCACCTGTAGGTTCTCCTGGAAATTATCCTGGTGACCCTAATGCTGGATATCCTGATAACTCAAATGCTTATAAGAAAAACTTGTATGATTTGTTTTATGAAGGAAATGAACCAGGTCTTGATCCTGAAGGTTTATTCGACTATTCAAAAGGTCGTTGGTCAGCAATTCAGGCTACTGTTGTAACTGTTGCTTGGGATGGTGGATCTTTAATTCCATCAGGTTATAGCTCAGGTGTTTCTGGTAACTACAGAAAAGTTATTGTTAGTATGTGTGGATTCTCATCTACAGGTGCAGGTAAACTTATCGGACCTGATGGTCAAGAAATGGATAGTGAAGCTTTCCTTTCTGGTCTTAAAGTATTCCCCGCCGCTGGTGGAGCCCCTCAACTCTTCAGAGTTGTTACTCAGAAATACGGTAAAGGTATCGTAGAATATGGAACAACAACACAAACTGTATGGCCTGGCACTCAAACCGGTGGAGGTAATGGTGGTTCTTTCTACAACATTTGTTCACCAACTGGTTGTATCTATCTTGAGATAGATCTTCAAGTACCAGTATGTATCGACTGTGGTGCCGAGTCTTTGGATGGCTACACAGGATCAACATTCTCATCTACTTCTGCTGACAACCAAGCGTTCGTTGCTTACTACAGAAGATATGAAGAACTTGAGTTCGAAGACAAGATTGGTGAAGTATCTTTCGATCTTGAGTCTGTAACAGTTTCTGTTACTGAAAGAAAACTTAGAGCACAATGGTCTCCTGAACTCGCTCAGGACGTTGCGGCATTCCACAACATTGATGCAGAAGCTGAGCTTACCGCTCTTCTTTCTGAACAAGTTGCTGCTGAAATTGACCGTGAAATCCTCCGCGATCTTAGAAAGGGTGCCGCTTGGACTCTACGTTGGGACTACAATGGTTGGAAGAGATTTACCAATGGTACTACTCCTTACACTCAGAAGGATTGGAACCAAACTCTTATCACAACAATCAACCAAATCTCTGCTCAAATCCACAAGTCTACCCTCCGTGGTGGTGCTAACTGGATTGTTGTATCGTCTGAGATCTCAGCTATCTTCGATGATTTGGAATACTTCCACGTATCGAACGCTTCACCTGAGCAAGACCAATACAATATGGGTATCGAAAGAATCGGTACTTTAGCTGGACGTTATCAAGTATATCGTGATCCTTACTTCCCACCTAACACTGTGTTACTTGGACATAAGGGTACTTCATTACTTGATACTGGTTACATTTACGCTCCGTATGTACCACTTCAGTTGACTCCGACAATGTATAACCCATTCAACTTTACCCCAATTAAGGGTATTATGACTCGTTACGCTAAGAAACTCGTTAACAACCGTTTCTATGGTCGTATCACAGTTGATGGTGTTCGCACATTTGACCTCAGAGAACTTCGTTAATCGATTGATCTCAATAAAAAAAAGGGACGAGAAATCGTCCCTTTTTTATTGCTTAATAATTTGTGTGAGGTGAACATTGTCTCTAAAGAGTCTTCCATTCCACCTCCAAGTTGGGATTGTTTCACCCCCAACCTGATGGTTTTTAATCACACACAAAGATATAATAAATTTTTTTAAAATTTTGTTTCCAAAAATTCATCTGTATCTGAACTTTCTATATTCTGATTGTGTGAGAGTTCTACCGTATTTTCCTCATCATTTGGATAAAAATAAAAATATCCTGATGATCCTTCATTAATTTCCCAACCCCCGTGATGATTTTCCAATTCATTGTAACACCAATCTTCCAAAAGTCCTTCTAAATCACTAATATCTTTTCCTGAAGGTATTGTTGACCAATCTTCTATTCCTCCACTATCTCCTGAACCATCATAAGCAACATTAAGTTGTTTTATATTTCTTTGTTTCATTAGGTCAATTGCGGTCATTACATTTTCATTATCAGATATTTCTTCTAATGACCAACTATTTCCAAATGATTCGGTGTCATTATAATACCCAACAATCTCAATATCAAAAGTTCTTTCTTCAACTTTAATATTGAAATAAATATTATATCTGTTTTCACTATCTAAATCATCATTAATATAATTTTCAAAGATTTCTACACAAAATGTTCTGAATTTTTCTGTTATTGGACATTGTATTTCAGATCTCCAATCACTTGTATAAAAATTTTTTTGGTCCCAATATACATCCCCATATCCAGATTCTATTTCAAAACGACCATCTTTTTTTCCGTAACTTTTAAGGTGCATCGAGGTTATCAATAAAAGTCTTTTTTGTTCATTAGTTAATTCCATAGTTTTATTTTATAAATATATCAATCATCAACTTCGAGTTTTAAAGTTCTTAGAACCCAATGAGGTTTTTCGTGATTTTGAAGAACTTCAATCCAATCTTTGGCCGATGGTATCACATTATTGCAATCTTCTTTAACATGCTGTTCTCCAACATAACGAGTATATACAACTTTACCATCACTATTGGTAAAGGATGATCCAAACTTCTTCTCACACTCGAATATACCCTCGCTGTGATGACGAAACGCTCTATGTAGGGAATGACCTACCCAAGCCTTAGTTTCGTCGAACCAGTTGTGTATTTCGATGTAATCGTCTACTTTACCTCCGAACTTCTTTACAGAGGATTTAGCGTGTTGTATCGGGTGTGCCATCTTCTATATTTTGTTTTTCTTTGGAGATAGTTCTAATACATTTTGCCAATAGTTCTGCTTCACCCAAAGTGAAAGCTCCTCTTGAATTACAGAATTTAACCGCCTCAACAAGACAATATAATGATGAGTTTGAATCTAATGTCTGTAAAAATAGCTCCAAATGTTCTTCAGATGTAAACTGAAGAGATCCTAACATTTGAAAAGGTGTGTTCTTTGTTTGATTGTTTTCCATATTTTAATAATAATAAAAAAAATAACAAAAGGAAAATATTGAATATTTATGTGTATGGGAAAGAGAATTTTTGTTTCTGAGTCTGAAAAAAACACCATATTAAAACTTCATAATTTATTGGAAGCAGATACTACGGTAAGTGCTGGTGAATATACAGGACCAATTGAATTGAAAATTAAAGATTGGCATGAAAATTCTTTAGCCCCTTTTGTTGAAAAGTCTCATATTGAAAAATCTGAAGATAACTTGGATGGAAATATTAATAAAGAAGTTGGTGTGTGGGAATTAGATACACAATGGAAAAAAACAAAAAAGAATTTACCAAAAAAGAAAAAACAAAAGGTTAATGAGGATTTGGCGGTTTGGTTCGGAACAAAAAAGAAACCAAAAGGTAGTAAACAACCTAAAGGTCCTTGGGTTAATATTTGTAGAAAAGTTGAAGGTAAACACCCCCCTTGTGGTAGATCGGAATCAAAACCTGGTTCATACCCAAAATGTAGAGCTGCAGGAGTTGCCGGCAAAATGACAGACTCTCAAAAAAAATCTGCGTGTCAACAAAAAAGAAGGGCTGAGAAGAAAGAACCAAAAGTAGGAAAAGGTAACAAACCTACAATGGTTTCTTACAAACCAAAAAAGAAAAAAACAAATGAATCAAATTTGGATAACAAAATCCTTATGATTCTTGAATCTTTTTTAAGAAAGTGATTGATCTGTTTTAAGTCCCTCAAGTATTTTGTGTAGAGAATAATCAATTTGTGATTTTATTTGATCTTCATATTCAGACCTTCTCCTTTCACATTCATTATCATATACAAACATTAACTTTTCCCAATCCCTATTACTAAGGAATACTGAATAATTATAGACGTGATTAATTATGTTAATGTGTCTGTCTTGAAGAACAACAAACATATGAAGTCGACTGTTTGTGATATACCTTTTTCCTGAAATTGGGGCTAAAAGAAGTTGTGTATCTTTTTGATTAATAAGTTTTCGGCAAATTGCCATACAAGTTCTTCTGTATTCTAATTCTTCTTGTATTTCATTTAATTGGGATTTTCTAACATTGATTTTAAATTTTGCGTATTGACGCTTGAAAAATCGTTTTATCCAACTATCCAGTTCCATTAACTTTTTTGTTACAAATATAACAAAATAAACTTAGGAATCAAACTAACAATAAGGTGGTGAACATCTTTTTTTTCCATCTAAACCTTTCATTCTACCTTGGCAGACCTGAACGGCGAAGCCATTTGAATATGCTGAGGGATAAACCTTAAATTTTGCTTTTGCCGCGGCTTTACCTCTAGCACAAAGTTTAGTTCCTGATTTTTTCTTTCCTTCAGTCACTTCCATATTTTTGATACTATCATCTAATACTTCTGTTTTAGAAGTTGTTAAAAAATTATAAACTTCCTCAACATCATCTTTGGCGGTTGATATGTGATCAGCCGCCCAATCGTGGCCATCTTGTAAAATAGAATCTATTTCACTTTTACTCATCTGTAATAGACGACCTATTTGTTTGTGAATTTGTTTTAAGTTTTGAAAAAACATATAATATTGAGTTTCTTGTTCCATTCCACTTTGTTTGGGTAGAATCATATCATCATTATACGATTTCTCGTTAACTGATTTTCCTACAGAAAACATTTTACCAATAGGAAGGTCCATTTTAGAAGTTCCTACTAATTTACCCATCAATTCATTTATTTGTCTTTCTGATACAATATATTTTTTCATTTTTTTATTTTAACTAATTGTTTATCAATTTCACCTTTTTTATTTGGTACAGGTATTTTATCGGCCCCTTTTTCTGCCAATTTTATGATGTCATCAACCTGTACTTTTGGTAAAGTGTCTTGTTTTGAAATAAAACCTAAAGATGCGGTTATTCTTAATGATCCATCCGCTTGTGGTTTTATATCATCAACATTTACATCTATACCTGACTTTTGAAGTTTGTATTTATATCCTGCAATAATAACCGCTCCTTCATCTGCTAATTTTACAGACTGCTCATTTACAATCTTTTTTATCAAACTTACGAGTTCACTTTCTTTCAAAACGATCTTCTTCATTTCTTATTAACTATTTGAAACTTCAGTGTCCTTTTATAGGTATCAACCTGGCCGGAGATATTAACTTTAAAGTCTATAAAATACTCATTTGGAATTTTATCCGTAGTATCGAACATAAAATAATACTCGTTAGGTGTTTTATTTATTATTGTCCAATTTTGAACTTGAACTTCTGTCTGTCCTTCACGAACATATATTCTATAATAAGCCTCTATTTTGTTTAAAGGTTGATTTGATGTATAAGCTTTTTTGATCATAACACCTACTTTTCTGATGTCTGTATTCAATATCTTCTCATCTTGGTGTATACCATATATGTCAAAACCAAACAACTCAGGATCCTTTGTATTTGTTCCTATTTGAATGCTTTTTGAGTATGGGTAAAGTGTGAAGTCATTTGTAATATTACCCAAAGTAACCCCATCTAATATTATATTAGACCATCTGTCGTATAATTGACATAGATTTGTATATCCTGTGATTGGGGGTATTTCTATTTCATATATTCCTTTTGTTCTTGTACAAGATGTTAGACCACTCAATCCATTTACGACCAAATTATTAGTATCAAATATTGTAACCAAAGGGTTTTGATCCAAGTTAACAGGAACCCCATTATCATAAACATATAGATATAGTTTGTTTGTTCTACCCAAAGTGAACAGGTTTCTATCGTCTCTAACTGAATCATCATACTCTGTTAACAAATATGGTTCATAAAATGTTTGAGTGTGTCTTGAAAAGAAATATACTGAATACCCTGCGGTTTTACCAGTAATGTTTTCAACTTGAGGTTTATATGCAATTCCCCAACCTGTAACACCCGTTAAAGTTCCGTCCAATATTGAGTTTATTTCATTTGTCATATCAAATTCAATATCTTCATTACCAAATTCGAAGTGTTGTGTATCAATAATTGTTAAAGCCGAATAATGAACGGCGTTTCCTGTCATTGAATTTGTGTTGTCGTAAATTCCCTCAGTTCCCCAAGTGTCTATTGTTGTTGTCTGATACCAATTTGAAGGTCTATCTGAGAATGAACGATCATTTGGTATTCCATCAGTCTTCAAATAAGCGTAAGGAGAATTAAGAGTTTTATCAACATCATAATAATCATACCCAACACCCTCGTCCCATATCTGTGGATCACCAGTATTTCCCGATGTTAGGGGAATTCTAAATAAAATTAAGTCAAAAGAAGTTGCTCTTATATTTCCTAATGAATCTGTTGCATTTAAAGTATTAGGATCAAAAAAACAGGTGTTTCTCATTAATAAAGTGTGGGTAACTCCTGTTGAGCATTCTAAACTTATAATTTTCTCATTATATTTTTCTTGTAATTTAGATAAATCTAAATCAAATATAAATCTAGAGAAACCTGGAATCCAAACATCATATATAGAACTACCATAATATAGTTGTGTATATGGAGATCTTCCTGTGTTTGTATACCTATCAGATAGTATAGTGTTATTCCTACTGAAAAAGGATTGATGAATTGACATTTAAGTTTTCTTTATAAATATCAATTAATTCGAATATTCTGATTTAAAATGGTATTAGGGGCATTAAACAATTTTGACATAATATCTGCCGAGTTTGTTCCGTCAGTTGCAACTGGAACAGGGGGCATTCCGTGATACGGATGTACATGCGCCAGCATAAATTTAACAATTACATTCAAAAGATCAATTAATTGTTCACCTCTTACCATTGAATTTGTGTCTGTTTGAATTTGAGAAAACTTCTCAACGGGTATTCCATATAATGTTTCGTTTAAATTAATTTTTTGTTTATTAGGTATTTGAGAATTGTGAGATAATAGATATAAAAAATCACTACCCATAACACCAAATGAAACATTTTCCGAAACATACTCAGAGGGGGTATATTCACTTACAGTAGGTTTTTTTGTTTGGTTTGTTGTATTCTGTTTAAAAACAATAATACAACCTACTTTGTTATCACCATTTATTTTAATGTCAGATATGAAGTTTTGTATTGTATCTTTTTGTAAAGAATTATTTGGATCTGTGTCATATGCAAACCTATATGATAAAGAATTAGGTCTTACCGCGAAAGGATATCTATCATTTGGTGAATTGAATATG
>Ga0315902_10003488_pt1 | contig 23420 bp, 31 predicted proteins | sample LakEriMetagenome_9_FD_203523 | JGI IMG/M metagenome (GOLD analysis project Ga0315902, IMG submission 203523) | Freshwater fungal communities from buoy surface, Lake Erie, Ohio, United States - Buoy 12 MA117 | ecosystem: Environmental > Aquatic > Freshwater > Lake > Lake biofilm | place: USA... | reverse complement strand
GGAGCGGCGTGTGCGAGTCGCCATCCGCGACGCCTACACGTGCCAGGACTGCGGGCGTGTGGCTTACGGCAAGAACGGCCACGCCGACCATCGAATCCCACTCGAAGACGGAGGCAGCGACGACGACGCCAATCTCCAGTGGATCTGCGGCAGCTGCCACGGACGCAAAACACGCGAGGAACAGCGGCAAAAGGGCACGCACTGAGATGAAAGACACCCGAAAAACCTCGGCGCACGACGCAAACCGGGGTGGGGCGCGCCAAAAAACGACCCTTCAAGGGAAGACCCCACGCTGCCTCAACGTGAGTTTGTGTCGGGTTTTGCCCCATTTTTGGAGACAGTAGCCATGGGTTCCCGAGGCCCCGTCGCCGACCCAAAGAGCCAGCGTTCCGCGGACGGCCGCAACACCCTGCGCGCTGCTCGCCGCACGGATCCGGGCCCGGTGCGCATGCCGACCGGGCTCGCCAAAATCAAGTCGGCCGCGGCAATGTGGAAGCGGCTGGCCCCTGCGATGATCGAGTCTGGTCGTCTCACGCCCGAGAGTGCCGACGCGTTCGCCCTGCTCTGCCGGCTCCACGCGGAGCTCGAGGTGCTCGACGGCCAGCTGGCCAGGGAGGGGTTCGTGATCGGGACGGAGCGTGGCCCGGTTGCCAACCCGATCGCCAGGCTGGCCCGTGCCGCACGAAACGACTGGGTGAGTCTCGCTCGCGACTTCGGCCTGACGGCCGCTTCGTCCGCCCGGCTCCCGGAGATCGAGGATGAGGAAGAGCAAGACCCGCTCGCCGAGTTCGGCTGAGCCGGACTACGGCCCGCCGCCGGAGTCCCTCTTCGTCGACCCGACCTCGCGGCCCGAGTACGTGCCGGGCTTTGTGTGGAGCGCGGAGGAGGCTGACAAGCCGCGGCGGTTCATCGAGAAGTGCTGCCGTCACCGGGCGGAGGGCGGCGAGATCGTCCGGGTCTCGCCGATCCCGTGGTTCCGTGATCGCGTGCTCTACCCGCTGTTCGGCTGGCGTCGCCCGAATGGCCGTCTCCGGTTTCGCCGGTTCTCCGTGTTCGTGCCGAAGAAAAACCGGAAGACCACGAGCTGCTCGCAGATCGTCCAATACGCGAACACCGTGGCCGGCATGGACGTCTTCCTCGCGGCGAACGTGAAGGATCAGGCCCGCACCATGTGGCGGATGGTGCGAGATTCGATCCAGGCGTCGCCCATCCTCGAGCCAGTGTTCGACGTCGTCGACCACAAGTACCTGATCCGCAACAAGCGGAACGGCAAGGAAATTCGCTGCTTGTCTGCCGACGCGAAAGTCTCAGAGGGCATCAACGGCCTGGTCCTGCTCGACGAGATCCACAGTTTCAAGAAGCCCGACCTGGTCGACACCATCATGTACGCCACGCGCGGCATCCCGAACGCGATCATCGGATCGATCTCGACGGCCGGCGACAACCGCAACGGCATCGGCTGGGAGTGGTGGGAGGCGACGGAGCTGGCGATCAAAGACCCGTCGGTCAACACGGGCCTTCTCGGCGTGATCTTCGGGGCCGATCCGAAAGCCGACGATCCGCACGATCCGGCCACGTGGGCGAAGGCCAACCCGGCAATGGGCACGGCCTTCACCGAAGACGAGTTCCGCTCTGACTACGAGGACGCGCTTACCCATCCACGGAAATTCTCGAAGTGGCTGCGTTATTCGCTCAACGTGTGGACGGCTCCCGACAACCGTGCCTTCCCGGGCGAGCACTTCTCCAACTGCCGGAAGGAGCGGCCAGACCTGGCGGGCCTCACGTGCGTCTGCGGGATCGACGTGGCCAGCAATCTCGACATGACAGCGGCGTGCTTCCTGTTCAAGTTGGCCGACGGCTCCTACTACGCCGTCATGAAATACTGGGTGCCCGAGGAAACCGTCCGCGAGCGCGAGACGAAGGACAACATTCCGTATTCGACGTGGGCCCGCGAGGGCTGGCTGACGGTCACGCCGGGGGCGCGGCTGAATCACAAGGTTGTCGCCAAAGACATCGCGGACTTCGACCGGCAAAACAGAATCGCCCTCGTCGGTGCCGACCCGTGGCAGATCGGCCCGATCGCGTCGATGCTCGAGGAAGAGTCGATCGACCTGAAGGCGGTGCGGCCGAGCACCACGGTGATGAACGCCCCGGCAAAGATGCTGGAGGGTTGTGTCGTCGAGGGGCAGTTCGGCTACGAATCCCCGATCCTGCTGTTCAACGCGAACAATCTCGTGTGGGTCGAAGACTCCACGGGCATGATCAAGCCAGACAAGGACAAGAGCCCCGAGAAGATCGACGGGATCGTGGCAGCCGTCAACGCGTTCGCGGCCGCCATGGAAAAAGACGCGGAACTTTCGGAACGGCCAGACTCCGGCCCCTTCCTGCAGCGTCTTTGGTGAGCGGCCTATAGGGCAAATCGGTGGCCGTTTGGAACGATGGCCGCATGGCACGCGCCAGCAAAGCGGCCCCCCGGCGGGCGAAGAGTTCCGAACGCCCGGCCTCGCGGAGGCCGTCGCGCGGCGGCGTGCGCTCTGCGATCGCCACGAGCACGCTGCTCGATCCAATGGCGTGGGGCACGCCGGCCCATCGCCGCGTGCATCCCGACGTTGCCGTGCGGGTGTCCAGTGTGTTCGCGGTGTGCCGATTCATCGCGCAGGCGATCGGGTGCATGTCGCCGCGGCTGAAGGTTCGGCTCGGCGGGAAGACCCTCGACGCGGTGCAGGGCTTTGGCGATCCAGCCACGAGCGTCAACCGGCAATGCGTCACGGCTCTCCGCGTGCGGCCAAACCCTTGGCAGAGCCCGTTTGATTTCTGGACGCTCCAGGGTTACTGGACTGCGCTCCACGGCGGCGGTTTCGCTCGCGTCGTGTCGGGTGCGCGGGGCGCGATGACACACCTGATCCCGCTGCATCCGCGCCGCATGCGGACCGCGCAGCTCGACGACTACACGCTGGCCTACGAATGGTTTGACGAAAAGGGCCGGTGGTCTCGTCTGGAGCAGAGTCAAGTCCTTCACTTCCGTTGGCTCGGCGACAACGGCATCACCGGCACCCCGGCCACCGACACCCTCTCGACCGCGATCAGTCTGGCTCGCGAGCTGGACACGGCTGCGATGGCTCACTGGAAGAACGGGGCCCGCCCCGACTTCGTGATTGAGACGGCCAAGCGGCTCGACGATCAGACGGCCGCCCGCTACCGCAACGAGTTCCGCGACCTCTACGGCGGCGAGAATCGCGGCGTGCCGGCCGTGATGACCAACGGCGACAAGCTCGTGCCGATGCAGTCCAACACGATGGAGCAGAGCCAGTATCAGCAGCTCCGCGAATCCATCCTGCCAGAGGTGTGCAGCCACTGGGGCGTGCCGGCCTCACTCGTCGGCGATGCGAAGGCCCAGCGGTATGGCAGCCCCGAGGCCGACAACCTCGCGGCGCAGGTGTGGTGTCTGCTGCCGTGGCAGAAGCGGTTCGAGGGTGCCGTCAATCTGTGGCTGAATGACACCTACGGCGAGAACACGTTCTTCCAACTCGACAACCGCGCGCTGCTCCGCGGCGATTCGGTCGCGCGGGCGAACCTGTATCGGGCGCTCTTCGCCATGTCGGCCATCACGCCGAACGAGATTCGCGACCTCGAGGATTTGCCGCTGCTCGAAGAGCCGGAGGCCGACAAGACGTTCCTGCAGCTTGGATTCTCGACGCTCCAGATGGCGGCAAACCAGTCGCAAAAGGCCCCCGCCGGGGCTGCCGCCGATCCGGTGCCGGGCGGCGCTGACAACAGCCAGGGCGAGAGCGTGCCCGCGGCCGGCGGCTTCACAGTCGGCCAGCGTGTGTACTGGGACGATGCCGACGGCGTGATCGAGCATCTCATGACGTCCGGGACGCTCGGCGTCGAGGGATCGCCGTTCGCGATCGAGGCCACGCCGGAGCAGCCCGCGGCCCTCATCCGCGTCTACCTGAACGACGAGCCGACCGAGTTCACCGTCGGCAAGCTGACCTCAGAGTTGTCGGCCACACCACTCTCCACGGATTCCACAGGGGAAAGCCAATGACCACGGCGATCGAGCGACGTTACCTCATGACGGCCGAATACCCGGACGCGATCACCGTCCAGACTCGCGACGGCGAGCCCCCAGTGATCACCGGAATCTCGCCGCCGTGGGATTCGTTCTCCGTAGATCTTGGAGGCTTCCGCGAGAAGTTCGCGCCCACGGCCTTCGACGGCCTTGTCGACCGCAAGGCGAACGACCCGCGCGGCAAGATCGACGTGCCGTTCCTGACTGACCACATCTCGCACCTCATCACCGGTCGCACTACGAACGGCCGGCTCGAACTGCGGAAAGCGCTGAAGGGCCTGGAATACATCCATCGCCCGCTCCAAACGACCCACGGCCGCGATCTCGCGATGCTCGTGGACGATCGCACGATCACCGGCGCGAGCTTCGCGTTCACGGCCGCACCCGACGGGGAAACATGGACCGAGGACGAGAAGGGCAACGTGATCCGGACCGTGTTCCGTGCCAGCGGCCTGTACGACATCTCTGCCGTGACCTACCCGGCCTACCCGCAGAGCACGGCCGGAATCAGGTCGCTCCCGCTCTGGAAGCAGGCCCGGAGCGTGATGGCCCACCGGTCAGAGTCTCGCGGCCTGACGATCTCTCTCGACTTCGACGGCACGTTCACGGCGGCCCCCGGGCTGTGGCGATCGTTCGTCACCGACGCGCAGTCCCGTGGCAACCGCGTGGTGTGCATCACCCGCCGCGACGACACGGAGGAAAACCGGGCCGTCCTGCGGCAGGCTTTCGGCGATCTCCATGACGAGCTGGCCGGCGTGCTGCTGTGTGGGCGGGACCAGCAAAAACGGTCGGCCGCAGCAGCCGCCGGCCTCACCGTCGACGTCTGGATCGATGACTACCCCGAGGGGATTCCGGAGCGAAGTGCAACCACGGCGGAGGGCTCGCGTGCCGTCAAGGTTTCCACGCTCGCCGGGGCTCGGGCTGCCGCTGCGGCGGCCTCCGCCCGGATGCGGGCGGCGCTTGCGTCAACGGAGGTGGCGAAATGATCTCGTCTGATCCAGTGGCCGCGGCCACGAACCTCGACGGCGGCTTGCTGTCAAAGATTCACGCATTCGTCTCGACGGCCCGATCGGCCGCAGTCGACGGCCTGACGTGGGCCGAGTTCGGCGATCTCATGCTTGCCCTGCTCCGCCTGGTCGTCGGCGGACTCGACCGCGTGAGCACGATGACGGGCCCGGAAAAAAAGACGCTGGCTCTGGAGGCTGTCGGAAGTCTCTTCGACGCGGTGGCCGACAAGGCCGTGCCGGCGGCCATGTGGCCGCTGTGGCTGATCGTGCGGCCGGCCGTTCGGTCGCTCGTGCTCGCGATCGCGAGCGGTGCCGTGGAGCAGCTACTGCCGCTCGTGAGGGTGTGACCATGCTCGACAACGTGCGGCTGCTCGTGGAGTGGGCTCCCCTGCTCGGCTACGCCCGGCGGCTGTCGGCCGCCACGGCAGAGGCCGAGCGGGCCGACGCGATCGCCGACGCGATTGAGTGGCTGGCATCAAAGACCGGCAACCGCCTCGACGACGAACTGGCCCGCCGGATCGCGGCCGTGCTCAGGACCGCGGAGGGCGCGGCTCTGGCCGGCTGGATCGCAGACAAGGCCTCTGAACTGGAGACGACATGAACTACCTGACGATCGCGCAGTACGTCTTTGCCGCAGCCTGCATCGCATACGGCGTTGCCGTAGGGGTGCCGCCCGTCCGCAGCATGTTCAGCCGCCGTCGTGATCGGGCCCCGGTGGACGACCTCCGGCTCGTGATCGACCTCGCGGCCCGGCTACGCGACGCAGGGAAGACGCAGGCCGTGGCCGTCTGCCAGCAGCTGCTCGACGAACTGCTGCAGCCGGAGACCAAGGCGTGAGGCCGTTTGCCTTCATCGTCGCTGGCCTGCTCCTGCTCACGCTGCCGCGTGTGGATGGCTGCCGCGCCGAGAATCCGCAGACGCTTTCGACGGCAACGGCCGCCGTCTACGTCTACGAAAAGGACGACAGCGCGATCCCGGCCTACGTCACGGTGGCGATCAACCGGCTCAACCGGGAGCGGAAGATCGTGGCCACCCTGCTCGAGGACGACACGACCAACGGCGACGGCGAGATTCCTGCCCAGTATCGGCTGGCCCTGGAGGCGGCACGCAAGGCCGGGCTGCCCGCCGTCGTGGCTCTGGCCGGTGGACAGGTGATCCGGGTGACGCCTGCCCCTGCGAGCGAAGCCGCTGTGATGGAGGCCGTTCCGTGATCGACCCTGCCCTCATCGACGTCTTTCCGGCCGAGCACGACGGCTACCCGGCCGAGCTCGCGGCCGAGGACACGACCGACGCTCTCCGCGATGCCTGCGGCGACGCCTCGCGCGAGTTCCCCGAATCGCTCTGGATCGAGACGCGCGACTGGGTGGCCAAGGCCCGCGAGAACGACGCGGCCGGATCGTGGGGGATGAACTTCATCGACCGGTTCACCAACCAGAATCCGACGCACGAATGCACGTGCCACAGTCTCCGGGCGAATGCGGAGGCCGCGCGCAACCGTGCGCGCGGCGTGAACTACGGTGGGCCGAAGAAAGACTTCCGCTATCAGGAATCGAAAGACTTCGGTTCCGTCTGGCTCTCGCCGCTCTCCGTCTACGCGGAGGCCAACCCTCGAAAGTGGGGCGGTGCGAATGTCCGGGCCGTGCTCGAAATCGCCGTCCGCCGCGGCATGCTCCCCGAGACGGTGCAGCCGCGCGACTACCAGTTCCGCCACGCGATCGTGGGCACGTCCGGCAAGGGCGGACTCAACCAGGCCGGCGGCCCGTGGGTGTCGGTGTCGCGGTTCCCGGAGGGCTGGGAGGAAACGGCCCGTCAGTTCCGCCCGCTCGAGGTGATCTTCCCAGAGAGCTACGAGCAGGCCGTGTGTCTCGTGCTTCACGGCCTGGTCGTGAGCGTTGGCCGCAATGGCCACGCGGTGCCGTGGGCCCGGTGGATCCCCGACCAGCGGCTCATGGCCTACCCCGACTCGTACGACATCATCCGCTACGACTCAGAGCGGACGGCCCGCTCCGCGTGGAAGGGGTCGTTTGCGATCGCGTCCATGACACTGCCTGGCGACTGGAGCCGGCCAGCCGGATGACCATGACTTCTTTTCGCCACGCTATCGTGCTCGCGATCCTGTTTGCCGCAACCGCCGCGGCCGCCCCGTGCGACAACTGCCACGGCGAGCGCGTCGTCGGGCCCGGCCCGGTGCGGTTCGTGTGCCCGCTCTGCGATGGTGCCGGCGCTCTTGAATCTCCGCCTGCGCCCCCGGCTTCGCCGCCTGTTGCCGCCGCCGGCGGTCCCCGGCCCGCAGTGCCCCGCGTGGTCTGCGGATCCGGCCCTGGCACTGACTGCGGCTCGGGCGTGCTCGTCGATGTTCGCGGCCGCCATGCCCTCGTGCTCACTGCCTGGCACGTGGTGCGCGGCAATCGCGACTCGATCACGATCCGCTGGCCGGACGGCAGCTCAGCCCCGGCTCGCGTGGTGGCGAGCGACGACGCCTTCGACCTGGCGGCCCTCGTGACCGCTGCCCCCGACGCGGCTCCGGTGCGGCTCGCGGCGCGGCCACCGGCCCCTGGCGACACGCTCACGATCGCCGGATACGGCCCGCCGCCGTTCTCCTACAGAGAAAAGTCCGGGCCGATGACCCAACGGCTTTCCCCGTTCGGCCCCCGTCACCCCTTCCACATCCTCGAGCTGCGGGCCGATGCTCGGAAGGGCGACAGTGGCGGGCCGATCCTGAACGCCAACGGCGAGCTGGCCGCGGTGCTGTTCGGCTCTGACGGAACCGTGGCCGCAGGCAGCGATGCCACGGAGATCCGTGCCCTCATCGCGCGGGCCAAGTGGCCGACAGACTGCCCGGACGGGAGGTGCGCCAAGCGATGAGCACGACCGACCTCGAGGAGCATGTCTGGCGGTCGCTCGCCGCTCATCCGCTGCGCCGGGCCATGCTCGGCCGGGAGCGGTGTGACGCCATCGTGGCGACGGCCGTAGGTGAATCGCCGAAGGGCAGCGAATCCCTGTTCGCCGGCCACGACAGCGCCGCCATGCGGGAGCGATGGGAGCAGCGTGTGCGGCTCGTCTACCGCGACCGCTGTGGATCGCCGCTGCTGTCGATGCTCCTGTTTTGGGCCATCGGCAAGATCGTCGAGATCCTCGTGCAAAGGTGGTGGGAGCAGCGGGCATGAACAGCGAAATGATCGAGATCGGAATCCGTGCGGCCCGGGAATTCGGCTTCCCGTGCCTTGTGCTGGCGGTCTTGCTGTGGCTCTTGCGCGAGGGGGCGCACGCCATGCACCGCACTGTGGTTGTGCCAGTCGTGGAGTCGCACTCGTCGTTTCTGAAGCAAACGGCCGCTGCGATCGAGGGGCTCGGCCGCACGCAGGAGCAGCAAGCAGAAACGCTCCGCGAACTGGCAGCAGGCCAGCGGGAAATCCACGCAATCGTCGTCCGCCCGAAGGGCTGACCAGCCCGCCCAAGAATTTTTGGCGGGCCGCCTATAGGGCAAATCGGTGGCCTCTTCATAGCCTGCGGCGAGCGAGTTCGACATCGACCGCGTCACATTCCCAAAGAGGTAATCATGCCCAGTCCGAAGCTCCGCCTTCTCCGCGACGAGAGCGCCGCGGTCGAAAACGAAATCACCGCGCTCCGTTCGCTCGAGCCCAAGGATGACGCCGAGCGCGAGAGCATCGAGGGCCGGCTGAAGGCCGCCACGGAGCGGGCCGGCAAGATCACCGCCGAAGTGCAGCGCGAGGAGGATCTCGACGCCCAGGTGGCCGCCATGCGAAAGGTGCGATCGGAGGACAAGTCTCGCGAGGACGTCGAGCGGCAGTTCGACGCCGAGAAGGAAGACCGCTTCGCCGCGCCCGACATCCGAGCAGGCGTCAAGGCGTTCCGCTCGCCGAAGATCGCGGAGGCCGCTGGCCGTCTGCTCTGTTCGATCGCCGCCGGCGAGAAGCGTGCTATGGGCGAAACGGTCGCCGGCTACGGTGCCGACTTCGTCATGGGCGAGCTCTACAACGCCATCGTGAACCGGCTCTCCTACCAGTCGGTTGGTGTGCAGCTGGCCAGCATCTTCCGACCATCCGGCCAGAAGATCACGCTGCCGAAGAGCGGTGACGTGACGTTCGGGTTCGCCGGCGAGAACGTCGCCTTCACCGACCAGGACATCGCTAGCAGCGGTGCCGACCTGACCCTCTACGAGGGTGGTGCCTCGATCCCCGTGTCGCGTTCGCTCGTCGAGGATTCGCCGATCGACGTGGCCGGCCTGATCGTCGACCGGTGCTCCTACGGGCTCGCCCGCTGGATCGACACGGTCTGGCTCGGCGGCAACGCGAGCAACCCGACTATCGGCGGCCTCGCCGGTGCGGTGACTGCGGGCAATACCGTCACCGTGGCGGCCAACGCCTCGACGACCGCCAACAACCTCGCCGACGTCGTCGGCAAGGTCGACGAGTCGATCATGGGCACGGGCGCGTGGGTGTGCTCGAAGGCCGGCTACGTGGATCTCATGAAGATCTGGGCAGCGCAGCAGACCACGATGGTGGTCGGCGGCGGCCGCGTGGTTCCGACGATCTACGGGGCTCCGGTCTACATCGTCAAGGGGCTGCCGGCGAACACGCTGGCCCTCTTCGGCGACTTCTCGATGTCCACCGCGGTGGGCATCAAGGACACCGGCCTCGAGATCACCGTGGCCCGCGAGCTGCTCGTGCGCAGCCGCCAGCTGCTCTACGTGGCGAGCACGCGGCTCGGCGTCAGCAACCACGGCCCCGAGTTCGTGGGTCGGCTGGCCAAGGCCGCGACCTGATCGCGTTGATTGACTGCTCACACCGTTTCCGGTGGGGGCTGGGTTTCTTCTTCCCCAGCCCCCACCGGGCCGCACGGAGGCCCGTGGTGGAATCCCTTGTCCCTGTCCGGCTCACGGCTGCATTCCGCGGCAACGCTCCAGGCGCGGTCCTCAACGCCACGCCCGAGCTGGCGCGGTTCCTGACGTCCACTGGCCGGGCTGAGGCGATTCCTGCAGCTCAGGGTTCGCGGGCGGCCGAACCGCTTGTCGAGCGTGCCGTTGCCCGTCCGGGAGGTGCAGCGTGATTCTCTCGCCACCAGACAACGTCCAGGTGATGATCCCGCCCGTGGTCGAGCCGGTGTCGCTTGCCGACGCGCGGGCTCAGGTGGGCCTCTTGCCCGACAACGAAGAGCACAACTTCCTCCTGGCTCAGAAGATCTCGACCGCCCGCCGGCTGATCGAGCAGCGGCTGGGCATCACGATGGTGGCGACGAAGCTCCGCGGCGTCTGGCGGCAGTGCCCGCGGGTCGTCGCTCTGCCGGCCCCGCCGTTGCTTGTCGATGCCGACCATCCCGTCAGCGTCACGATCGACGGCCAGGCGGTGCCGCCGTCCGACTTCCAGGTGGACGCCGACGTGCGGCCGGGAGAGATCGCCCTCGAGGTCGCAGCCTCCGGGAAGCTCGTGGTGGAGTGGTGGGCGGGTCGTGCCCCGGGCTTCATCCTCTGCCCGCTGCTCCACTCCGCGATCCTCATGTACGTCGATCACGCGTTCCGCAATCGCGGCGTGCTCGCCGACGACCAGACAATCGTGCTGCCTGTGGGCTTCGACGACTTGCTCGCCGCCTCCTCGTGGTCGGGGAGGTACTGACGCATGATCGCCTCCGGCCGCCTTACTCACCGCTTCGAACTTCAGCGTCCAGTGCAGACGCGCAACGCCTCCGGCGAGAGCCTCACGACCTGGGGGAAGGTCCGTTCGTTCCTGGGTTCCTATGACCAGGAGAGCTACGGCCAGGCCCAGCGACGCGGGCAGGTCGGCGGCAACCGCCAGGCCACGGTCATCTGCCGAAAGTTCCAGGGCATCGATGCGTCGATGCAGCTCGTCTGCCACTCGCGCAACGGCGACATCATGAAGATCTCCAGCGTGGTCGAACAGGACGGCGATCTCGTCATCACCGTCGAGGAGGCCGTCGCATGATCTCGATCAACTGGCAAGACATGCGGGGGGAGATCGGGGCGCTCATGGCCCGCTTCGACGAGCTGCCGCGGCACATCGCGAAGAAGCATCTGATCGCGGCCTTGAAGCGCGTGCTCAAAGACGGCGTTCCGATCCTGAAGGCGGTGACGCCGAAGGGCGGCACGCGGGTCGTGCGGGCCGCCCTGAAGCGAGGAGCCGGCGGCCGGTTTGTGGCGGGCAGCGGCAAGAAGTCACGGGTGCGAGGCGGTGCCCTGAGGCGAGCCGCCACGTCGAAGGCGAAGTTCATCGGCCGGAACCGCGACGGCGTGGTGTACGGCGTCGTCGGCTACAAGGCCGGCACGGAGAGCCGCAAGGCAATCTGGCTGGAGTTCGGCACCAGCCGCGGCGTCAAGCCTCAAAACCTGATCGAGAAGTTTCGCGCCCGATACGGCGGGCCAGCGGCCTCGCGGCTGGCCGAGGAAATGTCTCGCGCCCTGGAGAAGGCTGCGAACGAGCTTGCCTCGGGCATGAATCCCACTCGCAGCTTCGGGGGGGGCTGACATGGCCAACGCTCCCCACAACTGGCTCAAAGCGACCATCGAGGCGGCCTCCGGCGTCACGGCGTGGCCGGTCGAAATGACCGGCGGCGGCGATCCGCCCTACGCGATCTACACGCGCGAGGCGACGGCCCGCGAGCAGCTGCTCGACGACACGTTCGACGCGACGCCCGAGGCGGACACGCTCCACCCTGCGGCCCGCTTCACCGTCGTGATCTACGCCGATTCCTACACACAGGCGTGGCAGCTGGCACGGGCTGTCTCGGGGGCGATCCACAAGTTTTCCGGCTCGGCTCATGGCGAGACGATCGACCACTGCCTCGTGCTGGACGAGCGGGATGGCGACGCCGGCTACCTCGAGGGGCGAGAGCAGCCCACGTACACGGTCGAGCAATCCGTCGAAATCCGTTTTTCAGAGGAGTGACCAATGCCGCTTTCCACCAAACCCGCGAATGGCCCGACTCTTCCAGCTGGCGTCAGGCGCGTCAACATCGCTGACATCGACACCACTTCCGGAACGCAGAAAGAAGACGTCACCGATCTCGACAGCGCTGTTGTGGAGTATGCAGACCCGCCGCTGAAGGAAGGATCCGGAGGCCGGGTTTCTCAGACATGCAGTGCGTCTGGGCAGGCCAAGGGGGCGCTCCCAGCCTGCACCCCCGTGCCGCAAGACGCAACGCCGGAAACCGGGTGGATCTGCACGAGCGCCGAAGAGGTCTACGAGGCCGGAAAGTACGCGCAATGGTCAGCCAACTGGGAATACATCGAACCACAAACCATTTGAGGTAACACATGCCAACGCCATCCGGGCCGGCGATTCTCAGCTCCCAAGGCCAGAACTTCGGCATTCAGAACGCCTACAAAATCTCGATTAAGTCTTCACGTCCAAGTCCTTCGTCGTCCGGCCTCGATGCCTCGACGCTGGCAATCCCTCACGGCGGAGACCGCGTTTACGAACAAGGCTTGTTCGATCCCGGCCCCAATGGAGGCACCGACGGCATCACTGTCACTGCCACTGTGAACACGTGGGGCGATCCACCCGCAAAGGGTGACACAAAGACGTTCAAGGGAAAGACTTGCAAATGCACAAAGTCTGAGATTGTCAACGACTCCGGAAAGCTCCGCGAGGGACTTGCCGAGTACACGTCTGACTTCTGATAGGCGAGGCGCTCAATGCCCACCATCCCCCCTCCGTCGTCGCAAGGATCGACCGTCACGTTCAACGGCGTGCCGATTGGCCGGCTCACGAACTGGCGGTTACAACCGGCTACGGCACGGATCGAGGACGTCACGAATGTCGGCTGCCGCGTGGTCGGCACGGGCATCAACACGCGCGTCGTCAATCAGTTCGAGTGCATCGGCATCGTGCCGGGGGGCGTGGACATCAGCCTGCGGAACGTGCCGCCGTACATCTTCGACCACACCGGACTGCTGGCCATGCTGGCCGTGAACTTCGCGACCGGCAGCCTGTCGATGGAAGCGTTCCTCGAGACGTTTGACGTGAGTGGCACTGTTGGCGAGTTCCTCCGTGGAACCGCTCGATTCCGATTCTCAGGAGTGAAAGCGTGAGCAAGCACGAAGACGATGTGCTGTCGTGGGAGCCCGAGGTCATCGAGGCCAAGGTCGACGGCACTGACAAAACGGTTCACCTGCGCTATCCGACGTTCGACGTGTGGCATGCCATCGCGACCGAGCATCGCGAATGCGTCGGCCGCCCGGCGTCGGCCGCGCTCGTCGCGAAAACGATCGCCGGCTCCTACTGCAAGAAAAACGGCGAGCCGCTGTTCACCGACGACAGCATCGATCAGATCATGCGCGCGAACCCGAACCGCGTCATGTGGCTCTACAACCACGCCCTGAAAACGGTGTTCAAGAACGACGACGAAGCAGTTTCGGAGGTGGAAAAAAACTCCGCAGCCGGGCAGGACTGACGGAGCGGTTCCTGTACCGGCTGGCGGCTCATCACAAGGTTCTCAACGTCGAGCGGCTGAAGCGAAACATCCCCATCTCGGCGCTGCAGAGATGGATCGCTTCCTACCGCGTCGAGCCCTTCGGCGACGAGTGGGGGCGAACGGCCTTGCAGACGCTGCTGATCCTGAAGGCGCTTGGTGCCAACGTCGATCCGCAGTTTCGAGAGATGTTCCTGCCCTCCTACGACCCAGATCGCGAGATGACAGAAGACGAGATTGAGGCAGAGATGTTGAAGGCAGCGGGAGCCAGGTGGACTCCGAAGGAAGAGGCATAGCATGGCGACGATCGGCAAAGTCTCCGCCGTTTTCACGGCCTCGACGAGTGGGCTCGTGTCTGGCACGAACGCCGCGGGATCGGCATTCAAGTCGCTGCAAGGCGACCTTGCCGGGCTGCGCGGTGGCATGTCGGCACTCGTGGCGATCAACGCTGCCCAGTTCTTCGGATCGCTGGTCAACTCCGCTTCGCAGGCCGTCAACAGCTTTGTCAACATGGGGCAGGCGCAGGCGGAGGTGATCGACCAGACGAGCAAGCTGGCCGCCCGGCTCGGCATGACCTACGGCGAGCTCTCAGGGCTGGCGCTGGCCGGCGACCTTGCGGGCGTGTCGCTGGATACCATCGGCACGGCCGCCACGAAGCTCGACGTCGCGTTCGTCAAGGCCCAGCAAGGCTCCGCCACGGCGGCCGCGTCGTTTGCCAACCTCGGCCTCAACGTCGAGCAGCTCGCCGGCCTCAACGCCGCGGACCGGTTCGACACGATCGCGTCTGCGATCGCCGCAATCCCGAACGAGGCCGAGCGGTCGGCCGCTGCGGTCCAGATCTTCGGCCGGGCCGGGGCCGGCCTGCTGCCGCTCTTTGCCGGCGGGGCTGACGCCATCGCCGCGGCTCGCGAGGAGGCGGAGCGATTCGGGCTGGCCCTGACGACCGCCCAGGGACAGGACGTCGAGGCCATGAACGACGCTTTCACGCGAGCCCAGAAGGCGGTCGAGGGCGTGGTGCAGCAAGTGGTGGCATTCCTCGCACCGGCCGTCGAGAGTGTCGCGACGTCGTTCTCCGACCTTGTCGGAAGCATCGGCGGAGCGAACATCGGTCAGGCGATCGGAGAGGGCATCCTGCAGGGCGCGAGGTTTCTGGCTGGGGCCGGGGACTTCCTGATTCAGAATTTCGGATCGACGTTTGAGTTCCTGTCGCAAGTCGGGCAGCAGTGGGGCGTGGTGCTCGATCTTGGGCAGCGTGTCGCAAATCTGTTCGTTGGGGCGTTCAACGTTTTCGAGGTCGTCGGCAACGTCATCGGCGGGCTGTTTTCGGACATCGTCGGCGCTCTGTACGGGGCGGCCGCGGAGATCGCCGAAGTCATCCCAGGGTTTGGGGAGATGGCCGGCCAGTTGCGGGCGAGCGCGGACTCCTGGGCTGGTCAGGCAGATACGTTCGCGGCCTCGATGAATGAAAACGCCGACGCGGCCTCGGCCGCGTTCGCGGCAGCATTCGCCGAGAACACCACGCCGGTCGGGCAGGCCCTGGCCGGCCCGCTGACGACTGCCCTCGATTCGGCAATCGCCAAGGCCCAGGCCTCAGCCGGCCAGATCGAGGACGTGAAGCCGGCCCCTGTGGACGTGCGGCAGACCGTCGAGTTTGCGAGCGTGGACCAGGCCATCAAGGGCATCGACTCCCGCTCGGCCGAAGGCGTCGCCGAAATGTTCCGCCTCATGCGCGGCCAGGGTGCCGACGTCCAGCAGCAGCAGCTCTCCGTGCTCGAGCAGATCGCCGAGAACACCTCCGGCGGCGACGACGTTTACCCGTTTGCATTGGAGTGATCCATGCCCCCTATCGGCTGGCGTCGCGTTTTGGATGGCACCGGCCTGTCTGGCAAGGTTGGCGAGCCGCTGCGCTATGACGAGGCCTGGCTGATCCGCAACACCTCGCCGCTCGACAGCAAGCTCTCGCTGCTGAAGGCAGTTCCGGTCGGCTGGTACTCGGCGCACTGGGAAAACTCCGCCTGCAAGGCGATGGAGTTCAAGCTCGCGCCGACCACGAAGGAAGGTCTGCTCTGGCGGCTCGACGTGGCGTTTTACCCCCCGCCGAAGGCCGCGGAACTGAAGTCCACCGGCGTTCCGGAAGACTTCTGGGAGCGCGCCGGTGGCGTCTCGACGGTGCCGGCCTTCAAAGACAAAGACGGCACGATGATCGTCAACTCCGCGGGCGACCCGGTCGAGGGACTGCAACGCGAACGCGACGAGCGAGATTGGACGCTCACGAAGTATTACACGAGCGACGCGTGGAAGACCGACGCAAAGGACTATTCCGGAAGCGTTAGCAGCGACACGTTTGACGGCGAATCCGCCGGCAAGTGGAAGTGTTATTTCAAGACCGCCAAGCGCCGCGAAGTGCAAAACGTCTCCCGCAACAAGACGGCGAGCTCGGACACGGAGGGGGAGCCCGTCGCCGGCGGCACGGACGAAACGCTCGTCCTGGTCGAGACGGTTTGGGAGTTTCGGTTTGACCCCGACACCTGGAAGTCGATGCCGTGGGACGTCGGCTTCCACGAGATCGTCAGCGGCCAGCGGAAGGTGATCGTGGTGGACGGGAAGCCCGTGAAGCAGCCCGTCGCGCTCAACGCGAACGGCACGGCAAAGACCGGCAATTCGCCGCCCAGCGTGATCCGCAACGGCGAGGGGGCGAAGCTCTATCCGGAGAAGAACTTCACGGCCAAGTTCGGCTCGCCCTTCATTGTGCAGGGGGCCTGACGCATGGCAGGGCGGAAGGTCGCGTTCACCGAAGACGCCGCCCGCCGTGTGGCAGCCGCCACGCGTGCCTACGAGCGCGGCAATCGGGATATGCCGCCGATCACCTTTCGTCAAGACGGCGGCGGCGGCGATGGCGAGGAGCCGCGGCTGGGCACGATCTCCGCGACGTGGACGAAGAACGCCACGGCCACGGTGACACAAATCAACGCAGACGGCACGGCCCTTTCGCCAACGGTCACATTTACGGCCACGAACTGGTTCGCCACCGTGAATGTGCCGAGCGGCGTCCGGAAGGTGTTGTGCCTCTTCGTCGGCGATCGGTGGCTTCTCGTTGCTGCGGAGTGCTAGATGTTCCTTCCAGGCACTCCCTGCGGTTGCTGCGGTGCATCTAAGTGCGCGTGCACTGACGAAGCCACGCAGATTGTCATTGAGTTCAGCACCGGAGACGGCTCTGGTCAAATGTTTGAGTACGATGGCAAAACGTATTCAATCGAATGCCAGCCGCAGGACTACACGATAGTTCTGGACATCAGCGAGTCGTGTTCCGGCGTTTCTCAAAACGCATACTGCCTTGGTGTTGTGTCGGACAACGACGGCCCGCTTGCTCGAAACTGCTCTGGAACTGGCGGCAACGAAGGCGAGTCGTATTCGTTCAGTTATTCGCTCACGCCAACAGGAAGAACCATCTCTCCGATTGGCGGGGGGTCTGCCAAGCTATTTCCAGGAGAGGCCGCATTTACGCTTGATCGGATCAATTGGAGAGGCGAGACGCGAGTCGTACCATTCAATTTGTACGGCGTTCCGTTTTTTTCCATTATTCGCGGCTGGTCGCGACAGCGCTACAGATTCTTTCGTTTTTTCAACAGGACTCGTCCAGTTGTAAGCATTGCGTGGCTCGGCGCAGGTGGCAGCGGCGCAGAGCTCTCGGCCAATCTCAGCCAGCACGCCGATGTTTTAGGGCAGCCGTACTGGAAGGTCGAAGGGGTTTCGGTAACGAGCGGCGGCGGTGGCTACAGCCCCTTCTCCGACACGCTGTCCGCTGTTGTGGAAAACGGGTCGGGCACGCTCCCGGCCGTGCGTGTATCGCAGTGGTCGTACACGCCCCCAACAATGTCGGCTACTGTTGCTGCTGCATCGACGACACCTGCGCAGTTGTCGGTTTCAATGCGGCAGGCGTTGGCTGGCCTGAGCCGGTACATTGGCCTGGACCAGCCGACGATCATTCCAATGTGGCAGGTAGATTCTGTCGCCGTCCAGGACGGCGGCGGTGGCTATCCGCCTAACCAGACGATTGTCGTCTCGTTCTCTATCACTTCTGGATATTACTCACCTTCTGGCATGTGGTGGCACGTTCCGTATGCGTTTTTTGCGCAGACAAACAGCATCGGTGTCGTACAATCAGTAATCCACCAAATGCCAAGCCCCAACCTTGGCGGGGTCGAGGGGCGCGGATTCGTGGGGCCAACTGCGTCGGCTGTGGCGGCCACAATTGACGGCCCCTCGGAAATCGTCGGGCTTGCGGGCTATGTCGTAACCAGAACGCGAGCCGAGCCGACGGTTGTCGCGTCGCCGCCAGCCGGTGTTACCGGGGCCGTGCTTTCTGTTTCGCTCGAAAAGGCCGGTGATGGAGATACGGCATATTGGTATGTCGATGCCGTGGTGGCGGCTGCTGCTGGGAGCGGCTGGAATGACGGAGACCCCATCGCGTTCACGGCCCAGGCAGGAGAGGATGTCGTCACGCAGCAAGTTGCTGTCGCCGTCGCGAACGTGTCTCGCGTCCAGCCCACCGTCACGGCGTCGGCATCCGGCGGCAGCGGGGCTACGTTCGGCGTGACGATTGCCCCCAACGGCACGACGCCGCAAACCTGGAGCGTGACGGGCGTCACCGTGACAAACGGCGGCACGGGCTACCCTTCATCGGGCTACTTGGATTTCAGCGCTGCCAGTGGCGATACGGCCGATGAGGGTGCCCAGGTCGAGTTCCGCTCCGGACGCATGGAGCCGACGCTCGCCGTACAGACTTACGGCTCCGGCAGCGGGGCCGTGCTGGCGGCATCGCTCGCGTCGGCCACCGGCTGGAACGGCCAGACCTACTGGTACGTCGATGGCATCTCGATCACCAACGGCGGCAGCGGCTACTCTGAGTACGATCCAATCTACGTCATCGTGACGGACGGCGAATCGGCAGGATGGTGGTGGTGGGGGCCAAATGCCGAAGTGTCGTCGGTGGACGAAAACGGGGCCATCACCGGCATCGCGTTCTACGGGGGCGACGAGTATTACAAATCCAACGGCATCATCCAGAGCGTGATGATCGACTTCGGCGGTGCCTACTACCGCAAACAACTGGGCTCCATTTCTGTTACCAGCGGCGGAAAGTATTACCGCCAATCGTTTAGCCAAACGACAAATCCACTGCCACCGCTAGAGTGTTTGAACTACCCAGGCGGTTGGGAGTCGCACGTATTTGAGTCTGCGGACGTTGGGGAGTCAGGAAATCCCGAACTGCGGATCAGCCCTCGTGTTGGTGAGCAGTATACGTTCAAGGACGTTTTCATGATCGCGCTTGGTGACATTTATGAATTCCCGGAAATCGGACACACCGCAACGCGAATATGCGAAGACCCTGAAATAACGGTGACATTCCAATGAGCCTCTGTCGGTTTGAGTACGTCAATCGCGATGGCGGCTACTTGGCTACCTGTGCTGAGTGCGGCAGGAAAACGCAATCAAAGAGCCGCGAGGTTTACGCGGCCTGCAAGGCATCGGCAGACTACGCCGAGACGCACGCGAGGATCACCGGGGCGATTCCGGGGCCGGGCACATTTTTGAAAAATACCTTGCGCCGCTGGCTGAAGATTGAGCCCTCTGGGAATTGCCCGTGCGAAAAGCACGCGATGGTCATGGATGCGTGGGGGCCGGATGAATGCGAGAAAAGGATCGATGAGATCGTCGGCTGGCTCCGCGAGGAGGCGGTAAGGCGCGGCCTCCCGTTCCTCGACGCCGCCGGGCGGATGCTTGTCAGGCGGGCGATCAAGAACGCGAAGCGGGCGGCAGAGGTTGTTGAACGAGGTCGGCAATAAGTTTTTATGTCGGGGACTGACACACCAATGAGGAGGGCAAGGATGCCAACCAAAGGACAACTCGGCGGTGACGCGATAACGGCAATGGCCCGCCGGCTTGTGGCGGCTCATCCTGACGCCCCAGCCAAAACGCTCGGCCGTCGCCTCCAGGCGGAGGCCAACGGGGCCCTCACGCTGGAACAGGCCTACTCGCGAATCAGGAGGCAGCTGGGGGTCAACGGCCAGTACAGTCGCGGCCGGATGTCGACGATCACCCCTCGGGCCAAGCGATCCGCCGGAGCCGTCCCGGCGATGCCGCCTAGCAAGGCCGACGACTGGAAGCCCTACGAGCTCGACGTCACGGGCACGGTCGGCGTGCTGTCGGACATCCACGTGCCCTATCACGACGAGGTGGCGCTCCGGGCTGCGGTCGACCAGCTGCGGGGCGACAGAATCGAGGCCCTGGTCCTCAACGGCGACACGTGCGACTTCTACGCGATCAGCCGCTACACGAAGAATCCCAAGAAGCGGAAGTTCTCCGCGGAGGTGGATGCCGCTCGCGACATGCTCGCGTGGATCCGCGGGCAGTTCAAGTCCATCCCGATCGTCTTCAAGGCCGGGAACCACGAAGAGCGGTGGGACCACTGGCTGTTTCAGCACGCCCCGGAAATCAGCGACGACAAGCGGACGGGCCTCGACGAGTGGCTAGACATGGCGGACCACGGCATCGCCTACGTTGACGACCAGCGGCCGATCATGGCTGGCCAGCTGCCGATCCTCCACGGGCACGAGAAGGGCAAGGGGTTCGCGGCCCCGGTCAACCAGGCCCGCGGGGCGTTCCTCCGGCTGCAACACACCGTGCTCGAGGGCCACGGCCACCGCACGAGCGCCCATTGCGAGCCTGACATGTTCGGCCGCGAAGTTTTCTGCTGGAGCACGGGCTGCCTCTGCGATCTCCGGCCGGAGTACGCCCGCATCAACAAGTTCAATCACGGCTTCGCGTCCGTGCGAGTGCATGCCGACGGCCAGTTCGACGTCAGCAATTTCCGAATCGCGAACGGGAAGGTGAGGACGTCGTGAGCCACTGGCTGACGGACGACGAGCTGCGGGATGCCGAGCGGCGGGCTCGACGCTTCTCCGGGGCCTACCACGGCACGAGCGGAACGCTGGCAGGCTACGTGATTCACCTCATCGGCATGGTCAGACACTACCAGGAGGCAGACACCGTGAAGGAGCAGGAAGGGTCGACTGTGCGGTTCGCTACGGGTGCCGTTCGGTCGAGCGACGCGGAGGCCACCCGATACGATCTGATCTCGCCCATCGGCCTGGAGGCCGTGGCTCGCACGTGCGCGGAGGGGGCGGCGAAGTACGGGGATTTCAACTGGGAAAAGGGCATGCCGGTAGCGGACCTGCTCAATCACGCTCTGCGGCACGTGAACCTGTACCTGTCCGGCGACCGCTCGGAGGATCATCTGCCGCACGCCGCGTGGGGCTTGCTCGCCGCGATCCACTCGGAAGCCCTGTGGCCGCAGCTCAACGCCGCGACGCTCCGCGGGCCGGGGTGCCGGCCGCCAGATCTGGGGCCGAAATGATGGAATGGGAGTGGCTCGCCCAACTGCTGCACACCCTCGCGGATTTCATCCCCAGGCCCCGGATCGTCCGCACGGACGAGCGGTGCGTCGAGTTCGTCATCGGAGCATTTCCGCGCGTGCTCCGCCCGGGGTGGTACATCGAATGGCCGCTTATGGCGAAGTACGAGTCGGTTCACGTTCGCCGGCAAGTAACATCCCGTGCGCAGCGGTTTGGATCGCACGCGTTCCGGTGGAAGGTCGTCTACGAGATCGCGGACGCGTTGAAACTGGTCACGAACACATACGATTTCGACGAGACGATCGCAGACTTCTGCGAGATCGCGTTCTCACACGTCTATCGTTCGACGCCGAACGCCGAAGAAATGGTGTCGGTGCGGTCGCGGAAGCGTGTCATCAATCGGATCCGCACCGAGCTGGCATCATACGGCGTCACGGTGCTCGACTTCTCAGTCGTGTCACAATCCGCTGCTGACTACCAATTCTCAATCTGGGAGCTGCAGCGATCGGTTGAGCACTGAGTGGACGTTCGCTCGCACGGATCACGCGGATCGTGCCGAAGCCTCGGGAGGCTTCTGGTCGCCCCGTGCGATCTGCGGGAGCAATCGCTATCGCCTAGGCGGCTTTGCCTGATAGATGGCCCCTGGCTTTTCTTTCGCTTCGTCGCGGCTCTGCTTCCACACCTCGCCGTTCGACAACTTGGCGCGAGTTACACGAACCATCGCGTTCGATGTTCCGCCGTGAAGCGACAATTGCACACTGTAAATGCCTTGGCCATTGGGAAGTATTGGGGTTGATACTGCACCGGTAAAAACATTGCTGCCAACAAGATTCTTAACTGGTTCGTCGAACGAATTGAAGCACTCAACTTCAATGTCGAATGCTTCTACGGTGACTCCGGCCGCGTTGCTGACAACAAAGTTCAGTTCTGGCAGCCCTATAATGCTCCTTCCAATCACGGCCGATTCTATGAAAACAGGGCCTGCTTTCGCCTTCTCCTCGCGAGCCCTCTGTGTGGCCTCCGCCTCGCGCAACCGTTTCTCTCGCCTCTCTGCCGCCAACTCCCGCTCGCTTGATTCATCTTCCTGCCTCTTTTGCTCTGACCATGCTGCGCTCGCAACATAATCTTCGTGTTTTTTGCGCTTCGTCGCGGCAAGCTTCGCCTTGGCGGCGTTTAACTCGGCGCGAAGCTTCTTGGCGTTTTCTTGATCTTTGTTTTTTATCGCCCACTTCAGGGCTTGCTCGCACGTATCAACTGCATCCTTAGCGGAAGCTATGTCGGCAGCTTTTGCTTCGCGGGCCATTTGGTCTTCGTCTGCCATGGCCTGGATCGTGCTGGCAATCAGGATCGCAGCAACCAGCGAATACCGGCTCATAAGTCCCTCCTTCCGGGTAGCTCAATACCCTATACAGCTAGTTTGCCACTGGCGGAAGTGTGCCTAGTTCTCGTGGCCCTGGGATTCCTGTTCCTGTCTGCGATTTGTCTTCATACGAGGCCCTGAACACGGCCGGCGTGTTCCCCAGGTGCCGGTGGCCGAGGCCGCGGGCCTGAAGCTCGACATCGGTGCCGCTGCCCCTGCGGATCCACTTCCAGGTGCCGGGCCGGATCCCGGCCTTCGCGACGAGCCTCGTCATTTGGTCCCGGAAGGTCTCAGGGCTTGTAGGCCACGGACATACCAGCTTTCTCGGGCAGGCCTCCATGGAGGCGCGTAGGGCCTCCAGCGTCGACGGCGACAGGCGGAAGGCGGACACCTTCGCCGTCTTGCTCTGCGACAGTGTGCAAGCCCCGTCGGGGCCGATCTGGTCTGCCCGCAGCGTGACGAGGTCTCCCCAGCGGATTCCGGAGTCCCACGCCACGCGGATCGCAAGATCCCACCAGACCGACCGCCGGAGCCCGCAGCGGTGCCAGCGGGGCAGCGTGGCGGCGGCGGCCAGCAGCCTCTCGACCTCATCCTTCGTCCACGCGACGACGACCAGCTCGGGAAGCCGAACCCGCCGCACGCGACGGGTACGCGGCTCGTCGCAAAGCCCCTCGTCTGAGGCCGCACGCCACAACGCGAGGAGCGATTGCTTCTTCGCCCGCACCGTGTGGGGGGCTACGGTGGCCGAATAGGCCTGTAGCCATTCCGATGCCAGCCGCTCGTCCAGTTCGTCGAGACGAACGGGCTTTCCTGCCCAGCGGTCAATGAGGTTGACAGCGATTCGGTACTGCCGTACTGTCCCGCCCCGGATGTCTCGCTGGAGCTGGTAGTCCTCGAGGTATTCGCGCAGGGTTTCGGGTCGTGCTCGTCGAATCATGGTAGCGCTCCAACGTAGGGCGCTCCGTGCCCGCGAGCGTGCCGACTCCCGGCACGGTTGGTGGTCTCAATCAACAATCTTTCCGTACCACCCTTACAGGCGGCCTAACCCCTCACGTAAGGCATCGGTCTACGGAACCGAAGGTTGCTGGTTCGAGCCCAGCGGGGTGTATTGAAAAGTTTCA
>Ga0315902_10003486_pt1 | contig 23423 bp, 20 predicted proteins | sample LakEriMetagenome_9_FD_203523 | JGI IMG/M metagenome (GOLD analysis project Ga0315902, IMG submission 203523) | Freshwater fungal communities from buoy surface, Lake Erie, Ohio, United States - Buoy 12 MA117 | ecosystem: Environmental > Aquatic > Freshwater > Lake > Lake biofilm | place: USA... | reverse complement strand
GACAAAGCGGCAATTGAAACGGCAGGATGTCGGCGGTCGGCGATGATGTTGTGCTCAAGACCCAACCTTATAGCAGGCCAATTTCGGGCATGACGGCAAAATTCGCCGCTCATGCCCGTCTTTTTTCCCCCGCAAACCCGCTCCAGTGCTTGTTCCCAGAGCTCAGGACGGAATCGAGGTAGGGCCAGAGCCGTTCACGAATCGCTGGCGTGAGCAATGAAGCGCGTCCTTTGACGGAAAACACGCAATGCATCAGGCATGAGTTGAAGGAATGCATGGTTCTGCCGTCCCTGCGGGACTTGGTTGGTTTGTTTGGCGGGGAGACCCAGCGCTGAAGCGCTGGGCTATTGTCGAAATCAGACCTGTTTCAATGCCCAGATTTCATCCAACTCTTCGGTCCCAATGATTGTCTCAAGATGAGCTAAGATTTCCTCGCGGTCGACCGACTTTGATCGGAGCCCAATGACCGCCAGCGCAAACGCGCCATCCTCGTCGAACTGTAGTACTGACCAACCCAGGCCGCCACGTAGAGGGCAGTTGGGCCACCGCGCAATCCAACGAGGACAGGAATACACCTTTCCGTTTCGCTTCTTCACGATTCCTTTTGATCAATGTACACCGACGACGCCAGAGCGGTTTCGTTTGGTCATTCTTCCTTCGCGGGGGACTTCAGGTGGCAAGGTCTTGATGAACGACTTAATCCACCGCTTCGCTTCCGTTTCAGCACGTTCCTACGTTCCATGCTCTTTCACGGTGAAGTATTGTTGGTAGAGTTTCCTCTGCCGCATGACGCTTGCCCTGACACTATTCCCAGGAAGGTTTCGGCTTACATGCGAGGCGCTCATTGGTTTTGGTAGATGTTCATGGATTCGCGGCAGGCTCGAAGCTGAGACCTAGCATCACCTTCACATAATGCGAGGCCTGCCAGCCGCAGTGATAGTAGAAGCTGCCGGTCTTCTTGAGCACGCGGGCCAGTTCCACACAGCGCGGGCGCATGTAATCTATGTAGGCCTTCGTGCTCTCGTGCCGGCCCTCGAAGCTGCGCTTCTCCTTCGTCTCGCCCCAGAAGGTCCGGGCCGGACTGGCACTTTCGTAGTTGCGGTTCGAGTTGAACGGCGGGTCTATGGTGATGAGGTCCACGCAGGCGGTGGGGAGCTTTTGGAGCTGCTCCAGATTGTCCCCGCAGTAGATCACGCGCGTATCCACGAGAGAGGAGGGTTTTACCGATGCCATGCGCGGAGGGAACCCGACTGTACGGCAAATGGCAAGCGGGCGGAATGCGCCCGCCGGGCTGCTTTCAAGCCACTTCCAAGGAGTACGCCGTGCGCCCGTCGGCTAGGAAGCGGACGAGCGCGGGCCATTGGTCGAGGGTGTTGGTGATGGCGCGGCCCATCGCACTTTGCGGAAGGTAACGCGGGCGGATGCGCAGCAGTGCGGCGCGGATGCGGTTCACGATGGCTGTGCTTTGTGATGCGCGCACCGCATCGCGCAGACGCGGGCCGGCTCCACTCTTGCGCAAGCGGCGCTCTATTTCGTAGAGGTGGGCGATGATGTGGCGGAGGAGCCAGCCCACAGTGCGCGAAGCATTCCCGCGGGCCTCGATGAAGCCGCGCCGTGCATGCGCCCAGCAGCCGGCGAGCGTGATGGCTTCGCATCCGGCGGCGGCGTTGTGGGCCAGCCAGTACGCGACATGGAAAAGTTCCCGCACCGCCGTCAGCGCGTCGAACTGCTGCACGGGGCGATGCCCATTCACGGCGGAATTGCCGAGGCGATTGATGAGCACCGTCTTGGCAAAGACCGCCGCGCCCGCTGTGGTTTTGAACGTCGGCTCATGGATGAGCGCGCTCAAGTTGTCCTGTTACGGCAGCTTGAGCGCCGCATCGTGCTTGTAGAGTCAACGCACCATCAACTCCAGCGCACGCCGCGCATGGAAACACGCCGTCCGCGCATCGGGATACGCCAGCGCCTCCGCCTTGCTCGCGGCGTCATGCAAGTCGGGCCATTCGGCTCTAAGGAAGGGGAAGTTGCTCATGAAGTTCGATTGATGCGACTTTCGAGATCTCGAACCGTTGCGAGAATATTCGCAAACGTTGGTGGCGTGGCGAGAAACATATCCCGCATCGCGTGGTAATCTTTTTCCAGTTCAGCCAGCCGGAATTCAGGAGGCACAAGCCGGAATGTGTCGGGCTTCGCCAGGTCGTAACGCGCCCAACTGGCGGGAAAGAATCGGCTTTTCCAGTCTGCCACGCGTTGCCGCAAGTCTTCGCGCGCCAGTGCGCCTTCAAGGACGCCGTGCCGTGCCAGCGCGGCCATGTCAGAGTAATGACGCGAGAACCGATCGCGGATTGGCTTCGCCGGATCGCGATGATGTTCCGCATGCAAAATGGTGGCCTTCTCCCAGAAGGTCCGTTCCAATTCCAATGCAACCAAACTGCACCGAAAATCCTCAAGTTGCTTTGGAAATTCCTCCGCCACCCAAGGTCGAACGGCGTGATTCCCGACCGGCCTCTGATCCGTCAGCGATCCAAACTCCATCTTCACGGAGCGTCGCAGATACTCAAATCCCTTCGGCGCATTGGACGGATAATGGAACAAGACCACCGGCGAATGCGTTGTCTCGTCCACTTGAAATTCCATCCAAGCCCCGCCGCCGGTTCTTTCACCGAGAACTTCACGGGCAATCCGCTCCAACTCCGGTAGGAACCGGGAACGCACGCGCTCGATGCACGCGGCTTCGAGTGCTTGCATCCGCTCCGTTCGCTTGTTCCGGCTGTCGGCCTTTTCCACCGATTCCTCGCTGATGTCCAAAAATTCAGGGCTGACCGACAGATCAATGCCCTCGGAAAACCGTTCGATCACGCCGAACACTTTCGACAATGAAGTGCCGCCTTTGAACACCAGTTGTCCACCGAACTCCGGATGCCCGAACAACACCGCGAGCGTCCACGAGACCCAGAAATCCTTCTCCACCATCACAGGCAGCAAACCGCGCCGCGCCGCCGTTTCCTCGATGATCAGGATCTGTTCCGACGCTGGACGTTTGAAGAATTCCAGTTTCACAAGTCAGCTCCCGGCCAGTTCGCGGAACAGCGGATGCATCCACGCGGGCGCAAGCCGCAAATCCTTCAACAACTGCTGCCGCTCCATCGCGGGCAACGTGCGTTTCAAATGCTCCATCCGTGCTGGCGTGATGTGTTCCTTTCCCAAATGCCGCAACGCCTGCATCAGCAAGCCGCTCAATCGTCCCGCTGCCGCCATGTTGCGCGGCGTGGTGCGGCGCAACTGGATTTCCTGCCGGCCAATCTTCACCGTGCGCGATGGACCATCCGTCAGGAACACCACCTTGGCCGGCACTTGCTCGGACAATCCCAGGAGGTTTGTTGCGTAGGCCCCGGCCGGTTGAAGGCGAATCCGATCCTTCCCGGCCAGAGCCTTCGCCACCTTCTCGATCTCAGGCGAAAGCGTCCCCAATTCCGAATGCTCTCGCGGATACTCATAAAGCCCCCGTGCCAGACGGCGGATCGTCCCCTTGATCGCCAGACGCGACAACGCCTTATCCACGGCGTCTCGTCCACCAAGGTCCAAAAAATCATTCGGGGTGAAGGCTGAACCCCTCCCCGTGCCGTAGATCCGGCTTATCAACTTGGCATCAATTGTTTGCACTGAATCCATGCTCTAGTAATTGTCAGAAAAACTACCCATTTTTTCTGACTGAACAAGACTCAATTACCAACACGAAGGGCTTCATGGATGCTCCTCCACCGCTTCGACGGCGAACATGAACCGGATGAGTTCTTCGAGCTTGCCACGGCTGGGGCCGTTCAGGCCATTGCCGTAGCTCGGGTCGTAGTTCTGCGTCCAGTCGGCGGCGAGTTTGTAGCCTTCGCTGGGGTGACGATTGAGGCCGGTGTGGAGGGCCAGCCCTTCCTCCACCAGCAGCAGCGGCCAGCAGTGGATGACTCGCACCGGTCCCCATTGCTGGTTTTGGAATTCATTGTGAAAAGCCTTCGCCCGGTCGTGCAGGCTCTCGGCTGCCTTCCGGTCGATCTGCTGGAAGAGGCTCTCCCGTGTGGCCGCCGTTCCGAGCAGGGCGCGCGTCTCGTTCAGCAGGGCTCCGGCCTCGCCCTTCCTCTTGCCTTTGCGGCCCGATGCGCGACGCGCAATCCACAGGCCGAAGGCGGAGAGCCGGCCCGGATGCTCGAACCATTTCTTCAACACCGTCAGCCGCGTCAGCGACGCGTTTCCCTGCGTGTCGATATCGGCGATGATCTTCAGGATTTTCTCGGGAACGGCGGTACGCATAGTAGTTGGCTCAAAGTTCCCCGCGAAAGGCGCGGTGCTGGAAGTGGCTTGGGCATCCTGCCCATGTTCTGCGGGCTTCATGGGCGGGACGCCCAAGCCACTTTGCAGGCTTCGCCAGCGGGCGAGGATGTCGGGGAGGTTGTTCTTTGCGTGGTCGTCGGCGGTGAGCGCGGTCCGGGGCACTGGGTCGAGCTTTTCCGGCGGAAGGAGTTCGGTGCGTTTGTCGTCGAGCGACATGCCGTCGGCGTCCACGTCGTAGAACCAGACGTGGTCCGTGCCGCCGGAGTTGGTCTTGGTGAAGAGGAGAATGGCGGTGGAGACGCCGGCGTAGGGCTTGAAGACGCCGCCGGGCAGGGAGATGACGGCGTCGAGCCTCTGTTCCTCGACGAGAATCCTGCGGAGGGTCTTGTGCGCGTTGGACGAGCCGAAGAGCACGCCGTCGGGCACGATGACGGCGGCGCGTCCGCCGGGCTTGAGCAGGCGCAGGTAGAGGGCGAGAACGAGCAGTTCGGTCTTCTTCGTCTTCACGACCTGGAGCAGATCCTTGGCGCAGTTCTCGTAGTCGAGCGACCCGGCGAAGGGGGAGTTTGCGGTGATGAGGGTGTATTTTTCCTCCTCGCCCGCGTGGTCCTGCGCGAGGGAGTCGCGGTAGCGGATGTCGGGGTTTTCCACGCCGTGCAGGAGCATGTTCATGCTGCCGATGCGGAGCATGGTGTTGTCGAAATCGAAGCCGTGGAAGAGGCCGTGGTGGAAGTGCTCGCGGAGCTTCGGGTCGCGGAGGTTTTCCGGGTGGTGCCTGCGGAGATATTCACCGACCGCCACGGGAAACCGCAGGTGCCGCTGGCGGGATCGCACATGATGTCCGTGGGCACGGGGCGCACGAGTTCCACCATGAGCTGGATGATGTGGCGCGGGGTGCGGAACTGGCCGTTCTGCCCGGCGCTGGCGATCTTCCCGAGCATGTATTCGTAGAGGTCGCCCTTGGTGTCGCGGTCCTCCATCGGCACGCCGTCAATCATGTCCACGACCTTGGCGAGGAGCGCGGGCGTGGGGATGGTGAAGCGCGCATCCTTCATGTGATGCGCGTAGGTGGAGCCGTCGCCACCAAGCGTGCGCAGGAAGGGGAAGACGTGTTGGTCCACGACCTCGAACATTTCCTTGGCCTCGAAATGCTTGAAGCGTGACCAGCGCAGATCGTCGTAGGCGCGGCCCTTGGGGTCTTTGCCTTCGGGGAAGACGCGGCGTTCGAGTTTCTTCAGCTTCAGGCGGGCGGCTTTATTTTCCTCCAGCGTGTGCAGGTCATCGAGGCGCTTGAGGAACAGCAGGTAGGTGATCTGCTCGATGACTTCGAGGGGATTGGAGATGCCGCCGGTCCAGAAGGCATTCCAGAGGGCGTCAACTTTGCTGCGAATATCACCGGTGAGCATGGGGCGCGGAGCATCGGGGCACCGCCGCAGACCGGCGAGGAAAGAGCCGGACAAGTCCGAGCCCCCTGCAAAATTCCGCGGATGAGGCAGAGGGAGAACAGCGGGAAACTGGAAGGTGTAGCCATCATCGTAGCCGCGCTTGTAAAAGCGCGGGCTGATTTTCTCCGCAGAGCGCGCGGAGAATCGCGTCGTCAAAGTGCCCGCGCTCTAACGAGCGCGGCTACTTTTGCTTCACGCCCACGCGCGGGCAGAGCGTCGCGATCTCGCACTGCGCGCAGTCCGGCTTGCGCGCGTCGCAGCGGCGTCGGCCGTGCCAGATGAGCCAGTGGCTGAAGACGGCCCACTGCTCGCACGGGACGAGGCGCATCATGTCCTGCTCGATTTTTTCCGGCGTGGTCTCGCGCGTAAGGCCGAGGCGCGCGGTGAGGCGCTGGACGTGCGTGTCCACGACCACGCCCACATTGAGCCTGAATGCATTCCCGAGCACGACGTTCGCGGTCTTGCGGCCGACGCCTGCGAGCGCCGTGAGTTCGTCCATCGTGCGCGGCACCTCGCCGCCGTGGCGCTCCACGAGCGCGGTGCAGCAGGCCTTGATGTTCTTCGCCTTTGCTCGGAAAAATCCCGTGGTGTGGACGATTTCCTCGAGCTGCTCCTGCGGCAGCGCGACGAAGTCGGCGGCGGATTTGCACACGCGGAAAAGTTCCTTCGTCACGATGTTCACGCGCTTGTCCGTGCATTGCGCACTGAGAATCGTGGCGATGAGAAGCTCGAGCGGCGTCGAGTAGTCGAGTTCGCAATGCGCCTGCGGATACGTGCGCGCGAGGGCCGCGAGGATTTCCTGCGCGCGTGCGGCCCGCGCGGCGGCGGTTTCCCGCGCCATGCCTACTTCTTCGGGGCCATGGCCTCGAGCGCCGCGGCCTTCTGCTTCGCCTCGGCGGCCTTGGCGTCTTCCGGGTACTGCTCGGCGATCGCCTTGTAGTATTCGACTGCGCGCTTGCGCTTTTCGTCGCGGAGGACGGCGCGTTCCTCCTCGGCCTTCTCTTCCTCGCTCTTCTCGCCGCACGACGTGAAAAGCAGCGCCGTGCAGAGCGCGGGGAGGATGGTGAAATTGCGAAACATGGAGCGTGGGTGAATCAACTGCCGGAGCGACGACGCGGCGGGTGTTTTCCCTACCCGCCCGCGCGTGCCAAGCTATTTCTGCGGCGCGCCCACCGACGCGGACTTCGCCGCCGCCGGTTTCGGCTCGGCTGGTTTCTCGTCGTCGGGCTTCGTGTCGCCGGGTTTTGTGTCCGCCGGTTTCTCCGTGGCCTTCGACGCCTTCAGCTCCGCGGCGCGGGCTTCGGCGGCATCGCGGCGTTCCTTCTTCGTCTTCACCGGGTAGCCGGCCTCGCCGCGCGCCTGCTTCTCGGAAAGCTCCGCGGCCTTCCACAATCCCGCAGATGCGATCTTCGGTGCGCTCGCATAACGGTCCTGGATCTTCGCGTAGGTCTCGATCGCGCTGTCGAAATCCTTCTTCGCCTCCTGGATCCTGCCGATGAGAAAGAGCGCCTTGGCCTGAAGCTCAAAGCTCTTCCCGGTCTGCGTGTTCACGATTTTCGAGAGCCGCTGGACGTAGTCCTCCTTCACCTGCCCGGCCTGCTCGAACTCGCCGAGAATCACGCCGTAATCCGCCTCGAGCGCCTTCGAGGATTTCGGGAACTTCGTCTTCAGCTCCGAGAATTTCGCGCCTGCCTCCGTGGCCTTGCCCTGCTCCTGCAGCAGCTTCGCCTCCCAGAAATGCGCCACAGCCTGCGCGTCGAGCACTGCGCGCGGAATCTTCGCGGTGTCGTCCTTGTCGTTCAGCGGATATTCCTGCCGGATGCGTGCGACGTTATTCGTGATCTCGTCGTTCCGCTTCGCATTGAAAAGCCCGCCGAGGTAGCGGTCGAAATCCGACGGCGTGAACGTGGCCGCGATTCGTTCGTTCCCGTCCGGGTCCTTCGCCGTCGGCGATTTCTGCACCGCGCGGAATGCGTCGTCCATCATCTTGAACGCGCGCTTCGGATCGTTTTCGTAAAGGAACGACGCAAGCGCCATGTCAATCTTTGCCGTCACCAGCGGCGTCTTGCCGTATTCCGCGGAGAGCTTCTTGAAATATTCCTCCACCTGCGCCGTGTCCGTCTTCTGAGCCTTGCGCTTCGCATTCTGGATCGTCACGAGCCGATCGAGCGCCTCGGCGAGCTTCTCGCTCTCGGGATAGTCCTTCAGTATCCGCTCCACCGCGGACGTCACACCGTCCACACATTTCTGCCACGTCTGCTTCTGAGCAGGGTTCAGGCTCAGGTAGATTGGCTTCGGCATTTCCTTCAGCCAGACGCCGGAGAGCTTCAGCAGCGATCCGTCGCCGCGACGCTGCGGGAGTTTGTTCGTGAGTTCATACTCCACGTAGTCGAGCAGCTTCCTCGATCCGGTCTCCATGTCCGGTCCCTTCTTCGGATCGAGCGCGCCGGAGAAGAGGAATTCCGCCATGTTGTTGTAGGCAAAGTACACATTCTCGTGCTTCGGATATTTCGTCACGAATTCCTCCATGATCTTCAGCGCACCCTCGTAGTCCTTCGTCTCGTGGAGCACGTCGAACACCTTGAAGTAAGCGCCCGGAGCCTGCTCGCTCTCGGGATACGCCTCATACACTTTCTTCCACGCCTCGATCGCCTTGTCCCGCTGGTTCGCAGCGAGGTATGCCGTGCCGAGGAGGTACTGCGCCTGCGGGAGGTTCGTCTTCGTGTTCGGGCTCACGCCCTCCTTCTCGGTGAAGCGCGCGATGAATCCCGCGAGTTCGGTGATCGCCTTCTGCGGTTCGCGCCCGCCGAGGATCTGGCACGTCGCGAACCACGCGTCCTCCGCCTGCGGGCTCACCGGATGTTTGTCGCGCAGCCTCTTGAATGTCGCGATCGCGCCGTCGTACATCGCCGCGTCGCCCTTCTCGCGGCCCTGCGCCTGCTGGATGCTCCCCTTCATCATCAGCGTCTGCACTTCGATCTCCGCCTTCGGATTCGTCGCGAGCAGATTGTCGGAAAGGTCGAGCGCCTTCGTGAAGTCGCCCCTTTTCAGCGCCGTCGCGGTGAGGATCTGCATCGCCTCGGTCGTGAAGCGCCAGTCCTTGTAGTCCTCCTGCCCCTCGGCCACGACCTTCTCGGCCTGGTCCGGGTCGCCCTGCTCCGCGAGCGAGTTTGCCACGAGCAATGCGAGATTGTCGCCGGCCGCGTTGCCCTTGAAATCCTTGCGGAAATCCCGGTACGTCTCCAGCGCCCTCGCCGCCAGCTTCGGCAGCGCGGCCGCTACGGCGGTCCGCACGGCAGGCTCGGTGTCGCGCGCCTTCGCCTTCGCGTTCAGCTCGGCAAACTGCTCGGCGTACGTGAGGCACAGCAGCGAAGCGAGCGTGGCCTGGCCGTCCTTGTCCTTTTCAAAAAGCTCGGGCCGCGTGAGCAGCACCCGCATCAGCGTGCGCGCCTCGTCCGTCTTGTGGAGAAAGAGGAAAATCCGCGCGATGGCCAGCCGCGCCGCAAGGAACTGATCCGTCCCGCCCTTGTATTTTTCCCGCTTGTCATCCTCATACGCAATCTGGCTCTCGATGCGCGTCTTCATCGGAAGATAATCCACCGTGCCGACCGGCAGCATCTTGATCTGCTGCTCCAGCATCGCGATCTTCGCCGACTGCGACTCGACGATCTCATCGACGCTGCGCACCGCGCGGAACGCCTCCAGCGACGCCTTCAGCAGCTCCGCCTGCCGCTTCGCCTTCTTCTCGGCGTCCACGCCCGTCACATGCTGGCTGCGCGTGAGCTGGAGCTGGCCGACGAAAAATATGGCCTCGTTCATCAGCGCGAGATCGCCGCTCTTCAGGTACGCCTGCGTCAGCGAAGGTTCGGCATTCTCAAAGAGCGCCAGCGCCTTTTTCACATTGTCGGGCGACACCTCCTTGCCTCCCTTCGCCTCCATGAGTGCGCCGCCCTGGATGAAGAACGTCTTTCCGATCCACATCAGCGCCTCCCACGCGTAAGGGCTCGTCGGCGTGCGCGCCACGACTGCGAATCCCTTGATCGCCTCGTCGTACATGTCCGTCTGCAGCAGCAGAATCGCACGCAGGAACTGCACGCTGTCCATGTCGCGGCTCTTCGGGAACGCCATGATGAAATCGTCGTAAGCCTTGATCCCCTCGGCCATCGCCTTCTTCTGCGCCTCCTTCCCCGGCGGCGAATCGGACGGCAGCTTCGACGCCTTCATCGTGATCCCCTTCGCCACGAGAAGCTGCGCCATCTCGCGCGCGGCCTGGTCTATTCTCGGATTCGCGATCAGTTCCTGGAGCTGCTTGGTCCCTTCCTCGTAAAGGCCCTCCTGCAAGTTCGACACCGCAAGCCTGAACTTCGCATCGAGCGAACGCGGCGAGAGCATCTTGTATTTCGCGAGGAACTTCGTGAATGCCTCGGCCGCCTCCTTAAATTTGTTGCTGCGGAAAAGCCGGTCCGCCACGTCGAATTCAAGTGCATCCGGGCTGCTCGGCGCGGGCGGTGCCGCGGGTGCCTGCGCGTGCAGCATCGGCGCGGATGCGATGCCGGCGCACAGCACGAACGCGGCGAGAGCGAGGCGGCGGGATGTGAGGAAGAGCCCTTGGGCCCTGGGGAGATTCGGAGCTTTCATTTTTTCTGAGTGAGACGACTGCGTGCGCACCCTACAAAACCGCGCCCCATGCGCCATCGAAAACAGCCGGAAAATCGCATGTGCCGCTGCGCGTGGAGAAACGCCGGGCGCCAGACATTGGCAGGATGTTGGATGTTCGCCGCCGCCCGCGTGTCGCTTGTTGCATCCGGCGGCGAGGTCGCTACACTCCGCACTCAGTTTTCCATGAAATCACTCGTATCTGTGCTGGCGGTCATTTGGCTTGGGCTTTCGCAGTTGGTCGCGCAGACGCCGGCCAGCCCGCGTCCGCCCGCGTCCGCGCCTGCGGCGGCCGGCGCGGTCGAGCGACTCCCCGCCGGCGAAGCTGCCAAGCCTCCGAAGCCCGGCACGGCCTACGTCCCCGCGGCGCAGCCGGTGAAGGACGAGACGACGCTGCTTAAGCTCGTGGAATCCGGCGGCTGGGCGATGATTCCGCTTGGCGTGATGAGCGTGCTGACGGTGATGCTCGTGCTCGTCTTCCTCGCGACGCTGCGGCGCTCGGCGATCCTCACCACGCACTACATGAACACGGCGGACGTGCTTTTGAAAAAGCGCGACTACCTCGGGCTGCTCGCAATTTCCAGCCGCCACGGCGAGGCCGTCGCGCGCGTGGTGCAGCGCACGCTCGATTTCGCGACGAAGAATCCCGGCGCAAATTTCGATGTCGTGAAGAGCATCGCGGAGAGCGAGGCCAGCGCGCAGGCCGCTTCCTTCCAGCATCGCGTGACGTATCTCGCGGACATCGGCACGCTGTCGCCGATGGTCGGGCTGCTCGGCACGGTCGTCGGCATCGTGAAAAGTTTCGGCGGCCTCGGGCGCGGCCTTGTCGGGCAGAACCGCGACTGGGCGCTGGCGAGCGGCGTGTCGGAAGCGCTCGTGGCGACCGGCGTCGGCCTCGTCATCGGCGTCACGGCGTTCGTTTTTTACGCGCTATTCCGGAACAAGGTGCAGCGACTCATCTCGGATCTCGAGGTCGCGGGTTCGCATGTCGTCGGGCTCATCGCGCTGAACTACAAGCGCCGCGAGACATCGCGCGCGACGATGGACGAGGAGATTTAACCCGACCCTCCGATGAAACTCCGCAGGCGCGCAGAACCGCTGGTGATGGGATTCCAGATCGCCCCGATGGTGGACGTTCTGCTCGTGCTGCTGTGCTTTTTCATCCTCACATGGAATTTCGCGCGCAAGGAGATGGAGCTCTCCGTGAAGGTGCCGACGGCGGAAAATGCGAAGGAACCGACGCTCGACGTGAACCAGACCGTGCTGAACTTGAAGGAAGACGGCACGATGGTGATGAACACGAAGCCGATCGATTTCGACGAGCTCGCCGTGAAGATGAAGGCGCTCGCGGATCTGAATCCCGACTACGCCATCATCCTCCGCGGCGATGAGAATGTGCCCTATAAGTACGTCGCGCGAGTGCTCGGCGTGTGCAATGGCGCGGGCATCTGGAACGTCGCGCTGCCCGTGAACGCTCCGAAGCCATGAGGCGTCGCGTCCCGTTTGCATTGCCGGTGGCGATGCTCCTCGCGCTCGCGGCTGCATCGTCCGCACAGAACGAAGTGCTGAAGCCCTTCCGCCCCGGCGCTCCGACCGCGGAGGAGCCGCCGCGCGCGGTTCCGCTCAAGCCGTTCCGCCCCGGTGCGCCGCAGGATCCGCCGAAGGATCCTGCCGAACCCGAGATCCCGAAGGCCGTGCCTGTGCGCAAGCCGACGCCTATCTCCGTGCCCGAGCCGCCCGCCGTTCCGCATCTTTCGCCCGTCGCGACACCGCGTCCGCCGAGAGGGACGGCGGAGGCACCGCGCCAGCCGACAGCGGAACTCCCCGAGCCCGGCGACATCGTCGTGGGACGCAGCGCGCCGACGACCGCCGACCAGGTGCAGCTCCAGTACGCGGACGGATTTTACTCGAAGAAAAATTACCGCGACGCGGCTGCGGAGTATGAGCGGTATCTCGATCAGTTTCAGCGTGCGCCCGCGCTCGATCGGCAGGCGGTGTATTACCGTCTCGCCGAATGCTACCGGCTCACGGGCGCGACGAATAACGCGAAGGCAAACTACGAGTCGCTGCTCGCGAATTTCACCGGCGGCGAATTCCTCGGCTACGCGGCCTACCGCCTGGCCTCGATGCAGTATGAGGAAAAAAATTACCGCGACGCGCTGCAATCGTACCGGCGCGCATCGGTGCGGCTCACGCAGCCGGTGCTGATTTATGCGTCGCGCTTTTTCGTGGGACGCTGCCTGGAGGCGACCTCGCAAAAGCCGGAGGCGCGGCAGCAGTATGAGGATCTCTCAAAGATCGCGGACAACAATCCGTTCCGCGACGCGAGCCGCCTCTCCGCGGGCCGGATGTATGCGGACGCCGGGCTGCGCGAGGACGGGCTGAAGTGGCTGCTCCCGCTCGCCGCCGAGACGACCAGCGCGCAGATCAAGGCCGAGGCGCTCGCACGGTCGGGACTTTTGCAGGTGGAGCTCGGACGCCCCGACGATGCCACAAAGACTTTCGACGCCGCGCTCGCGCTGCCCGAGGTCGCAGCGTGGAAGGATATGATCGCCGTCGCGGGCTTTCGCATCCTCTACGACAAAAAGGACTACAAGGGCGTGCTCGAACGCTACAAATCCTTCGGTGCCGGCAACGGCATGAAGCTCGAGAGCAAGCTGAACGTCCTCGTGACCGTCGCCGATGCGCAGCGCGAAGTGGGGCAGCGCGACGAGGCGCTCGCGACTTACGCGCAGATTGCGAAGGAATTTCCCGCGACCCCGCAGGCGCGCGAGGCGGGCTACGCGCGGCTCGTGATGCTCTACGACGCAGCCGACGCGCGGCTCGTGAACGAGGCGAATGCATTCCTCACCGAGAACCCGACTGCGGCACAGGTGGACCGCGTTTCGCTGATGAAGGCGGAGGCGCTGTTCAAGGCGGGTGACTTCGAGCACGCCGCGCCGATCTACCAGATCGTCGTCGGCAGGACGAAGGCGCTGCCGGAAAACCTCAAGGGCGAGGCGATCTTCAAGCTCGGCTGGTGCTGGATGCAGCTCGGGCACCACGACAAGGCGGTGGAGACGTTCACGGCATTCCTGCACGATTTTCCGGTGCACGCAAAGGTGCCCACCACGCTCGCGCAGCGCGGGTCCGCGCAGATGCAGATCAAGCAATACGCGGCGGCGCAGAAGGATTTCGCGACGCTCGTGTCGAACCATCCGAAGGCGAAGGAGCGCGAGTTCGGCCTCGAAAATCTCGCGCTGATCCACGGCCAGCTCGGCGACACCGCGCGCATGGCGGAGACGTTCGAGATTTTGCTGAAGGAATTTCCCGCCACCGCGGCGAAGGCGAAGGCGAACTACTGGATCGCGCGCACGGAATTCGCGAAAAAGAATTACAAAAAGGCCGCGCCGCACTTCGACGAGGCGCGCAAGCTCGACAAGCAGTTCTTCGAGGGCAGCTCGCTCGGGCTCGTCGCGTGCCTCTACAATCTTGAGGACGTGGACGGGACCGAGAAGGAGATCGCATTTTACAAGCAGAACGGCGGACAGCAGCCGACTCCGAGCGACGTGATCCGCTGGCTCGGCCAGAAGTGCTACGAGCGCGGACAATACGATCGTGCGGAAAAATTCCTGCCCGAACTCGTCCTCCGAAAAGAGGCGCTCGGAGAAGACTACCTCCTCCTCGCGCGAAGCCGCGCGAAGCTCGGGAAATTCAAGGACGCCGTGGACAGCTTCGACAACTATCTCTCCTCGGTGAAAGACCCGGTGCCGCGCGTCGCAGGCATGATCGAGAAAACGGACGCGCAGATCGGGCTGAAGGACTGGGACGGCGCGGAGAAGACGGTGAAGGAAGGACTGAACCTCGCTACCGAAGGCCGCTATAATGGCGAGCTGCGCCTGCGCGCCGGCGACGCGGAAGCCGGGCGCGGCGACACGAAGAAGGCGCTGCAAATCTACGAGACGATCCCTGTGACACTCGACGACGACGAAGTGAGCCCGCGCGCCCTTGACCGCGCGCTCGCGCTTCACACGAAGCTCGGCAACACCGCCGACGTGAAGCGCGTGGAGAACCAGCTCCGCAGCAAGTACCCCGAATTCCTCCAGAAAAAACGCGACGCAAAACCGGATTCAAAGTAGGCGGTCAGGGCGTTGGACGTTGACCCCCGCGCAGCGGCCTCGCGATGTCACGCCGCACGTCCCCATTCCCACCGCGCCTGCGACGGGCTTCAACGTCCGACGTTTAAGCTCAACGCCGAGGTTCAGATCGCCGACTGCCCGCGCTCACTGCGAGGTCACACGCAGGCTCACGGGGAATTGCTCCAGTTTCCCCTCGGGGAATCGCTCATCTTGCGTTCTTCGTCTTCGCATTCAACGCCGCCCCGCCGTCCGTGTGCGCACACAAAATCCGCAGCATGGTTTATATGGATTTTACAAACTTGGCACAGCATTCGCTATATTGTCGCCCATGATAAGTTTCTCACGCATGGCCTCGGAAATGAGCGCCGACCACGATTCGGATATGGCAAGCGCCGTGGTCGCACAGCCGAAGTGCTATGGCATCACGATGTTCACGCTGCAATATAACGAGGTGCGCGACTTCTACGTGAACCTGCTGAACGCCCGCGTGGTGCAGGAAAAATCCGGCCACTTCTGCAACATGGATCTCGCAGGCATCCCGGTCTCGCTCCGCCCGGCGGAAAACAGCGGGATGGTGAGCTACTTTCACCTGAACGTCGCGCTCAAGCGCCAGGACTCGCTGCTCGCGGAGCTGCGGCGCCAGGGCATCATCGTCACGACGGTCGGGCCGTTTACCAATTTCCGCGACCCCGAGGGCCGGGTCGTGAAGCTCTCCGAGGAGCAGCTCTCGATGAAGTGATTTCCAAAGCGGGGCGGGTGGGCATGGTTGGGCTACTATTGCCCGCCCGCTCCGCGAAGTCTCTCCACGCCGGCATAGACATTCATCGTCGCGCCGCGGATGAACGCCACGAGCGTCTGCCCGCTTTTCTGCGCCAGATCGATCGCGAGCGATGACGGCGCTCCGATCGCGGCGACCACGGGCACGCCGGCGGCGAGCGCCTTTTGCATCATCTCGAAGGAGACGCGTCCGCTGAGGAAAATGACGTGCTGCGAGAGTGGGAGAAGGCCGTTGAGCAGCGCACGGCCGAGGAGCTTGTCGAGCGCGTTGTGCCGTCCCACGTCCTCGCGCAGCGCGATCAATTTTCCCGTCGCGTCGAAAAGCCCGCATGCGTGCGCGCCGCCTGTGCGGCGGAAGGCGCCCTGCTGCGCGGAAAGCAGCGCGGGCATCGCGCCGAGGAGATCCGCGCCGATGCAAAACTGCGAGGTCACATTTGCAAAATCACGCATCACCTGATCCACGGTTGCCGCGCCGCAGAGCCCGCAGCTTGCATTTGTGACGAGGCTGCGCCGGTGCCGCGCCGCATCGAAGCGCGCCGGATCGCGCAGCATCGCATCCACCATCGCCGCGCGCTGCCCGTCGCCGCCGGGCCGCGGGACGATCGCCGCAATGTCCGCCGCGGAATTCACGATGCCCTCGCTGAGCATCCAGCCCGCGGCGAGTTCCTCGTCCTGCCCCGGCGTGCGCATCGCGATTGCGACCGGCGTTCCCTCGATGCGGATCTCCAGCGGCTCCTCGATCACGACTTCGTCCGCGCACGGTTCCGGCGTGGTGCCGTCCGTGAAGCGGTGGATGGTCACAGTGCGAATCATGCCCCGCACGATCTGCCAGAATGCGGGCGGATGAACAGCACGGAGCGCTGCCGTCCCCGGCGGTCACAGCCGAAACGTGCAGCGCTCGATTTGCGGCGCTCCACTGTCTGAAATCTGAGTGCGGCGATGCCTGTGCCTCAGTTGCTTTCGTCGGGATCGACCGGCTTCTTTTTCACCACGGCCTTCTTGTCCTCCTTCGGCGGAGCCTTCAGGATTTCCTTGAGCACGCGCCCTGCGATCGGTGCGGCGTAGGTGCCGCCGTGGACGTCGTTGTCGCCGGGCTTTCCCTCGTAGAGGACTGCAAACGCGTACTGCGGCTTATCGAGCGGTGCGAAGCCGACGAACCACGCGGCGACCTTCTCCCTTTTCTTCGGGCCCCACTGCGCGGTGCCGGTCTTGCCCACGACCTTGAAGCCGGGCACTCCCGCGCGGCCAGCGGTACCGCCGCCGCTGCTCACGACGCCGTCGAGCCCGGCGCGCAACGCCTTCATCGTGTCGCGGTGGATGTCAATGTGGCTGCGCACCCGCGCGTCGTAGCCGAACGTGATGCGGCCATCGAGATCCTGCACCTGGAGTACGAGCCGCGGCTGGAAGACGGTGCCGCCATTTGCAATCGCGCACATCGCAGACGCCATCTGCACGGGAGTCACGAGCGTGTCTCCCTGGCCGATGCTCATGTTTGCGATGTCGCCGGGCATGATGCCCCGGCCATGGTGCTTCTGCATGTATTCGAGCGTCATCAGATTGCCCGGCTCCTCGGAACTGACGGGGATGCCCGTCTTCGTGCCGAGCCCGAGACGGCTCCCGTAGTCGAGGATGGGACGGTAGCCGGACTTGATGCCCATCTTGTAAAAATACGTGTTGCACGACTGGATGAGTGCCTCGCGGAAATTGAGCGGGCCGACGTCGGAATGCTTCCAGTTGCGGAACGTGGTCCCGCCGATCTTGATGGAGGCCTCGCCCCCGAATGTGTCATCCGGGTCCACGTAGCCGTCGTTCATCGCGGCGAGGCCGGTGATGATTTTGAAAATCGATCCCGGCGGATATGCGGCGCGATAGGCGCGGGGGAAGAGCGGGTTGAACGGATCTTTCGTGAGCTTGTCCATGACCTCGGGCGACACGCTCGGGATGTAAATGTTCGGATCGAAGGCCGGTTCGGACGCCATCGCGAGAATCTCGCCGGTCTTCGGATCCATCACGACCATTGCGCACGGACGCTTGCCGGGGACGGCGCGCAGCGCGCGTTCGACGACCTGCTGGATTTTTAAGTCGATCGACATCACGACGTTCTGTCCCGGACGCGGCGGCAGTGTGACTTTTTCCGTCGCCTTCTGGCCCCGTGCATCGAACGAAACCTGCATCATGCCGAGCTTGCCCGTGAGCTGCGTGTTGAAAGATTTTTCAATGCCGTCGCGCCCCTCGAATTCGGGCCAGAGCAGCTCGTTGTTTTCGATCTCGCCGCTGGGAAATCCGCCCTGCCGCCCGACGAAGCCGAGCACATGCGCGGCGGTCGCGCCCTGGGGATACGTGCGCAGATAGACCGGGATGGTCGTGAGGCCCGGAGCCTGCGCTTGGCCGCGCTTGAGCCGCTCGAGTTCCGCAGGCTTCAGATCCTGGGCGATCACCATCGGCAACACGGCGCGCTCCTTGTATTGCTTCAGCGCCTTCGCGGGATCGACCGTGATTTTGCGCCCGGTGAGATCCTGCGCATGCCTCACATGCTCGGCGATGAAGCGCGAAGCCTCCTCCTCGCTGAACCGCGGCGGGACTGGAAAATTAATCGCAAGATTGTACCCGATGCGCGACTGCGCGAGCGGCAGGCCGTTCCGGTCCGTGATCTGACCGCGAGGCGGCGGGATCGCGAAGATGTAATTTCGCGCAAGCTTCTGCGTCTCCCAGCTCGGCTGCAGGCCGGGATCCGGCGCGGCGGGCTTCGCGACGGAAGCCGGGGCAGGCGTGGGTGCCGGGGCGAGTGCAAGTGCCGGCGCGACTGCCGGGACGCCGGGCTTCGTCGCCTTCGGGTAGGCGACGACTGCCGGCCGCGGCGCATCCTGTGCATCCGCACACACGGCGGAAATGCACACGCAAAGAACGGCTGGGAAAGCTCGGCGAATCACTCCCGCAAAGGTATCGCGCATGTCGCTGCTGCCAAGTGCCAAGTGCCCGCGCATCAGAGGCGGAAGCGCGGGTTTTGCGACATGAAGCGCAGCGGGTTTCCGAATGCCACGGCGTCCGCCTGCGCCTCGGTCCAGCCGCGTTTGCGCATTTCCAAAATCGTCCGAGGCACCGCGAGCGGCACGCTGATTCCCCAGTCGCACGCGCTGTTCATCCAGATGCGTTCCGTGCCGTAATTTTCCAAAATATCAATCGCGCGGGCGGGCGTGCATTTCGATTCCGGGTAGAGCGTCATGCCCGCCCACATGCCGGTATCGAGCACCATGCCGGCGGTGTGCTCCTCGACGTGGTCAATGATCACACGCTCCGGCGCGATGCGGCTGTCGGCCTTGATCACATCGAGAATGAGCCGCGTGCCCTTCAGCTTGTCCTCGAGGTGCGGCGTGTGGACCAAAATCATCTGCCCGTGCTTCGCCGCGAGATCCACATGGCGCTCGAGGATTTTCAGCTCGTTGCGCGTGTTTTTGTTCAGCCCGATTTCACCGATGCCAAGCACGTTTGGCCGCGCAAGAAATTCCGGGATGATCGAAAGCACCTCCTCCGCGAGCTTCATGTCCTCGCTCTCCTTGGGATTGATGCACAGCCACGCGTAGTGCGGCAGGCCGAACTTCGCCGCGCGCTTCGGCTCGTAGTCCGTGAGCTGGCAAAAATAATCGTAAAATCCCTGCACACCGCTGCGATCGAAGCCCGCCCAAAACGCCGGCTCGCACACCGCCATGCAGCCCGCGGTGACCATCGCCTGATAGTCGTCCGTCGTCCGCGAAACCATGTGCCCGTGGGGTTCGATGTAGCGCATCGGCGAAAGTTGAGAGTTGAAGGTTGAGAGTTGGAAAGTGAGGTGCAGCGCGCGGAAAAATCAACGCACGCGCGGAGCGCGCATCATGGTGGAAAAGTGACAGCCTCTCATCTCTCAACCCTCAGCTTTCTTCCACGCCCCCACCGCACCCTTGCCCGGCGATTTCTCGATCGGCTCGCTCGTCGGATCGCTGAGCGATAGCAGCACGTCCCTCGCGCGGGTCGGCTTGTCGCCGGCGAGCTCCTTCATCGAGTCGCGGAACGCAGCCAGCCGGAAGTCCGCATCGCCGCTGCCGCGGTCCACCCGGTCGAGGAACGCGGCGAGATCGATCAGCTTCGCCCGTGCGTCCATGAAATAGAGATCGAGCAGTTCGTTGCGCGTCATGCGGGGAATGTGTGCGGGATGGGCGGGGATGCAAGAGGGGCGGCACGACCAGCGCGCCGCCCCTCTGCGTGAATCCTTGTGGCGTTCAGCCGTGGGCTGAAATTAGTCCGCCTTGTACTTCCTGTGGGCGTCCTTCTTCGCGGCGTTGAGCTTCTCGATGATCGCCTTGGCCTCGTCAGCCTTGCCGCCTTCGACTGCGGCCTTCAGCGAGTCGAGACCCTTGCCGAGTTCCAACATGGCGGCCTCGTAGCCTTCGAGGAACTTCGCCTTATCCGCGGCGGAAACTTCCTTCGTCTTCGCGGGATCCATCTTCGCTCCTACGACGCAGGCTTCCTTCGCATCGGCGATCTTCTTGAGGTTGTCGGCCTTCTTCGAGGCGTCCGCGAGGTCGCGGTTTACGGCCTTGAGCGCCTTGCTGATTTTTTCCATCTCCTTGCCGAGCGGCGTGTCGTCTTCGGCGATTGCGGGGACGGTGATGGCGAATGCTGCGAGCAGCGCGAACAGGTGTTTGAGTTTCATCTGGGTTGTCTGAGTTGTGTGTTGTTTTTTGAATTCTCCCGGCGGACGGGCCGCGGGTGTTCAGTGCCATTGACGAAAGTTTGCGGCGAATAGTCAAAGTATCTTTCGCAGCGCGGCGGTGAAGATTCCCGGCCAGACCCTGTCGTGTATTTTGGCGGAGACGGCGGACACAGGGCCAACGATCCGACGCAAGCCAGGCAAGGGCGATGGCGCGCATCTTAACGAAGGGCCGCGCCGGGGATGAATTTACCGGCCTGCCAAAGTGCGGGCGTCCGGCCCCTTTTTCAAACGAAACGGCACCGACGCTTCGCTCACCGACAACCAGGGCGGGCGGCTCGTGAACGAAATCCTCGCGTAGCCGGATTGCGGCGGGTCGCGCTCGTGCACACGGCGCGCGAAATAATCCGCCGCGCAATGATCGCCGCGCTTGCACCGGGCTGTGCGCTGTTTGCAGCGATGCTGCTCAGCAAAGCTGCCGCATCGAGTTTCCGGCACAGCGCGCGGATCAGTGCGCGCGACGGCTCACGTGTTTTCGAAAATTCCGCGGACTGGATTTCCTCGGCGCGCTCTGGCTCGATGGCAGATGGCGAAATTGCCGATGGCATATTTTCCGGCTCGGATGCGACGGGCTCTGCGGGCGAAGAAGTGGATCCGGGCTCCAGCTCGGATGCGGGTTGCAGTTCGGGTTTCGTCTCCGTCGAAACGATCGGCTCTGGGATTTCGCGCGCCGGCTCGATTGGTTCGGGAATCTCTGCCGCCGCGGGTGCTTCGATTGGCGCTGGGATGTCAGGTGAAGGAATCTCCGCTGCGGGAATTTCCATCGGCGGAATCTCAATCGCAGGCTCCGGCACCGCGACTGCGGCGGGCGCAGGTGCGATCGTGGGCCACAGCGCGTCGAGGAGTTGATTCATCAGGGCGGAGGTCATGTCGCGCAGCGAATCTTCCGAGAGCAGCGTGTCCGCGAGCGCGCGGGCATCCGCTCCGGCGCTGTAGCTCGCGGTGACGTGGATTTCAAAATCCCCCGGCATCCAGCGCGGCGCGGGATCGCCATTTTCAAAATGACGCCCGACGCGCGCGACAAAGCCAGTCGCGTGTTGCTCATTCCAGTGCCCGCGGATCGCCTTGTCGCCGAGCATCGCGGGCAGCAGCGGCACGATGATTTCACGATGCAGATCATCATCCGGAATCACAATGCCCGCGCGCTCCGGCGCAGTGAGCAGCGCGGAGGATTCGTCGAGCAGGCGGTGGAAGAGTTCTTCCGATGAATGAAACGGCGAGTTCATCGTGAGGGCCATGGCAGCGATTGTAGCCGCGCTTGTCAAAGCGCGGGCAACTTTAGTAGCCGCCGACGGCAGGAGGCGGGCTGTTCTTTTTTCGTGCCGTGGAAATCTCGCGCATCAAATCCGGATGGAAGTGCCCGCCGCCTGCCGAGACTGTGTGAAAAGTCCGCGTGCGGCGGAAAACAGCCGTCCCGGCTGTGAGGGCAGGCGGGCCTCCGGCCTGCCGTGCACTGTGCCGACAGGCTGGAAGCCTGTCTGCCATGACAGGCGAGGACGCCTGTCTTCCGGCCTTCGGCGACTTTTCACACAGACTGTGCCGTCTGTGGCTACGGTCGCCGCGGGCGCACGGCGATGCCGGGATCCAAGTCGGGCTCGGGCCACCATGGCTTGTCGCCGAGGACGTAGGCACCGAGCGTGTCGAGGCGGATGACGGGATGAGCGAGGATGCCACCGACGAGCTGCTCGATGTCTTCGAGGTTCTTCGTCTCGGCCTTCGCCTGCGCGGCGGAATCAATGCCGGCCTGCGCGCGTGCCTTCAGCCGTGCGCGGAGCAGTGCGAAATGTGCGGACGCGGCCTGCTGTGCCTTGTCGCGCGTGGACTTCAGCGCGTCGCCTTTCGTCACGGTCGCGATGGCTTTCCTGCCCGAGCCTTCGCACGACTTGCGCCATTCCTTTTCGCCGAATTTTTCGCGCACCTGCGCTGCGCGTTCCTTCCCGAGGTTGCGATCCATTTTGTAATGGTACGGCGGCTTGCAAAGTTCGCTCAGCTTCTCGTTCGCGGCGTCACCGTGCTCATCGAGCCACAACTCGGCGACAAACTCGGGAAACCATCCGCGCACGAGGCGCAGCAGCGAGCCGCGGCGGATCGTGTCCCATGCAAAGTGCGCGAGCGCCTTTTCCACCGCGGCGAGATCCACGTTCACCTGCACGAGCGCACGGAAGATGAGCGTGGGTTTCTTGATGCCGGGCGCGTGACGCCACATCGCCCATGCGCGGCCGCGGTCGTCCCACGAGAGAAGGTCGCGGCAGCCGTCCACGGCGGAGTGGCCGGGGCGGAGGAAGTGCAGCGTGAGATCCTCGATGACGACACCCCGATGCACGCTGAACTGCACGGCAAACATCGCGGCGAGCGAGTCGAGCTTGTCGGCGGGGATGAGCGGATTGCTGTCGCGCTTCATGCGGAACTTGAACGAATTCGTCTCCTCGTCCCAGCGCTCTTCGAGGCCGAGATTCCGCTGGAGATACGCGCTGAACGCTTTTCCGAAATCCTCTGCCGCGGCATCGGCGGCGGCGAGGTCGCGAGCAAGCGGGCTCTCGGGCGAGAGGCTGTGCATGCCGTCAATCACGTCCTGTTCCTCGATGCTCGCGCGCTCCTTCACCACAGCTTCGGCGAGCGCGGGGATCGCATCGAGCAATGCCTGCGCGCCGCCGAGAAATGCGCGTTCGCGCAGCTTCGGCAGTTCGGTGTCCACGAGGTGCTGGAGGTCGGAGATACTCGCGGTGTAAAGGCCGAAGCCCTCTGCGAGCACGCGCCTCCACGCTTCGTCGAGCGCGACCGCGTCGTCCTCGCCGGTTACAAACACGATGCACGGAATCGCGCCCGTTCGATCGATGCGGTCGAGGCGGCCGAGGCGTTGTTCGAGGCGCATTGGCGACCAAGGCAGGTCGTGGAAAATCACGGCCTTTGCGAATTGCAAATTGAAGCCTTCCTCGCCGGTTGCGTCGGTGATGAGCACGCGCGAGGCGCGGTCTGCTGCGAAATCGGAGAAGAGTTCGCCCGCAGTGCTGCCGACGGTGCTCGTGCTCGCGACCTTCACTCCCTGCGAGGAGAAGAGGGAGTGCAGCCGTTTCGCGAGGTCGGTGCAGAAGCGCGCATTCGGGCAGAAGACGACGTACTTTCCATTCGGCCCGTCCTTCGCCGCGCGGCGGCGGAGCGACTCGGCGATGAGATCCAGACGCGCTTCGGCGATTTGCCACGCGAGCTTGTCCTCGGCGAGACCGGCGAGGAGCTTTACCTCGGCGTCGGTTGCCTTCGTCGTCTTTGCGACATCTTTGACGATCGTCGAAAGTTTCTCCGGCTCAGCGGAGATCGCCTCGGCGAGTCGCACATATTCCTCGGCGGCGATGGTGCGCAGCT
>Ga0315902_10003483_pt1 | contig 23451 bp, 22 predicted proteins | sample LakEriMetagenome_9_FD_203523 | JGI IMG/M metagenome (GOLD analysis project Ga0315902, IMG submission 203523) | Freshwater fungal communities from buoy surface, Lake Erie, Ohio, United States - Buoy 12 MA117 | ecosystem: Environmental > Aquatic > Freshwater > Lake > Lake biofilm | place: USA... | reverse complement strand
GGGGGTGCCTGAGGTGTGCGCAAAGTTTGAAGTGGAAGACCCGTTACAAGTCATTGATATTCTGGGATTGTGGGGCGATGCATCCGACAACATCCCTGGAATCCCTGGAATCGGGGAGAAAACATCAAAGGCGCTCATCAAGCAATTCGGTTCGGTGGAAGGTTTGATCGAAAATGCCGAACAATTGAAAGGAAAACAAAGGGAAAATGTCATCAATTTCGCTGACCAGGGACGCATCTCAAAAATGTTGGCGACCATCGTAACCGATGTGGAGGTCGAATGGAACGAACAAGCACTCGCTATGTGCCCCGTCAACGACGAGAAAGTCAAAGATATTTTTACAGAACTTGAATTCCGAAACCTCGCGAAACGAATGCTGGGGGAAGAGATTATTGTAACAGCAGCGCCTAAAAGAACTGCCAAATCTGACCCTAATCAATTGGATTTATTTGGTGTGCAAAGCATGCTAGTCGACCAAGATCCACAGCCAACTAGTGATGTTAAAACAATTGCAACCGAAAAGCCAGCCTACCATTTGGTGAACTTACCGGAAGAGCGAAAGAAGTTGTTGGACTTGTTGCTTCAACAAAAAGAGGTGTGCTTCGACACAGAAACAAATAGCTTGGAAGCCATGCACGCCGATATGGTTGGATTTTCCTTTTCGTTTAAAGCGAGAACCGGTTATTATGTGCCTGTTCCCGCCGATTTCAATGAAGCGAAACAGGTCATCGAAGAATTTCGTTCCTTCTTTGAAAACGATTCCATTCAGAAAATCGCACACAATGTAAAATACGACCTCAAAGTCTTAAAACGGTATGGAATAACAGTCGCAGAGCCACTTTTTGATACCATGATTGCACATTACCTGATCAATCCCGAATCGAAGCAAAGCATGGATTTTCTCTCAGAGTTCTACCTGAAATACCGCCCCATATCCATTGAAACACTCATCGGTAAAAAAGGAAAAAACCAAGGGAATATGGCCGATTTACGTCCCGAGGAGGTGAACGATTATGCGTGCGAAGATGCAGACATTACCCTTCAATTAAAGCAGCTTTTTGAAAAGGAGATAAATAAACCCCATTTGAAAGCGTTGTTCTACCAAATGGAAATGCCACTCGTTCGAGTTTTGCAAGGAATAGAGGAAGAAGGTATCGCCATTGATGCGCCTTCGCTCAAAGCCTACTCCTTAGAGCTTGAAACAACGCTCACAAGCTTGGAACAACACATTCGGGCCGAAGCTGGAATCGATTTTAACGTGGATTCACCAAGGCAATTAGGAGAAGTGTTATTCGACCAACTCAAATTGGATACCAAGGCGAAAAAAACCAAAACCGGTCAATACGCAACCTCGGAGGATATTTTGGTAAAGTTGCAGCATGTACATCCCATTATTCCCCTTATTTTGGAATACCGCCAATTGCGAAAATTGAAAAGTACCTATGTCGACCCACTACCAACATTGACCGACCCCGTTGATGGACGTATCCACACCAATTTCATGCAGACCGTTACTGCAACCGGTCGCTTGAGTTCGAATAATCCGAATTTGCAGAACATTCCGATTAAAACAGAAAAAGGACGTGAAATTCGAAAAGCATTTGTGCCCAAAGACGATCAGCATGTCTTGCTTTCTGCCGATTATTCGCAAATTGAACTTCGTATTATTGCTGCATTGAGCAATGACAAGTACCTCAAGGAGGCGTTCAACCAGCACCTGGATATTCATTCCGCCACCGCAGCCCGTGTTTTTCAAGTTCCAATTGAGGAAGTGACCCGTGAACAACGCGGAGCAGCTAAGGCAGTAAATTTTGGTATTCTGTACGGTCAGTCTGCCTTTGGCCTTTCGCAAACGCTAAACATTCCCAGGAAAGAAGCGAAAGAGATCATCGATAATTATTTCGAACAGTTTTCTGGTTTGCGTACTTACATGGATCATGTCCTTCACGAAGCGCGTGAAAAGGGCTATGTAGAGACCATCATGAAACGACGACGTTACCTTCCGGATATCAACTCTGCCAACGCGGTAGTACGCGGATTCGCGGAAAGAAATGCCATTAATGCGCCCATACAAGGCTCCGCTGCAGACCTCATTAAGCTCGCCATGATACGGGTATTTAAGGAGATGGAGCAACGCCAATTGGATTCCAAAATGATTTTACAAGTGCACGATGAATTGGTCTTTGAGGTGCCATTAAAGGAAGTCGAAGTAATGAACACACTCGTAAAGCAACACATGGAGGATGTGTTGTCCATTGGCGTTCCGCTGGAGGTTCAGACCGGCATAGGCAAAAACTGGTTAGACGCACATTGATTTAATCATAACAGTTCCTTAAGCCCATCTATACGGTCCATTCTCAGAAAACATGAGCATTATGATGTGTGGTTCGCTCAATAGAAAACTACGTATAATTACGTGGTGTGTTCGTTGAAAACACCCATGTCTTTTCCGCTGTAATACGTGTTTTTTTTTGCGCTTAGTTTACGGCTTGTTCATCAACAGAAAATGATCGGTTCCTTTGCTTCAACAAACAACAAAAAACGAATCAAAAACCCTTCAAATCTAGAAAAATGAAAAAGTTATTAGTTACAGGTAGCCTTGTTTTAGCAACAGTATTAACAGGTAACGTCAACGCACAAGAGGCAGATAGCCACCTGGGAAACCTTAGCTTGAACATAAGCGTTTCAATGAATGAATTTAAGTCTGCACTTTACATGCAACCAAACGAGGCCAATCCAAACGGTATATTGGACGTTGAGTTGATCAAATACCCGGCTTCAGTCGGCTACCAAGTGGTCGATCAAAACGGCAACATACTGCTATTCGGAGAAATTGACAAGAAAGAAAAAGAATTAATTTCGTTCAATGAATTCAACGATGGCACATATTACCTAAACATCATGGACGGGAAAACAGCTCATGCTGCATTCGTAACCATCAATAAAACATCATTCTCCGCTCAGTTGGAAAAAAAATAAGCTAGCATATGGTTAGCAAAAGTCATTACCTCACCAAGAAGTGGGGTTTTGACTTTGCCTAAAAAGAGCCATTATTTCTGTATTTCCTTTAAGTGCTGAACGTCAGATTTAATGCGTTCAACCTCTTGAATCAACAGAAACAATTGTTGCGACAGCGCACTTGAATCACCCCCATGATCATGAGAAAGTCCCTCGCCCCTTGCTTTATCTTCTTCCAGCAAGTCGTGTGGATCCAACTTTAAAATCTTGGCAATTTGATACAATCGCTTTACAGTAATCTCGGTTACTCCACGCTCTAGGTTGGAATAAGCAGCTACTGTGATACCTAATTCATCAGCCATGTTTTGCTGACTAAGACTCTTGCGCAAGCGCTCCATACGAATCTTATAAGAAACTTGTTTACTCATCGAGGCAAAGTTAATATTAAAGAGAATGTTTGCATTATATTTTCGGCCAAATAATCTTTAGATTAAGTAAAAAAAATACAAAGTTTAACGCTGCCCTAATGGCTTGTTATTGAAGTGTTTAGATGGGTACCGGCTAGAATATTTTTTGGGAGGATAAACGAATTTCACTGATTAGTAACATGTTGGGTGTTTGGTAATTATTGCCAATGCAATGTTTTAAACCCTATTGAAATGCACTCATTGAAGCGTCAATGTAGCGACAAAACCTGTCAATTATACAACCCTTTACCGACTTAAATGAATAGTCCCTACCTTTAACGGATGACTTTAAAATGCTTCCAACTTGCTGCCTTCGTTGGTTTTTCGTTATTTACCTTTTCCCAACAAGTGGAAAAAAAATTTGTAAATAAACATTTTATCCCTTCTGACAGTATAAATGCTTCCTATGTACGTCTTATAAAGCGAGATACAACTCGTTCAGATCGAGGTATGGTTGTGACGTGTGATTTATCCGGAAATGTGCTCCAATCCATTGAATACAGTTCCCTTTCACAAAAGACTCGCAATGGAGAATCGATTTCGTATTATACGAAGAGTACCCAGAAACGCTCGGTTCAAACCTACCTAAACAACCAAGAAGACGGCTTTTTCGAATATTATTTCCACGATGGTTCATTACAGGCTAAAGGCCATAAAAACAAAGGAGCATTAACCGATTCCTTGGTTTCTTTTCACCTCAATGGAATCCCGAAACGTTTGGAAAAATACCTTGAGGGTGAGTTGGTAGGAGGAAATTGCTTTGATACGACAGGTTCTATCGTTCCTTTTTATCCATTTGAATCCGAAGCAGAATTTCCTGGGGGTAATGAAGGACTTATGGAATTCATTCGAAAAAACATCATATACCCGAGCGATGCCATAGAATTGAATGTAAGCGGAAAGGTGTACGCTCGATTCGTTGTTGATTCACTCGGAAATGTATCCGACATCGAAATTGAAAAAGGCGTTTCCCCTTCAATCGATAAGGAAGTAATCAGGGTGATTCAAATCATGCCTAATTGGCTACCTAGTACATTCGATGGAAATCCGGTGTCTTCCGTTTTTCGCTTGCCTGTTAATTTCGAACTTGACGGTGGAGTGGGAGATCTAACCTGTATGGATACTACTCTCCGCCGTTTAAACCTTTATTGGAAGAGCCAGTCTGCCGTTTTGTACGATGCCTTCTCGGGTGAAAGCATCCCTTCTTTTTCGCGCGGCAAAAAATCCTATTTTAAACTGTACCTGTTACACCCAGATAAGGGAACAATACGAAGAAAAAAAACCGAATTCTTTCAGCTAGAATACAATAACGCATACAAGTTCAATTCAAGGAGACATGCAAAACGTTTCCGTCAATTCTGCATGTAATGTTGCAACTAACATAACACCTTGAATTTCATTTTATTTTAAGACGTGCAACCCCTTTAATTGGAAGCAGTTGTTATTTTGGCAGTATCCCCGCGTTCAGCATTCAAACCCCTTAATTTTTTTCGAATGAAACGCCTTGTCCCTTTTCTTGGAGTAATTTTTTTCTGCCATTTGTCGCTAATTGCTCAAGACCTCGCCAAAAAAGAAACCACTCATGCGCACAAAACAGCAAGTCTATTAAACACATTGAACAATGTGGAACCATCCTTTCCGGGAGGATACGATTCCATGTATACGTTCATACAGCACCATTTCGTTTATCCGTCAAAAGCTATTGAGAACAACATCCAAGGAAAAGTGCTTGTGACGTTTGTGGTTGGTGCCAATGGAGAAGTCTCCAACGTCCATTTAAGCCAATCAATGGAAAACTGTCCTGAATGCAACCAAGCTGCCATAGATGTCGTGCAGAAATTCCCCCGATGGTCTCCGGCAAAAGTAAAAGGCAAACTTGTGGATGCCACCTTTAATTTGCCGATTACCTTAGAATTGGAGGAGGAATATGAAGGAGGTGATTGATTGCAATTTATTTGTGCCTTGCTAACTGGATTAATAGCGAATTTGTACTTTTGAGGAAGATCGGTTTCTAATCTCTTTGTATCTTTTTAATGGCAGGCTCTTCCTTCGGAAACATTTTTAGACTTACCACTTTTGGCGAATCCCATGGCAAGGCCATAGGCGGAATTATTGACGGTGCTCCTGCAGGTATTCCGATTAACGTTCTGGAGATTCAAGCGGCCTTAAACCGCCGTAAACCTGGACAATCGGCTCTAGTCACCCAACGAAAGGAAGAGGATGAGGTGGAGTTCCTTTCCGGATTGTTAGACAATGTCACTACAGGGGCTCCAATCGCTTTTTTGATTCGAAATACGGATGCTCGCTCTAAAGATTACGACCACCTTTCGCAAGCGTTTCGCCCCTCCCATGCCGATTACACCTATTTCAAAAAATACGGTATTCGCGACCATAGGGGAGGCGGGAGGTCCAGCGCTCGTGAAACCGCCTCACGCGTTGTGGGGGGCGCTCTAGCTGCCCAACTATTGCAACATTATTGGTCCATCCGTTTTTCCACTTATGTGGATCAGGTAGGAACTATTCGTTTGGAAGATAAACTGTTTTACACGAGCGATGCCATTGAACAATCTCCAGTTCGATGTCCCAATATTGCCGTTGCAAAGCAAATGGAGGACGTTATTAAACACATGAAGAAGCAAGGTAACACCGTTGGAGGCTGCATTACATGTAGGATAGAAGGCGTGCCTGCTGGTTGGGGAGAACCGGTGTTCGATAAACTACATGCCGATTTGGCGAAAGCAATGATGTCTATCAACGCCGCCAAAGGGGTAGAATTTGGCAGTGGATTTTCCTCCGTTGAAATGCTGGGTTCCGAGCACAACGACCCCTTCCTTTCCGACGGCACTACATCGACGAACCACAGCGGTGGCATTCAGGGAGGTATTTCCAACGGAATGCCCATTCAGTTGAGGGTTGCGTTCAAACCTGTTTCAACCATTCTTCAAATCCAAAAAAGCATCAATGCAGAGGGAAAAGAAGTAGACCTTCAGGGAAAAGGCCGTCACGATCCTTGCGTCGTACCTAGAGCTGTTCCGATTGTCGAAGCAATGGCCGCAATGACCTTGCTCGACCATGCACTCCGGCAACAAAGCAACTTGGTAAAACCTATATAAACTCGGAAAGTTCCAGCCAGCGATCGCTTTTGGTTTCCAGTTCCTTAACCACTTCCGACAGTTCTTGTCCTATACGCATCAATTCGCTTCCTTCCCTGTCACCGGCTGCGAGTTCTTCTGCCAAACGTTCTTTTCGTTCCTCAAGGGCCTCAATTTCGCCCTCCAATGCATCAAATTCCTGGCGCTCCTTAAAGGAAAGCTTGCGTTTTTCAGGAGTGCTTTTTTGAGTTGGAGTGGATGCACTCGCCTTGGGGTGTTCTTTTTTTTCAAGGTGCTTCTGACTCGCCTGTGTGGTGCGGTATTGCGTATAATTCCCCACAATATCGTTGATCTTCCCGTCGCCCTCAAAGACAAATAAGTGGTCGACCATTTTATCCATGAAATAGCGGTCATGGGAAACAACTATCAAGCAACCTTGAAATGAACGCAGGTAGGATTCCAAGGCGCTCATCGCAAAAATATCGAGGTCGTTGGTGGGTTCGTCAAGGATTAAAAAGTTAGGATTGGCCATTAACACAGTCATCAGTTTCAGTCGCCGTTTTTCCCCACCGCTCAATTTGGAGACGTACTGGTAATGCATCGATCGATCAAACAAAAACTTTTCAAGAAACTGGGCTGCTGATAGCTGTCGACCTTTTTCCAAAGGAATGAATTCAGCGATATCTCGAATGACCTCGATGACGCGTTTTCCCTCGTCCACTTGAATCAGGTCTTGGCTATAATACCCAAAAACGACCGTTTCACCAACCACAACCTTTCCTTTGTCTGTTTCTAAACGCTGTTGAATAAGGTTCAAAAATGTACTTTTTCCTGTTCCGTTATTGCCAACTATTCCTAAGCGTTCCTGTCGTTGAAAATGGTAACTGAAATCGTGTAAAATGGTTCGTTCACCAAATGCTTTGCTGATTCGGTGAAGCTCAACGATTTTGGTTCCAAGGCGTTCCATTTTCACAGGAAGCTCAAGTTCGTCTTCTTCAAGCCTTTGTCCCGCGACTTTTTTCAGATCTCCAAAAGCCTCGATGCGCGCTTTTTGTTTTGTTCCCCTTGCTTTCGGTTGCCTGCGCATCCACTCCAACTCCGTCTTAAACAGGTTTCGAGCTTTAGTTACCGTCGACTCAAGCTGCATTTGCCGTTCCGCCTTTTTTTCAAGGTAATACGAAAAATTCCCTTTGTACTTATAAATGGTTTGGTCCTCCAACTCAAAAATCGTATCGCACACTACCTCTAAAAAGTAGCGATCGTGGGTAACCATTAACAAGGTGGTTTTTGTCTGAGAAAGATGATTTTCCAACCATTCAATCATGTCCAGGTCTAGGTGATTGGTGGGTTCATCGAGAATAAGGAAATCAGCTTCTTCAGCCAAAGCCTGAGCCAAGGCAACTCGTTTTTTCTGTCCCCCGGAAAGGCTTCCAATGCGTTGGGTCGTGTCCTCAATGTTGAGAATGGATAATAATTGTTTTACGCGAACCTCCAATTCCCAATTATCGGACTCTGAAATTTTATTGGAAAGCTGCTCTATCGCATCTTGATCGCCTGTTAATAATGCTTCGTTGTATGATTTAATAAGTTTATAACCAGGTTGTTCTCCAGATAAAACAGCATCGAGAATTGTTTTTGTTACATCTAGTTCCTCAGTTTGTTGCATGAAGACTACTCGGAGGTCTTTTCTGTAAACCACACGGCCCGAATCCAATGGCTCAATGTTCATTAAACACCGCAATAAAGTCGTTTTTCCATTGCCGTTTTTGGCAACGATGGCCACTTTTTCTCCTTGGTCTATGCCAAAAGTTACGTCTTTAAAAAGCGTTCGTTCTCCGTAGGATTTACTTATTTCTTCGACCGATAAATAATTCATCGGATTAACGTAAACGGTCTAAAGAATCAACCAACTCTTGGTCTTTGTTGATGCCGCGAATGGCGAGTAATACGAAGGGTATCGCAAGCACAACGATCCAAAATCCTAAGGCAGGTAATGGGTTGCTGACTTTACATTGCGTGCAGTTAAGAATGGAAACATATTCTAATACATATACTGTGCACAAAGACCCAATTATAAGTAGAACACTTAACCAAGAAAATAGGCGTTGAATTTTTCTATTCGAATAGGAAAAAAGGCAAAACAGTAACATAAGAGAAATGGCTCCAAGAAACACAAAATAGAATTTGCTTTGACCACCAAAAAGCTTGTCTGCACTCTCCGAAGCGTATGCGTTTACAGTAACCTGCGTTTGATCAGAGTTAAACGCGATTAAGGGAAGTCCGAAAAGCGATGAGGCAACCAACCCCAAGGAAACAAAAAGATAAAGGGTCTGAATTCGCTGAAACATTTTTTTTGACAAAGATAAGCAGTTTGAATGAAATTCCCCGTGATCCGTTTAATCAATGGGAATGACTTTTTACTCATTGCAAGGAGCGAATTATGGAAAAATATGTAGTCTTGCATCATAACGCCCTAAAAACAGCATACATATGGAAGGATTTAAGATTGAAGAGGCTTGTGGTGAGAATTGGCAAGGGATGAGCGAAACAAGTTGTGGAAAGTTTTGTAATTCTTGTGAAAAGGAAGTGGTCGATACAACGAACTATTCAAAAGAACAATTAAAGGTTTTTCTGAAAAATCATATTCATTCATTGCCATGTATGCGCATGACCAATCATCAATTAGAGGATTTGAATTTGGAGTTTCAGGCTTGGAGAGCTTCCTCTTCCTATTCACACTCCTCCCTTTTGTGGGTATTATTAATTGTTTTTGGTCTTGGGTTGTTTAGTTGTAAGGACGAAAAACAACAATCGATGATCCTTGAGTTTCAAAAGAATGCTAAGTCATCGTTGGTGGAAGCTTTTATAACGACTTCAGAGGAACAGCAGTCTTCTTCGAAATCCAATGAACCTACTTATTTGGTACTTGAGCAAACCATTGCCTGCGAAGGACCAGAGGAAATCCTGGTACAAGTAATGGATTCGGTTGAAGTATTATTACCTGAAGTGGCGGTCTACAATGAACGACATTATGTCATCACCATGGGGGTACCGTTGCGCACAATTCAATTCGAACAGTACCTACTAGCCCAAAACGATGTGAATGTTGTGGAAGAATTGGATGAAAACGGACGAAGGATTCCTTTAGAATCAGATGCCAAGGCTTTTCCCAATCCAACCCTCGATCAAACCACCCTTGAGTTGGGCTTGTCGCAAACCGGAAATTACCGAGTATTGCTCGTCAACCTAAGCGGTCAAATCCTTGAAACCATTTATGAAGGAAACCTAGAAAAAGGTTTCCGTTCCTTTGAAGCTTCTTTGCAAGCATATCCTCCGGGAAATTACTTGTTCGTTATTCAGTCGGAAGTGTTTTCCAAAAGTGTTCGTGTAGTTAAAATATAAGCGCCAAATCCGCCTTACCTTTTAGAGAGGAATGTTGCAATCCCATCCGCCATAAATGCATGAAATGCAATGGTAATTTCGGTTTGATAGCGTAGGAATACCCCAGGGGCTTCTGGAAGTTTGTTTGGAAAAGACAGCCTTAAACTTACACCTTCACACGCTTTGGTGAGGCCATAGAATTCGGCATAATAGGACAACCATTTGACTTCTCTCATGCGTGCTATAAAGTGTTTGAATTCGGGTGGATATTCTTTCCAATAACCGGGTTGGTAATGATAAAAATCGCGAAGAAAGTCTTCTAATGGAATGGGATAAAAGGTGTTCCATTCCAGCGCAAGTAAATGATCGAAGTAAAGGTCAATGGCTACGGAGTATACCTTTGGAAGGTCCTGTTGAAGAATAGATTTCAACGTTTTTACAGTAGGGTGCTGATCAATGTAATGATCAATGCTGCGATGCAAACGAATGCCTTCCTGTAACTTATTTGGGAAGCGAGAGAAGTCTCTTCCTTTTACGAAATCTCCGAAGAGGTTGGCGTAGGCCAGTTCGAAGTCGTTTCCCGAGAAATAAATGTGACCAAGGTAATTCACAAAAAAAAAATCCCACTCAGCGTGGGATCGTTTTAGTATTCATCTTCATTGAATAAGAAATCCTCCCTTGAAGGATAGTCGGGCCAAATTTCCTCTATGCTTTCATACACATCGCCTTCATCTTCTAAGAATTGAAGGTTTTCTACCACCTCTAAAGGGGCGCCAGTGCGGATTGCAAAGTCGATTAATTCATCCTTCGCCGCTGGCCAAGGAGCGTCTTCCAAATAGGATGCGAGTTCCAACGTCCAATACATTTTTCCTTGTTTTAACGTTTATTGCGCAAAAATAGACTTTATTTCATTCCATCCAAATCCACGCATTGATTTTACGGTTTTTTTACATTCATTCGGGTGCATTTATACCCTTGGTTTCCATGGTTGTTCATCTGCACCAAGTCCTTGAGCGATTTTTCGGCTTAAAACAAATAAGTAATCACTGAGCCTGTTCACATAAACCATAACCAAATCGGCCACAAATTCGTTTTTACTTAATTCCACGATGATACGTTCGGCCCTTCGACAAATACAGCGTGCCACGTGGCAAAAAGATACAGCTGGATGCCCACCTGGAAGCACAAAAAACCGCATTTCCGGCAAAGATTCGTCCATGTTGTCCATCCATTGCTCCAAAAGGCTTACATCTTCCAGCATCAAATCGGGGATTTTCATATTGCTTTTTTCCGGATCTGAGGCCAAACTTGAACCTATGGTAAACAACCGGTCCTGGATTTCGATAAGTTGGGCTATTTGTATTTCATTCTTTAGGTGGTCACGAACGACACCGACATACGAATTCAATTCATCAATGGTACCATATGCGTCAATACGCATAGATCCTTTTGATACCCGAGTACCACCGATTAATCCAGTCTTTCCTGAATCGCCTTTTTTTGTGTAGATTTTCATATGTTGTTCAATTGTTCTTTTAATTCTGTTACGCGCTTTTGCTTTGCTTGTAAGCGAATGTTATTAGCTGTTTCGGTATAAAAACGATGGCTTTTTTCCAAGTAATCCAATTGGAATTGGCACCACTCTCTTTCTGTAAAAGTACGGCTATAATTAGCCATCTCATTGCGCAATCTTTTTGCTACCGCATAATAGTCTGCTCTACCCAAATAGTCATGGTCAGCATCGCACATGATTTTTTCGAGTGTGGATACAGGTTCGACATTGGATTTTGTCGCATTTATAATGCCGCATACCACATCGATTTGTTGATCTGAATAACCGTATTTGGGTAACGCGTTTCGAGCCATGCCAATTGCAAAATCTTCGTTGTGGTCATATTTTTCAATAAATCCGGCATCATGGTACAGTACTGCCGTTCGAAGCAACAGTACATCTTCTTCCTCAATTCCCTCTAAAAAGGTGAGCCGTAAGGCCGCTTTTTCAATATTCAGGGTATGCCCGATGTCATGATAAATGAGCCTGTCTGGCAGCAATGCTTTTAGCCTGTTTAAAATCTCCTTCCGCATGTGCTCAAAGTCAATGGAACTAAGTCCACATAGGCGCCTCAAGTCCGACGAAGGAATGTTTCCCTCATCGTACAGGCAAAATACAGGTTTCAAGCCCTCAAGGTAGAACATCTCTATCTGCCCACCTCTTTTGGGAAGCGTCACTGCCCCACGATGTGATAAGTTGAAATGAGTTTTCACCTGTTCCGCGAGGTCACTCGTGACAGAAATAGTCCCTGGAGAGGTGCCAGCTTCAGCTCGTGCAGCAATATTCACTGTATCGCCCCAAACATCGAAACTCATTTTACTTTTTCCAATGATCCCAGCTACCAACGGACCGCTGTGAAGCCCAATACGAATTTCCCAGCTATTTTGACCTAACGCTTTTGAAACAGCACTGTCGTTTCGCATTAAGTCTCGGATTTCAAGCGCAGCCAAACAAGCACGTATCGCGGGATTTTTGGTGTTTTCTGTAACACCAGCGAGCGCCATATACGCATCGCCAATCGTTTTGATTTTCTCCAGTTTATACCGTTTTGTTATTTCATCAAACTGGGTGAAATAATGTTCCAGTTTTTTGACTAGCCGCAATGGACTCTTATCCCTTGCTTTGGCAGAAAAATCAACAAAATCAGTGAAAAGAACGATTCCGTTGTTTACGCGTTTTGGAGAAAATTTCTTGTTTACATTGAGGTCTTCAAGTACGGTAACTGGAAAAATGTTCTCCAACAGTTGACTAATGCGCAACGTTTTAAAATAGAGGGATTTAAAAACGTCAACCTTCGCTTTCACCACATTTGGATTAAAGGGTATTTGCAAAAAATCCACAACGCCTTCATGAAGTCCCTTTAGCCGCTTTGAACCAAAGGATGAATCCATGGTCAGGGCTATTTTGTGCATGTTTTTGGTTTTTGACTCGTTTTCCAAACGTTTGAGGTAATCGAGTGCGTTTTCCCCTAATTCGTCGGTATTGATCAAAGCAATTCCTACCTCTCGTCGCCGAACCAATGCGAAAGCCTCTTCGTAGTTAGATGTAACAACAACGTTGTTGCCCCCACCTGAAAGGATTTGTTGAAGTCCATGTAAGTGTACATGCTCCGAATCAACCACCAAAATGTTTACGAATCGTTCCATAGACAGAATTCCTAAAATTAAGGAAGAGTCTGATCAAATCCTAAACGCATTTAACACGTTTGAATCGATTCAATTGCCTCCTCAATGCTTGTCGTGGAATGAGATAGTCCAATGATTCGTTGAATAACCTTATCGACTACCGCATCTGGGCAAGATGCACCCGAGGTAATGATAACCCTCGTTTTATTCCGATTCAAGCTAAGTGGTAACGTTTTGTCTTCAATTTTCCGACTGTGAATATTGAATGAACTAATACGTTCAATGGATTCAATATCCTCTGCTGAACGAATGAAAAAGGTTGGGAATTTTTCTTCCAAAAGTTCTACAAGGTGAGTGGTATTTGAGCTATTGTGCCCACCAACTACCAAAGCAAAATCAGCGTCTTTTTCCATCAATCCATAGGTCGCTGACTGGTTGTCATTGGTGGCGTAACATAAGGTGTCACGTGTGTCAGCAATGTGCTCTTTTAAATTTTCTTCGCCGTATTTAGATGCCATTACTCCGCGAAGGTATTCGGTAATTTCTTGGGTCTCTGTCGCCAACATGGTTGTTTGGTTCACCACACCGATTTTCGAAAGGTGTATGATAGGGTCAAACCCTTCTGAAAATTTCCCATCGAAGACTGTAAAGAAATCTTCCGATGGTTTTTTACCCAGAATGATATCACCAAGAATAGTTGCTTCCTGTTTGTCTTTTATGATAAGTGATTTTGCATGCTGGTTGCTGTGTGAAAACGTGGCCCTGGTTTCTTCATGATTGTATTTCCCATGAATGATGATTGTGTGATCGTTTTGTCCTAATTTTTCGGAGCGGTTCCATACTTTTTCTACAAAAGGGCAGGTCGTATTGTATGATTTGGTGCTAACTCCTAGTTGGTTTAGGGTGTGCTCAATTTCAACCGTTGTACCAAAAGCGGGAATGATGACGATGTCCTCTGCATTTAATTCAGACCATGGAATGAGCTGATTGCCATTTGTGTCTTGAATGAATTTAATTCCGTGAGACGTTAAATCTGCATTCACGGCAGGATTGTGAATCATTTGGCTCAATAGAAAAATCCTTTTGTCAGGATTTTCATTAATCGCTTTGTAGGAAATTTCAATGGCGTTTTCTACCCCGTAGCAAAATCCAAAATGACGAGCGATGAGGAACTCTACTTTGTCAAAAGTTAATAACGTAGGAGAAAAGTCCTTTTTTCTGGGGTCTTCCGACTTTCTCCAGGCCTTCACTTTACTGATTATAGGTGACCGGTAAAACTCGGGGATGTCAAATTGTTTCATGCGTTTTTATACAAATATAACACAGGCAATCTGAATTTGTTTAATAAAAAAACCGCCTTTTGGGCGGTTTTTAACTCATCAAAGAGAAATGTTAAGGTCCTTGTTGTGCTTGACTCTATAACTGAAATTAAACGTTTTGTTTTCTTTCGATTTTAAATTGAAGCGCCATTCAAGCATCCCACTAGATTCCTCGTATGTTCCTTTACCTATATCTATGCGCTCTATGGTAATGTCCGCATTTTGGGTGATGGGTAGTTGATCCTGGATGACTAAATCTACATCCGTTGCTTTTAGGTTGCGTACTTCAATCGCATAGGACTGCGTGCGTTCTTTTTTGTCCCCAATGATTTTTTCTTTGCATTCCTTTTTAAGCAGGGTGCGTTTCACGACGATATTCGGGTCACGCCCAAGGCTTAATTGCAAGGTATCGTCAATGGTAGTCGGGTCAATGTATGTTTCACCTACATAACTTCCGTCGAAGAAGATGTTAGCCTGTGCAGGAACCAAACCAAGTTCATCAAGCTTGGATAGTTGTGCCACAAGGTAAACGCCATTGTCAAGCTTTGGTATGCTGTAGTAGGTATAAGAAGCTTCAAGGTCAGCTACTTTGATCAAAACCAAGTGTTGTTGGTTATCCGATTTTATGGTGTAAGGCAAATCGATTTTGAATTCTGCCGAGGTGAGTTGTCGAACTACCTGAACGAATTGGGCGGAGGTTGATGCATCCAAATCTTCGCGAGTGTCGTCCAAACTATTGGAGAAAGCGTAACCTTTAGATTGGGCTTCTCGAGCCATGCCCGGGGCCGCATTTATGGATTTGTATTGCAATTGTTGCTGATTGTTGTAATAATCGATGTACCAAGGGTGTAGGGTTGGTTTGGTTTTATTCTGAAACGGATCGTTGGTAGAAATATTCAACTTCACATTTTCCCAGTCCAAGCCAGAGTTTTGAAATACTTTAGCTTTATAGGTAAGGTTAATTTTGGAGGTTAAACCGTCGCTGCGCAAATCATACATTGGGATCCAACCTGCGTTGGCAACTAAGTAAGAAATATTCATTTTACCTGTGGTAGCTTCTTTTGCTGAAACGGTTACTGTAACTCGGTGAACAGGCCCATCTGGTTTTCCCGCATCGCCTGTGCTGCTTTGGTAGCGCTTGAGTTTTAAAAGACGTTCTTGCATTCGTTGTTTACGTTCCAACTTTTCCTCTTTTTTTCGATTAAGTGTAGAAAGTTTTTTGTTGATTTCAATCATCTTCACAGCATAATAATCCATGGTTTGTTTCAGAAGGTTGATGGAATCGTTTACTTTTCCTTGACCCCGAACAGCACCATTATTCGCAAGTATGTTTTTGGTCGCCATAAGCACATCAATTTCGTCTTGCAAGTCTTGTAAATCATATCCCAGTAACTTCATTGAATCTTCCAATAATTGAATTTCTTTTAAGGTTTTCGCTGGCAGTGGTTCATTGGCAACCTCCTCAGGTTTGGGATAAAAAGTAGAATATTTTGCTTCTAGAATGACGACACTTCCGGTAGCTTTCACTTGGAGGCTATTTACATCGATATAAGGGCTAATGCCCTCAATGATGACTTCAGTAATTCCGGGTTTGATGTTGTAGGTGGCTTTTTGGTACAATTGAGCACCTTGCGCGTAAACAGTGACTTCTGTGAGTGAGGATTTGACAATTTCTTTGTCGTTGGCGTGTGTGTAAAATGCGCAAATTACAAACAAGCAGCTGGCTAATACATTTCTCATGGCAAATAAATTTTCGACCTGTTACAGTCCGAAACAAGAAGGGTTCATTCGTTTTCGAAAAAAAACTAGTGGCAAATAGCCAATTCGGTTTCTTTCAGGATAATCCGTACTTCTTCAAGTGTTGGTGCCTCCGCATAGGTTCTTAACACTGGTTCAGTTCCTGAAGGTCGAATCATCACCCAGCGTTCCTCATCAAAAAAGAATTTAAAGCCATCGATTGTTTGTACCTCTTTCACCTTGTAGGGGCCAAAAGAGGAATAATTATTTGATTGGCAATTTTGAATAATCTTTTGCTTTAGTTCTTCCGTAATATGTAGGTCGTTGCGTTCAAATTTGAAGGCCCCAACGATTTCATATACTTCTTCTATGAGTTCATCAAGGGTTTTACCTGATTTTGCCATAAATTCCCAGATGATTAATCCCATCCAAATGCCATCGCGTTCAGGTAAATGGCCTTTCACAGCAATCCCCCCTGATTCTTCGCCGCCTAGAAGAACGTCATCATGAACCATAATGGTGGCGATTTCTTTAAAGCCTATTTTTGTTGTTTGCGTGGTTAATCCATAGTGCTGACACAACTTCTCCACCCTGGGCGTTACGGAAAATGCGGTGACTACCTTTCCTGTCATCTTTTTGTATTTCACCAAGTAATGAATGAGTAATAGGATGATGTGATGCGAGTCGATGAACTCTCCTTTTCCATTGTACAGTCCAATTCGGTCAGCATCCCCATCGGTTGCCAATGCACAATCAATTCCTGGGGTAGATTTTATAAACTGTTCTAGTTCCTGAAGGTTTTTAGCAATGGGCTCAGGTGCTTGCCCTCTGAAAGATGGATTGTGGTCGCAATGAAGTAAGGTGGTATTTGGAAGCAACAAAGGCAAAGCTCGTTGTCCTGCACCGTACATGGCGTCATAAACAAGTTTAAGTCCGGATTGCTCAATGGCAGCGAGGTCAAAGTTCTTTTTCGCATGTTCGATGTACATTGATTCAAAATCCACTACTTCGACCAATCCCTTGGTTTTCGCATCTTCAATGGAAACCTTTCTTAAATCTATTGGACATTGATCAGGGATGAGGTCTTCTACTTCCTGAACATGTTCTGGAGCCAAGGGGCCGCCAAAATCTGCTTTCAACTTAAACCCGTTGTAGGTGGGTGGGTTATGGCTTGCTGTCAAGATGATTCCTACTTGACAAGAAAAGTGGTTCGCTGCTAGCGAAATCATAGGCGTGGAAACGAATCCCTCCGACATGCGAACTGGGATTTCTTGGGCGATCATCACCTTTGCGACAGTGTCAGCAAATAGTTTCCCTGCGAATCGGCAGTCGTGTCCAAGTACAATTTGTGGATGATCGTAATGTTGTTTCAGCCACAATCCGGTAGCATAAGCAACTCGTGCAACGTTTTCTGTCGTGAATTCTTCTGCTATTATGGCCCTCCAGCCATCTGTTCCAAATTTGATTTTCTGTGCCAATTTACTTCGTTTTTATGGTGTCAAATATACAATTATTGGGTCAATTAGGCATTGTGCTCAGGCGGAAAGCTCGTTGGAATTTTGCATGCTCTGTCGTGCAGAACAATGCTTCCAGTGACCGAAACATTCAAGGAGGAATTTCCAGGGAGCTTCACTACATAATGGCACGCTTCGAGGATGTGTTCCGGTAAACCGCTGTTCTCTGCTCCTAGAAGGTAAATGGCTCGTTTGGGGTGTTGGAAGGCATGAAGGAATTCGGCTGATTCAGTTAATTCGACCCCAACAAGCCTACAGTCGTAAGGGATGTTTTTCATAAAGTCTTCGAAACTGGCGTAATGAAATAAAGGAATTCGTGCCCATGTTCTTAGCACATCTGAAGACTGTTTTTTGTATTTATTGTCAATCGTAAAAATATAGGATGCCCCGAGGATGTATGCGGTTCTCCAAAGGGTGCCCAAATTATGTTCGGTCTTACCTCGGTATATGCCAATCGCACAATAACCTTGTCGAATGATGGTTTTCATCCGGTAAAGTTGCATAATTTTGAGACGAAAAGATTAAATCGGGTACTACAACCCTGAAAAAGGTATAAAATGGAATTTGTTTCAACCGAAATCGACGCTTATAGTTGTCAACATACAAGCCCGGAATCACCGGTCTTGTCAGAATTGAACCGTAAAACACATTTGGAGGTTCTACAGCCTCGGATGTTGAGTGGGCACCTTCAAGGCAGGGTTTTGAGTATGTTGTCCTGCATGATTAAACCCCAGAGAATTCTGGAAATTGGCACCTACACGGGATATTCAGCCCTCTGTCTGGCGGAGGGATTACAGAAAGATGGGGAATTAATCACCATTGATGTCAACGATGAGCTGGAGTCGTTTTGTGCGCATTTTTTCGAACGTTATCAAGGTCCGGGAAAAATACGTCCGATGGTAGGAAATGCGGTCGAAATCATTCTAACGCTGGAAGGCACGTTTGATATCGTGTTTATCGATGCCGATAAGAAAAACTACCTGACATATTTTGAACTTATTCAGTCAAAATTATCGCCTGGTGCTTATGTTATTGCCGATAATGTGCTGTGGTCGGGTAAAGTCATCGACAGGACCAAACATGGTGATAAAGAGACGGAGGCAATACATACATTTAATGAAGTCGTTCACAACGATGAGCGTTTTGAAAACGTTTTATTGCCGATCCGAGATGGGATAATGATTCTTCGAAAAAAATAAGTTAGGTAATTCCTAACGCCAACAAAAGGCCAAAAACAACGAGTAAAATACCAACCGTTCGCTGGATTCCTGTCATGGTCGTTTTTTTCAACAAGCGTTTTCCAATCCAGGTACCTGCAAAGGCAAAAACCATAGCAAGCAGGATGATGCTTCCTTGATTTGAAATCAGGTCAGCGTTCATTTGTCGGCTATAGACACTCAAACGGGCAATGTCTATGAATAAGCCAATGCATCCAGAAGTGGCCAAGAATGCCTCTTTTGAACGACTTGTTTTGGACAGAAACATTGATCGAAGGGCTCCTTGATGACCCGAAATTCCTCCGAAAAACCCACTTAACAATCCTCCGAGTATGAAGTGTTTTTTTGACAGCGCTAATTTCCCTTTTACTGGAAACAATTCCAAAATGGCAAAGCTGATCATGATTACACCAATGCTCAGTTTAATAGGACTGATTTCATAAGTCTTTCCGTATAAAGAATAGGAGAAGAGGGTTGGAATACTTCCCAGGTAAACCAATATATAACTCCCCAAAAAGGCAGCCAGTATCGCCGGAATCCCAAACCTCCACAATACCTCTTTGTCGATGTCTTTATAAAGCAATGACATTTTAAACACGTTGTTCGTAAGGTGGACTATAGCGGTTGCTCCGATAGCGACTTCCAATGGAAAGAAAAGACCAAAGGCGGGAAGCATGAGTGTGCCTAGCCCGAAACCCGAAAAGAAAGTTAAAATGGCACCAAGGCAAACAACAATTGGAATGACAACAATTTCCAAGATAAAGCGTTTTTCAGCAAAAAAAAGAAATAAATAGGTTATCATTCCATTTCAGAATGTAATTTCACAAAAAAACAAGATGATAGACTTTCGCAGCGATACGGTTACCAAGCCAACAGAAGGCATGAAGGAAGCCATGTATAATGCCGAATTGGGCGACGATGTTTTTTCAGAAGATCCCTCCATCAATGCCCTCCAAGAATATGCAGCAACACTTTTTGGAAAAGAGGCCGCATTGTTTTGTTCCTCGGGGACTCAGACCAATCAAATTGCGATTAATGTGCATGTTCAACCAGGCGGTGAGGTCATTTGCCATGAAGAAAGCCATATTTACAAATACGAGGGAGGAGGAATAGCCCGAAATTCTGGTGCATCGGTTAGGTTGTTAAAGGGAGACCGTGGTAGAATTACCATGGAGGATATCTCTTTATGGATCAACAACCCAAGCGATGTTCATTTTCCCCTTACGCAACTCGTAAGCCTAGAAGATACTGCCAACCGTGGGGGAGGAGCAGTGTATGACTTCAATGAAATTAGACGCATTCGGGTTTTCTGTGATGAACACAGACTGCCATTGCATCTGGACGGGGCAAGAATGATGAACGCATTGGTTAACACGGGAATCGACTACCGGGAATATGCCTCGCAATTCGATTCAATTTCTCTTTGTTTGTCTAAAGGGCTGGGCGCTCCAGTAGGATCGGTTTTAATTGGAACAAATGACTTTATTCGCAAAGCGCGACGCGTTAGAAAAGTTTTTGGAGGTGGAATGCGCCAAGCGGGAATGTTGGCAGCAGCTGGCGAATATGCGCTGCGTAATCAGGTTCAGCGGTTAAAGGATGACCATACCCACGCATTGCTACTGGAAGCTACTCTTACAACGCTCGATTGGGTGAAGGAAGTTATGCCCGTACAAACCAATATTGTTGTCGCCATTCTAAGGGATCATGAACAACGCGACAGGATCATCCATTTACTCAACGAGGAGGGAGTGCGCATCATGGCATTTGGTCCAGGAATGTTGCGATTTGTTACCCACTTGGATGTGTCCATTTCGGACATCGAACGAACTTGTCTTGCATTGAAAAAAGTTAGGATATGAGGGGATGTTACTTTGCCTTTATGGTGTTGCTCATGTGTGCTTGCCAAGAGTCAAAAAAAGAAAAAGTGGTGGATATGGATGATGTAATCTCTATCCCGAAAGACGAGAAGCGCATAAAAAGTGACCCAGCAAACGATTCTCTTTCTACGCTGATAAGTTTGATTCAAGCGGAGAAATCAGGGATACGTATTTCAGCATTGGCTCCCGTTCTAAATCCCATGTTTCCTGACCGTTTCGCACCATCAAAAACCAGAAAATTGGTCTTGAATCCGGGAAAAGATTCCGTTCTTTTTTGTCAATGGGTATTTAAAGACACGATCCGTACAAAAAATGCATTTTACAACTGGCTCGATTGCTTTGGTCCATCGTGCAAATCAATTAAAATTGGGGAGAAAAAGAACTTTCAGGGCGATCACATGCTTTTATTAGTTAACGATACATCCATTACCTTCGTTTCTTCACCCATAAAAATTGACAGTAAAAGTTGGTTGGCTTATTTTGAAAAGCTAAAGATTGAAAACTGGCGACTGATTTTAGAGCAGACAGCAGGTGGTAAAGCCAAATGGAATCAACTTAAAAAGGGAGAAATAGAAACACTCAAATGGATTCGATAAGAAGGGTATAACTCCTTTCGCCCAGCTTGTTTCCTTGAACAATTGATGCATTGGATTGTTAAGTTTAAAAAAATCCGTGATGCGTACTGTTTTTATTGTTCTTGGTTCATTAGCCGTTTTATTTATTATAGCTCAGGCATTTATTTGGAAAAGTGTGGAAGATGTCGAACAACACAAGTATGTAGTAATAAAAAAGTATGAAGAATTCGAGGTTCGTCAGTACGCCCCAGCTATTTATTCCAGCGTGAAGATGTCCAATAATTCTTACAATGAAACATCAAGTACAGGTTTTAGAACTTTGGCGGGGTATATTTTCGGTGGAAACGATAAAGAACAAAGCATTGCAATGACCTCGCCCGTCAAAATGGAATTGGGTGATTCAATGAAAATGTCGTTTATGGTGCCCAGCAATATGAACATGGAATCTTTGCCAAAACCTAACAGCGGTGCGGTATATTTTGAAAAAGAGGAACAAAAAATAATGGCTGCCATCGAATTCGGTGGTTGGGCAAGTGACGAGAAAATCGCGAACTATAAAGCAAAGCTCGCAAAACTTTTAACAAAAGAAGGGTTGAAGTGGAAGGGCAGTTTCATGTATTTGGGTTACAATCCACCTTACGTGGTAATCAACCGTAGAAATGAAATCGTAGTGGAATTGGATTCTATTCCTGTTGGTAATTAACATTGTTTGATCAATACCGCATTGAAGTAATTTGGGTCAAGTGAAACTTCTTTGCCGATCCAATTGGGTTTGGAAAAATGTTCGCCTTCATCGTTAAGCTCAATTTCAGCAATTATCAATCCTTCTAACCTCTCCTCAAAGACATCCACCTCCCATACATGTTGGTCAATTTTGAAGCAAAACCGATTCTTTTGAATGATTTTGTCGCAAAACTTCCTAATCATTTCTTCAGCTTCTACCAGAGGAATGGGGTACTCAAATTCAGAACGACTGATGCCGGTGGTTTTACCTTTTAGTGTCAAAAAAGCCTTTTCTCCGGAAATGCGCACGCGAACGGTCACTGATTCACTTGTGTGAATATAAGCCTGGGTAATTTTTACCGGAACTGATTTTTTTACTTGTTCCCACTCTTCGGGAATTACAAGGAATTTGCGCTCGATTTCAATTGGTGCGGAGTTGGGTTTACCTTTCATTCTAAGTCTCTGGTATAAAACGAATATAGTACCTTTGTTTTGAATGGACATTTGTTTGACCTTTGATTACGAACTTTTTTTTGGAACGGAGACCGGTTCAGTCGATAAATGTTTGATCGAACCTACAAACGAATTGTTGTCTCTTTCTTCAGAACATGGAATTCAAATGACCTTCTTTGTTGATGTAGGTTACCTGATTAAACTGCGTGAAAACGCTACTGAATATGTAAAATTAGCATTAGATGAGCAAAAAGTACACGAGCAATTAAATCGCATAAAAGGGCAGGGGCACAGCTTGCAATTACATGTGCACCCCCATTGGGAAAAAGCTACATTTAACGGCGTGAAGTGGGAGATCAACCCACACAAATGCTATAAGCTGTCTGATTTTAACCAACAGCAAATAAAAGAAATACTTGTAAAGTATAAGGCCTTCCTAGAGGAAATAACGGGTGAAAAAGTAAGAATATACCGTGCTGGAGGTTGGTGCATTCAGCCTTTTCAGCAAGTAGTCAACGTTTTCAAGGAACTGGAATTGTCCATTGATTCAAGTGTGATGCCTGGAATGCGCTTTACATCAGAGCACTATAGTTTTAATTTCAAAGATGCACCTTCCACCTGTCCCTATCGATTTGAAAACGACGTTTGCACGCAAGATTCAGAGGGCTCGTTTACCGAATTCCCCATTGCTACAAGACGCTATTCCCCTTACTTTTTCTGGCGTTTGTATGTTTTGGGTCGACTGTTTCCATCGAAGCACCGCATGTGGGGGGATGGGAATTTTATCGTTCAGCCAGGTGTAAAGAAAAAATCCCTATTGAAAACCATTCGACACCATGTAAGCACAGATGGGTATTTTGCTTCTGTTCTAGATAAAGCAATGAAAGAATGTCAAGAATCATCAATCGAATGCATGGTGACCATTGGTCATCCAAAAAGTTTGACGCAGTTTTCCTTGGGT
>Ga0315902_10003481_pt1 | contig 23456 bp, 16 predicted proteins | sample LakEriMetagenome_9_FD_203523 | JGI IMG/M metagenome (GOLD analysis project Ga0315902, IMG submission 203523) | Freshwater fungal communities from buoy surface, Lake Erie, Ohio, United States - Buoy 12 MA117 | ecosystem: Environmental > Aquatic > Freshwater > Lake > Lake biofilm | place: USA... | reverse complement strand
CAATGAACTCATGCGCCGCCGCTTGTCGAGCTGCGGCGATCACCTCATCGTCGGAGGCCTCGGGACGACCATAGCGGATGTTTTCCATGGCATCGGCAGAAAACACGACCGTATCCTGTGGCACGATGCCGATCGCTTCGCGCAATGCCTTTAGCTCAAGCTGGCGGATATCGATGCCGTTGAGCAGAATGTGCCCGGATTGCGGATCATAAAAACGCAGCAGCAGCTGGAACAGCGTGGTCTTGCCAGCGCCTGAAGGACCGACGATGGCGATGGTCTCGCCGGATGCTACGTCCAGCGAGAAATCGGCAAGCGCTGGCTGATCTGGGCGCGACGGGTAGCGAAAATTCAGCGCGGCGATCTGCAACTGTGCGCCGTTGGCGGTACCGCGCGGCAGCGCAAGCGGCTTGGCAGGAGAGACGATAGGCGAGCGCTCCTCGAGCAGTTCCAGCAGACGCTCGCTGGCGCCGGCGGCGCGCTGCGCATCGCCTAGCGTTTCGGACAAGGCGCCGATGGCGCCGGCGACGATGGCGGCATACAAAATGAATTGTCCCAGCTCACCGGCGCTCATCCGGCCCTCAATCACTGCATGTGCGCCCAGCCACAGCACGAAGACGATGGCACCAAACACCAGCAAGATGGCCGTTACGGTCAGCAATGCCCGCGCACGCACACGGTCGATTGCAGCACCGAAGGCGCGCTCCACCGCCTTGCCGAATTGCGCTGCTTCCAGTACTTCGTGAGCGAAAGCCTGAACCACGCTGATGCCGTTGAGACGCTCACCCGCCAGGCCGGAGGCATCCGCAATTCTGTCTTGCGATGCACGAGAGAGTTTGCGCACGCGGCGTCCGATCAGCACGATGGGAATGATCACCGATACCAACATGACGATGATGATGGCCGACAGCTTTATGCTGGTGAAGAACATCATCAGCAAGCCGCCCGTCAGTAATAACAGATTGCGCAGTGCCATCGAGATACTGGTACCGACCACGGTTTGTATCAATGTGGTGTCGGTTGTCAGACGAGACAGAACTTCACCAGTCTGAGTCACTTCAAAAAATTCCGGGCTTTGTCTCAGCACATGCGCGTACACCGCATTGCGAATATCCGAGGTCACGCGCTCGCCGAGCCAGGACACCGTGTAAAAGCGCGCCGCAGTTGCAATGGCTAGCACGCACGCAATACCAAACAGCGCGATAAAGGTGAGGTTGACACTTGTCGTTTGCACCGTGCCTGCAGAAGAGAACCCGAGATCAATCAGCTGCCGAAAGCCATACGGCATCGCGAGCGTCGCACCTGCTGCGATCAGCAGCGCGATCCCCGCGACGATGAGACGTCGGCGATAAGGCGCGAGGAAGGGCAGCAGACCTGCAAGCATTTTCAGGCCGCTGCGGGACTTGGGTCGGTCGGCCAGCATGGTTCTCATAATTTCAGGGCTCTCAGATAGCCGGTCATTTCAAAGTAGCCGCGCCCCACAGGCTGGCCGTTGTTCAAGACGCGTACCGCACCTTCCCAGTAGACCGCACCGGTTGACTGGCGCGAATCGAGTTCCTGATCTTCTTGCAGTGGTTGCAGTGTCCAAGCAGCTTTTTCGGTGCCCGTGCCTGTGTCGATCTGCATCGCAACCGGATACTTGGCACCGGTGCGCGGCGAGCGCCAATGTCGCAAGGGTGTGAAACGAATCTCATCGTCTCTGTACTGCCTGATGCGGCCATCCCTGCTGCGCAAGGCTGCATGCTGCCACAACGCGCTGCCATCGGCGCGGCGTATGCGGAAAGCCATCAGCGCGCTGCCGTCATCGAGATTGGCACCTACCCAATCCCAGCCGACCGCACGCGGATCGAGCACCGTGCTGGACCATTCGTGATCGAGCCAGGCCGTGCCGCTGACGCTCGCGGAGGTGCCCTTGCGCGTGACTGTGCCCGTCACACTGAGATGCGGTTCGCTGTAGTAGTAGCTGGCCTGAGAGGCTTTCGGACCTTTGCGGGAATAGCCTGCGTCACCTTGACGCATCAGCGGCTGCGTTGGCGTCAGCGTGAGTGACAATGTGAATTCTCGGGCAGGTAGCCGGATAAGGTAGCGCCCGTCACTCTGCCGCTGCATGGTCCATTGCTGCAGCCGGAGGTCCGTGGTCGCCTCGCTCGCGTGCGCGAGCCCGAAGCCGGCGCGAGCGATTTTCTGGTCATGTGCGAGCTTGCCCAGGTCTGGGTCCGACAGCGCCGCATGCGCAACGATCAGCTGCTTCGGCGCGAAGCGGCTGGGATTGTTTACATCATGATCGGTGGCAGAACGAAAAAAAGTCACCTGAAAGCCCAACGGCTTGTTGTCAGGCGTGTTCAGCCATCCGGTCACATACCACCACTCAGTGCGAAAGTCTGGGTGAGCGCCGTAATCACGCGGGAAGCTCAGGTTTGCCGGAGGACGAACGTCACTGAGCACCGGAGGGGCTGCGGATGCCCATGATGAAAACAGCAATAGCATCGACAAGAGGAAGGGCGCGAGAATGGTATTGCACATGTCACCAATCCTCCCGAACGGCGCGCACCGCGCTGCCAGACACCGCGACGCGTCCTGACACCAGCGCGGTCAGCGATGCCGATAGCAACAGCACACCGGCCATGGTGGCCAGCAGCGTGTAGGGCAGGTGCAGTTCCATGGTCCAGTGGAAGGATTGCGGGTTCACGATGAACACCAGGATCAGGCTGATGCACGCGCCCAGCACGAAACCGGCCATGATGGCCAGCGTCGCCAGCAATGCACCTTCACCAGCTAACAGCGCCAGGATCTGTCCGCGGGTGATGCCCAGATGGCGCAGCATCCCGAACTCTTTGGCGCGAGACAGGGTCTGCGCAGAAAACGTCGACGCGACACCGAACAAACCGATCACGATGGCCACGCCCTCGAGCAGATACGTGATGATGAAACTTCGGTCAAAGATTTTCAGGCTGATCTCGTGTATCTCGCCCGGCTCTGCATGCTCGAGCGAAGCAGCGAATGGCAAGGCATCGATCTGCTGCCGCAGCACGGACACGGGTACATCGCGCTTGACCCAGAGCGCGACATCATTCGCGCTGTCATCACCGCTCAGCTGTCGGTAGTCATCGATGCGTATCATCACCGCGCCCGACTGCCGCGCGTAATCGCGCCAGATACCTGCCACCTCAAAGCGCTGTAACTCTCCGTTGATGGGCAACTGTACGGACTGTCCTGGCTGCCATCCGTATAAATCCACCATGGCCTCAGACACCCAGACAGGCCGGCCGGTCACTGCAGCCGTATCGCTCACCATCGGTAGCGCGCGTTTGGGTGCTTTTGCATCGATGCTGCGCGCGATCAGCGCGACTGAGGGGCGCGCGGCGTCGAGCGTGATCGGTTGATGTCGCGTAACCTCCATGCGTGCGACGGCGGGCAGGGCAGCCACCGATCGCTGCTCACGTGCTGACAGCCGACCCGCTTCGCCACCATTCATCACACGTACATATAAATCAGCGGACAGCAGATGCCGCAGCCAGTCATCGACCGACACGCGAAAGCTTGCCACCATGATCGCCATGGCCACCATCAACGCGAAACTGGCTAGCACACCACCGAGCGCAATCGCTGCCTGGTTCGGAGCATTGGCCAATCGTGACATAGCCAGCGAGGCCAGCGGACCTTGGCGTCGCTTTGCCAGCCGCGCAAACGCCAGTGCAGCCAGCCGAGGCATCAGCGCGATGCTGCCAACCAGGAGTAGCGCGATGGCCAGATAGCCGAAGACCGGCAGACCAGCCACGGGAGGCAGTAGCGTGAAGGCTGAGCCGGTGATGATCATGATCAGCGCGGGCCACGGCATGGCGAGCGGCGCGAGTGCGAGATCTTCGCTGCCGGCTTTGAGCGCAGCGGCAGGTCGCGCGCGCGCAGCTTCCAGTGCCGGCGACACACTGCCGAGCAGCGCGACACCGACACCGGTTACGAAGAACACCAGCGCGGCGGCCGGGTCGAGGCTGACCGAGGGTTGCACGCCGGGGAAATAGCCACCGCCCAGATCGCCGCCAAACAGCGACAGTGCGGCGGCCGCCAATCCATAACCCACCAGCAAACCGAGCAGCGAGCCGACAGCGCCGAGCACTGCGCCTTCCGCCAGCACCTGCAGCAAGAGCTCCCGGCGCGTCATGCCCATCGTGCGCAGCAGCGCAAATTGCGGACGCCGCCGCAGCACAGACAAAGCCTGCGTCGAGAAGACAAGAAAAGCGCCTGTGAACAGCGCAACCAGCGCCAGCACGTTCAGGTTGACGCGATAGGCGCGTGACATCGTGGCAGTGCGGCGGTCTTGATCGTCTTGCGCGATCACGGTGAGCGAAGGATCCAGCGCAGCAATCGCGGCGCTCACCGATGCGATACGCGCACCCGGCTGCAGCCGCAGATCAATGCGCGAGAGTTGTCCGATACGATGAAACTGCCACTGCGCACTGCCGATATCCATCACCGCCAGCCGTTGTCCGGCTCGCGCACTCACCAGCGTGCCAGCGATACGCAGCTTGACGACTGTCGCGCCAGCGATCACGTTCAGTGTGTCACCGGTCTTCAGGTTCAGCCATGCCAACGCGGCGGGCGAGAGGAACACGGTATCAGCCATCAGGCTGTCAAAGGGCTTGCCCTCCTCGGGCAGCCCCAGCAAGTCGGGCGCGATCGCTGCCGAGCGAAAACCATCGATGCCCAGAATTTTCAGCGGTATGCGCTGCCCCGGAACCGCAAGATCCAGTTCAAGCACAGGTGCAGCGACATCGACCTCGGGCAGCGCGGCGATGTCGGCGTAGCGGCGCTCATCAAAGCTGACGCTCTTGCCGCGCACCTGGACGTCGGCATTACCCGACAGGCTGCGCGCAGCCGCAGAAAATTCACTGAACGCTGCCTCATTGATGAGCTGAATGCCGAAGCCCAGCGCAATGCCGAGCGCAATCGCCGCGAGCGCGACCAGCGCGCGCACCGGATGTGCGCGCCACTCGCCCGCCAGCAGCCATCGATGCAGGGCATGGGTGCCCGCAGAGTTCGACACTTTGCTCATGCGCTGCGTACGACCGGCGCCTCAATCTGTCGCAGGCCATCGCGCCCCAGCAGCAGTACGCGGTCGGCGCTGGCAGCTGCCGCAGGCGAATGTGTGACGATGATCGCCGACGCACCACTGCTGCTGATTTCGCGTCTGAGCAATTGCAGAACATCGTTCGCCGTGTCGGGGTCCAGATTACCAGTCGGTTCATCCGCAAGCAGCAGGCGCGGGCGGTGTACCAGCGCGCGCGCAATCGCGACTCGTTGCATCTCGCCACCGGACAACTGGCGCGGAAAGTCGTCTCCGCGTCCGGCGAGGCCGACTGCCTCTAGCAGTGAATCAGCACGCTCGGCCGGCATCTGGTTCAGCAGCAGCGGTAGCGAAATATTCTGCGCTACCGTCAGGTGCGGCAACAAATGGAAAGCTTGAAAGATGAATCCGAGTTTTTCACGTCGCAGCAGCGTTGCCTGTCGATCGTCGAGTTCGCGCAGTGGCACACCGTCGATACAGAGTTCGCCGCCATCGGGCGTGTCCAGGCCGGCGATCACGTTGAGCAGCGTCGACTTGCCCACACCGGATTCGCCCATGATGGCGATGTATTCGCCTGCGTTGAGTTGCAGATTGATTGCGCTGAGCACAGCGCGTCCACCGAAGGACTTGGACAGTTGTCGGCACTCCAGCGTGGGCGAGGGGAGAATAGTCATGCAGAAGAAAGAATTTGCAATGCGGCCAGTGTAACAACCGTTCGCGGCGGACGCTGACGACCTGCCGGAAAATCTCGGGCGGGCCTCAGGCCATCACCTCGACCGCCGGCGAGCCCTGGGTCAGTGAGCCAATGACTGCGGCCTGCGTGAAGCCAAGATGATGAAAAACTTCTATCACCTGGGATGCCGATTCCGGAGAGCAGGCGACTAATAAGCCTCCGGAGGTTTGTGGATCGCAGAGCAAGGCTCGCCGAACTTCATCAATACTGGTATCGAGCTTCACATCGTTACCATAGCCTGCCCAGTTGCGGTTCGAGGCACCCGTGATAAAGCCTTGCGCAGCGAGTCTCTCTGCTTGCGGCAGGTAGGGCACGCGTGAGTATTCAATCTTCACGCTCAGGCGGGAACCCAGCGCCATCTCGCGCGCGTGACCGAGCAAGCCAAAGCCGGTGACGTCGGTGATCGCATGCACACCGGTGATGGAGGACAGTTCCTTGCCCGGGGTGTTGAGTTTGGTCGTGCTGGAGATCATCGCCGCGTAGCCCTCGGCATCGAGCCCCCCTTTTTTGAGTGCAGCCGACAGAACGCCAACACCGAGCGGCTTGCCCAGGATGAGTACATCCCCGGCTTGGGCATCCGCATTGCGCTTGACCTTGGACGGATGAATCAGGCCCATCACGACCAGCCCATAGATTGGCTCGACCGAATCGATGGTATGGCCGCCAGCGATGGGAATGCCCGCCTCGGCGCAGATGGATTCGCCGCCCGCGAGAATGTTGCCAATGGTCTCGACGGGCAGTTTGTCGATCGGCATGCCGACCAGCGCCAGCGCCATGATGGGTGTGCCGCCCATCGCATACACATCGGAGATCGCGTTCGTTGCCGCAATGCGGCCAAAGTCGAAAGGATCATCAACGATGGGCATGAAAAAATCCGTGGTCGCGATCAGCGCTTGTTCATCATTGAGCTTGTAGACTGCGGCATCATCCGAAGTTTCGATACCGACCATCAACTGTGGCGGCACGGGAAAGCCCTTGCTCTGCCGGAGGATGTCGGCCAGCACACCAGGAGCAATCTTGCAGCCACAGCCGCCGCCATGGGAAAACGAAGTCAGTTTCAGAGGTGCGTTCATGATGTTGTTCAGAGATCTCTGTGTTGCATTGATACGGTCATAATGACATGGGCTCCCGAGGGAGCCCATGAAATCTGCTTTGGCCAGTATCAGCCGCGACGGGTATCGCCGCGCGAGCCGCGTTCGCTGCGATAGCCGCTGCCTTCCTTGCGGGGTGCGCCGCTGGGTTTTGCGAAGCTGCGCTGACCCGGTTTGGCGGGCTTGCCGCCGCGACCATCGCCAGGTCGCCAGCCGGGACGACGCGCAGGTGCCGCAGCCTTCTTTGGCTCATAGCCTTCGATCACATCGACCGGAATCGGTTGTTTGGTGAAACGCTCGATGCGCTTCACATGGACGCCCTCGGCATGGTTCACGAGCGAGACTGCGATGCCATTACGGCCCGCACGTCCGGTGCGTCCGATGCGATGCACATAATCTTCCGGGAATTTTGGCAGATCGTAGTTGAACACATGCGTTATGCCCGGCACATCAATGCCGCGTGCGGCGACATCAGTCGCCACGAGCACGCGCACCTGACCGCGACGCAAACTATTGAGCGTGCGATTGCGCGCGCCTTGATGCATGTCGCCATGCAGCGCGGCAGCCGCAAAGCCGGCAATCGTCAGGCGATCTGCGATAGTGTCCGCGTCACGCTTGGTCGCGGTGAACACGACGGCCTGATCGATGTTTGTGTCGCGCAGCAGATGATCGAGCAGCCGGTTTTTATGCGACAGATCATCAACGAAGTGCACGCGCTGCTGAATATTTTCGTGGCGTGTGGCCGCACTGGCGATCTGTATCAGCTGGGGATCTTTGGTGATGCGACGCGCCATATTGCCCACCATGCCATCCAGGGTGGCGGAGAACAGCATGGTTTGACGCGTCTCCGGTGTCTTGCTGATGATGCGCTCGATATCATCGATGAAGCCCATGTCCAGCATACGGTCAGCTTCGTCCAGCACCAGGATTTCCAACGCAGAGAAATCGATCTTGCCGGACTCCATATGATCAATGAGGCGCCCAGGCGTGGCGACCAGAATCTCGGGGTTGCGTGCCAGCAGCTGCATTTGCTTGGGGTAGGGCATGCCACCGAGGATGGACACCGCTTTCACGCGGCGCACGTGGACGCCGTATTTGTCTGTCGCCGTCGTCACTTGCAGCGCAAGCTCGCGGGTGGGCGTCAGCACCAGCATTTTTGGGCGCGCCGGCATGAAGCGCGGACGCTCACCACGCGAGCGCACCGATTGGGCGAGCTGATTCGGTGTTTTACCCGTGGGCTCAACGGGCGCGCTGGCCAGCTTGTGCAGTGATGGCAGCATGAAGGCCGCGGTCTTGCCCGAGCCGGTCTGCGAAGACACCAGCAGATCGCGCCCGGCAATCGCGGCGGGCAGTGCCTGCTGCTGAACGGGCGTGGGTTCGGTGTAGCCGGCATCATTCAACGCCTTGAGAACCAGCGGATGCAGACCAAGAGATTCAAATGTCATGTTTCGTCTTTCAAAAAAAAGTCGGCGCGCGGACACAGGCCCGCGACGGGATATATCAGCAATAGGAAAAGCAACGCCAACCAGCGAAACAAACGAAACGGATCAAGGTTTCGGCACAAAAGCTTTGCGCCGGGACGGTGCTCAGTGGATCTGCACCAGGGGGCGGGAGGGCTTAAGAATATTGCTCAGGGTCTGCGTGCAACGGTGCGCTCGCTTGTGAGCGCGGGGCGAATTGTACAGGAAATCGGGGCGGCAGTGGTGAGGGATGTTTCGCCCGGCTCGTCAAGACAAAGATGCGCGAACCCGGTCTGCGTCGGATTGACATTGTCTCAAGCGAGGTGGGCGTCGGAAGTGTGATTCCGGCGAAGGCCGGAACTCATCGTCCCAGTGGCAGTAATTACCGCGGGCGAGCCGCGCTCACCCATCTGACCCCATACCCGCCACCACCTGAGAGAAGCCGCCATCGACATAGGTGATCTCGCCCGTGATGCCACCGGCCAGATCCGACAGCAGAAAGGCAGCGGCATTGCCTACATCGTCGATCGTCACATTGCGGCGTAGTGGCGCATTCTCTTTGACGAAGTTGAGGATCTTGCCAAAGTCCTTGATGCCTGACGCCGCCAGCGTCTTGATCGGGCCGGCCGAGATACCGTTGACGCGCACGCCGCGCTTGCCCAATGATTCGGCCAGATAACGAACGCTAGCCTCGAGCGACGCCTTTGCCAGACCCATGGTGTTGTAGTTCGGCAGTGCGCGCAGCGCGCCGAGATACGAGAGCGTCAGTAGCGCGGAATGATTCGATAGCATCGGTAGCGCCGCCTTGGCCATCGCCGGAAAGCTGTACGCCGAGATATCGTGAGCGATACGGAAGTTCTCGCGCGACAGACCATCGAGGAAATCGCCGGCAATCGCCTCGCGTGGTGCAAAGCCGATCGCGTGCACCAGACCATCCAGCTGGTTCCATGACTTGCGCAGTTCAGTGAACGTGGCATCGATCTGCTCATCGCTGCCGACATCGCAATCGAATATCAGCGAGCTGCCGAATTCTCCCGCGAATTCGGTGATGCGGTCCTTGAAACGTTCGCCCACATAGGTGAACGCCAGCTCGGCACCTTCACGGTGGCAGGCTTGCGCGATGCCGTAAGCGATGGAGCGGTTGGACAACACGCCCGTGATCAGTATTTTTTTGCCTTGCAAGAATGCCATCGGAGACTCCCAAAAACCAGTGCGCCGGCAGGCTGCCGGCCAAAACGCGCCATTGTAGGGGTTCCGGCGGGCACCGGGCAAATGGGCGTAACCCGAGTGTCGGCAAAGTATGCCCGCCCGCCATTCTGCGAAAACCGCTATCCTTGACGCGTTTTTGCTCGCGCTCTCAGGCTCATGATCAAGATCTTTGCCAGTGTCATCCTTGCCGCCGCCTCCGCATACGTGCCCGTCGCGTGGGCCGCGCACGCGTTTTCGCTGTACGACACGCCCAAGTATCCGCCCGGTTTTGCGCATTTCGAGTACCTCAATCCCGACGCGCCCAAAGGCGGCGATCTGTATCTCGCCAACCCCGGTCAGGCGAACAGTTTCGACAAGTTCAATCCGTTCTCGATGAAAGGCGTGGCCGCCGCAGGCGTATCCAACCTGATGTTCGAATCGCTGACAATCAGCTCGGCGGATGAAGTGGCAACGATGTACGGTTTGCTCGCGGAGGATATGACCCTTGCACCCGACCGAATGGCGATGACGTTCCGGATCAACGGCAAAGCTCGGTTCAACAATGGTGATCCAGTGCTCGCGGCGGATGTGAAGCATTCCTTTGACACACTGATGGCCAAGGGTGCGCCGCAGTTCAAGATGATCTTTGCCGATGTGAAGCAGTGCGTCGCGCTCGACGAGCTGACCGTGCGTTTCGATTTCAAGACCAATAACCGCGAGCTGCCGCTGATTGTTGGCGGCATGCCGGTCTTCTCGCGCAAATGGGCGCAAGGCACGCCGTTCGACAAGATACAGCTGGTCGCTCCGATCAGCAGTGGCCCTTATCTGATCGAAAAATACGATGTCGGCCGCTCGATCGCCTACAAGCGCAACCCTGACTACTGGGGCGGCGATATTCCGGCAAGACGCGGCGCCTTCAATTTCGAGCGCATTGTGTACCGCTTCTACAAAGATGATGTCGCGCGCCTGGAAGCTTTCATGGCAGGCGAATTCGATGTCGTTGTCGAATATCGTGCCAAGAACTGGGCACGCATGTACAAGGGACCGAAATTCGAGAACGGCGAGATCATCAAGACCACGCTCAAGCACTCGAATGGCGCAGGCATGCAGGCTTTCGTGATGAATCTGCGTCGCCCGCAGTTTCAAGATGAGCGTGTGCGCCGTGCGCTTGGCCTGGCGCTGGATTTCGAGTGGATGAACCGGCAACTGTTCTACAGCCAGTACACCCGCATCGATTCCTTTTTCAGTAATTCAGAGCTCGCGTCGCGAGGCACGCCCTCAGAAGCAGAGATGAAACTGCTCGAGCCTCTTCGAGATCAGCTTGATCCTGCCGTGTTCGGCCCGGCACCACTGCCACCAAGGACAGACGCGCCGGCCTCGCTGCGCGCCAACCTTCTGCAGGCCCGCGAGTTGTTGAAACAAGCAGGCTGGGTCTACCGCGAAGGCGCGCTGCGAAATGCAAAGGGCGAGATATTCAGCTTCGAAATCATCGACGATCAGTCGGCGCTCTCACGCATCATTGCAGTCTATGTGCGCAATCTCGAAAAATTGGGCATACGGGTCAGCCAGCGCACGGCTGATTTTGCGCTGGTACAGAAACGCATGGAAGAGTTCGACTTCGACATGACCAGTCAGCGTTTTCCAGATGTGACCAGTCCGGGTAATGAGATGTTCGACATGCTGGGTTCCAAGGCAGCGGATGAAAAAGGCTCGAGCAATTACTGGGGCTTGAAGGATCCAGCGGTCGACAAGCTGGTCACGGCGCTGGTGCGAGCCGAGTCGCGCGCGGAACTGGTCGCGGCATCGCGCGCGCTGGATCGCGTGCTGCTGCACAAGTACATTGTGGTGCCGCACTGGTACTCGGCGACACACCGAGTCGCGTATCGCAATCGCTTTGGCATACCGAAGGTCGCACCGAAGTATTATCAGGCGGATCCGTATGTGATTTCCAGTTGGTGGCAGGTCAAACCGCGTAAAGCTGATTAAGTCGAAAGACGCTGGGCCCCGGCCCGCGCCGGGACGACGATGTCAAGGCCGGCAGTGCCTGAACCGTCATCCCGGCGCAGGCCGGCATCCAGTGACGTTGAACCTCAATGTAAAGAACTACAGACCCATGAACCTTTGGTCCTACATACTGAAACGCATGCTGCTGATGATCCCGACGCTGTTGGGCGTGATTGCGATCACCTTTGCGGTGATCCAATTCGTTCCCGGCGGGCCCGTTGAGCAGGTGCTGATTGAACTGAAGAAAGGCCAGACGGGCGCCGGCGAGTCCTCGGGGGGCGGCGCCTCGGAATATCGCGGCAGACAAGGTGTCGATGCCGAGCGTGTGCAAGAGATCAAGGCGCTGTATGGCTTTGACAAGCCGCCCGTCGAGCGTTTCTGGAGCATGCTGAAGGGCTTCGCAAAGTTTGATCTGGGGCAGAGCTTTTATCATCACAAAGATGTGTGGGAGCTGGTGAAATCCAAGCTGCCAGTCTCCATCACGATTGGGCTGTGGACTTTTTTCCTCACGTATTTCATCTCGGTGCCACTGGGCGTGGCCAAGGCGGTGCGCGAGGGTAGCCGCTTTGACAGCATTACCAGCACTATCGTGCTGGTCGGTTATTCGATTCCCGGTTTTGTGCTCGGGGTGTTCCTGCTGGTCGTCTTCGCAGGCAGCAGCTTTGTGCAATGGTTCCCGCTGCGCGGACTGACCTCGGATGACTGGGAAACACTATCCTGGTTCGGCAAGGTCAAGGATTATTTGTGGCACATCGCCTTGCCCGTCACGGCATCCGTTGCGGGCTCGTTCGCGGTGATGACCATGCTGACAAAGAACACCTTCCTCGAAGAGATACGCAAACAATATGTGCTGACGGCTCGCGCAAAGGGTTTGTCAGAGCGCACGGTGCTCTACAAGCATGTCTTCCGCAATGCGCTGATACCGCTGGTAACGGGTTTTCCGGCAGCGTTCATCGGTGCCTTTTTTGCCGGCAGCTTGCTGATCGAGACGCTGTTCTCGCTCGATGGTCTCGGATTGTTGTCGTATGAATCCGTGGTGCGGCGCGATTATCCTGTTGTGCTAGGCACGCTGTATCTGTTTACGCTGATTGGTCTGGTGGTTAAGCTGCTCGGTGACCTGTGCTATGTGTGGGCCGATCCGCGCGTTCAATTCGAGAGCCTTGCGCGATGAATTCCGAATCCCTGTCCACGCTCGCGCCCTCGGTGTCGCCGTCACGCCGTGTCTGGTTACGCTTCCGGCAAAGCCGTCGCGGCTACTGGAGCCTCGTCATTTTTGTCGTGTTGTTCGCGCTCAGCTTGTGCGCTGAACTGATCTCGAATGATCGCCCCCTGGTTGCGAGCTACAACGGCCAGCTGATGTTCCCGATCATGAATGATTATTCCGAGACTGCCTTTGGCGGAGATTTCGATTCGCCAGCGGATTATCTCGATCCTTTCATACAGCAGCAATTCAGCAAGCCGGGCAACTGGGCGATTTATCCGGTGAATCACTATCGCTATGACACGCTCAATTATTTCGCCAAATCGCCCAATCCCGCACCGCCCACCGGTGACAACTGGCTGGGCACCGATGATCGCGGCCGTGATGTGTTTGCACGCCTGCTGTACGGATTCCGCGTCTCGATTTTGTTCGGGCTGGCGCTGACGATCACCGGCATTGTGCTGGGTGTGATCACGGGTGCAGTGCAGGGTTATTTCGCCGGCAGGACAGACCTGCTGTTCCAGCGCTTCATGGAGATCTGGGGCTCGATGCCCGAGCTGTACTTGCTGATCATCTTTGCGTCGATCTTCGAGCCCAGCATTTTGCTACTGCTGTTGCTGCTCTCGCTGTTTGGCTGGATGGGCTTGTCCGATTATGTGCGCGCCGATTTTTTGCGTAACCGCAATCTCGATTATGTGCAGGCGGCGCGAGCGCTGGGCTTGTCGAATTGGCAGATCATCCGGCGGCATGTGCTGCCCAACAGCCTGACGCCAGTCGTCACTTTTCTGCCTTTTCGCATGAGTGCTGCGATTCTCGCGCTGACCAGTCTGGATTTTCTGGGGCTGGGCGTGCCGCCGTCCACACCCAGCCTCGGTGAGTTGCTCGCACAGGGCAAGAACAATCTCGATGCGTGGTGGATTGCGCTGTCCACCTTTGGCGTACTCACCATCACGCTGCTACTGCTGACAAATATCGGCGATGCGCTGCGCAATTCGCTGGATGTGCGGAGGAAGGCATGAGTCTGCTGAGCGTCCAAAACCTGTCGGTGCGTTTCGGCGATTCTACTGTCGTCGACAAGGTGAACTTCGACATCCGCGCGGGAGAAAAATTTGCGCTGGTCGGTGAATCCGGCTCGGGCAAGACCGTCAGCGCCTTGTCGTTGATGCGTTTGCTGCCCGAGGCAGAGATCAGTGGTGAGCTGACATTTGAAGGTGAATCGATACTGAATAAATCCGAGCCCGAGATGCGTAGTCTGCGCGGCAAGGATATTGCGATGATTTTTCAGGAGCCGATGACAGCGCTGAATCCGCTGTTCACCATCGGTAACCAGATCGCGGAAGTGCTGATGCTGCATGAGGGGCTTTCCGCGCGCGAGGCCGCCAAGCGCGCGGTGGAGCTGCTGGACAAGACCGGCATCCCCGAACCTGCACGTCGCGCCATGTCGTATCCGCATCAACTGTCAGGTGGTCAGCGGCAGCGCGCAATGATTGCGATGGCACTGGCCTGCCGCCCCAAGCTCTTGATAGCCGATGAGCCCACCACGGCGCTGGATGTAACAATACAAGTGCAGATACTCGAGCTGCTCAACCAGTTGCAGCGCGATGAGCAAATGGCCGTGTTGATGATCACCCATGACCTCAACCTGGTGAGGAGTTTTGCTGATCGCGTCGGCGTGATGCAGAAGGGGCGGCTGATCGAGACAGCGGATACGGCCACGTTGTTCTCGGCGCCGCGTGAGTCCTACACGCAGCGACTGCTGGCCAGCCATGCGCGGCGCATGGCGTCTGATCCGGAGCCCGGCGCGCGCTTGCTGCTGGAAGCGAAAGCACTGCGTTGCCGGTTCTTCATACCGCAAGGCTGGTTCCGCCGGCGCGAGTTTGTCGCGGTCGAACGCACCGATCTGTCTCTGTCGCGCGGCGAGACACTGGGCATCGTGGGTGAATCCGGCTCAGGCAAGTCCACATTGGGCATGGCCTTGTTGCGTCTGTCTGTCGCGCAGACCGAAGGCCAGATCGACTTCGATGGAAAGCGCATCAGCGAGATGTCCAGCGCCAGCCTGCGGCCTTTGCGCGCACAGATGCAAGTCGTGTTTCAGGACCCGTTCGCGTCGCTGTCGCCGCGCCGGACGATTGAGCAGATCGTCGGCGAAGGGCTGGCGCTGCACCAGCCGCAGCTGTCGCCCGAGGCGCTGCGTCAGGCGGTCGCTGACGGGCTGAGTGAAGTAGGGCTGTCGCCGGAGATGATGTCGCGCTATCCGCATGAATTCTCCGGTGGACAGCGCCAGCGCATCGCAATTGCACGCGCACTGGTCTTGAAGCCTGCAATGATCCTGCTTGATGAGCCGACTTCATCACTTGATGTGTCAGTCCAGTATCAGGTACTGGAGCTGCTGGCCGAGCTGCAGCGCAAACATGGGCTTGCGTATCTGTTTATCAGCCATGATCTGGCAGTCATCCGCGCGATGGCGCATCGTGTGATTGTGATGAAAGACGGGCGGGTGGTGGAAAGCGGCACGACATCCGAGGTGCTGTCCGCACCGCGCGAGGACTACACCCGGCGCTTGCTGGCGGCGGCAGAGTTCAGGGAACTGACGGCAACGGCCTGACGCCCGCAGATCTGCTCAGATCAGCGCTGGGTGCGCTTGTGCTCTGATTCGCCATGAGCGGGGCGTCGCTTGTCAGCGGGCTTTTCTGTTTTTTCCGCTTTGGCTTTGCCTTTGCCCTTCTTCGGCTGACGAATTTCGAGCTTCAGAGATTGCCCGGGATTGAGCTTGTCATTCTTCAACTCGTTCCAGTGCCTGATCTCGGCGACTTTGACTTTGTAGCGCTTGGCGATGGTATCGACAGTATCGCGCTTGCCGACCTTGATCGTGATTTTCTTGCGTGGCGGTTCATCCGGCTCGACTGCCAGCATCGCGTTATCTGCGATTTCCTGACCGATATCCTTGTCCGGCGCAGTAGGCGGCTTGGGTACCAGCACGGTCGAGCCGGCCTTCGGATGCATGTTCGGCGGGATAGCGTTCGCCTCGCGGATCACTTCAGGCGTGGTTTTGAATCTGGCTGCAATGCTCTCAATGCGCTCGCGTGCGACGGTCACTTTGTGCGCGGTCCAGCTGGACAAGGTCTTGGTCCAATTGGACAGGTTTTCCTTGAATTTCTCGGCATTTGATTGTGGCAGCAGGATCTGCGTGCTGGGACTGCCTGTGATCACCGGGCGATTGAACTGCGGGTTGAGCGCCTTGAATTCTTCCATCGGCAGCTCGGCCAGTTGCGCGGCCAGCTTCACATCAATATCGCGCGTCTTCTTGATCGATACGAAATACGGTTGATTTTCGACCGCGGGCAGCTTGATGCCGAATTGTGCAGGCGAGGCGATGATATTCTTGACCGCTTGCAGCTTCGGATAGTAATTGCGCGTCTCCGCGGGCATGTAGGCCGACAGGCTGTTGAAGTCGGTCGGACGGCCAGCGGCCTCGGCCTTGGCTATTGCGCGCGACACGGAGCCCTCACCCCAATTGTAGGCGGCCAGTGCCAGCTGCCAGTCGCCGAACATGCCATACAGCCTCTGCAGATAGGTGAGCGCTGCATTGGTGGATGCCAATACATCGCGACGCTCGTCACGGAAGGCATTCTGCTTCAGGTTGTAGTCGCGCCCGGTACTGGGAATGAACTGCCACATCCCTGCTGCCTTGGCGCTGGAAAAGGCTTGCGGATTGAATGCCGATTCAATGAAGGGCAGCAGTGCGATCTCGGTCGGCATCTGCCGCTTCTCGAGCTCCTGGACCACATGAAACAAATAGCGCGACCCACGCTGGGATATGCGCTGTATGTAATCAGGACGTGCGCTGTACCAGGTGGTGTGCGTGGCAACCAGCGGATTGTTCAGGTCGGGGATGGCAAAGCCTTTGCGTATGCGGTCCCACAGATCGAACTTTTCGATCTGAATATCATTCAGCTCAAGCGCATAGTCTGGAGGCAGGCTGAGCCCATCCAGTCCGACAGGCTGATTGTTCGGGGTCCCGCTCTCGTCAGTCGAGGGAGGAATCGTCAGATCAACTGGGTAGGCGGCGGACGTGATCAGTGTCAGGCTGGAGAGGATCGCAAGACATGTCAGCTGTGTGGATCGGGTTCGGTACATCGGCCTCGGAGAGTCACCAGCGAGAGGCGAGGCCTGTCACGGTGCTAATTGAATTCGCGCAAGTGTAGTGAAGCATACGAAAGGCCGTCAAGGAAAATGTCGGTGAATTATCGGATTTTGAGTGACACTTTGCTAACGATAGCTGCAAAGTCAGCTTTGACATCCGATCAGCGAAAAGAATTTTTCCATTCCCTGAGTGCGGCGAATGCCGCCACCGGATCATTGCTGCTCAGATGCGCTTGCGCGCGCAGGGTGTTCACGATACCAGCCTCGCGGTAGCGCAAAAAAGGGTTCGTCTGCTTTTCTTCACCCAGCGTGGAGGGCACCGTGCGCTCGCCGCGCTCGCGCGCCGCTTGTGACTGTTGCAGGCGTTCGGCAACTGCCGGATTGTCTGGCTCGGCGGCGACTGCAAACCGCAAATTCGACACCGTGTATTCATGCGCGCAATAGACTTGCATCGTGTCGGGCAGTGCAGCCAGCTTGGCCAGCGATTGTGTCATTTGTTCGGCAGTGCCTTCAAACAAACGTCCGCAGCCTCCTGCAAACAAGGTGTCGCCGCAGAACAGCCAGCCATCCTGGTGATCAACATAAGCGATGTGTCCCGCTGTGTGTCCCGGCACATCAAGCACACTGAGCGCGATCGCCGGCTCGGCCAGCTCCACCGTGTCGCCCTCGGAAACCCGATGCGTGACGCCGGCAATCTTTTCTTTTGCCGGGCCGTACACAGGAATATCGCGCTGTCGCAGCAGTTCGGCGACGCCGCCCGCATGGTCGCCGTGATGATGAGTGAGTACAATAGCGGCCAGCGTCAACTGTCCCGAAGACAGCGCCGCTTCGACCGGCGCGGCATCGCCGGGATCGACCACCACAGCGTGACGGCCATCATGGATCAGCCACAGGTAATTGTCGGCAAAGGCCGGGATAGCAGTGACTTGCAGCGATGCTTTGACTGACATGAGCATGAACCCAAACGCGTTGGAAAATCCGATTATATCGCTGGCCTCCTGGTTCGATACGCCGCCCGGGCGCTATGCGCATGCGTGGGAGCAGATGCGACTGAATGAGTTGACGGCGGATATTTTTGGCTATAACGCCCTGCAGATCGGCATGCCTCACCTCGACACATTAGCCGCCAATCGCATGCCAAATCGCTGGATCACCGGCAGTGGGTTGTCCTCGGTCGAATCCGAGCGACAGGTCGTGCTGGTGCATGATTTCGCTGAGCTGCCGTTTGCCAGCCAGAGCCTTGATCTGGTGGTGCTGCCGCATGTGCTCGAATTTGCCGCCGAGCCGCATCAGGTGTTGCGCGAAGTCGAGCGTGTGCTGATCCCGGAGGGGCAGGTGATCGTCTGCGGTTTCAATCCGGTCAGTCTGTGGGGCATGCGGCAGGTGGGTGGACGCATGACGGGCGCGCACTTTCTGCCACTGCATGGCGAATTCATCAGCGTGCCGCGATTGAAAGACTGGCTGAAACTGCTGAACATGGAAATCAATCGCGGGCATTTCGGCTGTTACGCACCGCCCTGCATGACGGACAAATGGCTGGAGCGTTTCGCTTTCATGGAAAAGGCTGGTAATCGCTGGTGGCCCTATCTGGGTGCACTGTACATCGTGCAAGCGATCAAGCGCGTGAAAGGCATGCGTCTGATCGGGCCAGCCTGGGAGAAGCGCGGCGCGCGCGTGCAGCAGGGCGTACCGGTCACGAACCGAATGAAAAACGAGCACCAACACGAAAAAATGTGAATGAGCAAAGTAGAAATCTACACGGACGGTGCCTGCAAAGGGAATCCCGGCCCCGGCGGCTGGGGCGCCTGGCTGATCGCTGGCGAGCATAGCAAAGAGCTATGCGGAGGCGAGCTCAACACGACCAATAACCGCATGGAGCTCAAAGCCGTGATCGAAGCGCTGAGTGCGCTCAAGCGTCCTTGCGAGGTGATCGTGCATACCGATAGCCAGTATGTGCAGAAGGGCATCAGCGAATGGCTCGAAGGTTGGAAGGCCAAGGGCTGGCGCACGGCCAGCAAGGCACCGGTGAAGAATGTCGATCTGTGGCAGGCGCTTGATGAGGCGCAGTCGCGGCACACGATAGAATGGCGCTGGGTGAAAGGACATGCCGGTCACGAAGGCAATGAGCGTGCAGACGCGTTGGCCAATCGTGGGGTTGAGCTGGTGCTGGAATCCGGACTGCGACAGAGTGACGATTCATGAGCCGGAACGCTCCGACAGGCGCCGCGCGTGCATGGCGAAACCCCCGTCTCACCCCGGCGAAAGCCGGAATGCAGGGTTACTCTGGCAGTGACCCACTCCATCAACACGACCCACACTGATACACCATGCGACAAATCGTCCTCGACACAGAAACCACGGGCCTGAATCCGCGCAGCGGCGACCGCATCATCGAGATCGGGTGCGTCGAGCTCGTCAATCGCAGGCTGACGGGGAATAACTTTCATTACTACATCAATCCTGAGCGCGATTCTGATCCGGGGGCGTTAGCAGTTCACGGACTGACCAGCGAATTTTTAAGCGACAAACCCAAATTCGCCGAGATCGCCAAAGCATTGTGCGACTACCTGCGCGATGCAGAGATCATTATTCACAATGCGCCATTCGATGTTGGCTTCCTCGATGCAGAATTTGAAAAACTCGGCTTGCCTCAATTCGAGCAGCATGTGCGCTCGGTCACGGATACGCTGTTGCAGGCAAAAGAGCTTCATCCCGGCAAGCGCAACTCCCTTGACGCACTGTGCGAGCGTTACGGCGTCTCGAATGCGCACCGCACCTTGCATGGTGCGCTGCTTGACTCGGAACTGCTGGCCGAGGTCTATCTCGCGATGACACGCGGGCAGGACAGCCTGGGCATGGATCTGCATATCGATTTGCCCGGTGCGGATGGCAGTGTTGGGCAATCGGTGCTGGCGGAGATCATCGTGCTGCCGCCATTGCCGGAAGAGATAGCCGCGCATCAGGAGATGCTGCAGGCACTGAACAAAGAATCGAAAGGTGCTTGCCTCTGGCTACAGGATAGCCATTGACGACCTGAATTGAAGCCCGGTGGTGTTTATGCGATAATGCGCGCCGTCCTGGGAGGTTAGCTCAGGGGTAGAGCGATCGCCTCACACGCGATAGGTCGCTGGTTCGAAGCCAGCACTTCCCACCATTCTTAAAAAAACCCGGCTTGCACCTAATGCAAGCCGTTTTTTTTATGTCCGCTTCCGACTGACCGCAGCTCCCGGCCGCAGTCGCTTGTGCCCGAAGCTGCGGGCGAGTTTTTTTAGTGGCGGCGTTTCTTCACTGTGGCCGCGGGCAGAGATGCGTGCGGTCTTATCTGAACGCGGTACCAGATGCTGCGGGCCATTGCCGATCAGATCGCTGCGTCCCATACGCTTCAAACCTTCGCGTAAAGCCTCCCAGTTTGCCGGATCGTGATAGCGCAGCAGCGCCTTGTGGAATTTGCGGATCTTCGCCAGCCGTGGCGTCTCAACGGTTTCCGAATCTTTGGCAATCTTGCGCAAAGGGTTCTTGCGCGTGTGATACATCGTGGTCGCCATGGCCATCGGTGTCGGTAAAAAAGTTTGCACCTGATCGAGCCGAAAATCATTTTGCTTCAGCCACAGCGCAAGATTCAGCATGTCGTCATCTGTCGTGCCAGGATGTGCGGCAATGAAGTAAGGAATGAGGTATTGCTCCTTGCCTGCTTCTTTCGAATACTTGTCGAACAATTCCTTGAAGCGGTAGTACGAGCCCATGCCCGGCTTCATCATCTTCGACAGCGGACCCTCTTCGGAGTGTTCGGGCGCGATCTTCAACAAGCCACCGACGTGGTGCGTGGCCAATTCTTTGACATATTCGGGTGAGCGTACTGCAAGGTCATAGCGCAGGCCGGAGCCGATCAGGATTTTCTTCACGCCCGGTATCGCGCGCGCCTTGCGATACAGCCGGATCAGTTTGCTGTGATCGGTGTTCAGATTGCTGCATATGGTTGGATACACGCACGACAATCGACGACAGGATTCTTCGATGCTCTTCTCTTTGCAGGCCATCCGATACATATTGGCCGTCGGCCCGCCCAGGTCCGAGATCGTGCCCGTGAACCCCTTGGTCTTGTCGCGAATGAGTTCAATCTCTCTCAAGATGGAAGGCTCCGAACGGCTCTGAATGATGCGGCCTTCATGCTCTGTAATTGAGCAGAAGGTGCAGCCACCGAAGCAGCCACGCATGATATTCACCGAGAAGCGAATCATCTCCCACGCCGGAATCTTCGCCTTGCCATAAGAGGGGTGCGGTGCGCGTGCATAGGGCAGGTCGTACACATAATCCATCTCATCCATCGCCAGCGGCAGCGGCGGTGCAGTCAGCCAGACATCGCGATCTGCGTGTGCCTGCACCATCGCACGCGCATTGCCGGGGTTGGATTCCAGGTGAAACACCCGCGAGGCATGCGCATAGCTGACCGGATCTTCCTTCACCACTTCAAAGGCAGGCAGCCGGACTACGCTTTTGGAACGGATCTCTTTCTGCTGCGCGAGACGCTCTTCGCGTGACAGCAGTTTCATGGGCTTCGCGACCGGGGTAGCCTCTGCAGCGGACCCGGTACCGCAGGCCTCCGGCTGTTTTTCCTTCATCTCATAAGGATCGGGATGCGGCTCTACCTTGCCCGGCGTATCGACGCGAGTCGAATCGACCTCTGACCAGCCCTCTGCCGGTTTCCAGCCGCGCGGCACCATGAAGGCCGTGCCGCGCAAGTCGCGGATGGTTTTCACGGGCTCACCCGCCGCCAGTCGGTGCGAGAGTTCCAGCAATGCGCGCTCGGCATTGCCAAATAAAAGAATGTCGGCCTTCGAATCCATCAGCACCGAGCGGCGCACCGTGTCCGACCAGTAGTCATAGTGCGCGATACGGCGCAAGCTGGCTTCAATACTGCCGATCACGATGGGCGTGCCAGGGAAAGCCTCCCGCGCCCGCTGCGCATACACCGTCAGCGCTCGGTCTGGCCGCTTGTCCGGCGCACCGCCGGCGGTGTAGGCATCCTCCGAACGCGGCTTCCGGTCGGCGGTGTAGCGATTAATCATCGAATCCATATTGCCGGCAGTAATCCCGAAATACAGATTCGGCTTGCCCAGTGCCCGAAACGGCTCGGCCGAGTGCCAGTCCGGCTGGCTAATGATCCCCACGCGAAAACCCTGCGATTCCAGCAAGCGCCCGACCAGCGCCATGCCGAAGCTTGGGTGATCGATATACGCATCCCCGGTCACCAAAATGATGTCGCAGCTGTCCCAGCCGAGCTGGTCCATTTCCGCCCGGGTCATCGGGAGGAAGGAAGCGGGCGCAAGACCCGGTCGGTGGGGCGGGTAAGCGCGTAGGTGGCGGGGTGGGGCGGTCATCGGGTGCGGAGGCAGGTGTTCAGGGCCGAAGTATGCCAGTGATGCGCGGCGGGTGCTCGTATGGGCATGACAAGACCCTCGCAAACCCCGAGCCGGATCCGCAGATGAGGATTTGCATCGATCCAGAGGGCGGTTGGTGCGCTGTCGTATCGCTTATCGGCAGTCAATCGCTTTGTCAGGAGCAGGCATGGGTCGTAATTAGCTTTCAGGTGTAATTTGGCAGGAACTCATCGAGCAGTGGTTGCACCCATTCATGTTGCGTGCGTGGTTTGCGACACGCATAAGCATTAGCCCATACATTCTGCGAGGAAAAAAATGTCAGTCCCTTCAATCCACGGTCCGAAATTCAATAGCCATGCCTATTCAGAAAAAATACCCGGCGCGGGGATCAAAGAATTTTTTACTGGAAAAAAAGAGCCACTGAATGTTCTTTACATACAGGGACTGGATGACAGCTTTGGGAAAACAAAAAAATTTAGCAGAGAGCACTTTGACGAGAGCATCAGATCTGGTGAGATAAAAATTAATGATCTTGACGGAGCTACCTCTCACGATAAATTAACAACACTCGAAAATACCTTGCTGGCTCTAAGGCAGAAAGGCAGGATTAACAATGCAACACAGATTATTTTGTCGTGTCAGCCTGACGAAAATGCTGGTGAGCTAAGTATCGGTTGTGATGGAAATAAAGGTGCTTGGAAGATAAAAGACACTATTGATGCTATTCGGGGAGGCAGAACAGAGGGGCAGGTGCCGTCGCCATCAGATTTCGATGGGGTCATCCATATTTTTGGGCATGGCCCTGAGGAATTCAGTCTTGAAAACAGAAAGAAATTTGGAAACGTTTTAATGCATGCCTCGGGAAAGTTCAATTGGAGCCATCAACACGCTTTCATGATTGGTCATATTGCACGAGCATCTCGAAATATAAAAAACGAAGCACCTGAGAAAATTACCAGACAGGTGAGGGATGCCCTGCAGCCTTATGCGGGATATCCGATTTACAGAATAAGTAATGAAAAGGTAAAAATCAAATATCCTACGTTTCGCAATCAATCATCAGAAAGAATAAGATTTTATGTAAATTCCATTAAAAACCATAAAAAACCAATCGATATGCTTATTTCCAGCGTCGAGAGGGACAGCCTGGAGACTTTGGCAATTCGCCTCAAGACTGGCGATTTATCCAGTCGACTCAA